>OFRD01000799.1_pt1 | contig 11618 bp, 8 predicted proteins | sample 1543041 | NCBI WGS metagenome assembly OFRD01 (sample SAMN07774234, study PRJEB24372) | wastewater metagenome | isolation source: Exp Tend CN 100WW | collected 2016-02
TTTTTTATGTTTTTATCTAAATACCGATATATTCTTTTTATATCGAGTTTATTGATATTGTAGGTTTCAAACACTTTTTCCAGTAAATTCAAAACATTTGCGTCGTTTATTATATCCATTTTTTTGCTCAAATAAAAAATTCGCAATTCTTGGAATAAAGAGATCAAGTCCTTTTTGTCGATGTCCAATTTTTGACATAAATCATAAATAAACTCGGTATTGTTGTATTCTGTGGAATATTTTGTCAAAATTTTGGTAAATCGAATGTCTTGAATTTCCGATTTTTCCGATTTGATCAAATGAAACAATCGGTTGTTGTTGAAAATTTTCATTAAACTGCTCATTTCATTAAAATGCCAAATTTGATTTTGAAACGTGATGCGGTCGATGTAGTCGGAATAACATATATTATCTAAAAATTGTAGATAAAACGGCAATGATTTTTCAACTTGTTTGGGAATTACATCGACAATATTTTCATGCCACAATAACGAAACCGTGGTCCGGTCGGTTTCATTTAATAACGTAGTGTGGTCCTCTATTTTGTATGGGTGCAAAATAAGCATTTTGGTTATTTTATTTATGTCTTCATTGAACGTTTTTATGTTTAGTATTTTTTGCAAAATATTTACATTGATTAATTCTGGATTTTTATTGTACAATTTTTTAATAAATTCTATTTTTCGCAAATCTCCCATTGCGTACTTTTCGATGACATCCACTTTTGTCTCATCGATTTCTGGAAAAGTGGTTTTTATCAGGGTTGTCATTTGGTCGGTTGTAGGAGTTTCGATTTCAAAAAGATTGCATACTTTCATCAATTCTTTGATTTTTTTATCCACATTGTAGTTACCAATACAGATGATGGGATTCATCGTCATACTTTCCAGCTTCTGTTTTTTCGTCTTTTTCTGGCGAATGAGTTTGATGAGGGCGGTTAAGCCGCCCTTGTCGCCGCTGTTCATGCCATCAATTTCGTCCATTACAATTGCGATTTTCTTTACTTTCCTGTACATCATATCCAGTACATTGCACGAAGCGATGTTATTGCTTGCGATATTTTCAATGAATGATTTATTTCTTACGTCGCCAGCATCGTAATGGATAACGTCGTAATTTAATTTTTTCAAAACGTCCAAGACAAACTTGGTTTTGCCAACACCCGATGAACCATAGATATAAAAACCCTTTTTAAAATTCACATTTGTGTGGTTCTTTTCAAAATTTTGCAAAATTTTGCAAAACTCTTTTTCGGTCTGTTCTCGTTGAATCATTATTTTAATTAATAAATAACCTTTAATTAAAATAAAAAAATATTGTTTTCAAATTGTCTGAACGCAGGGGGAACGTAGTTCCGATTCGCTTCGCTTACCAAACCCCCTCCTTATAGTAAGGGAACTCGTCGTTCCCTTATAATCCCATACTATAAACATCATACTTTATCGCCCAAATCTACTGAAATCCGCAGTGACTGCCATGAAATTTCCTCCTTTGGATTGCAGTGCTCCGTTATATGAGTATGGGTCATTTGGATTGCTGTTGGGTAAGCTGGATACACCCGTTTGGTTGCTTCCGGGTCTGTATTCGGTATTTCTGTGTCCAGAGGAAGGATATCCAGCAGCATTGGAACTAGTGCTCGTATTCACTGGACCACCATAGGATTGCTGGTATCCAACGCGGTCAAGTCCAAGTCGGTTTGCTGTTGAACTCAATAGATTACCGGCTGCGTCAAATGTTTTTCCAACCACATTTGCTGCGGTATCTACGGTTTTATTCACTACATTGCCTGCGGTATCTACGGTTTTATTCACTACATTGCCGGCAGTATCTACAGTTTTACCCAATACATCTCCAGTTGCACCGACCGTATTTGTGATTGCGCTTCCGGTTGCACCAACCACGGTTTTTTTATCAAACGCAAGCGAAGATGAGGCATCCGATGTTTTGGTTCCCGAACCACCTTTCCCTCCGCAATCTGTGCAAACACCTTGGCATCCTGGGCATGCGGGGCAAACCGGCGGAACAATTTGGGTTTTCAATAGGTAGTCGCTGGAATCACCAACTGCATTGGTATTGAAATAAATATACCATCGGGCAAATGCATCCAGAATGTCCTGGTTTTCACCGTCGATTTTAATGTCTGTGTCCGTGCCCTTATCAGTGGTGCCCTTATCAGTGGTGCCACTAGTATAAAGCCCATCTTGCGTAAAACGAGAAAAAGAACGTGCCATCACAGTTCCATTCGATTCCAATACATTTTTATAAACAATTAAAATTGTGTTGTCACCATTGGGCCAATACATAATGGTATGCTCTCCCTTTCCATCTTGAATAAAATAGGGGGCAACAGAACTTTGGCTAAATGAAACTTGGGATGCGGGAGTGGCGTTTCCTTGGGGAACCGCGGTGTATGTATAACTGGATGTTTTGCTTCCTCTTGCATATACGTCTAGCTTTTTGTCGGTTCCTAAACCCGAATGTATGAGCAAGTTACCATTCTTATAATCAAACCACACGTCAGAAACAAGCTGATGCGCGGTCTTCACCTTGTCGTAAAAATCAACAATGATGTTTGTCTTATCTTTTCCGTCACTTGTATATGTGAATGCCGGCTTCAAAGAAATGGTCTCTGAAAGAGTATTGGTGGATTGTTTCATTGAACCGTTGAAATATGCAGCGACCGAGGGGCTATATGAACCCGATGATGCAACACTGTTTCCAGAAACCGCCGTGTTTCCAGCAACCGTGTTTCCTGAAACCGTTGCATTGGTCAAATCCATCACATACAAATACGTATCGTTGCCCCATGTAATGTAGTTCAATTGGTTCTTACTATTTACACCCTTGACAAACCATGCCGTGTCTAAAGATTCAACCGTGGATATCTTGCTTTCCTCGGATCGTTGCGATAAAATTGCGGTGTCTGAACCTTTTACATAACTGTATGCAGGATTCAACTTTCTTGGAACAACGTCAATGGACGAAACAGACCGATCAGTTTCGTCGGCTCCGCTTGCATATGGAGATGCGGTTACAATCACTACATTTCCGTTTCGATTGTCGTAAAAAATATCGTCGTAGAGTTTGTAAATGTTGTTTACATTGTCGTATGCATTTACTTTTTGTAAAGAAAAATTACCTGCACTATTCAGATAGCTAATAAATCCTTCCGAAACAAGTCCCCACTGTTTCACGGTTGTGGCAATGACAAGCACAATTAATAATGTGAAAAATAATAATAACGGACTTTTTAATTTAATTTCACTTATCATTATTAAATATATATATTCTATCACGAAAAAATAGAGAAAATAAATTATTATCACATGTAAAATTGATTTATAAAAATAAATATTTGCAAAAAACAAATAAACCTAAATACCGAATGAATGGAATGGAAACCAAAACAAAAAAAGCTAAAGTGGTTTTAAAACCCTGTTACAGTTCGGAAACCGAGTTTGAAATTGGCATTGACGAAGCGGGTCGCGGACCCCTCTTTGGTCGCGTTTATGTTAGCGGTGTTGTTTTACCTAAAGATACCAATTTGTTTCATCATGAATGGATGAGAGACAGTAAACAAATAAAATCGCGAAAAAAAATGGTCGAGCTTGCCGACTACATAAAAACAAATGCAATTGCCTGGCACATTTATTATGCAGATGCCAATGAAATCGATAACACAGGTATTTTAAACTGTGTTATAAAAGGGATGCACCGATGTACAACAGAAATTCTTAGTAAAGTTGCCCCTACAGATATACGCAATGGCTTATTATTGGTAGATGGCAATTATTTCCGACCTTACTCCAGATATGATGAAGAGACAGAGTCCTTAATCACGGTGCCCCACGAAACTGTGGAAAAGGGGGATGGGACGTATTCGTCCATTGCGGCGGCATCCATTTTGGCAAAAAACGAGCGAGATACCTATATGGAGGCTTTGTGTAAAGAACATCCTGAACTGTGTGAGAAATACTCGATGCATACAAACATGGGATACGGAACCAAAGCACATTTTGAAGGGATCCGAGAGCACGGGATTACCGAATGGCACCGGAAATCTTATAAGGGAGTTTGTTAAACCTTGACCAAAATTATTATTACAATAATTCAAACATTTATTGTAATACTTTACATAAATAGTTTCTCCAAATCCGACTTCGAAACATTTTTTATGCAACATTCTTTGTCCATCTTGGAATACCCAATCATGAATTCTTCATCACTGGTTTGGATAAACCCAAGCACGTATTCCACCTTCTCTCCTTCCAGCGTAAAAAACTTGGACCAACGTTTGACCTCACCTGTTTCCAAATCCAATGCAACCAAGATATGATAGTAGTATCTGCGATCCTCATACGACACTGCGTGGGCAATGAACCAGGTTTCGTTACCAACCGGAATACCATTGGTAGATCCACGCAAAAACTCGAAAAATTTGGGCGATTTCATATCTTTTTTGTTTATCAACGTATTTGCGTGTCCGATTTCATAACTGGATCGCCAGTCATACACCACACGCAACTTTCCATCTGCTCCTGAATATAGGACCCAGTTCTTCTCAATGTTGGAACACCCGTCTGTTTTCGTCAAGAATGACGAACGAATGCACCGATTCTCATAATCGAGGATTCCATATTCCACCCGCATCTTTCCGTCTTGAGTTCCGCGATTGGCTGTGAAATGGGTCTCGCCATTATGCTCGAAGAGTCGCACGTCTTCCAACCCCACGTATCGCCCGTCCAACTCTCTGTCGTATTCAAGTTCAAAGGTTTTGGAACCAATTGACACGATATTTTTCGTCGTAATGTGTTCTTGATTCACATATCCACCATTTTCGTCAATGTAGTAATTGACGTGTCTGCGGTTGATCACGGTTTCGCCCTTGTGCATGCAAAACGAAGGCGTGCTCATATTGAATCCCTCGTCTAAAACAAAAACCTCATTCGACAATTGATTGGTGGTTAAGGGCAACGGTTTGCAATAAAACTTGTAATTGGACATGACGTTCTTCATAATGGATTCCTCGATGTTCTTCGCAGTCAAGACCCGCATACTAAGGGCGGCCATATCAATATTGTCTGGATTGTAATAGTATCCCACGATACTATACTCATAATCAATCTTGTAATCATAGACATCATTCTGCAGAAACAAGTAATCGATTTTCGACTTATCCACGCCTTTCAACTGTTCTTGCGCAATCCGGTAAAATTCGTATGCCAACTTATGCTTGGATTCGTTTCGATAATAGTGGATTATCTCATAAATATTCTCCAGACGCTTCGGGAAATAGTCGTATGCTAATAACCAGTAGGCAATGGCCGAATGAGGCTGGTTTAACCAATTATAGCATCGACCAATGCTGTAATAACTGTGCCATACCTCGTCAAACCATCCGCCAATCTCAATTCGCTTTTTATACATTTCTATCGCCTTCTCTCGATTCCCGTTATCGCGATAACTGTTGGCCAGGTAAAATGTGTATCGATCGTTGTTGGGCTTCTCTACTAATCCTTGCGTCAATAAACGAATATCTCTCTCAAACTTATCGGCTTTGGCTCCTCCGTCGCCAATGTCATCAATGAAAAGCATGTTTCGCTCGATCTGCGAATACTCGGTTCCGTCTGGAGTGCTGATGACCTCATGAGTGACGCCCCAGTACTTGATTCCCAGATTGTTCTTGACAATTCGCACGTTTTTGTAAGAGAACCGGTCGTTCCCCTGGAACAAGTGGAAAACATCGGCACTCAATAATCGCTCCTTGAACAAATCAATGTTGAAATCGGGTCCCTTGACCAAAACCATGTCGGCATCCATTAGCAAAATGGAATCGGCCAAAACGCCTCCGCAATTGGCGGGGTCTTTACATGCTTGAAGAGCAAATGTCCGATTGTGCTCAAAATTCTTGAACGGCTCTGAAATCACAGAACCAGGAATATTGTGTGCAAAAAAATACTGGTATATGAGATTGATTGTGTTGTCTGTGCTTCCTGTGTCGCAAATGCAATAACAATCGATGATTCCAATAAGCGAATCGAACAGTCGAGTTATGATTTTGGATTCATTTTTCACAATCATATTCAAACACAGTTTAGGCATTTCTCTTTATACGTATCATCTGGAATATGTGTTTATATCTTTTGTCCAATTTTCTTTTATACAAATAAAATATATGGCTTCCAGTCGCTATAATAATGACCCAAATCGAATTGAAAAACGAAATGCAATTAGCACATTTGCCGGAAGATACGCATTGGATGTTCCGGGCCCTGGTGAAAATATGAGTTTCAATGCCGACCCGCATATTCGCATTAGTAAATGGGGTGCCAATTTTCGCGAAAACATGATGGACATCAACAGCGATTTGCGTGGATTAACACGCCCGTTGAATCGCGATTTGATCGACGTAAATTCTTATCAGAAACATTTGGCACAGTCCTCTACCATTTCTTATGGCGAAACCAACTATATAACGGACGATTCGAGAGCCACGCATCCGGCATGGACCTATCGAGACATTGAACAAAACCGGTGGGAACAACCGTTGTTGAATCCGCTGGACCAGTTGGAAAAACCCTTTCATAATAACTTGAATACACGCATTTTAGAGAGAGACCATTTTAAAGGGAACCGTAGGTTCCCCTTAGACCCCTCCTCCTTTATGCCATTAAAGGGAACCGTAGGTTAAGCCAGTCGGGCGCTTGCATCCTACGGATGCTTAGGCCCTTTCCCCTTAGACCCCTCCTTCCTTATACTATTTAACCAAATACCATAACGGAACATCGAATCTTCCCATTTGACCAAATAGCATAAGGGAACCATTGAACCTTCCCATTTGAGCATGGGATCATAAGGGAACGGCGAGTTCCCTTATTTTTTTGATATTGCTAATATATAGTTTATTATGGAATTAGCAATACCTTTAGTAGCACTCGGCAGTTTATACATTGTATCCAATCAATCAAAAACCCCAAAACCCGCAAATGAAGGGTTTTTGCCAAATACGAATGTTCCGGATATAAATTATCCAGCGGTCTCTCAAGAAACCGAAATATCATCCAAGCTTTCTACAATGAATAAATACAATGGTCCCTCCGTCTATACCGATAAATATTTCAATCCGTATTCAAAAGGTAGTTTAGTAAAAGAAAGTATAAATGCTGACAACAACCAATACAAATCTCTCAACGGCGATAATGTGGATTCTGCGTACTTTGAACACAACAATATGATGCCGTTCTTCGGTGGCAAAATCCGATCCAAAATTGATCCGAATTCCAATGAAGCCATTATGGATAATTATTTAGGAACTGGTTCTCAAACCTTTGTAAAATCCGAACAAGCGCCTTTGTTTGCACCCAATGAAAAAATGCACTGGGCCAATGGTGCCCCCAATATGAACGATTTTTACCAGTCTCGTGTCAATCCGAGTATGCGAATGGCCAATGTCAAACCCTTCGAAGAAGTCAAAGTGGGTCCGGGTTTAGGACTTGGCTATGGCACCGAAGGTGCCGGTGGATACAATGCCGGCACCGCAATGCGTGAATCTTGGTTGCCCAAGGGTGTAGATGATTTGAGAACCGCAAATAAACAAAAAGCCTCCGAGATCATGCAACTGGGACACGAAGGTCCCGCCAAGAGTCGCATTACGAACGTCGGTATTTTGGGCGCTTTCCAGAAGAACCGCCCCGAAACCGCTTTCGAATGGGGTGCGGACCGGCTTTTTACAACTACGGGCGCAGCCAAAGGTCAAACATTGCATTCCATTCCGGTAGAGAGAAACGTGGTAAGACCCGAGACGACCGTTGATTACAATGGTGTGGCGCAAAGTATGCACGCCCAGCAGGCAATGCCAGGCGAAGTGCTCCCGAGTCATCGTATTGAACTGGGTCCAACCCAGCTTGGTGCTGCGAACGCAGTAGGACGCGGATTCGGAAATGAAGGCGATTATGGGCTTAAATCCAAACAAGTGTATGCGAACAACCGCAGTTCCAATGTCCAAGATGATTATTTTGGCGCAGTTGGAAGCAGTATTGGTGCCGTTGTTGCACCTTTGCTCGAAATGATGCGGCCTTCCAGGAAAGAGAACACCACTGGAAATATGCGCGTATATGGCGATGCAAAAACTGCCGTGGCTCAATCCTACTTGTACAATCCGAATGACGCACCCGCACATACGATGCGCGAAACCACCGAGAACTCGGTCAATCACTGGAACGTCAATCGAGGCCAGACCAACAATGGTTATGCGTCTACCAAAGTGGAGGCCGTCCCCCAACACCGAGACACCACAACCACATCCTATACTGGTTCGGGTGCATCTAAAAATCCGGCCTTGCGCGTTTATGATGCAGAGCTGGGATACCAACCCAGCAATTTGAAAGCGGAAACAATTAAAGGGCGATTTGGCAACTCAAATACCAACTTGTTCAATAATTCGGTCAATTATCAGGGCAAACCCAAAGATTTAGATATGGTGAATCACAGAGAAGTGATGCCGAAAATGCCGTATGTCACATCAGGTTCTCTCGGAACTTACCAGCAGAAAGGGCAGAATCTGGATTCCAACATCAATATGGAGAGGAATACTCCCGATATGTACAACGTTTTGCAACAGAATCCGTATGCGATCAAACGCACGTACAAGTAGGGAAACCTACGGTTAAGGCACCCGAAGGGTGCCGACGGTTAAGGCACCCGAAGGGTGCCGACGGTCGGACGCGAAGCGTCCTTTCCCCTAAGGCGAAGCCGACGGCTTAACGACCCCTTCCCTTTACATAGGTGAATGTTTGCAAAAAACTTGTGAAATGATACCAAAAAATTAGGTATCATTTCAAATAATAAAATTAAGGGAAGGGGTCATTAAGCCGTCGGCTTCGCCTTAGGGGAAAGGACGCTTCGCGTCCGACCGTCGGCACCCTTCGGGTGCCTTAACCGTAGGTTTCCCTTAAAAGTGCTTATTTAAAAATGCAAATAAACCAATCATTGTATCTGCAAACAGCACTTTCCACGAATCCGTGCGACCAATAATGGCTCCATATGCAAAAAGTCCGTATAAAAATCCGTGCAACGGTCTCAAATGGTTCCACCAAATGGGTTTTCCGCCGGTCTCTAACCCTGTCGGTCGGCTACCCGTGAAATAAATGTAAAAGAATCCCGCCGAAATAAGTGCGGCGATATAACCCATATAGGGCAAAAATGCGGTGAAAGTCATTGCTAAATAGGTGAAGAAAAGTCGTGTGCCAATGCATCCAATAAGAAAAATCGCGGTCCCGTTCATATAAAGAATGAATATAAAAGAAACCGCATAAAATTGAATCTGAATTGTCATCTCTCTTTCAAATCAATAAAACAATGCCTCTATCCATATTCGATACACACACCCAAATACTTGGCGTCATTCCCGCCTCCAAAAAACTACTCATAGATGAACTGTGCAGATTTGTAAAAACCGTCCAGCCCAGACACGCTGATAAAAAATACACATATTCCGATTATTTGCACATCCTGTTGAACTATATACCGCGTCGGCCTCTCGCAAATAACGATCCTGGATGGATGTGGGACTGCCAGGAAGTCTTTAGTCGCGTGTTTCACACCGTATAATTTACCATTTGTCTTTATAGTTCCCTTAATAATATAAAAATATCTTATGAATTATTGTATCAAATGAAACTCGAAACTTTTGAATACGACGGCACTGTTTATACCATTAAAATCGGCAAGTCCGCTGCAGAGAACACCGAACTTGTTAAAAATGCCAACAAATCTGATATATGGTTTCATTTATCAGATTCTCCTTCATGTCACGTTATTTTGGAAACAAATGCAAACAAAGTTCCTTTCCACAAAGTTCCGAAGCAGGTTATTTCGCGTTGCGCGTATCTCTGCAAAATGCACTCGAAAACATCCCATAACTGCAAAGTCATTTACACACAAATTGAAAATGTGCAAATAACTCGAACACCTGGCCAAGTTATTACAACTTGTTGCAAAACAATATAGATTCACCGGTTAGCTTTGATAAAAAAGCGGTCGCATTCTTATCCGCCATGTAAAAATTCATTATTTCGGCGGGCGAATATTTCCGGTCCGGAATCTGTTCCAGAATTACTGGGTCGATGGTTTCTCCCGTTAAAAGCTGGTATATTTCGGCAATGACACTTCTGCATGCATTCGACAATTCAAGCGTAATGTCAATTCTACCTGGGCGTTTTAACGCCGAATCCAACTTCTCATAATGGTTGGATGAAATAATCAATATTCTCCCCGGGGTTTCGCGAATCCCGTCCCACAAATTCAAAATATCGTCAAGTGTAACCGGCTCATCTATTTTCATCATTTTGGGGATTTCGCATGTTTTTGTCTCCAAAGTTTTCATCGTATCCAAGGTTATTACAGAAGTATCTTTCTCTTTATTTTTCTGATGTTCTCTTGAGAGAACAATGTCACCAACACAATCAATGTCCTCGAACACAATGATTTTCTTGTCGAATCCAACCGTATCCTTCTCGTTTTTTTCGTTGTATCTGTTTTCAAAAAAGATTTCATCTAAATCGTGTTTCGTTTTCAACATCTTGAGAGATATCACAATAATGTGGCGCCCCGTGTAATTCGCCAATGCCTTGATAAAAGAGGTTTTGCCGGTTCCGGGAGGGCCGTGCATCCCGATCCCCAATGAATAAGGAATGCCCTTGTCAAAAAACCACTGTTTATTATTGATGAAAAAATCAATCTTATCCAAAACCTTTTGTTTGTTTTCAAAAAAAAGATTATTGAATTTGCGCGTACTTTCAAATCGTGTTTCCGTCCATCTTTCGGAAAGGTCTTCGCTGTATTTGACATTGGCCAACGAATAAATGAAATGCTTGCCTTTGCGCAAATCCTCCAATTTTTTCAGATAGTCCGCAGTTATGCTTTCCACAAACATTTTGATGGTTTCGATATTGCTTTTATAAGAATACAATTCAACAATGATATTGCGTGTTTTGTCCTTGGTTTTCACGTTCTCGTCTTCCTTCTTCGCCGAATCGCTTTCGCTATAGGTGTATGCATATATCTCCAGTTCCTTGGAAACCAGGAACTTTTCTCGCTGTACAACCATATAGATTTCATCTTCTTTCTTGTTCAGCGTTTGCTCCTTGATGAAGTAAATGGACGGGTTCTTGTCAATCGTTGAAATGATGTGCTCCCACAACGCCTTGAACCTTTTGCCAAACATGGTGGTTTGCTTGAGCTCGGAATTGTAGAAATTCACTCCGCACGATATTTTGCCTTCGTATTCCACCGAATTTTTCTTGTATAGTTTGTGCATGATATATTGGAAATTGAGCAATTTGGTGAATTCAATGTCTTCTAACCAATAGGTTGCATGTTTGATTGCATAATTAATGACCGACATCATGATGGTTAATAAAAACATATTGAGCATCGTGTTTTCGCTATCAGTGGTTGATTTTAATTTGTTGAATATGACACTATTTACTGCGTATTCGGAACTCATCTACAGTTGATAGATGCCAACTTTTTATATATTTTCCATATATAATGACACAAACACGAAAACGTTACAATAAGAAAGGTGGAAATCCAGAAATGTTTCAATACGCATTCCA
>OFRD01000803.1_pt1 | contig 11589 bp, 8 predicted proteins | sample 1543041 | NCBI WGS metagenome assembly OFRD01 (sample SAMN07774234, study PRJEB24372) | wastewater metagenome | isolation source: Exp Tend CN 100WW | collected 2016-02
TAGCGTCGTTCATGGGTGTCTTTTTTCAGTTAACGGGAAACAGGGGGCAATTTTCCCTGATTTGCTCCTGGGCCCGCCCAGCGTGCGTGCCCGCCAGGCGGATCGCCGTCCGGGGCGTCCAGCGTGCGCGCGCCGGGTTTCTGGTGTTTTAAGGCGCCAGCCCTCGTGGAATAAGCGCTTGCAGCTATCAAATCTATAGCGTTAACGGCAGCGGCGGGCTCAGCGCCGACTGGCCAGCCACACCCCGGCCAGCACCAGCGCGGCGCCCGCCAGCTGCGCCAGCGACAGCGCCTCGTCCAGCAGCCACCAGCCGAAGAAGATCGTCAGCACCGGGCCGAGGGTGCCGATCAGCACCGCCCTGGCCGAGCCGATGCGCCGGATCGCGGCCGAATTCATGAACACCGGCAGCACGGTGGAAAACAGCGCCATCGCCGCGCCGTAGCCGTACACCGGCAGCGGCTGGGCCAGCGCCTGCAGCGGCTGCGTCAGCGCAAAATGCAGCAGGGTGGCCCCGGTGGACACCCCCATCGCCAGCGCCGTGAAGCGGGCAGAACCCAGCTGGCGGATCACCGGCTCGCTGCCCGCCTGGTAGAAGGCGTAGCACAGCGAGGAGCCGAACACAAAAGCCGCGCCAAGCAGCACCGCGCTCATGTCGCCCGCCAGCTGCACGTCGTGGGCAAAGGCCAGCCCGATACCGGCGTAGGACAGGGCCAGGGCGCCGATCTGGCGCCGCGAGGCGGTTTTGCCCATGAACAGCACGCCAATCAGGATGGTGAGCGTCGGGTAGGTGAACAGAATCAGGCGCTCCAGACCGGCGCTGATGTAGCGCAGGCCGATGAAGTCGAGCAGGCTGGCGCCGTAGTAGCCCAGCAGGCCCAGCGCGGTGAGACTCAGCCAGTCGCGTCGGCTCAGGGGCGCGGCGCTGCGGCTGGCATGGAAACCGACCCAGACAAACACCGGCAGCGAAAAAACCATGCGCAGCGCCAGCAGGGTCACGGCGTCGACCGGCACCGCCTGTGGCACGGCGTAGGCCAGCTTGACGAAGATCGCCTTGAACGAAAAGCCGAGCGCGGCGAGGACGGCGAGTGCGATGCCGAGGCGTTCGGCAGACCAGTGTTTCCAGGGCATGGGGCGGCAATCAAAAAAAGGTGGTTCGGTGCAAACGAAAGCTGCTCTGGGCCTGTGTTGGAGACCCCGCAGCGCAGGCCCAATCATGGCGTCAGAAGCCCCCCGGCACAATTGTGCTTTTGACAAGCCTGTGTTCGTCAGGGGCGAACACAAAAGGAAGCCACGATGCCTTACGACCTGATTGACCTGCGCCTCTTCGTCGCCATCGCCGAAGAGCGCAACCTCACGCGCGGCGCCGCCCGTGCCCATCTGGCGCCGTCCTCGGCCAGCCACCGCCTGCGCCAGCTCGAAGAGGCGCTGAGTGCGCCGCTGTTCGAGCGCCAGGCCCGTGGCCTGGTGCTGACGCGGGCCGGTGAGACGCTGCTGCGCAACGCCCGTCAGGTGCTGGCCAGCCTGGAGCAGATGCACGCCGACCTGTCGCCCTACGCCGCCGGGATTCGCGGCCACGTCAGCCTGTGGGCCAACACGCAGGCCACGCACTCCTTTTTGCCGGACGATCTGGCCCGCTTCCTGAAGCAGCATCCGCAGGTCAGCGTCAGCCTGGAGGAGCACACCAGCACCGAAATTGCGCTCGCGGTGGCCAGCGGTGAAGTCGAAGTCGGTGTCCTGACCGATACCAGCGGCGGGGTCGGCATCGAGCTGATTCACTACCGCTGCGACCAGCTGGTGCTGATCGTGCCCGCCGACCACGCGCTGGCGGCGCGGGCGCAGGTGCGTTTTGCCGAGGTGCTGGACGAGGCCTTTGTCATGCTGCACGCCGGCTCGTCGATCCACACCTTCACCATGAACGCCGCCGCCGCGCTCGGGCGCCACCTGGACGTGCGCATTCAGGTGCGCAGCTTCGAGGCCGTCTGCCGCATGGTGGGCGCCGGGGTCGGCATCGGTCTGGTGCCGCGCAGCGCGGTGTCGGGCACCGGCGGGCGCGAACCGCCGGTGGTGGTCGAGATGGCGGAGCCGTGGGCGCAGAGCGACCTGCAGGTTTGCGTGCGCCAGGGCGGCGTGCTCTCGGGCTTTGCCGCTGCGCTGGTGAACCAGCTGCGCCAGAGCGGGCTGGACGCCAGTCTGTGAGTGTTTTCAGGCGCCAGCCCTCGTGGAATATGCGCAGGCAGCTATTGAAAAGATAGCGATGGGTGGCGCAGGAAGATGACTTGTGAGTCGGACGCTCACTTCACTCGGTCACCATATTTGATGCTGCTAATCTTCCCGCCTTCGAAGCGGAGAGTGGTCATGAATTGACCGTAACCGGGGTTGTATGTCCACTCATCCACGTTCTCGCAGGGTTGCACGATAACGGTCGTGGAGCCTGGGGCATTACCCTGAAGCGTTGCTGGCGCAACCGGCTTGCAGAATGAGTCTTTGATGACGGGTTCCCCGCACTTCTGGATAACAGAGGCCCGCATGTCACCCACATTGAAGGTATCGTTCTTGCAGCGAAGAGATTGCGCTGATGCTGAAGTGGGGTACAGCACGAATGCGGCCATGGCGAGCAGCAAGGGAGGGGCGAGGATCTTCATGTATTCAATACTCTCTGACGTGGGTCAATCGATGGTTTGGCGGAGTCATTCTAGGAGTCACTTGCCTTTAACCGCCGCCGGGATTTTCTGAAGGAACGCAATCGCTGCAAAGCGGGAAATCAAAACTCATGGTGGCCCAACGCTATGCCAGCCTGTGAGTGTTTTCAGGCGTCAGCCCTGGTGGGTTGTGCGTGGGATGCTATGAAAAAGAGAGCATGCCCGGCAACTGGGGTCAGGGGCGATTGATCGTCACCTGGGTGACCGCATTCTGCGTGGCGTCGTAGGGCATGTTCGTCCCCGAGACCTGGGTGACGGTGAAGACCGATGCCGTGGCGGAGAGTGAAATTCTGTTGCTGGTCAGCGTGCAACTGCCGGCGCTACCGGTGAGACAACTCTGCTCGCCCCCCGGATTGAAGCTGCCATTGACCGTGGCATTGGCGACATGGGCGCCGGTGTTGACATCCCGTATCGTCACCGTCGTCGTGGCGCGCCAGTTTCGACTGCTCTTGGACGCGGAGTAGGTGATCGACTTCACCGCGATGATGGGCGTGACGGGTTCGGTCGGGGCGCCTGCGGCCAGCGAATAGAGCAGCAGGTTGGGTGAGCCGCTCCCGCTGGCGCTGATCTGGTTCATGGACGCGTTGCCGCTCAGAAACAGGGCGACCGCTGCGGGCGAGGCCGCCGGGTTGGCGGCGAGCGCCAGCGCGGCCACGCCCGCCACGTGGGGCGACGCCATGGAGGTGCCGCTGAGGGTGTTGGTCGCGCTGGCGCTGCTGTTCCAGGCCGAGGTGATGCTGGAGCCCGGTGCAAACAGATCCAGGCAGGGGCCGTAATTGGAATAGGACGCACGCACGTCATTGCTGTCGCTGGCCCCCACCGTGATGGCGCTGGGCGCACTCGATGGCGAGTAATTGCAGGCGTTGGCGTTGCTGTTGCCAGCCGCCACCACCATCGTCACGCCCTGCTTCACCGCGCCTGCCACCGCCGCATTCAAGGCGCTGGAGGCGCCACCGCCCAGGGACATGTTCGCCACGGCCGGGCGCAGCGGCTGGCTGGCGACCCAGTTGATACCGGCAATCACGCCACTGTATGAGCCCGAGCCGGCGCAGTCGAGCACGCGCACCGGGATCAAGGAGACGCCTTTGGCCACGCCGTACACCGTGCCCCCCAGCGTGCCTGCGACATGGGTGCCGTGGCCGTTGCAGTCGCTGGTGTTGTGGCTGTCAACCACGCCCGCGCTGTCGGGGGCCACGTTGTAGCCCGCAATCAGGCGCCCGGTGAACTCGCTGTGGTCGGCCCGGATGCCGGTGTCGATGATGAAGGCGTTGACGCCTGCGGCCTGGTAGTTGTAGTGGTAAAGACTGTCCAGCGGGCGCGTGACCTGGTCGACACGGGACAGCCCCCAGGTGGCCAGGTTTTCAGACTGCGGCACGGGGATTTCGTTGAGCGTCACGGTCTGATCCTGCTCGATATAGGCCACATTCGGATGTCGGCGCAGCGCCTGCACGGCCGCCTCGGGCAGGGTCGCGGCAAAGCCTTTGAGGGCATGGCCAAAGACGTGGTGGAGTTTGCCGCCGCCGCTGCCGCGCAGATGCACGGCGGTCTCGGCCGCCGCATCGCCGACGCTGTTCCTGTACACCACGATGTAGCGCCCGGGAATCAGCCGGGAGGGGCCGAAGGGATGCGTCGCCGCCGCCGGATCCGCCGTCTGGGCCGCTGCCAGCGGGGGTTGCCAGGCCGCCAGGGCGGCACACAGGCTCAAGGTGAGCGGGACAATGTTGGCACGTGTTTTCATGGCAATCCTGAAGTTGGGTTGTTCCGGATGAACCTGCAGGATGTGGGAAAAAGGCGGCAGGGACGTCGGTGGCTGATGTTGACGGCGCATGGCGCGGCCTGTCAAGCCGCTTGATCAAGCGCCTGCCGGGTCGCCCGCACCCGCTCTGAAAACTCATACGCCCATCCCCCTGGCTGTCCAACTTTCAGTGCGCCGCTGCCTGCATGTCTGCGCAGTCCCGCAAAAAATACCTTTAAAAACAGGGGCTTGGCGCTGGCGCTGCGTCTGGCGGCGACTGGCATGGCGTTTGCTATTCCAGTAGCGAGCATCCAGAAATTGCTTGCACTCACGAAGCCGCCCTGGCCCGCGGGTCGCTCCAGTCCAACACACAGTCCGCTCACCGCAGCGAAGGAGACCGCATGAAAAAGAAACGCCCCCTCACCGCCTACATTCTGGTGGCCATGGTGTTGGGCATCCTGGTCGGCTATGCCTGCCACGATGCCTTTCCCGACAAGAAGATCACGGCCGACATTGCCAGCCATATCTCGATCGCCACCGACGTGTTTCTGCGCCTGATCAAGATGATCATCGCGCTGCTGGTGTTCTCCACGCTCACCGTGGGCATCGCCCACATGGGCGACGGCAAGACCGCCGGGCGCATCGGCGCCAAGGCCATGGGCTGGTTTGTGATGGCCTCGCTGGTCTCGCTCACGCTCGGCATGGTGCTGTCCAACCTGTTCCAGCTCGGCAGCCACCTGGACCTGCCGCTGCCCGAAGTGGGCGCCGCCACCAACCTGAAAACGGCCGCCTTCACACTGAAGGACTTCATCACCCACCTGGTGCCGAAGTCGCCGATCGAGGCCATGGCCAACAACGAAATCCTGCAGGTGCTGGTGTTCTCGATCTTCTTCGGCTCGTCGCTGGCGGCGCTGGGTGAGCAGGGCCATGCACTGACCAAGGTGGTGGATCAACTGGCACAGGTCATGCTGCGCATCACCGGCGCCATCATGTCGCTGGCACCGGTGGCGGTGTTTGCCGCCATGGCTTCGGTTGTGACCACCCAGGGTCTGGGCGTGCTGGCCACCTTTGCCAAATTCATGGCGGGTTTCTACTTTGGCCTGTTCTGCCTGTGGGCGCTGCTGATCGGCGCTGGTTTTGTCGTGATCGGCCCGCGTGTGTTCAAGCTGATCGGCCTGATCCGCGAACCCTTTCTGCTGGCTTTTTCGACCGCCAGTTCCGAAGCGGCCTACCCCAAGCTGCTGCTCGCACTGGATCAGTTCGGCGTGCAGCGCAAGATCTCCAGCTTTGTCATGCCGATGGGCTACTCCTTCAATCTGGACGGCTCCATGATGTATTGCACCTTCGCCGTGCTGTTCATCGCCCAGGCCTACGGCATTGACCTGGCGGTGGGCACCCAGATCACCATGCTGCTGCTGCTGATGCTCACCTCCAAGGGCATGGCCGGTGTGCCGCGCGCCTCGCTGGTGGTGATTGCCGCCACCCTGACCCAGTTCAACATCCCCGAAGCGGGCTTGCTGCTGCTGATGGGCGTGGACCAGTTCCTCGACATGGGCCGCTCCGCCACCAATGCCGTGGGCAATGCCATCGCCACCGCTGTGGTCGCGAAATGGGAAGGCGGACTGGCTTCGGAAGAAGACGCGCCGTACAACAACGTGCCCCAGGCGGCCAACCAGCCCTGGAGCGGTGCCGAGTCGGCACCCAAGGTGGCCTGACGCCACGCGCAAGCTGACCCCGGCGGCGGGCTACCGTCGCTGACACGAGCCGCCCGGTCTTTGCACCGCGCGGCTCGTCCTTTTCCTGCCGGGGGACGCGCCCGCCCTTCGATGCCATACTGTGCTGTGAGCCTGACCCCGTCCACCATGCCGCCCCGAACCCAAGCCCCACCCCTTCCCGCCGCGCCGCCGCGCGCCGCCCGCTGGCCCTACCGCAAGCCGCTGGCCTGGTGCGCCACCCTGGCCTGCCTGCTGGCGCTGGCCTGGCTGGCTTATTTCTGGACCGAGCGCTTCGCCATTGACAAGCTGCAAACCAGCGGTGCGCAAAGGCTGGAGGTCTATGTCAGCAGCCTGGAAAATGCGCTGGAAAAATACGACTTCCTGCCGCGCACGCTGGAGCTGAACAAAGAGGTCATCCACCTGCTCAACACGCCGGGCGACCCGGCCCTGCTTCAATCGGTCAATCAGTACCTGGAGCAGATGAACACGCAGGCCAAGTCGAGCGCGATCTACATCACCGACCTGCGCGGCATCACCCGCGCCAGCAGCAACTGGCGCGAAGAAGCCAGCTTTATCGGCGACGACGTGTCCTTCCGGCCCTATGTGCAGGACGCCTTGCGTGGCACGCCCGGGCGCTTCTACGGCATCGGCACCACCCAGGGCGAGCCGGGTTACTTCTTTGCCCACGGCATCTACCAGAACGGCCGCATGCTGGGCGTGGCCACCGTCAAGGTCAACATCGAAAAACTCGAAACCAGCTGGGGCCAGGGCGCCGACAAGGTGATGCTGGCCGATGAACACGGCGTCGTTTTCCTGACCTCGGTGCCGGACTGGAAGTACAAAACCCTGGCGCCTTTGACGCCTGCGGTACGCCAGGAACTGGTGCGCACCCGCCAGTACCACTCGCAGGCGCTGGACGTGATCCCCTTCCTGTCGGATCAGCCACTGGGCGACGGCAGCCGCGTGATCTCGTTTCGCCCGCAGGCCGAGCCCGGGGCGCGGCCCCGCACCCGCAGCAGCCTGCTGATCCAGCAGACCCTGACATCGCCGCGCAACTGGCAGTTTCTGTACCTGGCAGACCTGAGCGCCGCCCGCGCCAGCGCCCAGGCGGCCGCCCTTTTTTCCTGTCTGACGCTGAGCTTTGTGCTGCTGCTGTTTTTCTATGTGCGTCAGCGGCGCCAGGCGCTGGCGCACAAGCTGGCGGCCCGGGAAGAACTGCAGCACGCCTACGACAACCTGGAGACGATGGTGGCCGAGCGCACCTCGGCGCTGGAGACCATGACGCACAACCTGAGCGAAGAAATCGCGGTGCGCAGCCTGGCCGAGCACAAGCTGCACATCACCCAGAACGAGCTGTTCCAGGCCGGCAAAATGGCGGTGCTGGGCCAGATGTCGGCCAGCATCACGCACGAACTCAACCAGCCCCTGACCGCGCTGCGCACCATGTCCAGCAACGCCGCCATCCTGCTGGAGCGCGGCCGCCTCGACGACGTCAAGGGCAACCTGGAGCGCATCGGCCAGATCGCCGCGCGCATGGGTGTGATCACCGGCCAGCTCAAAGTGTTTGCGCGCAAATCCACCACCAGCCTGACCTCGGTCTCGCTCACCACCGCCATTGCCAACGCCCTGTTCCTGGTCGAACGCCGCATGGCGCTCGACAAGGTGCGCTTCGTCCAGCACATCGCCGCTGACGACGTGTTCGCCCTGTGCGAGAGCAACCGGCTGGAGCAGGTGCTGGTCAACCTGTTTGCCAACGCGCTCGACTCGATGGCCGCTTGCCCCGAGCGCACGCTGACGGTGGACGTGAGCGAAGAGGCGGACAAGGTGCTGCTGCGCGTCAGCGACACCGGGCCGGGCCTGTCACCGGACGCGTATGGCCACCTGTTCGAGCCCTTTTTCACGACCAAGCCGCAAGGCGTCGGCCTCGGCTTGGGGCTGGCCATTTCAGAACAAATCACGCGCCAGTTCGGCGGCGCCCTGCGCGCCGAAAACGCGCCCACCGGCGGCGCCGTGTTCAGCATCGAACTGCGCCGCCCCCCCCAGGAGGAGAACCATGTTTGACGGGCTCACCGTCGTCTTTGTCGAAGACGACCCCACCGTGCTCGCCGGCAGCGAGCAGGCGCTGCAACTGGCCGGGCTGAACGTGCAGGCGTTCGCGTCGGCCGAACTGGCCTACCGGCAGCTCAAGCCCGACTTCGCCGGCATCGTCGTCAGCGACGTGCGCCTGCCCGGCATGAGCGGCATGGACTTGCTCAAAGCGGTGAAAGCGCTCGACACGCACCTGCCGGTGATTCTGGTCACCGGTCACGGCGACATCACCATGGCGGTGCAGGCCATGCGCGAAGGCGCTTACGACTTCATCGAGAAACCGTACTCGTCCGAACAGCTGATCGAGGTCATCGTGCGTGCGCTCGAAACGCGCGCCCTGCAGCTTGAAGTGCACAGCCTGCGCCGCCGCCTGGACGATGGCGGCGGCATCGAAGCCCGGCTGCTGGGCAACTCGCCCGCCATCCAGGAGGTGCGGCGCCTGATTCTGGACGTGGCCAACGAACCGGCTGACGTGCTGATCTACGGCGACACCGGCACCGGCAAGGAAATGGTGGCGCGCTGCCTGCACGACTTCAGCCACCGGCGCAAGCACCACTTTGTCGCCGTCAACTGCGGCGCCATCCCGGAACACATCTTCGAGAGCGAGGTGTTTGGCCACGAATCGGGCGCCTTCACCGGCGCGGCCAAGCGCCAGATCGGCAAGATCGAGCACGCCAACGGCGGCAGCTTCTTCCTCGACGAGATCGAAAGCCTGCCGCTGTCGCTGCAGGTGAAATTGCTGCGCGTGCTGCAGGAGCGCTACATCGAGCGCCTGGGCTCCAACAGCGCCGTGCCGCTCGACGTGCGCGTGATTGCCGCCGCCAAGTTCGACCTGGACGAGCTGTCCAAACAGCAAAAATTCCGCAGCGACCTCTACTACCGCCTGAACCTGATCGTGCTGCACCTGCCGCCGCTGCGTGAGCGGCGCGAGGACATTCCGATGCTGTTCGAGCATTTTGTGCTGGCCGCTGCCGCGCGCTACAACCGCGCCGCGCCCATCGTCAGCCGCGCGCAAATGCACCTGCTGATGGCGCACCACTGGCCGGGCAATATCCGTGAACTGATCAACATGGCCGACCGCTTTGTGCTGGGCCTGGCGGGCGGTGGCGTGCTGGCGCCCAAAGACGCACCGCCGCTGTCGCTGGCCGACCAGGTCAACGGCTTCGAGCGCGCGCTGATCGAGCAGGAGCTGCGCCAGCAGGCCGGCAACGTCAGCGAAGCCTGCGCCGTGCTCGGGCTGCCCAAGCAGACGCTGTACCACAAGATGCAGAAATACAACCTGGTGGCCGAAGAGTTCCGCTAGGGGTTGCTGGGGGGAAGCCTGCTGATTAAAACAGGCTCCAGCCCTCGTGGAATATGCGTTGGTAGCTATCGAAAAGATAGCAACAAAGGGTTTGCTTTAAAAACTCTCCCAGTCGTCAGCCCCTGCCTGTGGCGCAGGGGAGGCGGTGAGGGCCACAGGTTTTTTGGGCTGCCTGGCTGCGCTTGCCAGGTGGGGCGCGCGGGTCAATTTTTTGGGTGCTGCGGTGAACGATGGCGTGCGGGCCGGAGACGGCGTACTGCGGGCCGCCGTACCGCCCTGCCCTGGCGGCAGTTTGAACACTGCCACCGTACCCACCAGATCTTGCGCCTGGGTTTGCAGGCTGCTGGCGGCAGCGGCCATCTCTTCCACCAGCGCCGCATTTTGCTGCGTCACCTGATCCATCTGCGTCACGGCCTCGCCCACCTGCGACACGCCCAGGCTTTGTTCGTTGCTGGCGGCGCTGATCTCGCCCATGATGTCGGTCACGCGGCGGATGCTGCCCACCACCTCGGTCATGGTGATGCCGGCCTGATCCACCAGGGCGCTGCCTTGCTCGACCCGCTCCACGCTGGCGCCGATCAGGCTCTTGATTTCTTTCGCCGCTTCGGCCGAGCGCCCGGCCAGCGAACGCACCTCAGACGCCACCACCGCAAAGCCGCGACCCTGTTCACCGGCGCGGGCCGCTTCTACCGCCGCGTTCAGCGCCAGAATATTCGTCTGGAAGGCAATGCCGTCAATCACGCTGATGATGTCAAAAATGCGTTTGGAGCTTTCGTTGATGTGTTTCATGGTGTCCACCACCTGCGCCACCACCTCGCCACCGCGCACGGCCACGGTGGAGGCGTTTTGCGCCAGCTGGTTGGCCTGGCGCGCGTTGTCGGCGTTTTGCTTGACGGTGGAGCTCAGTTCTTCCATCGAGGCCGCTGTTTCTTCCAGTGCGCTGGCCTGGCTTTCGGTGCGGGCGGACAGGTCGTGGTTGCCGGAGGCAATTTCGGCGGAAGCCGTGGAGACGCTCTCGGAGCCCTGGCGCACGTTGGCCACGACCTGGGTCAGGTTGTCCTGCATGGCGGACAGGGATTGCAGCAACTGGCCAATTTCATCCTGGCCGGACGCGTCAAGCACATGGCTCAAGTCGCCTGCGCCAATGCGCTGGGCGGCCAGACGTGCTGTCTCCAGGCCACGCGAAATGCTGCGTGACAAATTCCAGCTGATGAAGGCTGCGGCCGCCACGGCCACGGCCAGCAGCAGCGCACCCAGCAGGTACAGCTGTTTGAACATGGCATTGATTTCTTGTTGGTCAGCGTGGACATGCGCCATCTCGCCCTCCACCAGCTGTTGTGTTGCCCGAATGTAGACGTCAGTGCTGGGGACGAACTTGTCTTGCACCAGGGTGCGAGCGCCCGCACTGTCCCCCGCCGTCTTCAACGCGGTCACCTGGTCACGTGCGGCCAGCCAGGCTTTGCGGGCTTCGCCAACCTCTTCAGCCTGTTTTCTGGAGCCGCTGTCCTGGACTTTGTCCAGGAAAGCTTTTTGGGTATCGGTGCTGTCGCGTGAGGTGGCCGCCATGGATTCCTTGAAAAAGCCAAGCAGCTCCCCCCCGTCAGAGTAGGCGACGGCCAGTGTGCGGGCCGAGTTTTGCCGTACATGGCCTTGCCAACGGCCAGCCAGCTCCAGCAACTCGGCAGAACGTTCCATCTGGGCGGTGGCCCGGGCGGTCATTTCGATGCGCCAGGCAGTTAGGCCCGCCAGCAGCAGAAACAGCGCAATGACCAAGGCAAACCCGAGATTGAGCCGGGTGGAGATTTTTAAATTGTTCACAAGTTGTTCCCTGTTAATTGAGTTGTGGTGGCTGGCTGCGCTTCATACTTTATTCCTTGCTCTCTTATTTGAAGGTGGTATATACCCGGCAGGCATGCTGAAATGCGTGACGGTTTCAGCATTTGTCGTGCCAGTCCAGCGGGCTATTTATAAGCCCTTGCAATACGGAAGTCTGATTTTTAAGAGGGAAAACTGATGTACATCAGTTTTTGTGATGATTCATTCGCGTTG
>OFRD01000805.1_pt1 | contig 11580 bp, 8 predicted proteins | sample 1543041 | NCBI WGS metagenome assembly OFRD01 (sample SAMN07774234, study PRJEB24372) | wastewater metagenome | isolation source: Exp Tend CN 100WW | collected 2016-02
AGCCTACGACGGGCACACGGCCTGGGCCAACACCTGCGCATTGCAACAGGCGGGCATCCTGAATGGCGGCGAGCCCAGCGGCCCCAACAGTGTGATTGTGCGGGATGCAGCCGGCGTGGCCACTGGCGAACTGCGCGAGGCCGGGGCCATGGAGCCGGACTACGTAGTTTAGGTATGCTAGCACGCTTCGATCCCCTAGCTATGCCCGCTTGCACATCCACTTAGAATGTATATAACGGCTGATTTTGCCCCTAAGATCTCTGGAATAGTACCCATTAGTGACACGTGTGCTTGTATCATTAGTAGGTCGTAACGAAGTAAAGCACAAACCGCCAGTGAAAATATCACGTGTCTTAATTTTCTACTTCAATAGAAGAGTAACACTGCTGAATTAGTGATTTACAAAATTGAATTGTTGGCTAATTGGATTAATACTGAGGCGAGTACCTGCCTTAGTTTTAACACCGATGCCCGAAAGTCTCACAGTAATAATTTCTTTACTTGGTTTTTTGATTTTGCTTGTTTGATTTTTATGGAGAAACGATGAATTCAGTCCTACCGCCAGAACGAGCCGACGCAACTGGCCATCGTTTAAGCGTGCTAGTCTATAGTTTAGATCGGCACCCATTTTTGAGGCGACAGATTGTCTACTGGTCTGATAAACCAGTGGACCTACTAATCGCTGATGGGTCACAGAATCCGCTGGACGTTTCCACAATTACCTGGAGCGGTCTGATGCGTTTGTCATACCATCACGCGCCCGGCCCCAGAAATGTTAATCTGCGCATGAAGTGGCTCGTAAGCCATGCGTCTACACCATACGTTGTATTTTGGACGATCAGGATACTTGTTTGTGGTCGGCCGCCACTCGAATAATGCGTTTTCTCGATAATAATGCTGATTATGTATCAGCGTCCGCATCTATTTTCTGTCGTTATATTGAGCATAGATTTTGGCACTACGATGTGGGTGGCTTTGATATTGATCATGCTGACCCGGGTGCGAGGGTGGTCGAAGCTTGGCGCCACAACTTCCAAATAGCCGGGTTGGCATATGCAATTATGAGGGCTTCTGTGGCGCGGGTTCTTTATGAAGTTCGCCCCGTAGTCGATTTTGACTTCGAGGTGGCTTCTGATCTTTTATTTTTTGTGTCGCCATTAATCGCCGGAAAACACTGCGCTTTCACGTTTCCAGCGTTATGGCGTGTGGACGGGAGTCAGCCACGTGGTAATTGGCGGGCGCGGGTGTATGACGGTAATGTTGTTTTGGACAAGCGGACGTTAAACGACTCAATCGAGAGGTTGTGCGTCACTAATAATGTCCGACGTGCGGACCATGATGCGGTGATTGAGCTTATTGCAGGTATTTGGCTGACTCAAGAGTCTGTAGTTCCTAAAACTCCCGCTGATCCTACTTGGTGGGCGGTACGGCTGGCTGAAGTTAAATCATTCACTCGAATTCGATCGCGCATCAAACATTGGCTGCGTAAAGATCGGGATATTCGGCCATTGGAGTTTTTTACACGTAAGGGCGGACTCGAACGGGACCAGATTGAAGACCTACAAAACCTGCAATCGATTTTGGACAGATATCCTGATGGGGTGTCGGCAACCTCCTGAAACGTAACGCGTTGCGCTGCATTTGCCGTTGGCCAGCCACAAACTACCGTTTACCTCTGACCGCTTTCGCATCGGCTAAAATCCTTTATCGGGTTTCCGTTTAGTCCGTGGCTTCCCGGCTCAACCGGTCTCACATTCACCATTAGATCCGCGGCGGCAACCGGCAAGCTCCAACTCCGCTAGTTTTCAAAGTAAATTACCAAGCAGCTTCTATGCCGCCAGAACCAACGCCCGCGCCCTCCTCAGTCTTGGTGCGCGCTGCGGCAGAGGCAGATGCGACGGTGGAATTGTCTGTGATAGTGCCGGCCTACAACGAAGCCGGCCGCATTGCGGATAGCCTCACGGAAATCTGCCGGTACCTTGACCTGCGCGGGCAGTGCTACGAGGTGATCCCGGTCAGCGACGGCTCCAGCGATGGCAGCGCAGCAGAGATTGATGCTGCAGCGCTGCGCCTCAGCCGTGTAAATGCCCGCGTACAGCCGCTGTATTTCAAAGCAAACATGGGCAAGGGCGCTGCGGTACGCGCCGGCATTTTGCGCGCGCGCGGTGCAATCGTGATGTATCTTGACACGGACCTGTCGATCCCGATTGCAATTGCCGCCGACTTTGCAGCGTGCATCAGTGCTGGTGCAGATATTGCGATTGCGTCCCGCTACTTGCCGGGATCTGACGCAGGGAGCGTCCGCCCCGCGCGGCGCTTGCTGAGCGCAGTCTACCGTTGGCTTGCGGCAGTTATTCTCGGCATTCGCTGCAGTGATATTCAGTGCGGCGCCAAAGCCTTTCGGCGCACAGTTGCCGTGCGCCTCTTTCAGTTGCAGCGCCTCGACGGATTTTCTTTTGATGCAGAGGTGATGTTCCTTGCAGGCCGCGCTGGTTACCGTGTGGCGGAGGTGCCCTTCACGCTTCGTGTTTCCAAACATTCCTCAGTCCGGCTTGTTGCCGAGTCCGCCGTAATGTTTTTGGATTTGTTTCGCATTCGCTTCAACAACCTGCGCGGCTTGTATAAATCCACTGCGGCTGCTGGAAAAGTGGGGGGGGGCGATTTAAAGTTTACGTTTTGAGTTGGCGCAGCATGAGCGCCAATACTTGGCGCTGGACGTTGCCGCTCACGCTGTTTCTTGGATTAGGCGATCAGTGCCAGCGCACATTGTGCGGCGCAAACTTTTCTGATTGCAGGCAATAGCTGTTGGTGACAGCGCGCTGCTCAAAGTGGGCTGCATCACCAACCGCCAACGCCGCCAAATTCTTTATCCCGGCATTGCCGGCTGGGGCAGCAACCACTTTTTGTTGACGTACCCTGCGATTGGCCGGCGTGCCCGCGCATTAGTACAGCTTGGGTATGTTGTCGATCTTTCTTAAAACTTCATCCAGATTCAACCCAATCAGCCGCGAAAAATATTCGATGCTTTCAAACTTGGGCTGATTGTCACTTTCCACCAGCTGCAGGGCAGCAGCTCGATCAAGCAACCCCTCCCGGATTTGATTGGACCGAAACGCATCAAACTCGGTGAACCCGGCAATCTGGTAGTAGATGTAGTTGTTGAAAGCCGTCTGGCCATCGCCCATGCGCCACTGGGTCTGGCCAAAACGCTGGTCGGACTCCCATGCGTATTCCGCGTTGAGCACGCGGTTGATTTCGTTTTCCTCCCATGCAAGATAATGAAACAAGTAGAGGAAGTCCGCCGTCACCAGAAAGCTGATAATGTAGGATCGGATTGAGTCAAAGAAAGACTCGTTGATGTAGGCCGGGTTTTTGATGTACTGCAGGCAGTACCAGGCCGCCAAACGAATCTTGTTGCTCAGCGGGTGCAGCTGAAAGTCGTGGTTTTCACGCAATGGTTTGTGGTTAATGCCGGTGAAGCCCACCATGAACTCACGATGTTCCAGCTGGTGGCCAGAGCACAAGACCGTCAGGTCCAGCTTCAGCTCTTTTTGCAGGGCGCGGCCGAAATGATAAAACTCCTTGTCCCCCGCCTGAAAGAGCGGGACCATGCCAAGCTGTGGCTGCTTGAGCCAGGCATGAATGTTCTTTCTGACAAAGCGGCGCTTCTTCAATATGTCCGGTGAACGGATGATGTGTTCAATGCCAAGCTTGCCGCAAACCTTGGCCTGGTTCCTCCGCGAAACGTCTGTGGTCAGGCCCCAGTCAAATGTGTAGGCGATGGGATGCATGCCATAGGTTGTCTTCAGGATATGCAGGCCATAGCACGAGTCTCTGCCGCCGCTCAAGCCCACGAGGCAGTCCGGGCTGCCGTCGTTGGAGCGAAAGCGGTCCAGGCGCTGCCGCAGCGCATCTTCGCCCTTGAGCTTTTGATGCGCGTGGTTGCGGCAAAAACTGCACACGCCATCCCGGTCAAAGTCCACAAATGGATAAGTGTGCGGCAGGATGCATTTGGTGCAGCGCCGCAGCGTTTGCACGCTGGAGCGGTAGAACTCAACCGCAAATGCCGGGCTGTCAGCGCGGCCAGCGGCGGGTGTGCGCTGCGCACTGGATGTCTTCGGCTGGCGCGGAATTGGCGCCTGCTCAAAAATCTGGAAGTCAAAGCTCAGCCGCAGATAGTGGCCCGCAGGCACATGCTGAATGGCGCCGGTATTCGCCTGAAAGGTTTGCGATGCCGCCAAAAATTGTTTTAGAAAATAGCTTTCCGATGCAAAACATAAAATATTGTTTTGTGCATTGAGCGCAAAATAAAGTGAACCGGTGTTGGTGGCAAGCACCAGCTCCTGCTTGTGGTCCAGGAAAGCTGCAATGCTAAAGGAGCCTTCCAGGTTGGCTTGCACAGCCGCCAATACGGCAGCCAGATCCCGGGTTTGTGCGTACTGCCCGCTCATGTAATCAAACAGCACGCGCGTGTCGTTGGGCGCCGCAGTGCCTTCGGAATTAGCTGCCCGTTTTGCGGCAGGGTCCGGCTGAATCTGTGCTGCGTTGGTAATGATGCCGTTGTGCACGCCAATGAAACTGCCGGCATAGACCGGCTGATTGTTGTCGGCAACGCTGGCCGAGCCGTCAGTTACGAGGCGGCAGTGGTTGATGCACGCAAACGGCCCGGTGGCGCGCTGTGCGCCGAGCGTGTCGTTCAGGATCTGGTCGAAGCCGGCAAGTTCGATGAATTGGAGCGGGTCGATGGCTCTTTGAAAAATCCGGTACTTCTCATTGGCATACGTGACAAGCCCGGCAGAATCCCTGCCTCTTTGCGCGGACAGCCTGTAAAGCCCGGCCAAGTCTTGCTTGAAGAGTTCAAAGTCAAGTTGCGCGCTGTCCTTGACAGCAAACCCAAAGATGCCGCACATTTGCCTACAATCTCCCTGATTTTAGGAAATGAGAAGGTTGGCTGGATTTAGGGGCAGTATCGAGCATGTTGACTGGGGGCGCGGGTGGCCGGAAAATTTATCCTGCCGATAAATTTTACTGCATCTGTTTGGAGGCTGCGGCTCCCAAGCCCACAAGATCCACGCAACTTCCCCGCAATTAATTCACATTCGATTGCCGGTCAAAGGGCTGCGTTGGGCTACACTCGACTGAATTACAGGGCTTGCGACCGCAGCGTGGCAAGCGACATATTACGGCGCGCGGGAACTGCTGGCTGCGGTCTTTTGGGGCGAATGAGTTTCGCTCGCGACGCGCAATCCCGCGCGGTTTAGTGCAGGAGATAAATATTGTGATCAGACGCACCATCACCATTGGAGTTGCGCTTGCAGCGGCTGTGGCCGTGGGATTGTGGTATTGGCAGCGCACTACCACCGCTGCTGCCGCAAGTGCGGCAGCCAGCGTGCAAACTGCGGTGCTGGAACGCGGCACGCTGGTGGTGGCCGTGAACGCGTCTGGCACGCTGGCAGCCGCGCAATCAGCGGCGCTCAACTGGCAAACATCCGGCGTGGTTGCCAAGGTGGCGGTTACTGTGGGCAGTCTGGTCAAGGCCGGTGACACGCTGGTTGAGCTGGACCCCGCAAGTTTTTCACCGGCTGTGCAGCAGGCCCAAATTGACGTCTTTACCCTGCAGGATAGTTTAGACACTTTGCTGGCGGGCACCAGTGCGGAACTTGTGGCGAAGGCCAAGCTGGCCGTGGTGGAGGCAGAAGCTGCTGTTACAGCGGCCCAGACAAAGGTCAGCAACGCCGCCAGTGTGGATGTTGGCTACTATGAAACCCAGTCGGCCAAGGCGAACAACACTTTATCTGCTGCGCGGCAGAATGCCGAGATCACCAATTTTCAAATTAATGTGCAAGCCGCTGCAAAGACCTTGCAAGATGCAGGCAAGGTGATTGACGACATCAAGGGCTTGAACATGACCGACTCAAGAAACCAGCCCGAAGCCGTGTACACGCGCCTGAAGGCTGCCCAGGCAACATATGATCGCGCGCAGCTGGCGTACCAGACCGAGCTGTACAAATTAGAGCAGGCGCAGAACAGCGATGCAAGCACAATTCAAACTGCGCAAGCTGCAGCGGACACCGCCAAGAGCGCGCTGGCTTCCGCGCGCTTCGGCCCGAATGCGGCGACGATTGCGCTGTATCAGGCGCAGCTGGATTTGGCGCAGGCCAGCTTGCTAAAGGCACAGGCTGACCTGGCAGCGCTGCAAGCCGGGCCGGACGAACCGGCGATTGCAGCTGCGCGCCTGAAACTTGCCACTGCAAAGTCCACCGTGCAACTGGTGCGGTTGGTTGCGCCCTTTACCGGCACTGTGGCGGCTGTCTCCAACAAAGTGGGTGACAGCGTGGCCACCAATCAGCCGGCGCTGGTGCTTGCCGATTTAAGCGCGCTGGAGATTAAAGTTGACGTGGCAGAAATGGATATCAACCATGTGCAGGTTGGCCAGACAGTCACTGTAATGTCTGATGCAGCGCCGGGCAAAAATTTTACGGGCAAGGTATCCGTGGTGCCTTTTCTCGGAACCAGCCAGCAGGGTGTGGTGACTTTTCCGGTGATGGTTGTTGTACCTGCGCCGGATCCCGCACTAAAGCCGGGAATGACCGCGGCTGTGAGCATTGTTACCGAGAGCCACGCTGATGTCTTGCTTGTGCCCAACCGTGCCATCCGTGTGGCAAGCGGACGCCGGTCTGTGTCCGTGCTGGTTGAGGGTGAGCAGATTGAAGTGCCGGTAACGCTCGGCTTGACGAATGAAACCTACAGCGAGGTAAGCAGTGGGTTACTCCGGGGAGGCGATGCGGTTGTGCTAAATCCCACCAATACAACACAGTCTGGCGCGGGCGGTCTTTTTGGAATCTTCGGTGGCGGGCGTGGCGGCGGGGGTGGCGGGGGTGGCCCGCGCGGCGGTGATTAAGACGCGGGAACTGTTGATTACTGCTTGCGCATTTGGAACTGTGGCGCCTCAATTCTCGTTTTGATTGGTTTGTATAGATGGAGAGTACGAAAATGAATCGCAAAATCTTGCCGGGCTTGGTTGGGGTGTTGCTGCTGCTGGTGGCTGCGGGCGCCTTTTATGGCGGCATGCGGTTTCAAGGGATGCGCTCCTCCGGTACGCGGGCAAACTTTTTTGCAAATCGCGGTGGTGCTGATGGCGCAAATTTTGGTGGTGGCGGCGGCCGGCGCAGCAACATGGGACAGATAAAAAGTATTGAAGGCAATGTAATTATCGTGAGCACGCAGCAAGAGCGCCTGCAGGTGACGGTGACCGATGCCACGAAGTATCAAAGACTTGTTGACGGCAAACTTGATGACCTGCAGGTGGGCGCCAACATCATTGTGCGCGGCGAGAGTGATGCGAATGGCGTTGTGAACGCAGTCAGCATTCAGCTGGCAGATTCGGTGCCCGCGCCGCTGCCATGACCGAAAACCAAAGATTGGCGGGAAGACTGCCGTGATCGAAATCGACAACGTCAAAAAAATCTACCGGCTGGGTGCGGTGGAAGTGGCTGCGCTGGCCGGCGTGTCTTTGCAGATTGCACGCAGTGAAGTGGTTGCCATCGTTGGGCAATCGGGCTCGGGCAAAAGTACGCTGATGAATATTATTGGTTGCCTGGACAAACCCACCAGCGGCGGGTACCGCCTCGACGGCGTTGGCGTGGAGACGCTGGGCGCAGACGAACTTGCGGTTGTGCGCAATCGCAAGATTGGGTTTGTGTTCCAGAGTTTCAACCTGCTGTCACGCGTGAGCGCCCGGCGCAACGTGGAACTTCCGCTGCTGTATGCCGGCGTTGGTGCGGGGCGGCGCGAGCGCGCAGCGGCAGCGCTGCGCTCAGTGGGATTGGAGGATCGCATGGACCATCGGCCCACAGAGCTGTCCGGCGGGCAGCAGCAGCGCGTGGCAATTGCGCGTGCACTGGTAAATGACCCCGCCATTATTCTGGCCGATGAACCGACCGGCAATCTGGACACGCAATCGGGCGCGGAGATTATGCGCCTCCTGCTGGGCCTCAATCAGGAGCGCGGCATCACGATCATTTTTGTGACCCATGACCCGGCCATCAGCGCGCAGACCCAGCGTGTGATTCGCCTGCGCGATGGATTGATAGAGCGGAGCGCGGCGTGAATCTCTGGCAGGGTGCTGTTACCGCGCTGGATAGTTTGCGCGCCAACAAGCTGCGCTCGGCGCTGACGGTGCTGGGAATTGTGATCGGGGTGGCAGCTGTTATCTCACTCGTATCAATCGGGCGTGGTGCGCGCGCCTTTATTACTTCGCAAATTCAGAGCATGGGCACCAATCTGGTTTTTGTGCGGCCCGGCAGTGCGCAGCAAGGCGGCGTTGGCGGTGCGGCGGGCAGTGCGCCGACGCTAACGGAGGAAGATGCAGCGGCGCTGTCCGGCCTTGCGGCAGTGACGGGAATTGCGCCGGAAATAACCGGCCGGGCGCAGCTGGCCTACCTGGGCCATAACATGAATACGCGCGCAGTGGGCGTCACGGCGGACTATTTGGTTGTGCGCAACATGATTATGGCGGATGGCGAATTTGTCTCGGATGCAAATGTGGTCGCGCACTCTTCCGTGGTGGTGCTGGGGAGCGCCGTTGCAAACACATTGTTTGGCGGTGCGGGCGGGTCTGTGGGCCAAACGGTGCGGGTGAACGGCCAGCCGTACCGCGTGGTTGGTGTGCTGGCAAGCAAGGGCGGCAGCGGCTTCGGAAATCAGGATGACCAGGTGTTGGTGCCGCTCTCCGCGGCACAATCGCGTTTGCTGGGCGGCAATCGTTTTCGCGGGGCGAATGTGGTTGGCACAATCAATGTGCAAATTTCCAGCGCCGCTGAAGTGCCGGCGGCAATCATCAGCATTACGGAAACGCTGCGTGCCCGCCATGGCACGGCAGAGGGCAGTGATGATTTCATTGTGCAGAATCAGCAGGACACGCTGGCCACCATCACCCAGGTGACAAATGTGCTGACGATTTTTCTGAGCGGCATCGCTGCAATTTCGCTGCTGGTGGGCGGCATCGGAATCATGAACATCATGCTGGTTTCGGTCACCGAGCGCACGCGCGAGATCGGCATACGCAAAGCGGTGGGCGCGCGCGGCCGTGACATCCTTTATCAGTTTTTGGTGGAGGCGGCCGTGCTGAGCCTGCTGGGCGGATTGATTGGTGTGGCTCTGGGCTGGGCGATTGCGCAGCTGGTTGGGCGGGTGCAGTTGGGCGGGTCGGCGATTGTGCCGGTGGTGGGATTGGATGCGGTGCTGCTGGCTGCGGGCTTCTCCACTGCGATAGGTTTGTTTTTTGGCATTTACCCGGCTAGCCGGGCGGCAAACCTGGAGCCGGTGGACGCGCTGCGCTACGAGTAAGCGCCGCCGCGCCCAATCGCATCGCCAGCGGTTCGGGCAGCCGCCGTGCAGCATGCCGGCACCGGATCACAACTCCGCAATTTAACTTTCACCAGCCAGTGACTGCGGATCGCGGATAATACACTCTGTGGCGCAGCAATGACGCAGCACTCCAGCGCATACGCCGCGCTGCACACGCGCCTCGCGGCGGGCGAGGTGCTGGTGCTGGATGGTGGCACGGGCACAGAGCTGCAGCGGCGCGGGGTTGCCATGGATCCCGCCGCGTGGTGCGGCCCGGCCACACTGGGCAACGACCAGTTACTGACGCAAATTCACCTTGACTACATCAATGCCGGAGCAGATGTGATCACAGCCAATACGTTTGCGGCGGGGCGGGTGATGCTGGCTGCCGCGGGCTACGCAAGCCAGGTGGAAGAGATTAACCAGCGGGCGGTGGCAGCAGCGCTCAAAGCCCGCGCGCAAGCTGCAGCCAACGGCCGGCACGTGGCGGTGGCGGGATCAATCTCGCACATGGTGCCGGTGGAAGCGGGCACCGCCCACATTGATCCGCGGCTTGTGCCGCCCGATGCGCAGTTTTCAGAATCTGTATATGAGCAGGCGCAGCATTTGCGCCGCGCCGGCGTTGACCACCTGATGCTTGAGATGATGTACCACCCGGGCCGGATTGCGCTGGTGCTGCAGGCAGTGGCCACATGCGGCCTGCCGGTTTGGTTTGGCTTGAGTGCGCGGCGCGGCAAAGACGGGAGCGTGGTGAGTTTCCATCATCTTGACGAAATAGCGCTGGCCGAAATCGTCGCGCTTATTCCGGCGACTGGCATTGATGCGGCTGGTGTGATGCATAGCGGAGCGGAACTTGTGGGCGATGCGTTGAACTTGATCCGCACGCACTTCAAGGGGGCGCTGACCGCCTATCCGGATTCTGGTTACTTTGAGATGCCGGATTGGAAGTTTGTGGATGTGGTGGAGCCGGCGCGTCTGGAGCAGTTTTATGCGCAGTGGTTGGCGGCGGGTGCGCAGGTGATTGGCGGGTGCTGCGGCCTTGGCGTTGCGCATATTGAAGCTGCGGCGCGGGCGCGCGCTGCGGCGCTGAAGACTGCAGCAACCACCAAAAAAATCTAGCCTGAAACGCGAAGCTTGCTGCCGCGCTTGCCGGCTGGTTGTGGTCCCGGCAAAGATGCTAAGGCGTTACCGTTACGCGGCCGATGCAAACTGTGGTGGCAGCAGCGCAGCCGGATGGAGCCAGCAGCTTTAGGCGCGCATTGGTTTGCGAATCATAGATGCCGGCTAGGAGCAAATACTGCCCCGGGGTTAAGTCTGCAGGCAGCAACAACGCATGCCGGTCCAGTACAGCGTGTTGCAGCGGCCACTGATTGAGCGGCAGAAATCCATCGGCCAGCTCGTGGTCGCTTTGTGCGCCGGGCGGCGCATCCAAAAAACTCAAATGCACGAAGACCCGGTCGAAGCCGGTGACCGTTCCGTTTGTCCCCCACAGCAAATTTAGGTAGAGCACCGCGCCGCGCTGGATTGAGGCGGGTGGCGTGGTGTACTTCACAGAGACGTTTTGTTCGAGGAGTGCCTGCTCCGGCCAGGATTGCGGCGCAGGTTCGGCGCGCACGAACAACGCCAATTGCGTATTGCCGTACCAGCGCTCAAATGCCAGCGCCGCATTGCGGTTCAGCCAGTAATTCAGCGGAACTTCGCGGGCGTGCACATCCGCCAGATAATTGACAACCCACACTCTTGGATGCGCAGCAAAGATCTCGGCGAGGGAATCAGGTCCGCTATTGAAGTTTTCGGGGCCGCGGTAAAACTTGAGTGTGCCGGGTGCATAGCTGGCAAAGTAGCCCGCCTGCCAGACATACGGCGCAAGCACCGCATCGTCCGGCTTGGCCAGCAGCTGCACTTGCTTCACAAGCGGCCGGTAATCTTCATTTACATCCGCGCGCTGCGAAAACGGCGCCAGCGTGGCGGGCAGCAGGGTTGCGCTAATAGCAACCAGTGCGGCCATGCCAGCCCAGCGCCAAGCCTGCGTTAAGCGCTGCAAGCCGGCAGCGGCGAGCAGGCACAAGCCGGGCACGGCCGTAAATCCCAGGCGCGTACCGCGGGCAACCGCTTCGCCGGGGGTGTAGCGCACCAGCAATATCAATGCAATCGCGCCGCAGATTCCCAGGGCAAGCAACAGCGCTTCTGCGCGCTTGCGATTGAGCAGCGTTGCGAGCCCGACCATTGCAA
>OFRD01000809.1_pt1 | contig 11553 bp, 9 predicted proteins | sample 1543041 | NCBI WGS metagenome assembly OFRD01 (sample SAMN07774234, study PRJEB24372) | wastewater metagenome | isolation source: Exp Tend CN 100WW | collected 2016-02
CATACTGTTCAATGAAGTATTCGGCGGACTGTCCGCACCGTTGATATTCCAGCACCTGCTCGGCGGTAAACGCTTGGACGACGCCTGCCGCCTTGAGATTAGCATTATTCAGATAGGTCTGTGTACTCATGGCGTCTCCAGGACTTTGGACTGGAGCAGTTCGGCTAATTGCAGGGTGGACCCCACAAAGACGGCTTTGTCCACCTGAATCGGTCCGGCGCCCAGGGCGGCGACTGGGGCGGGCTGGTCACCGGCTGGCTCGGCCTTGATCACGCCCAGCACGTGCGCGCCATCCACATGAACATGCTGGGCCTGCGCGCCGCCGCCCCGCCCGAGACCGAAGAAGAGACGGCCTGGGCCGAGCACGGCCGCATGGCTATGCAGTTCTTTGGAGCCTATTTCATGCTCCAGGCCACGAGGCCGCAGAGCCTCGCCTACGCCCTGCTTGCCGGCTTGCCGCCGCAGGTGGGCCTGTATGTCAGCATTTTTCCGGTGCTGGCCTATGCGCTGTGGGGCAGCAGCATGACGCAGGCGGTCGGCCCGGTGGCCATCACCGCCCTCATGACCTTTGCCGTACTCAGCCCGCTGGCTGCGCCGGGCAGCCCGCATTACCTGGTTCTGGCCGCCACGCTGGCGCTGTTCTCGGGCCTGCTGGTCTGGGCGTTTGGCTTGCTGCGGCTGGGGTTTTTGTCGCAGTTGCTGAGCCGCCCGGTGGTGAGCGGCTTCATTTCGGGCTCGGCCGTGCTGATTGTGATCAGCCAGCTCAAATTCCTGCTCGGCGTGCCGGTCAGTGGCAGCACGACCTGGCAGGTGCTGCAGGCCCTCTACGACCACTTGCCCGCCAGCAACCCGACGACGCTGCTGCTGGGCAGCCTGGCGCTGGGGCTGCTGTATGGCGCGCGTCAATGGCTGGGGCCGACGCTGCTGCGCGTCGGCATGGCACCGGTGCGCGCCGGTTTTGTGGTGCGGCTGATGCCCTTGGCGGTGCTGGGGGTGGCCACCTTGACCGTGGTGGCGCTGGAACTGGACCGAGTGCAGGGCGTGGCGGTGGTCGGTGCAGTGCAGGAGGGGCTGGCGTCGTTCGTGTTTTTCATGCCCCGGCTGGCTGACCTCCAGTTGCTGCTGGTACCGGCGCTGATGCTGGCCTTTATCGGCATGGTGCAGAGCATCACCATGGCGCAGGCGCTGGCCATCAAGCGCCATGAACGCATTGACGCCAACCGCGAACTGGTGGGCTTGGGCACGGCCAATGTGGTGGCCGCGTTTTATGGCGGCATGCCGGTCGGTGGCGGCTTGTCGCGTTCGGCGGTCAACGTGGCGGCGGGCGCGCAAAGCCCGCTGGCCAGCATCGTCTCGGCCTGCGCCATGCTGGCGGTGGTGGCGGCGGGCACGCAGTGGCTGGCCCGCCTGCCGCTGGCGGTGCTGGCGGCCAGCATTGTGGTGGCGGCGCTGGGCATGATCGACGTCAAGGCCTTGCGCCAGGCCTGGGCCTATGACCGGGCCGATGCGCTGGCGCTGCTGGGCACGGCGCTGGGCGTGCTGCTGCTGGGGCTGGAGCTGGGCATTGCGCTGGGCATCGGCCTGTCGCTGGCGACCTTGCTGCTGCGTGCCAGCGCGCCGCATATTGCGGTGATCGGGCGCATGGCGGGCACCGAGCACTTTCGCAACATCGAGCGGCACGGGGTCGAGACCATTCCCGGCGTGCTGTTTCTGCGCATCGACGAGAGCCTGTTTTTTGGCAACCTGAGCGCGGTCGAAGCGCGTCTGAGCGCCGAGTTGAAGAGCGCGCCGACGACGCATGACGTGGTACTGATCATGAGCGCCGTGAACCGGGTGGACACGACCGCGATGGAGGTGCTGACCGACATCAACCGCGAACTGGGCGAGCGCCAGATCCGCCTGCACCTGGCCGAGGTCAAAGGCCCGGTGCAGGATCGTTTGCAGCGCTCACCACTGTGGGCGGCACTGTCCGGTCAGGTGCATCTGTCCGTCAACAGCGCCTTTGAGGCGCTGGGGGGCGAGCGCTTATTGCACCATTGAGGCGCTGCTGCCTGACGCCTGGTACAGGTGGCGCTCGGCCGTCAGCTCTTCGACCTTGGCCGCCAGGGCCACGCGGTCGGTGTAAACACTGTCCATGGACGCCGAGAGGTCGTTGGCGGCCTTGAGTGCCAGCTGCAGCCGATCCGAGAGGGTGCGCACAACGGCGGCCACTTTGCGCAGGTCGAGCTGGTCGCTGGTGTCGGGGGTTTCCAGTGCTTCGGCTAACTTCAGTCCGTCGTAATAGAGTGTCATGTGGCGTTCCTTGAAGAGGGATCTCCAGCTTAAATCGCCGGGATGACGCTGGCGTGACACCGTGCCGAGCCTCTCCCATGCCGCAAGCTGGCCTGTGTAAACTACAGGCTTATTAGGGAAAACCCTTGCCTCCTACCACCCCAGCGGAGTTTTTTCATGATTGTCAGAGAACGGCCGTCCGGGTTCAAACTGTTCCTCGTATTGCGCGGCTCGATCCTGCCGAGGATTTTGCCCTCGCTGCTGGCCACCACCCTGATTGCGGTGGTGGTCACGCTCACGCATGGCGACCTGTTTGCGCTCAAGATCACGCTCACCACCATTCCCTTCAGCCTGATCGGCCTGCCGATTGCGATTTTTCTGGGTTTTCGCAACACCGCCGCTTACGACCGCTTTTGGGAGGGGCGCAAACTCTGGGGTGAACTGCTGCTGCGCAGCCGCACCCTGTCGCGCCAGTGCCAGAGCCTGATCACCGATCCGGTGCCCGCGCATGCCCGTCTGGGGCTGGCCGATGTGCGGGTGCGCATGATTCTGCGCACCATTGCGTTTGCCCACGCCCTGCGCCACCTGCTGCGCGACCAGCCCCTGGGGCCGGAGCTGCAGAAATTTCTGCGTGCCGACGAGTGGCAGCAGCTACAGCAGGCCTCCAACCAGCCCGATTTCCTGATGCTGGCCATGGGCCAAGACTTGGGCCTGTGCCTGCAGCAAGGGCGCCTGGACGCCTGCCTGGCGGGCGCGCTGGATGCCACCCTGTCCGCGCTGACCGCCGCCTCGGCCAGTTGCGAACGCATCAAAAGCACGCCGATTCCGTTCTCCTACACGCTGCTGCTGCACCGCACCGCCTACCTGTACTGCTTCCTGCTGCCGTTCGGGCTGGTTGACTCCATTGGTTTCATGACGCCGTTCGTGGTGGCCATCGTGGCCTACACCTTTTTCGGACTGGACGCCCTCGGTGACGAGATCGAGGAGCCGTTTGGCCTGGATGCCAACGACCTGCCGCTGGACGCCATCTGCCGCGCCATTGAAATCAACCTGCTCGAATCCCTGGGCGCTGACGACGTGCCCGCGCCGCTGGCGCCGATCAACTACTGCCTGAGCTGATGCTCACCCCTTCAAACTGAAAAGGATTTCCGACATGCCCGCTGATTACAAACAACGCATCCGCCTGCCCGCCCTGCTGGAGCGCGTCACCACCGCCGAGAAAGCCGCCGAATGGATTCAGGACGGCATGACCCTGGGCATGAGCGGCTTCACCCGCGCCGGGGATGCCAAGGAGGTGCCGATCGCGCTGGCGGCCCGCGCGCTGAAAGAGAAACTGAAAATCACGCTGATGACCGGCGCCTCGCTGGGCAGTGTGGACAAGGTGCTGACCGAAGCCGGTGCCCTGTCACGGCGCATGCCATTCCAGTCCGACCCGGTGCTGCGCGGCGCCATCAACCGTGGCGAGGTCATGTACATCGACCAGCATCTGTCTGAAACGGTGGAAATGCTGCGCACGCGCCAGATTGCCCCGGTGGACGTGGCCATCATCGAAGCGGTGGCCATCACCGAAACCGGCGCCCTGATCCCCACCACCTCGATCGGCAACAGCGCCAGCTTTGCGATTCTGGCCGACAAGGTGATCGTCGAGATCAACATGGCCCAGTCGTCCTCGCTCGAAGGCCTGCACGACATCTTCATCCCCAAGCACCGCCCGCGCCGCGAACCGATGCCGCTGATGAGCGCCAGCGACCGCATTGGCACCACTGCCATCGAGATTCCGCCCGAAAAAATCGTCGCCATCGTCATCACCGGCAGCGTGGACAGCACCTCCACCATTTTGCCGCCCGATGACGAAACCGCCGCCATCGCCGGTCATCTGGTCGGCTTCTTCCAGGAAGAAGTCGCCATGGGCCGCCTGACCGAGAGCCTGCTGCCGATGCAGGCCGGTATCGGCACCATCGCCAACGCGGTGATGGCCGGTTTCATTGACAGCCCGTTCAAGGGCCTGACGATGTACTCCGAAGTGCTGCAGGACTCCACCTTTGACCTGTTTGACGCCGGCAAGCTCGACTTTGCCTCGGGCTCCTCCATCACCCTGTCGTCCGAGAAAAGCCTGGCCGTGTTTGGCGACCTGGAGCGCTACAAGAGCCGTCTGGTGCTGCGCCCGCAAGAGGTCAGCAACCACCCGGAAATCATTCGCCGTCTGGGCATCATCGCCATCAACACCGCGCTGGAAGCCGACATCTACGGCAACGTCAACTCCACCCACGTGCTGGGCACGCACATGATGAACGGCATTGGCGGTTCGGGCGACTTTGCGCGCAACGCCTACCTGTCGGTGTTTGCGACCAAATCGGTGGCCAAGGGCGGCAAAATTTCCAGCATCGTGCCGATGGTGTCGCACGTCGATCACACCGAGCACGACGTGGACATCATCGTCACCGAAATCGGCCTGGCCGACTTGCGCGGTCTGGCACCGCGCGAGCGCGCCCAGCTCATCATCAACAACTGCGTGGCCGAACCCTACCGCCAGATGCTCAAAGACTACGTGGCTGAAGCCAACCAGGGCGGCGGCCAGACGCCGCATGTGATGGAGAAAGCCTTCTCCTGGCACACGCGCTTTCGCGACACCGGCTCCATGCTGGTGGCGCAGGAAGCCCCGCTGGTTTATATCGAAGAGGCGGATGAGTTGCTCTGTATTTGATAGCTGCTTGCGCAGTAAACACGGGGGCTGGCGGCTGATTTGATGCAGAAAGCCGGCTCGTGGCCGGGCGGCTGGGTTGAGATTGCTCAAAATCAGAAGCCCTCCCCGGGTGCTAGGCTGTGGCTCGAATCACCTGCCGGAGATGCTGCCATGACTGCCAAACCCGTTTGCCCCGCCTTGACCACCGTCGCTGGCGCGCCGGTGGTTGACAACCAGAACACCCTGACGGCGGGCCCGCGCGGCCCGGCCCTGTTGCAGGATGTCTGGCTGCTGGAAAAGCTGGCGCACTTTGACCGCGAGGTCATCCCCGAGCGCCGCATGCACGCCAAGGGCTCGGGCGCTTACGGCAGCTTCACCGTCACGCACAACATCACGCGCTACACCCGCGCCAAAATCTTCTCGGAAATCGGCAAGCAGACCGAGCTGTTTGCGCGCTTCACCACCGTCGCCGGGGAGCGCGGCGCGGCCGATGCCGAGCGCGATATCCGGGGTTTTGCGCTCAAGTTCTACACCGAAGAGGGCAATTGGGATCTGGTGGGCAACAACACGCCGGTGTTCTTTCTGCGCGACCCGCTCAAGTTTCCGGATCTGAACCACGCCGTCAAGCGCGACCCGCGCACCAACCTGCGCAGCGCGCAGAACAACTGGGACTTCTGGACCTCGCTGCCCGAGGCGCTGCACCAGGTCACCATCGTCATGAGCGACCGTGGCCTGCCCGCCAGCTACCGCCACATGCACGGCTTTGGCTCGCACACCTTCAGCTTCATCAATGCACAAAACGAGCGCCACTGGGTCAAGTTCCACTTCCGCTCGCAGCAGGGCATCAAGAACCTGAGCGATGCCGAGGCGCAGGCCCTGATCGGCAAAGACCGCGAAAGCCACCAGCGCGACCTGTACCAGAGCATTGCCAACGCCGACTTCCCGCGCTGGACGCTGCTGGTGCAAATCATGCCGGAGAGCGACGCCGCCCACGTGCCCTACCACCCGTTTGACCTGACCAAGGTCTGGCCGCACGGCGACTACCCGCTGATCGAAGTCGGCGTGATGGAACTCAACCGCAACCCGGAAAACTTCTTTGCCGAAGTGGAGCAGTCCGCCTTCAACCCGGCGCAGGTGGTGCCCGGTATCAGCTTCTCGCCCGACAAGATGCTGCAGGCGCGCCTGTTCTCCTATGGCGACGCCCAGCGTTACCGCCTGGGGGTGAACCACCACCAGATTCCCGTCAACCAGCCGCGCTGCCCGGTGCACAGCTACCACCGCGACGGCCCGATGCGGGTCGACGGCAACCAGGGCAGCACGATTGGCTACGAGCCCAACAGCTACGGCCAGTGGGCCGAACAGCCCGATTTTCGGGAGCCGCCGCTGACGCTGGAGGGCAGCGCCGACCACTGGAACCACCGTGAAGACACCGACTACTTCTCCCAGCCCGGTGCGCTGTTTCGCCTGATGACGCCGGCGCAGCAGCAGGTGCTGTTTGACAACACCGCCCGCGCCATGGGTGATGCGCCGCTCGCCATCAAAGAGCGCCACATCGGCAACTGCACGCAGGCCGATCCGGCCTACGGCGCCGGCGTGCGCCAGGCGCTGGGCTTGTAAGCGCGCCCCCGGATTCAGCGCGGCCCAAGGGGCCGGGCGGGGTACTCGCCAGTCGATAATAGGGCGGCCGGTGTGGCAGGGACGGGAGACTTTGAATCAATGACGTGGACATTACGGTGGCAGGCTGCCAGGGTGGATTTGCCGTGAATCGGGCCGCTGATCTGCTGCACGCGCTGCTCGCCCAGCCGCTCACGGCGGCGCCGGGCGCGCGCCGCCTGCTGCTGCCGCTGGCGCGCTTCGAAGCCGCTGGCCTGCTCGACTGGCTGGCCGCCCAGCCCCTTTTCCCCCAGTTTTACTGGCTGCACCGCGACGGCTCGCAAGAGGTCGCCGCGCTGGGTGCGCTGTGCCGTTTTGACACGGCCGCCCAGGCCAGCGCCTTTGTCGCCGCGCAGGCCGAACCGTTTCGCCTCTGGGGCGGCGTCGCCTTTGACGCCGAACCCGTTGGCGCGCCGGGGCAGGCCGGGGGCGGCTTTTTTCTGCCGCGTTTTGAGTTGCGCCAGGGGGCCGACGGCGCCGCGCTGGTCATCAACCTGTTCAGCCTGCACTCGCTCGCCGCCGATGCCGAAACGGCGTTGCAGCAGTGGCACGGCCTGGTGGCGGCGATGCCCTTGCGAGCGCCGCAGGTGCGGGTGACGGCCACGCAGCATCAGCCCGGGCAGGCGTCATGGCGCGCGCTGGTGGCGGCCTCGCTGGCGGCCATCGCCGACGGCGACTTCCGCAAGGTGGTGCTGGCGCGCCAGACCACCCTGCAGCTGGCGGGCGCCCTGTCACCGGCCCAGCTGCTGGCGGCCAGCCGCCGGGTCAATCACCACTGCTATCACTTCATGCTGGCCGAGGCGCCCGGACAGGGCTGGATCGGCTCCAGCCCGGAGCGCCTGTTTGCCCGTCAGGGCCGTTCGCTGCAGACCGAAGCCGTGGCCGGCACCGTCGCCTGCACCGGCCAGGCCGGGGACGACGCTGCGCTGGCGCACTGGCTGCTGGCGGACGAGAAAAACCAGCACGAAAATTTACTGGTGGTCGAAGACATTTGCGCCCGGCTCGACGGCCATGTCGAGGCCCTGCAGGTGGATGCGGCGCACGTGCTGGCCTTGCGCAAGGTGCAGCATTTGCGCCGGGGCATCCGCGCCCGCCTGCTCGACGCCAGCGACGCCCTCTGCCTGGAGCGCCTGCATGTGACGGCGGCCGTGGCCGGGGTGCCGCGCGCAGCGGCGCGCCAGTTCATCCGCAGCCACGAACCCTTTGCGCGCGGCTGGTACAGCGGCTCGGTCGGCTACCTGTCGCGCGAGCGCGCCGAGTTCGCCGTGGCGATCCGCTGCGCGCGGGTGCAGCCGCAGCAGGTGCAACTGTTCGCCGGGGCCGGTCTGGTGCCCGGCTCCGATGCCGATGCCGAATGGCAGGAACTGGGCCGCAAAGTGGCCGGTCTGCAAACCTTGCTGGAGCCCGAACGTGTCCACGAGTGTCTTTAACCAACGCTGGGCCGCGCTGGCGCTGGAGGCGCTGCGCCGCCACGGCCTGCGCCATGTCTGCATTGCGCCCGGCTCGCGCTCCACGCCGCTGACGCTGGCGGCGGCGCGCCACCCCGGGCTGGTCTGCCACACGCATTTTGACGAACGCGGGCTGGGGCACTTCGCCCTCGGCCTGGCCAAGGCGCTGCGGGCGCCGGTGGCGCTGATCGTGACCTCGGGCACCGCCGTGGCCAATTTGTACCCGGCACTGATCGAGGCCGGGCTGACGGGCGAGCCGCTGCTGCTGCTCACCGCCGACCGGCCGCCGGAACAGATCGACTGCGGCGCCAACCAGGCGATCCAGCAGGCCACGCTGTTTGCGCCGCATGCCTGCGCCACGCTGGCGCTGCCGCGCCCCAGCCCCGACATCCCGGCCGCCTGGCTGCTCAGCGCGCTCGATGAGCTGATGCACCGGCAGCGGCGCGACGGCGGCGCGCTGCATGTCAACTTTCCGTTCGCCGAACCCCTGTATGGCGCCGACACCGATGAACATGCCGACTGGCTGGCGCCGCTGGGCGACTGGCCCACTGGCGACGCGCCCTGGCTGAACTTTGTGATGCCACCGTCTCGGCTGGGCACCGACCCGCGCTGGGCTGCGCTGCGCCAGCGCAAGGGTGTGCTGGTGGTCGGGCAGTTGCCGCCGGGCCAGGGCCGGGGCCTGGCCGCGTGGGCGCAAGCGCTGGGCTGGCCGCTGCTGACCGATGCCCAGTCCGGCGTGGCGCCGACGCTGCCCTGTGCCGATGTGTGGCTGGGCCATGCGCAGGCGCAAGCCTGTCTGGCGCAGGCCGAGGTGGTGATCCAGCTCGGCGCCCGGCTGATCTCGAAACGGCTGAACCAGTGGCTGGCCAGCCACCAAGCCGCCGACTACTGGCTGGTCGATCCGCGGCCCGGCCGTCTGGACCCGCAGCACCGGCGCGGCAGCCGCCTGTGCGTCGCCGTCGATGCCTGGCTGGCCAGCCACCCGGCAGTCGCCAACCCGCCGTGGGCACCGGGCTTGCCCGCCCTGGAGCAGCGGGCACAGGCCGAGGTCAGCGACTACCTGGGCGATGGCCTGAGCGAGGCCGGTGTCGCGCACCGCCTGGCCGAACTGCTGCCGCCGGACGGTCAACTTTTTCTGGGCAACAGCCTGAGCGTGCGCCTGATCGACGCCCTGGCCCGCCTGCCGGATGGCTACCCGGTGTACAGCAACCGGGGCGCCAGCGGCATTGACGGCCTCATCGCCACCGCCGCCGGTGTCGCCCGCGCCGCCGGGCGGCCCACGCTGGCCGTGGTGGGCGATGTGTCGGCCCTGTACGACCTCAACTCGCTGGCGCTGCTGCGCACGCCCGGCACCCCGCTGGTGCTGCTGGTCATCAACAACGACGGCGGCGCCATTTTTGACCTGCTGCCGACCCCGGCGGCGGAACGCGAGCGCTTCTACCGCATGCCACATGGCCTGGAATTCAGCCACGCGGCAGCGCTGTTTGGGCTGGATTACTGTCGCCCCGCCGATTGGGCAGAACTGGCCACGGCGCTGGGGCAGGCCTATGCCGCCCGCAGCCCGCTGCTGGTTGAACTGCAGGTGCCCGCTGGCGCCGGGGCCGAGGCGCTGCGCAGCTTGCCGCAACGGGTGCGCGATGCCGTTGTTGCGTCGTAGCGGGCCGGGCCACCCGGTGCTGGCGAGCCAGGTCAGCGGCGCGCCAGCGGGCCAGCGCCCCTGGCTGGTCTGGCTGCATGGCCTGCTCGGCAGTGGGGCCGACTGGCAGGCGCTGCTGCCGGGCTTCACGGACTTTCCCTGTCTGACGGTCGATCTGCCCGGCCACGGCGCTTCGCAGGCGGTCAACGCCGCCAGCCTGGCCGAAGTCAACACGCTGCTGGGGGCCACCTTGCAGCAGCGCGGCATCCAGCGCTACTGGCTGATTGGCTACTCGCTGGGCGGGCGCATTGCCAGCTACCACGCCACGCAGGGCGGGGCGGGTCAGCCCGCGCCTGCCGGGCTGTGCGGCCTGATCGTCGAGGCGGCGCACCCCGGCCTGGATCAGGCGGACCTGCGTACCGAGCGCCTGCTGCACGACCACGGCTGGGCGCAACGCCTGCGCCACGAGCCGCTGGCACAGGTGCTGGCCGACTGGTATCAGCAGCCTGTGTTTGCCGACCTGAGTCCGGCACAACGCACGGCGCTGGTGGCGCGGCGCAGCGCCAACCGGGGCGAGCGCGTGGCCATGCTGCTGCAGGCCTGCAGCCTGGGCCACCAGCCGCCGCTGGCGCAGGCGCTGAGCGCGCTGGCGCTGCCCTTTGCCTTTGTCTGCGGCACGCGCGATGCCAAGTTTCAGGCGCTGGCGCAGCAGCACCACTTTCCCTTGCACCGGATCGACCAGGCCGGTCACAACGCCCACGCGGCGAATCCGGCCGCGTTCAGCGCGACAATTCACAGCTTGCTCAACCGCAGGAACCAAAACCATGTTTGAACCCGACGAAGCCCAGCTCTACGCCCCCGTGAACTGGCAGGATTGCACGGCCGACTATGCCGACATCACGTACCACAAGTCGCCCGACGGCATCGCCAAAATCACCATCAACCGGCCCGAGGTGCGCAATGCCTTCCGGCCGCAAACCGTGCAGGAAATGATGCAGGCCCTGAGCGACGCCCGCTATGACGAGCAGATCGGCACCATCATCCTCACCGGCCAGGGCGAGCATGCGTTCTGCTCCGGCGGCGACCAGCGCGTGCGCGGCGATTACGGCGGCTACCAGGACGCCTCCGGCGTGCACCACCTCAATGTGCTGGACTTTCAGCGCCAGATCCGCACCTGCCCGAAACCCATCGTGGCCATGGTGGCGGGTTATGCCATTGGCGGCGGCCACGTGCTGCACATGATGTGCGACCTGACCATTGCCGCCGAGAACGCCCGCTTCGGCCAGACCGGCCCCCGCGTCGGCTCCTTTGACGGCGGCTGGGGCGCGGCCTACATGGCGCGCATCGTCGGCCAGAAAAAGGCGCGCGAAATCTGGTTTTTGTGCCGCCAGTACGACGCCCAACAGGCGCTCGACATGGGGCTGGTCAACTGCGTCGTGCCGCTGCCCGAGCTGGAGCGCGAAACCGTGCGCTGGTGCCGCGAAATGCTCAACAACAGCCCGATGGCCCTGCGCTGCCTCAAAGCCGCGCTGAACGCCGACTGCGACGGCCAGGCCGGCCTGCAGGAACTGGCCGGCAACGCCACCATGATGTTCTACATGACCGAAGAAGGCCAGGAAGGGCGCAACGCCTTCAACGAAAAACGCCCGCCCGACTTCGCCAAGTTCAAGCGCAACCCGTAAGGGAAGCAGAAGATGCCGTACCCACGCCGTCATTGCGAGCGAAGCGCGGCAATCCATGCCTTGGGGGGGTGACATTGGAGCGCGCCGCCGCACTGTTTCGCTACCGGGTGCCGCTGCTGCCCGGCGCCGCGCTGCGCCACGGGGAACCGGGCTGGCGCGAGGGCCTGCTGCTGCGCCTGC
>OFRD01000812.1_pt1 | contig 11540 bp, 20 predicted proteins | sample 1543041 | NCBI WGS metagenome assembly OFRD01 (sample SAMN07774234, study PRJEB24372) | wastewater metagenome | isolation source: Exp Tend CN 100WW | collected 2016-02
GCAGGGCGCGAAAGCGCCCCTCACCGACGCGCTTTTCGCGTGGCGGTGGACGATGGTAGGGAGTGGTAGGGAGCGTCCTGGGGCGGTCGTTTACGAGGAAGACGAGGTCAGTGCCGAACAGATGACGCTTGGCGGCGCGCCGGTGGCGTTCACCGCGTTGGTGAGACTGCGAAGAACGGTTTGTTTGATATCGGCGTGGAGCCTGTCCCGCTCGTCGCGGAATCGCGGTTCTGATGCGCTCAACTGTTCGAGGAGGGCGTCTTCTACCTGAAGTAGACTGACGGAGAGAGTGAACCGGACGCCGTCCGGTTGGGGATCCTCACCCCACACCGTGCAGAGCGGCAAGCGGATTTGTCGTTCCTCGAAGTCCTTTTCGGAGGTCACGTCGGAGCGATACTGGGGCGTCAGGGCTCCGGCATTGAGAAGCTGAGACATCGCTTGCTGACGCGCGTGCTCGCATATGTCGGGCATCTTCGTCAGGCGACCGCTTCCCCAAGAGGCAATCCACTTGAACATTGGAGCCCTTTCCTTCCGGTTCGTCCGGTGAAGCCGCTCGGCACGAGCGACGCGTAGTATGTGACTGGCCCGTCAGGGCCGTCACAAGCAAGCGAGCTCTGCCTACAGCGAGGGATCGTCACCCGGCAGGGCGGAGACCCGCAAGGGGCTCCGGGCGGCAAAGCCGGCTAGAGCCCGGTCCCGCCCACAGGGCGGGCGCCCTTCAGTGTCTGCGCAGCTAGTTGCGGTTATTTGGCGTCGGCAGACCGTACTCGGTGTCCAGATCTTGCCCGGCAGCTTCACGGATGGTGCGGAGTTCATCGCGCGTGATGCGTCCATCTGACATGGCGCTTCGATAGGCTTTCGCGCCGAGTGGTCCGGCACGCGACAGCACGATCGCATGATGCTCGCCCTTTGCGTCGACCGGCCAGAAGGGCCAGGCCACGAGAGAGAACATGCCCAAGCCTAGGGCTAGGAAGACGTAGCTGAGCGGAACACGACGTCGGGCAAACAGGATGATCGCGCCGGCAGTGAAGACGAGCGGGACGGCGACCGGAATGACGTTGAGCATGATCTACTCCTCGTAACGGCATGGTATCGGCGGCAGCGCGCTCCCGCCAGTGACATGGTCAGGTCACCCGGATTTCGATTGTCTCGTCGTCGCCGTTGTCGGCGACCAGGACCGAGCGCCCCTCTCTGGCAGCGCTAGCCGCGGCGTCCACGGGCCAATCGCCGTACTCGCGCAGCATCTTTGCCATGTGAGCTTCGGCGCTTTCCCGGTTCGCATGATCTTTGATGATCGTGTCGAACGAGAGGGACTGGTGGATCGTTTGGATGGGCATGATAATCTCCGGGCGCGACGCCGGCACGCGCGAGGCGTAGCAAGTGAGCGGCCCGCAGGGTCGTCACGATGCGAGCGAGCAGTGCCTGGCGGAGGGTAGCGGCTATGCGGAAGGTGTAATCGAAGCGCGAGCGGAACGGCTGAAACGGTGATCGCGGACGAATAGGCCGCGCATGGAACGCGCGTTTCGCCGCCCCTCTGTGGGTCGCGCCGCTTCAGCCGGTGGTCGGTGGAACGATCATGAAAGGCGGCGGGAGGTAAGCGCCGGTGGCGAAATGCTCCCGAAGATCGTCGAGGCTCGTGATTTCTTTGGCTTCGTCCGAGGTGAGGACCGGTTGCCCATTCTCATCCGCGGTAAATGCGCGCCGCTCACCCTCGCCCTTCCACAACACGATCTCAGCGGGGAAGGAGCCCGGCGCGCCGCCCGACCATCGCCAGAAGGGCAAGTCGTTAGTGCAGCAGAAGTCCTCGATCTCGTCGATCTTGCCGTTAGCGATCTCGTGCCCCTGCAGTACAAGAGGTTCGCCATCGGGCAGGTCAGTCGTGGTGAATGGCTCACCATCCCATTCAGTCGAGAGATTCTGAGCATTTGCCTTCTCGACGAGTTCGTCGAGAAGCTCGGCGGGTAGTCTTCCGCCGATGGAGATGGAGACGGAAACGCGGTCGGCCATGGTGGCACCTCGTTGCTTTCGTGGCGCGCTGGTCTTGAGCGGGCCTTCGGCACCATTCGTCCAGCTATCCACCACCACCTCCTTCCCTTCAGACAAAAGGTTGAAAGACTGTTCAACTTGGATTCGCAGGTGCAGCAGAATCTACTTATGGCGGAGATGCAAGACGGTTTTAGGTCCGTTTCGAGGCCTGTCCCCTTTTGGGCAAAAAAAGGGCGATGCCTGATGAGGCACCGCCCTAGAAACGCGCAGGGTAAAAGGGGGTGGACCTGCGACGTCTGCCGGTGCCGCGAGGGAGTGGGCGGCACCGGAAGAGGGTCAGGCGCTTTCGGCGACACGCTTTGCGCGGCTGCGACGCGGCGCGTCCTCGACCTGTGCGGTGGTCTCGCCGAGGCCGTCATCGCCGGCGCCAGCGTTATCGACCGGGCCGTCGGTTGCGGCGCTGCCGTCGGCACCGAAGGGCGGTGCGGGATCCTCGTCCGACTTGATGCCGAGCGCGCTGGTCACATCGCGACGCTTCTGCGCGCGTTGCCAGACGACGTTGTACGACCCGTCCTCCTGGCGGAAGGCCGAGACCTGCAGCGGCTGGGCGAGCGAGGGATCGTCGATGCGGCCGTTCAGGAAGGCTTCGCCGGTGTTGTTCGAGTTGAGCTCGAAGAAGGCACCGACCTGCACCCACGTGCGGCCCGGGGTGAGTGCGTGAATCTCATAGCGCGGCGCGCGCGGGTTGGCGGACTGAACGGGCTTCAGCGCGATCGTCATTGCGACCGCGAGCGTCGAGATGCGGCCCATGAAGATGCCGGCTTCGTTCTGCTTGATCTGACCGATGTTCATCGTAACGTCTCCTGTGTGTCTGCTGGACCCCATGTCCTCGACAACATCTTCAATTCCTCTCTCCTCCCCGGCCCTTCGGCCGGGCAGGGCGCGAAAGCGCCCCTCACCGACGCGCTTTTCGCGTGGCGGTGGATCGCCTTGAGGGTCTTGGGGCCGACCTTCGTGGAGGGCGTCGCTACGAGGGACCGCAGGGGTGATCAGGGATCGTTGCCGGGGGGTGGCGCTGAAGGTGACGCCGGGCTGTCGCCAGTTTTCGCAGGGCGGAATTGAGGAACAGTCCGTGCGAGCTTTCCGCATCGATCAGCGCGGCACGTTTGGTCAGCTGGGTTTCCCGGTGTCGAATGGCGTCGATCGCCATCATGACATCGTCGAGGGTGAGGGCGACGACCGTCTGAGACGGAAGGAGCGGGACGCAGCGTAGGGCGAACGGGAGGAAGTGCGGCGCAATGGGCAAGTGGTGTGCCAGTGCGAGCTCGACCGCGTGACGCCATTGGTCCGCATCATGGGTGGTTTCGCGGAGGATTCGTGCGGACGACATCGGCGTGAGCGTGCGCAGTGCGCCCGTCTCGATCGTGACCGCGAGCGGGTCGGTCGACGCGAGGCCGATGACACCTTCGGGAACGATGGCGAGGACATCCCCTTCGAGGATGCAGGGGCTTTGATCGAGGCACGCTTCGTAGGCGGCCGCGCTGGTGTCGTAGAAGTGGACGCGGTGCATGACCGTTTCCTTCAAGGTTTCGATGGGGGGGGCGACCGCGGATGCGGTCAGGAATATCTTGGCCGCTCGACGGGGAAGCGTTCGGGCGGCAGGCCCGAGAAGGTGTAGGCGCGGTAGCGCCCGCCATCATAGATCACCGACGACACGTCCGGCTTGTGGCGTTGCAAGCGCTCGAGAAGGCGGTTTGCGCGACGCTGCGCTGCGATCGCGGTCTCGTCGTCGAAATGGATGGTGATTGCGCGCACAAAGGTGCCGCTGTCGTACCACCAGCCTCCTTCTTCCGGACCTCCGTAGATTCGGTCAATCTCGTAGAATGCGAGGATGCTCCGCATGATGTGCTCCTGTCTGGCCGGTCGGCTCCACCACCGCCGGATTCCGCGAGCCCACTCCTCCTCCTCTTCCATCAGGCGTCACGAGGGTCCTCGTGGCGCTGGTGACGCAAGGCGCGTCCCAGAGCTTTCTTGCGGGCGACTGCTTCGGCTCGGGTGGGGCACGGTGCCGATAAGCGGCCGCGATGTGCGGTGCTGTTGTCGAGGACGATCCAGCCCGCGGCGGTGTGTGCGACGTGCATGGCGTCGCTGCGTGACCCGGTCATGACCCGGGTTCGCGCGGACGGCGTTTCGCGGCTTCGGCGTGAAGAGCGTTGACGAGGCTGTCGCGGTTCGATCTGATCTCGCTGTCGGGGTCGGTGATGACGCCGGCGGCGCGGGTCAGCAATTCAGCAAGGTCGCGATCCAGCAGCGGTCGACGCGAGGGGTCGGGATGCGGCGGTTCGTCCCCGGCCTCGTCCATGAGCAGGACCAGGATCGAGGGTTTTTGGCCCTCGTCCAGTCCACGGCTATCGGTGACGTGGCGTCCGCCACCCGTCACTGCGAATGCGTTAAAGGTGGGTGATACCCCGCCACTCGGGACCGGGATCGTGCTGCCGCGATCGTGGAACTGGATGTCCACGAAGCGGGCGGGGCCGTCGTAGGTCTTTCCCATGAAGCAGAAGGTGACGCGGCGACCTTCGCTGGTCTTCGCCGTAAGGGTGAACGCGCCATCAGGGATGTCGATCGGCTTGTGCGGAACGTCGTTGAAGCCGGCAAAGCCAAGCGAAACGGCGTCGGCACGAGTCATGACGGGGAGGTCTGTGATAGCGGCCATAGTGGGTTCTCCGATGTGCATGAGCAGTGGGTTTGTGCGGCACGGCCGGTACGGCCGTGCGTTCAGGCTCGATGACGACCGGCGACATCGAGGATCTTTTCGTGACCTTGCTGGTCGGCGCAGCAGGCGGCAGCGACTTGGCGTGGCGCAGGGCGGTAGGACCGGTCACGGCATTGCCCGTGGTCTTCCACCCGCGCTCGAACTGGTCGATCGCGCCAAAAGGGTCAGCGCGTCAGCGCGAGGCTATTGGCAAAGCGGAAGAGATTATCCGCCAGGAACATCCCTACGTACCCAGCCCGGGATTCCGGCCTTAAGCCGCTCGCCGGTCGGCTGCTGCCATGAGGCGCGTTGCGCCTCCAAAGGCACGCAGCGTCGCGGCGATCTCGCCCCGGAGCTTTGCCTTGCTGGTGACGACGATCTCGGGGTCGAGCGGCGTTCCGTCGGTTGTGGCAAAGCCGGTAGCGAGACCGTTCTTGGTCTCGACGCGGACAAGGTGGCCTTTGCCCGGCGCCGGACCGACGTGGCGCGCGGTGAACTCGCCGAGGCTACCGTACAATGCGGTGATCGCCTTTCCCCATCGGATATGCCCCTGTGCGGCGACCGTCGTTCCGGTAAAGCCGCGATCAAGCCAGGTCCGAAGGTGAGTGCGCTGCTGAAGTCGCGAATTGCGAGTGCGCTCTAATGTGCGAGCAAGAGGCAGGATGTGAGCGACGGTATCGATCAGGTCGAGGTCATGCCCTTGCAGCGCAATCAGCACATCGTCGTATTCACGATTTTGCAGAAGGGCGGAAAGCTGGGCGGCCGCGGCCTGGTGGTCGATCATGATCGCGTCTGTTGTCTGACCGCCGATCGCGTCTGGGCTGACAAAACCGTCGGCCGTGAGGATGACGATCGTCGCGGCCTCGGCACCTGGTCGTGCTAGGGTCATCGCCAGGAAATCCCATGCAGGCTCTGCAGCGATGACATCGGCACCGAGGATCAACAAGCGTCGCGACCATCGGGCCGGTCGGTGATGATCAGAGGGCTTCGGGTAGCTGCTCGGTGCAGGTCGCCCGGCGAGGATGATCTGAGGATCGCGGGGCAAGTTGTCGCGGCGCATGTCTGCCACGAGGCTGCGGCGTGCGGCGTCGAATAGGTCAGTCCGGTCCCCTCCCCCGTCTGAGAAACCTTGATCATAGGCGGCGTGGCGGTCGGCGAGCGGCGTCACTGACGGAATCCCATCAGGGTATCGGTGCGGCCACCCGACATGCGCGGCGTACCAGCCATCCGCGTAGCGGTTGGCGAGGTCCCAGCTCAGTGCGTAGCTTTCGCGGCCGCGCAGGATCGCGATGTCGCGATCGTTGCCGCGACCTCGACGCACTTGATCCTCGGTGAAAGCGAAGTTGCTCACCTCGCGCCGCGTCGCGCTCTCGGCCGCGATCGCATCGTTGACGCTTCGCATCGCGGCGATCCGTTCGCGGCCTCGTGCCATACGGTCCGAGAGGGGGGCGTCGGCTGGAAGATCGGGGAAGGTTTGCCACGCAGCAGCGATCGCCGCTGCGTGCTCGGGTGTGCGTCCGCGGGACCGCCACGCGGCGGGATCTGATGGGTCAAAGGCGTCGGACATCGTCGGCCTCGTTCTTGTTTGGGAGCCACCCGATCCGGGCAGCGGGGGCGCCGTTAGGCGGCTGCGGCCTCGGTGAGCCGCGCCGCGGCGATTGCGGCCTCGCCGGGAAACGCGGCAGTCAGGTTCCCGTGCAGCGTCTCGAAGTCTGCGATCGGGAAGCGCCCGTCCGGGCCGGGTCGGGTGACGTGCAGGGCGCTGACGAGGATCTCGATCGGATCGGTCGTGATGACTGTCGGCGTCGCGTCGTCATATTCCACGGGCGCGCGGAAGCCCGCTTCCAGCCACGTGCTCAGCCCTTCCTCGACCGTCTCGGCATATGCACGAACTTGGTCATCCAGTTCGTTTTCGACGTGAAGCACGAGCGAAACGTACCGGCCGAAATCGTGTCGATTGGAGAGGCCCGTCAGGCGGCACCCGGGAGGTGGAACCCCGTATCGGGCGATGATAGCGTACTTGTATGCGAGCACCTCAAGGTTGTTGAGGATCTCGAAGTTGGGTGTCTGGCCGAGCTGCGCGCAGGGCTCGTTGGCCGGCGTGCCGCCAATATCGACGAAGTAGGGCATGGGGATCTCCGATGGTCCTCTTTGGACCGCCGAACCCCTCCCCCTTTCCTTCCCCGCACCGGTCGCCTTGGTGGACCGCGCGGTGCGCGCTTAGCGCGTCGGCGTCCTCGGTTCGCGTCGTTCGAGAAACACGAAGAAGAGCATCACCAGCGGCAATGCCAGTAAGTAGAGGATCGGATGGATCGCCATGGCGGTCACGAGGACCGCGGCTGTTGCTGAAAGGAGAGCGAGCGACTGCCAGAAGCGGGGCGATACTCGCGAAAAAACGGCACCGATTTTATTGAAAGCGGGGAGGACTTTCTTGGACACCGGCCTTCTCCTGCATTGATTATCGCGTGTCGCGGTTCGCCACGACCGTCACTGCGGTGTGCCTCGGTTTCCGTCTGAATCGAGAGACAGTGGGTCGGACCAACGCAGTGCGAGGACGATGATGGCTGTCAGGGCGCCTGCCCCGCAAACGAGCCAAGCTATAAGGAAGCCGCGGGTCGCGACGGAATAGGTCAGGATGGCGACCCCAGCGCCCGCGACCCCGATGGCCTCGCGCCGATCGATATAGGTGTTCAGATAAACGAAGAAGCCTCCGGCGACACCCAAGCCCGTCATGGCGAGCAGCCATTGGTAATCCTCGGGCAGGTATTGCAGGCTCCACAAGCCCGTCGCAGCGGCAATGCCGGCGAGAACGAGAATAGCGAACAGGCGCCAATTGCGGCGGGCCGGCAACGTACGGACACCGGCGAGTTCATGCGAGGGTTGGGTATCCGGCATGCGTGATCTCCTCACTTCAAGGCTAGCACAGGGCGCGGTCCGCGGTCACTCCACGACGTGCCTGTCTGGTTATTTTGGGAAAAGTCGGCGCTTCATCACAGCCTGGTACTCACCATCCGACACACCGAGCGTTTTAAGGCGGTCCATCTCGAGCGTGTTGCCGAGATCCGTTGGTAGGGCGGCGTGTGGGGTGGCAATTTCGATCGCCGCGGCCGCGGAGGTGAGTTCGTTCGGCTCGAGACCTTTCCAGATGAAGGTATCGCATTCGCCGGGGTCCTCGGGGTCGGGTCGCGACACCTGTACGTAGAAGGTTTCGAGTGGTCGGTCCCACCCGATCGCTACGCTGACGCCGGCAGGCCCGACAAAGGTATGGCGACTCATGAGCGTGTTCCTCGGTTGGTTCGGTCGCGGCACACCGTCGTTGGTGGGTCCGTCAGGCGTCGAGAAGACGCGCCGTGAATTGGATCAAGAGACCAACGACGAGGAAGCCGCTGATGAACCACCAGTTGGCGGTCGTATGGCTCAAGGATAGGGCCGTGTTTACCAACGCGTCGCTCGTCACTGTTGCAGGTTCGGGATCGCTTCCCAGCAGCCACAGATTACGACCGCAAATCATGGCCGCGAGGTAGAAGGCAATTGCGAGGGTCGATACAGGTCGGCGGATGATGAAGCTGATCATTGTGACCCCCATGTAGTCTTGAGTGATGGTTATCCCGACGTGGTCGCCTTGCGTCCATTAGTCACTGCTTGGACCGCCGCTTGCGGGCCTGGGCGCGGTCATCAATGAAGATGACCGCTTCGTGCAAGAGTCCTTCGAATGCCAGCATGAGGGGTGCGGCTTGCAGGACACCCAAGAGGAGGTTCTGGGTTCTCGCCAACCCGTCGGCGGGATTGCTGACCGGCGGCTCGTCGGCGCTGAACAGGGGAACGAATGAGATAGCGAAAACCAGGACGGGGATCGCGCCGACGGCCATGATGGTCCGACGGTAGTCGGGCATCAGGTGGGCCACTACGATCCCGGCGAGAACAAGCACGGCGAGGCCGAGAAGCGACCAGTAAAGGTGGTTGGGCGAGCCGAAGAGGAAGTCCGTCAGGACAGCAGTCATCGTTCATCTCCCGTGGAGATTGTTGCATGGGATGGTAGCGGAAGGAAGCCGCGGCGGTAGGTGTCGACCGGTGGGTTAGGCCAACGCGGCGATGGATCGGATCACGGAGAGCGGCTGCAGATCATGGACGGCGACGATGTCTTCGACGCCGAAGCCGATGCACTCCTCAAGCCATATGACATAGCACGCGGCCTCGGCGAGTTCGGTTGCGAGCAGCTCGTCCATCATCGCCGCCTCCCGGGCGAGCTGCTCGGGGAGCGAGTCCCAGTCGAGCGCGTCGAGAAAGCGGTCGCGTCGCTCAATGAAGCGGATCAGGCGGTTCTCGTCTGCCTTGGCGATCGCGATCGCCCGTTGGATGCGCATGGCTCGTCTCCTCTCGTGGACACGATCCCCCCTCCCCCTTCTCTTCTCGTCGGCACGACGGGCTCGGCTCCGAGCTGCTCACGCAAGACGTCGGATCTGATAGGATAGGCAAGACGAGGCAATGTGCGGCCAGTGTGGCGGGCGCTGCGCGTGAGCTCGAAACAGTAGGTGAAAAGGCTGGCCTGTCGGGCCGGGACTAGAATGCGCTCGCGGCGGCACCGTTCGAGCCATGCTCGGAGGTGTTCCTCCGTCCGCGGCCTCGGTGCGCCGAGCCTCACGAGTTGGTCGACGGCGCCGCCATGACCCGTCTCGAGATTTCGGATCTTGGACAGGGTGCGATCGGAGATTGTCTCGCCGGCGATGCGAAGCACCGTCCGCGGCCTCGTTGGTCCGCGATAGGCGCCGGAGAGCGAGGCGTAGACGCAGCCGCAGTGCCCAAACTGCGGGTCGGAAAAGCTGACGACGGACTGGATTACCGGCTTGGCCTGGCGCAGCAGTCGGAATGCGCGGGCGGCGAAATAGCTTTCACCGTTGGCGGCGACGGACGGTAGGCACAGAAGGCGTTGCAGCACGCAACCACGTGTCGGATCGTCGTAGCCGGTGTGCCGCGTGATGACCGCGCCTGATGCGGGCACTCCGAACACGATGATGCCGTCGAGAGAGGAAATGCCGCCACGGCCTGGACCGAAGAGCCCGACTGCCAGTTGCGCGGCGGGGTAGCGGCTAAGGTAGTGATGGTCGGCGACGAAAGCGCGCGCGGTGTCGTGGGCAACGACGTCAACGGCGTAGCGGCGTGGATCGATGACGGTATCGTCGGTCACGAAGCGGCTGCGCCGGTCGCGCCAGCGTTGTGAGCGGTCAGTGATCATGGTGAGCCTCGTCAGGCAGCGCGCTGATGGTAGAGGTCGGCAGCCCATGCTTCGACCCAGTTTGCCGTGATCTCGTCATGGTCGAGGTCTTAGGTCTGGCGCGAAGTGTCCGGTTAGCCCTATGCAGCTGTTTCTTATGGGATTTCAGTCAGACCGGCTAACGGGACGTCACGTTAGGTGGCGGGCTACTCTTCGGGCCGACCAAGCGTTCCGACCGGCATGGTCGTCACCTTGCGTTGCTCGCCGAGCGCGCGGACAAGCTCGGCATTCCGCTCTTCCAACCGTTTTGCCCGCGTTTCTGCGATCAAAGTACGCCGTAGAAGAGAAGCATTCTCGGTGGCCAGAGCCGTGACGCGGGCATCGATGGCGATGCTCGTTTCTCGTTTGCAGGTAGTCGTGCCTTCGCGTTGTTCGGCGGAGGAGCGCTCGACTTGCAATGCGCGTAGATCTTCGAGCGCAGGCCGATGATTGGTATAGAGTGTGTTTCGACCGATGCCGGCACGCCGGGCCAATGCCGCGGCCGTGAGTTCCGCGGCAGGATCGGCGCGCAGTACGGCAAGTGCCTCGTGCAGGCGGGCAGCGACCCGCTCGCGGCGGCGTCCCTGCGGCGTATCAGTCGAGATTGCCATCATCGACCTGCGGATCAAGCTCGCGGATCACGCGCCGGCTCTCCTCGACGCGCGTCATCGCCAGATTTCGGCTTTCGGGGTCGAGGTCGGCCCTCTCCAGGAGAGCAAGGTTTCGCTGGAGGCGAGCTTCCCAGACGGGCTTGTGGTGCTCGCTAACCGCGAAGTTCGCGCAAGTGACACACGTGCCCTGCGTGCGGAGAACAGGGTTGGGCTCCTTGTTAGATCCGATGCACGCGGACGTTTCTCGGCGATAGAGGCAATAGCCCCAATCGCACACCCCGAGCCTGATGTCCGTCTCGGCGACAAGGCTGGATATGTAGGTATCGAGGTCACCATCATGCGTGCGACCACGGAACGGCGAACGCGCCGCAAGCTCACGACCGGCTTTGCCGCCGAGGCGGGGCGCGACCAGAAGCTCTTCGAGCGCGGCGCGGGTTTCGCGTGCGGCCTGCGCGTCGACCAGCTCTGCGAGCTCGAAGTCCGTGCCGACATAGGCGCGGTCGGTCATGGCGCGGGTCGCATGACCAAGATGCTTGGCGAGTGCTGCGAGACCGGTCCTGTCGCGGCGGCCGACGAACCGCGCGAACGTCTTGCGGCCCTGATGCGTAGCCAGCCTCCAGTCTCCGCCATCGATCTCGGCAAGACCGAGCACGGCACCGATGCCGTCGTTCAGGCGGATATTCATCGCCGAGCTCGTCAGAGGCTCGATCGGCAAAGCCGAGGACCGGATTGCGCTGCCCGGACGGGTCTGGATCAGCCAGAGATACGGTCGGCCGTCGATCGCCCGCCATGGGGCGGCCCGGGGCAGTTGGCTGACCCTCAAGCGGCTGCTGCGCTGCCATCCCGGGACGCCCTGTGGCTGCGACCCGGTGCCCGATTGATGGGCCAGCTGCTGTTGTTCACCCGCCAGGGCTGCTGCCTCTGCGACGGCCTGGCG
>OFRD01000814.1_pt1 | contig 11527 bp, 6 predicted proteins | sample 1543041 | NCBI WGS metagenome assembly OFRD01 (sample SAMN07774234, study PRJEB24372) | wastewater metagenome | isolation source: Exp Tend CN 100WW | collected 2016-02
GTAATCAAGCTGTAAAAACTCATGGTCTTGATCATCAATACTTAAGGTGACCAAACCCGCATAACGCCCCACGCCATAATCAATATGCACCACAGGTGCACCAATACTCAGCTCCGTTAAACTACGGATTAAAAACTCTTCGGAGACTTCCTGCTGACGTTTACGACGGCGTTGTACCACACGATGTTCATACAGCTGATTTTCAGAAATTACCGTAAGGTGATTCGGGATCACCAAACCACGATCCAGTGGTGCACTGGTAATGGCAATGGCATGTAATGATTTTCTAAAGTCAGCAAAATTTTCCACATTGGGGATATCCCCAAGCGTTGGTCGTAAAGCATCTTTTAAAGTTTCACGGCGGCCAGCACTTTCAGCAACCAAAAGAACGGGATGATTGGCAGCATCAATATACTTTTTAACCGCTGAAAAAGGTTTTTCTTGTTTTGGGTCAACAGGCAAACGTGGAGGCAATTCAGTGTTCAGATTCAGAACACCTGTTTTTTCGACAAACTCTTCAGATGACGCAATAATTCTTGCAAAGTGGTTGAGTTGTTCCAAAACCTGATTGGGTTGTAAGAAAATTTCCTCTGGCGATAAAATAGGATGATCAACATTATGACGACGGTCTTCATAACGTCGCACTACATCCTTCCAAAAGCTAGTTAACCCTTCATCCAAATACTTATCTGTAATGACAATGCCATTCTTTGGTAAGTACACCATCAGGGTACTTTGTGTTGCCATGGCTTCTTTACTAAAGAATAAAGGAAAATAAAACTCAAGCCCCGGAGATACAATGCCTTCTAAAACATCTTGATAAACTGGATTTTTCTTTGGATTTGCAGTCGGAAAACTTTCAGCATAACGATCGCGGAAAGTCGCACGTCCTTCTTTAAGTGGAAATTCTTTGGCGGGTAATACTGAAAACTGGGTTAAGTTTTGCGTCGTTCTTTGTGTTTCAGGATCAAAAAACTTTAAACTCTCAATTTCATCATCAAATAAATCTATCCGAATAGGTGCACTTTGCCCAGATGCATAGATATCCATAATGCTGCCACGTACGGCAAATTCACCATGATCATAAACGGTATCAACCAAATGATAGCCCGCTTGCACCAAGCGAAGTTTTTGTTGTTCTAATTCAAATTTTTGACCGACTTTAATATCAAAATGCTCACCCAACACCCACGACGTTGGTGCGACCCGTTGCACTAAGGTCGATGCAGACAAAAGCAACACACCCGATTGTGGCATATTCGATAAAATCGACAACCGTTCTGACACAATATCTTGATGTGGAGATAAACGGTCATACGGTAAAATTTCCCAGTCTGGGAAAATAGTCGGTTTTATGCCATAAAACTCTAATTCACTTTCCAACTGCCCTAAGTGCTGATTATTTTTGGCAACAACAATGAATAATTGCTTACTTTGCGTGGCAATTTCTTTGAACAACAAAGATGCAGATGAGCCTTGTAAATTACCGACCCAGCGTTTCTCGCCTGCTTTTAATTGTTGCAGATTTAGTTGGGAAATTTCTTGTTGGAACATGTATATAGCTTTTGGTCTAAATCACATAAGCAATATATTAGCATGTGTAATTTTTCGGTTGAGTTATTTTTATATCCGACGCCATTTTTCACCCAAATCCTTTTGGATGCTTAAGATCTCATTTACGCAAAGCTTATTTTTTCATTATTTTTCGCGCAAAAACTGTCGATAATAGTCATTTAACTTTTGAATAATCTGCTTCAGTTGCAATAAATTTTCTTCAGTATTGCCTAAACGTGCTACAAAGCGTTGATTGGCAATTTCAAGGTCAATTTTTTCATTGATAATCATGGCAGTGAAATAAAGTTTTTTTAAATCGTCAAAATGACTTAATTTCCGATTTGAAAAATAAGCCAAGCGTTCTGAAAGTTCATTGACCACAATACCATCGACGATATAGCCCTGCACTTGATCAAACTGGATATGATGTTCTTTTAAAAACAGTTGTTCAGCAGATTCTTTTGAACTTTTAAACAGTCCAGCGAGTTTATTCAACATAAGCATTACAAATATTAAAAATCCAACCTATTTTAACCTGAGCTAAGGTCTATGCACGACTATTTTCCATCAAAAAGGGAGTAACTTAAGCCACTCCCCCTTTATCACCACTCAATCACGACTTCAGGATTAATTTTGCACCCAAAACTTAGCTTACCTGTGCTAAAGACTCTTGTACTGCTGTAACTTCTGAAACCAAATTACTAAATGAGAAGATTTCATCTAGCTGCTCTTGAGTCAGTAACTCTTGCTCTAAAACCACTTGTTGAATGGTTTTATTTTCAGCAATACATTGCTTACCAATTTCATCACATTTAGCATGACCTAAAATAGGATCCAATAAAGTGACAATACCAACACTCCGCATGACCGCGTCATAACAGACTTGTTCGTTGGCTTGAATGCCTTGAATACATTTATCATCTAAGCTTTTAACCGCTTGTGTGAGTAATTCAATTGACTCATTAATTGCAATAGCGATGACAGGTTCCATGACATTTAACTGTAATTGCCCTGCTTCCGCAGCCAGTGTTACCGTTAAATCATTACCAATCACTCGATATGCAATTTGGTTGACCACTTCAGGAATCACTGGATTAATTTTTGCAGGCATAATAGATGAACCTGCTTGTAATTCAGGTAAACGTATTTCAGCTAAACCCGTACGTGGCCCAGAACTTAATAGGCGTAAGTCATTACAGATTTTTGAAAGTTTAACGGCAAGGCGTTTCAGCGTGCTTGATAAAATAATAAACACACCACAGTCACTGGTCGCTTCAACATAGTCTTCTGCGCCAATTAAATTCAAGCCAGTAATTTTATTTAAAGCTTGAACGGCTTCATACGCATAACCCTTAGGTGTATTTATGCCTGTGCCAATGGCTGTCGCACCTAAATTCACTTCTAATAAAAGCTCACGTGTACGCTGAATCAAACGTATATCTTCTTTTAATAAGGTCGCAAAAGCACGAAACTCTTGCCCTAGTGTCATTGGAACGGCATCTTGTAATTGAGTTCGCCCCATTTTTAAAACAAATTGAAATTCTGCAACCTTTATATGTAATGTATCAATCAATTTTTGGATCTGACTTAACAGATCATCCAAACTATAATAGGTCGCTAAACGCAAAGCCGTCGGATAGACGTCATTGGTCGATTGCGATTTATTCACATGATCATTGGGATGAATATGTTCATATTGACCTTTCTGAAAACCTAAATGTTCTAAAGCAATATTCGCCAACACTTCATTGCTGTTCATATTAATTGATGTTCCTGCACCCCCTTGATAAACATCTAGGGGAAAAGCAGCACTCCATTTCTCTGGAAACTCGATTAATTCATTACACGCAAACTGTATGGCTTGGCTCACTTGTTCAGAAATTTTGGTAAATTTGAAATTGGTTTGTGCTGAAGCCTTTTTGACTTGCGCCAGAGCACGAATAAAATGAGGATGAGTTCCTACTTTTTGATTAGAGATTTGAAAATTCTCTAAAGCACGTAAAGTATGAATACCGTAATAGCATGCTACAGGAACTTCTTTCGCTCCTAATAAATCACGCTCTATTCTTGTATGATCGAGTTGAACCGTAGACACTTTAAATATACTCACATTTTATGCACTAGAATTGTGCAATATAAGAAACTCTAAACCTTTGCTTTATTTTGAATACAGTAAAAAGATATCTATTAAGCAATACTCAATAATCAAGTACATTCATTTTGTAGCGACTGTAACAACTTGTAATATTGTTGGTTATATTCAATTTTTCTCATTAAAAATGAAACTCAGAAATCTTTTTAGACTGATTCTAAATTTACATTAATTAAATATGCCAAAAAGAGGAATGGCATTTAGCATCATGTTTATCATCTTTTCATTTTATAATCTTTTCCCCAATTGTATCTAAAAATACATTTCGCTACATAAAATCACTATAATTACTCTAGAAATGTAACAGTAAGTAATTTTGATTTTATGATTGAATCAGCTCCTCGCTATTGCAGCTCAAAAAATCATCTCGGATTGATGATTTCAGGACAAAGGATGGGCATATGAGTCAAGTGAACCCCACATTAATCACCTTTATTTTTTACATTGTCGCAATGGTCGGTATTGGCTTATATGCCTACAAGGCTACAACGGATTTCTCAGATTACATTCTCGGTGGACGTAGTCTTGGAAGCGTAGTGACAGCACTTTCTGCAGGTGCTTCTGACATGAGCGGCTGGTTGCTTATGGGCTTACCAGGAGCGATTTATCTTTCGGGCTTATCTGAGGCATGGATTGCCATTGGTCTAATTATTGGCGCATGGTTAAACTGGCTTTTGGTAGCTGGACGTTTACGTGTTCATACCGAAATTCAAAATAATGCACTAACGTTACCAGATTATTTCACTGGTCGTTTTGGTGATAAGAAACGTGTACTACGTATTATTTCTGCATTTGTTATTTTAATTTTCTTTGCCATTTATTGTGCTTCAGGCATGGTTGCTGGTGCACGTTTATTCGAAAGCCTTTTCGGATGGGATTACACCACTGCACTTTGGATTGGTGCAATCGCTACAATCTCTTATGTTTGTATCGGTGGCTTCCTTGCAATCAGTTGGACAGATACATTCCAAGCAGGCTTAATGATCTTTGCTTTGTTGCTGACACCAGTCATCACTTATTTAGCAATTGATGATCATAACCAACAATTTGGCTTATTGCTTGAGGCTGCTCGCCCACAAGCGATGAACATGCTTGAGGGTTTAAGTACTGTTGCAATTTTATCTTCAATGGCATGGGGTTTAGGCTATTTTGGTCAACCACATATCCTTGTGCGCTTTATGGCAGCAGACTCCGTTAAAACGATTCCTGCCGCACGTCGCATTGGTATGACATGGATGATCTTATGTCTTGGTGGCGCGGTTGCTGCAGGCTTTATTGGGATTGCATACTTCCAGCAACACCCTGAATTTGCATCAGCTATTTCTCAAAACCCTGAAACCATCTTCATAGAATTGACTAAACTTTTATTCAATCCATGGGTGGCAGGTATTATTCTTGCGGCAATTCTTGCAGCAGTAATGAGTACGTTAAGCTGTCAACTTCTAGTCTGTTCTAGTACTTTAACTGAAGACTTGTACAAAGGATTTATCCGTAAAAACGCGTCTCAAAAAGAGTTAGTTTGGATTGGTCGTTTAATGGTTGCATGTATTGCAATCTTGGCAATTATGATTGCAAGTAATCCGAACAGTAAGGTTTTAGGTTTAGTCTCCTATGCATGGGCAGGTTTCGGTGCTGCATTTGGCCCACTCATCATCCTATCTTTATTCTGGAAGCGTATGACTTTAAACGGCGCGATTGTCGGAATTCTTGTCGGTGCTGTAACCGTTATTTTGTGGAAAAACACGATGGCGAGTACTGGGCTATATGAAATTATTCCGGGCTTTATCTTGTCATTCATCAGTATCGTTGTTGTGAGCCTCCTTGGCAAAGCACCTGAAAAAGATGTAGTTGAGCGTTTTGAACAAGCAGATGCTATTTACAAACGAGAAATGGCTTCCTTGAAGAGCAAATAATTTGGGCTTCACTGTCGTATAAATAAAGGGGCTTATCGCCCCTTTATTTTTTATCTTTGTTTTTTGATTTTAAGATTTAATTTAGAACTTTCTTTTATGACTTCCATGACTGGATAACTTCGGGTCTCTTTTACCCCAGGAAGTCGCCACAATACCTGCCCCGAAATCCTGCGGAACTCTTCCATATTGGCACAGCGAATTTTCACCACAAAATCAAAGCCCCCACTAATCATGTGACATTCCACAATTTCTGGATATTGCATCACCGCATCAGAAAATTCCTCTAAAACATTCGGTGTGGTTTTATCCAATAAAATTTCCACAAAAACCACAAAACTGGCATTCAGCATTTCAGGATTTAGCTTTGCTTCATAACCTAAAACAAAGCCATCTTTCGTCAATTTTTGCACCCGTGCCAAAGCAGCAGTCGCTGACAAATTAACCGTTTCAGCCAGTTTTATATTTGAAATTCGACCATCATTTTGCAGAATATCTAAAATTTTGATATCCGTTCTGTCCAATGTAAAAATGGGGCTTGTCATCTGAATTATTCTCTAAAATGAACAAAGATTATAGTGAGTTATTCGGTCTTATTTCTGTAATCATAAATTATGTAAGGCATTTCACTCAACAAAAAATTTGCTCGGTACAGGACGTTGGCATGAATACAATAGAAACCTCTCCCCTTCATGATGAGGCAAAACCTCACTACGAATATATTACGCTTTTCAAAGAAAAAAGTGCTTATGAATCAGAGATAAACACTGCTTGGCGTCGTGCCGAATCCGAATGTGTTGAGAATCTACTTGAGCATAGCAAAATTCCAGATGAATTAAATACGCGTATTCAAGATTTAGCTTTTAACCTTGCACATACTTTACGTGAACGTAAAAGTTCTTCAGGTAAAGCAGGTATTGTACAAGGCTTATTGCAAGAGTTCTCTTTATCTTCGCAAGAAGGTATTGCACTGATGTGCTTGGCTGAAGCCTTGCTGCGGATTCCAGATAGTGCAACGCGTGACTTGCTCATTCGTGACAAAATTAATCAAGGCAACTGGAAAGAACACCTTGGTCAAAGTAACCTGATGTTTGTCAATGCCGCAGCTTGGGGCTTGATGTTAACAGGTATGCTGATGGAAACACCAAAGCAAACCAGCTTATCAAGCTTATTGACTGGCTTATTAGCACGTAGTGGTCGCGGTGTAATCCGTAAAGCTGTTGACGTGGCTATGCGTATGATGGGTGAACAGTTTGTTACTGGCGAAACCATCAAAGAAGCTTTAGGCAATGCAGAACGTCTAGAAGACAAAGGTTTCCGCTATTCATACGACATGCTGGGTGAAGCCGCACTGACTGAACATGATGCTGAACGTTATTATCAAGATTATAGCGATGCCATTCATGCCATTGGTAAAGCGTCAAAAGACAAAGACGTTTACAACGGCCCCGGTATCTCCATCAAACTTTCTGCTTTACACCCACGTTACCAACGTTCACAAGTAGAACGTGTTCACAACGAACTTTATGGCAAAGTACTTGAGTTAGCACGCTTAGCTAAAGGCTATAACATTGGGCTAAACATTGATGCTGAAGAATCTGAGCGTTTAGAAATTTCTTTAGAACTTCTAGAGCGCCTCTGTTTTGAACCGACACTTGCTGATTGGAAAGGCATTGGTTTTGTCATTCAGGCCTACCAAAAACGCTGTTTCTACGTGGTCGACTATGTGGTTGATTTAGCAAAACGTAGCCAAAAACGCCTGATGATTCGTCTAGTAAAAGGCGCATACTGGGACAGCGAAATCAAGAAAGCACAAATTGAAGGTATGAGTGACTACCCTGTATTTACACGTAAAGTGCATACAGACTTGTCATATATTACATGTGCGAAAAAGCTGTTGGCTGCACCAGATCAAATTTACCCACAATTTGCGACACATAATGCTCAGACTGTTGCCACAATTTATCAATTGGCAAACCCTGAGAAATATTATGTAGGTCAATACGAATTCCAATGCTTACACGGTATGGGTGAGCCACTTTATGAACAAGTGGTCGGTCCCAAGTCTGAAAAAAAATTGGATATTCCTTGCCGTATTTACGCACCAGTAGGTACTCATGAAACTTTATTGGCTTACTTAGTCCGTCGTTTATTAGAAAATGGTGCCAATACATCATTCGTAAACCGTATTGCTGATAAAACCCTACAGATTCAAGATTTAATCGAAAATCCACGCGAAACGATTCTAACATCTGCGAAGCAAGAACAATCTGTTGGCTTAAAACACCCTGCGATTCCGTTACCACAGAATTTATATGGTGCATTACGTCCAAACTCATTAGGCGTAGATTTAGCAAATGATAGTGATCTGATTAATTTAGACACAACAGTACAAAATTTATTGCAACAGCAATGGACTGCTCAGCCAATGGGTCCAAACTTAGCTGACATTACTGCTGCTACGGAACTGACGGTAAACAATCCTGCTCAACACAACAATGTTGTAGGTACAGTAAAAGAAGCTTCAGCTGAGCAGGTCAACCAAGCCTTGACCAATGCTACAAATGCACAAGCGGCTTGGATAAATACACCAAAAAATGAACGTGCTGCATGCCTAAATCGTGCTGCCGACCTTATGGAAAGCCGTATCCAAGAGCTTATGGTCTTGCTATGTCGTGAAAGTGGTAAAACCTATGCCAACGCGATTGCTGAAGTTCGTGAAGCAGTTGATTTCTTACGTTATTACGCTGCTCAAGGCATTAACTTACCAACAACTGCACAAATTGAGTCATTAGGTACAGTATTGTGTATTAGCCCATGGAACTTCCCACTGGCTATTTTTAGCGGTCAAATTTCAGCAGCATTGGTTGCGGGTAACACCGTTATTGCAAAACCTGCTGAGCAAACTCCGCTTATTGCTGCCCTTGCAATTCAAATGCTTTGGGAAGCGGGTGTTCCAGAAGCTGTTGTACAGTTAATTCCGGGTCGTGGTGAAACTGTGGGTGCACAATTAAGTGCCGACTCTCGTATCCAAGGGATTATGTTTACAGGTTCAACTGAAGTCGCAAAAATTCTTCAGAAGACAGTCGCTAAACGCCTAAGCACATCTGGTCAACCTATTTCCTTAATTGCAGAAACGGGTGGTCAAAATGCGATGATTGTCGATTCATCTGCATTAACCGAACAAGTAGTTTTAGATGTTGTCAGCTCGGCTTATGACAGTGCTGGTCAACGTTGTTCTGCCTTACGTATTCTTTGCGTACAAGAAGACAATGCCGAAAGCGTTATTCATATGCTCAAAGGTGCAATGCAACAGTTGAATGTAGGCAATCCTGCATTATTAAAAACTGACATTGGTCCTGTAATTGATGTAGAAGCAAAAACCAATATCCAAAACCACATTGAAAAAATGCGTGCCAAAGGATATGCCGTTCATCAATTCATGCATAACGACAATGCAGATATGAACCTGACTCAAGGTACATTCATTCCACCTACGTTGATTGAATTACCAAACTTAAATGATCTTGAACGTGAAGTCTTTGGTCCTGTATTACACGTAATCCGCTATCCTCAAGGTAATGTAAAAGCTGTAGTAGATCAAATCAACGCAAAAGGTTACGGCTTAACCATGGGTCTTCACACACGTATTGATGAAACAATTCAAACTGTGATTAGCCATTCTGAAGTGGGTAACTTGTATATCAACCGCAACATCGTTGGTGCTGTTGTAGGCGTTCAGCCCTTTGGTGGTGAAGGTTTATCAGGTACTGGCCCTAAAGCGGGTGGTCCATTATACCTCTATCGCTTAATGCAAGAATGTAGTGCTAAACAATTAAGTACACCATTTGCGACAGGCAAAGTGTTACAGCAAGCTCCACAAAATGTGGTGTATGAGCAATTCAGTGCTTGGGTTAAACAACAGTTCACACAAGTTAAATTGCCTCAATTGCCTGCACTTGCTTCTGGTCAGGTCTATGAATTAAATGGCCCTACAGGAGAAAGCAACCAATATACGATTGTTGCACGTCACTGCGTATTGTCGCTTGCTGAACAAGAACAGGATCAATTGACTCAACTCAATGCAATTTTTGCCGTGGGCAGCAAAGCTGCGGTTTTAGCAGACAATATATTTGCTCTGAAATACATGTCTTCTATGCCAAAGGTAGTAGCACAACAATTCAAAATTATTCAAAGCATTGCAACAGGTAATTTTGATGCGGTACTCCATCACGGTACGACAGCACAATTGCTTGAGTTACAAAACACAATTGCACAGCGTCAAGGCGCAATTGTAGGAATCACACACTTGCAACCTGCTGAACAAGAGATTCCTGTTGAACGTCTAGTCATTGAGCGTGCCATTAGTATTAATACTGCGGCAGCAGGAGGAAATGCCAGCCTAATGACACTAACGTAAAGCTAAAAATCAACATTTAGCTCCCCTATAACAAAATATCTTTTCCTTTTCAGCCAAGTCAACGACTCCCTAATCCTGTTGACTTGGCTATTTTTTTATAAATTGATCCATCATCACTCAGCTGATTTTGATACACCTATTGCAAGAACACTTTTAACGGCAATAAATAAGATCAACAACAGATCCACATAAAAGACCTGTTCACCCTATATTTCTACTGCTTAATTGGGAATAAGTTTAGTCATCTTATTCAAACTTTGTTACCATCCCTGTTTTCAATGTGTTTGTGATTTTTACTGCATATGACTTCAGCTTATCAGTTACAACTTGATGCCAAGATTGCACGTATTTCTGCTCAATTTGCCGAATTTAATCCCCCTTCTTTAGAAGTGTTTCAGTCGCCTGAACAAAACTTCCGTATGCGTGCAGAATTTCGTATTTGGCATACTGAAGATGATATGTTCTATGCCATGTTTGAACGCAATGAAGACGACAAACAAAAAACCGTTGTTCGTATAGATGAATTCCCAATTGCAGATCAAAGCATTAACGATTTAATGCCAAAACTATTGGCAGCTTTAAAAGCAAATCCTATTTTGGAAGCGCGTTTATTTGAAGCACATTTTCTGGCAACGTTAAGCGGTGAAGTGCTTGTTTCACTCATCTACCACCGTAAACTTGAACAAGAGTGGGAAGTTGCTGCCAAAGCTTTAGCCGAACAACTCAACATTAAGTTGATTGGTCGTAGTCGCGGTGTAAAATTCGTCTTGTCTGATGAGTATGTGGTTGAAGAACTCCAAGTTTTTGACCGTACTTATCAATACAAACAAATCGAAAGTAGCTTCACACAGCCCAATGCGCAAGTGTGCCAAAAGATGCTGGAATGGGCATGTAATGCTGCTGAACAGTCAGATAAAGACTTACTTGAGCTGTACTGTGGTAATGGTAATTTCACCCTACCGCTTTCAACCAAATTCAAGCGTGTACTGGCGACAGAACTGGCTAAATCATCGGTTTATGCTGCACAGTGGAATATTGAACAAAATCAAATTGACAATATTCAAGTTGCACGTCTATCTGCGGAAGAGTTCACTCAAGCCTATAATGGTGAACGTGAGTTCCGTCGTTTACAAGAAGCAAATATTGACATCTCAAGCTATGATTTCGACACTGTTTTTGTTGATCCGCCACGTGCAGGCATTGATGATGAAACCTTAAAGTTGATTCAACGCTTTGAACGCATCATTTATATCTCTTGTAACCCTGATACATTACAAGACAATTTAAAAACTTTAGCAACCACGCATAAGATTACTAAATTTGCGATGTTTGACCAATTCCCATACACCCATCATGTAGAATCAGGCGTACTGCTCGAAAAAATTTAAACAATTTATTTCGTTGTAAGAAACCTTATTTTTTATATTCTAATGGAGCTCAAATGAGCTCCATTTTTTATTAAAATAAAAATCAATAACTTATAATAAAATA
>OFRD01000816.1_pt1 | contig 11507 bp, 9 predicted proteins | sample 1543041 | NCBI WGS metagenome assembly OFRD01 (sample SAMN07774234, study PRJEB24372) | wastewater metagenome | isolation source: Exp Tend CN 100WW | collected 2016-02
ATTTTAAGTTAGCTGATAAATATCGTGAAGATCTCATGCATGCAGGTTATGAAGTTGTAGATGTTGCTGGTGGCTATGAATTAAAGCCAAAGAAGCCATACATCACGCTGGCTTATCCACGAGATATTCGCCCAATAGATCTTGAAAATGATGTCACACTGGGAATTATCGTTGATGGTTTTACAGATGACGCCCTTGAGACAGTAAGAACTGTAAAGGCCAATAGTGATTGCGCAGTTGCGATTATCGCTATCGGCCATGCTGGTGCTTTATTTGAAGAGATAGATAAGCGCACATATTTAATCTCAGTTGCCCCAGGTGCTAGTTGGGCAGATTGTGCAAATGTATTTCTAGAAAAAGTAGCAAGTAAATATGTTGTTGTTATGGATCCCTCAACTCAATTCACAGGTGATGCAATCACGCCAGTAGTTACTGAGTTAGCAAAAGGTCAATACGTTGCTGTGGGTTGGCATGGGGGATTAGTTAACTTAGAAGATCAATGGCGAAGCGTCGATGATAAAGGTGTTGGAGAAGTAGATGTTCTCTTTTCATATTTCATGGCATTTAATCGTGAAGCGATAACACAAGTGGGTGGATTTAATCCACGTGCTATTTATTACAGAAATGCTGATATGGAGTTTTCGCTAAAAATCAGACAGGCCGGCGGCAAACTCTTACAGATGGATCTACCTCTTCATCAAGGTCGTCACCATGGTTATCACGATGCAGATCCTGATTATCGTGATGTGCAATCAAAGAAGACCTATGACCGTATTTTGGAGAAGTTCAGAGGTAAAGAAGCGATTTTGTCTCCACGTCGGTAGCCTTAACCCATGACCCAGCTATCTCATTACACCAGCTTTCACGTGGGTGGCCCGGCGCAAAAAATCCTTCAAGTATCAACCCAGGAAGAAATCATTGCTGCAATTGAAGAAGCAGGGGATTCACCTATTTTGATTTTAGGTGGAGGAACAAATGTTTTAGTTGCAGATTCAGGTTTTGCCGGCACTGTAATTAGAATTTCAAATAACTCTGTGCAAGCAGAAGTTGATGCATGTAGTGGAGCGACTCTAACTATCGGTGCTGGTGAGGACTGGGATGAGTTAGTTGCAACCACCATTGATCGAGGTTTTGCTGGGTTAGAGACTCTAAGTGGAATTCCAGGGACTGTCGGAGCAACACCTATCCAAAACATAGGTGCTTATGGCCATGAAGTCAGTGAGTTCATTACGCGTGTGCGAACATATGATCGCGAAAAGAAAGAGATTCGCACATTTACAAATAGTGAGTGTGAATTCTCTTATCGCAGTTCGCACTTTAAATCACACCCTGGTCGCTATGTTGTTTTGGAAGTTCAATTCCAAATACGACGTGGCGAAATGAGTGATCCCATAACTTATGCCGAACTATCTAAAAAGCTTGGTGTTGATATGGGAGATAAGGCATCTGTTGTTGATGTGAGGAATGCAGTGTTAGAGCTTCGTGGGGCAAAGGGAATGTTGATTAATTCACAAGATAAAGACTCTTGGTCAGCAGGCTCTTTCTTTACTAACCCAATTATTTCGCAGCAAGCAGCCGATGGACTTCCAAACGCTGCACCTAAGTGGCCACTGACAGATGGCCGCGTGAAGATTTCAGCAGCATGGTTAATTGAAAACTCTGGAATACACAAAGGCGATGAAGTGGGCGGTGCAAGGATTTCAACTAAGCACGTGCTGGCTCTAACTAATGCAGGAACTGCTACAGCTTTAGATATTGCAACGCTAGCGCGCAAAGCACGCGATCAAGTGCAGAATACTTTTGGAATTACCTTAGAAGCTGAAGTAAATCTGATTGGTATTGAGATTTAACCTTCAGTTATTAGCTTCTTGATACGCCCGATGCCTTCAACGATGTCAGCATCACTTGTTGCATAAGAAAAACGTAGGTAGCCAGAAGGGCCAAAAGCCTCACCAGGTACTGCTGCAACCTCTACTTCTTCCAGAATGAGCGTGGCTAACTCTGCTGATGTCTTTGGAGTTTTCCCACGAAAGGTTTTTCCAAGTACACCTTTGACTGATGGATATACATAGAAAGCACCTTGTGGTGTTGGGCAGACAAAGCCTGGGATCTCGTTGATTAAATCAACGATTAATTTACGGCGACGATTAAATGCCACACCCATTTCATGAACTGCATCTAGGTTGCCAGTCAACGCTGCAATTGCTGCGCGCTGTGAAACGTTTGAAACGTTAGATGTCATATGTGATTGCAGATTTATTGCAGCCTTAATGACATCCTTTGGACCAATCATCCAACCCACGCGCCAACCAGTCATTGCATATGTCTTTGCAACACCGTTAATAATGATGCAAGTGTCAGCAAGAGCTGGAACTAGAACTGGAAGAGATGGTGCTGTAGCACCGTCATAGAGCAAGTGCTCATAGATTTCATCGCTAATGATCCAGATGTTGTGCTTAAGTGCCCATTCACCAATCGCCTTTACTTGATCAACTGAATAGACAGAACCAGTTGGGTTAGATGGAGAACAGAAAAGTAGTGCCTTTGTCTTTGGTGTGCGAGCAGCTTCAAGCTGTTCAACTGAAACTAAATAGTTTTGTGTTTCATCAGCAAAGATTTCAACAGCTTTTCCACCTGCTAATTTGATGCACTCTGGATATGTTGTCCAGAAAGGTGAAGGAAGGAGAACTTCATCACCTGCATCAATAATTGTTGCAAATGCTTGATACACAGATTGCTTGCCACCGTTAGTTACGAGTACTTGATCTGCAGTAATCACATAGTTGGAATCACGCTTTGTCTTTGAAACGATTGCATCGCGTAGTTCAGGTAAACCTGGTGTTGGTGTGTAGCGATGGTTAGCAAGAACTTTTGTTGCAGCAGCAGCAGCTTCAACAACGTAGGCCGGTGTTGGAAAATCTGGCTCACCTGCACCAAAACCAATTACTGGTCGCCCGGCAGCTTTGAGCGCTTTAGCCTTGGCATCTACGGCCAAAGTGGCAGATTCAGTGATGGCGGCAATACGCGATGAGATACGTGGTGTCATGGCCCTAAGTCTGCCGTATCTTTAAGCGCGAGTTAGACCTGAACCCCCTCTTGCCCCTACACTTCGACGCTCACGAGGGTTTGCTTTTCCCTATGGTTTTGCCATGCTCTCGCGAAGGGCAGTAGCTCAATTGGCTAGAGTTGCCGTCTCCAAAGCGGCCGGTTGGGGGTTCGAGTCCCTCCTGCCCTGCACAGTTTTAGTTTGAGGTTGTAAAAGAAGTACTCAACGAAAGGAACGATGATGAGCGAGTCACACGATCAAGTTGCCGAGAAACTCGGTCTATTTGCGCGCGTCGGTCTTTTCTATCGCCAAGTCGTTAGTGAACTTGCCAAAGTTGTTTGGCCAACGCGTAATCAGTTGACCACTTATACAGCCGTGGTTATGGTTTTCGTAACCTTCGTTATTGCTGTTGTTTCATTGCTCGATCTTGTACTTACAAAGATCGTCTTCTGGGTATTTGGATAAAGACAAGATGATGAGCGAAGAGATCAAAGCAGACGCCTTCGAGGCCGCGCTCGCAGCATCAGCGAGCGAGATTGCAACGCCTGTCGTTGAGGTAGTTGAAGAAATCGTTGCTGAAGTAGTTTCATCAACCGAGCCTGAATTGGCATTGGCATCTGATGAAGATGGCGATATCGAGTCAGATGAGAATGACCCAAATGCAGAATTCCGTCGCACACTTCGCACAGCGTTGGGCGATTGGTATGTAGTCCACTCTTATGCGGGCTATGAGAAGAAAGTAAAGGGCAACCTTCAAACCCGTATTCAGTCACTTAACATGGAAGATTACATTTTCCAGATTGAAGTTCCTGAAGAAGAAGTCAAAGAGCTAAAGAACGGTCAGTTTAAGATGGTCAAGCGCAACATCTACCCTGGCTATGTTTTAGTTCGCATGGATCTAACCGATGAGTCATGGTCAGCAGTTCGTAACACTCCTGGTGTTACAGGCTTTGTTGGCAATGCACATCACCCAAGCCCATTGAGCATGGATGAAGTTGAGAAGATTCTTGCACCACGTCCAGTTAAGAAGTCTGACAAGGTAGATATTCGCCTTATCGATTTCGAAGTTGGAGAGTCAGTCACAGTTATGGATGGTCCTTTTGCAACCCTTCCTGCATCGATCTCAGAGATCATGCCAGAGCAGGCAAAACTCAAGGTTCTTGTCTCTATCTTCGGACGTGAAACCCCTGTTGAGCTTTCATTCGCGCAAGTACAAAAGATTTAATTGAAGAACTACTAGAAAACAAAAAGAGGAAAAGAAATGGCACCAAAGAAGAAGGTAACCGGATTCATTAAGTTGCAGATCCAGGCTGGCGCAGCAACACCTGCTCCACCAGTAGGTCCTGCACTCGGTCAGCATGGTGTCAACATCATGGAGTTCGTCAAGGCATACAACGCTGCGACTGAAGCTCAAAAGGGCCAGATCATTCCTGTAGAGATCACTGTCTATGAGGATCGCTCATTCACTTTCATCACCAAGACACCTCCAGCATCACGTTTGATCTTGAAGGCTGCTGGCGTTGACAAGGGATCTGCAGTTCCACACAAGACCAAGGTTGCAAACATCACCATGGCTCAAGTTGCTGAAATCGCAAAGCTTAAGATGTCAGATCTTAACGCTAACGACATCGATGCAGCTTCAAAGATTATTGCTGGAACAGCGAGATCAATGGGAATCACAACTAACGGATAAATAAAGAATTCTTCTTCTCAGAGTGAGAAGAAGATGTGGGAGAACCGCGCTGGTTCGCTAACCACAACCTAAGAAAGAATGAGGATGAAATGAAGCGCTCAAAGAAATATAACGAGGCTGCAGCAAAGGTAATCAAGGATCACCTTTACACACCACTCGAGGCAGTAACACTTGCCAAAGAAACATCAACAGTGAAGTACAACGCATCTGTAGAAGTTGCTTTAGTACTTGGCGTTGACCCAAAGAAGGCCGATCAAGCGATCCGCTCAACTGTTAACTTGCCACACGGAACAGGTAAGACTGCTCGCGTTTTGGTTTTTGCTAACGGAGAAAAAGCAGATGCAGCTCGCGCAGCTGGCGCAGATATCGTCGGTGGCGATGAACTGATTGAAGAAGTTGCAAAGGGTCGTCTTGATTACGACGCAGTTGTTTCAACACCAGATCTCATGGGTAAGGTCGGTCGCCTCGGTAAGGTTCTAGGACCTCGTGGTTTGATGCCAAATCCAAAGACAGGCACAGTAACTACAGATGTTGCCAAGGCGGTCTCGGATATCAAGGGCGGAAAGATTGAGTTCCGCGTTGATAAGAACTCAAACCTTCACTTCCTTATCGGCAAGGTTTCATTTACTGCCGATCAGCTAGCTGAGAACTACGCAGCAGCGATGGAAGAAGTTATGCGTGCTAAGCCAAACTCTTCAAAGGGTCGCTATGTGCAAAAGGCAGTTGTTTCAACAACTATGGGACCTGGAATCGCAGTAGATCCAAACCTAGTTCGTGAGCCAGTAGCCAACTAAGAATTTGACGGGGGTAGGCCAGCCGGCCTACCCTCTACCCATAACCAAAGACCGCAGGTCTAGATCAACCGCAAGGAAGATCTAAATAAATGAGGAAATCTCAGCCCGCGTAGGTGTTCATGTTAATCCGTGGCGCTTACGCGTTACGGATTTTTTTATTTCCTGTGATCACTAAGTACCAGGAAAGGTGAACCGAATGGCTCGCCCAGATAAAGCATCAGCAGTTGCAGAGCTAACGGAAGACTTCCGTACAGCCACAGCGACTGTCCTTACTGAATATCGCGGACTATCCGTGACTTCAATGAAGGAACTTCGCCGTGCACTTGGTGAAAAGACCAAGTACTCAGTAGTCAAGAACACTCTTACAAAGATTGCAGCAAAGGATGCCGGAGTTGATCTTTCACCAGATCTTCTTGTTGGTCCTTCAGCTGTTGCCTTCATTAAGGGAGACCCAATCGATGCGGCTAAGAGCCTGCGCGATTTCGCAAAAGAAAACCCATTCCTTGTAATCAAGGGTGGAGTTTACGAAGGTAAAGCAGTAACCAAAGAAGAGATCATGCAGCTCGCTAACCTCGAGTCTCGTGAAGTTCTATTGGCAAAGCTTGCTGGTGCGATGAAGGGATCGCTTGCTAAGGCAGCTCGTATTTTCGATGCACTGCGTATCAAGCTTGAATCAGAACAAGGTGCACCTGCACCAGTAGCAGCAGCTGCACCAGCAGTTGAGGCAGTAGTAGAAGCACCAGCTGCCGAAGCTGTTGCACCAGAAGTTGTGGCTGAAGTTGCTGAAGTTCCAGCAGCAGAAGCAACGCAAGCATCCACAGAAACAGAAGAGAAGGAATAACGAATATGACAAAGCTCAACACACAAGACCTATTGGCACAATTCAAGGAAATGACATTGGTCGAGCTCTCTGAGTTCGTTAAGTCATTTGAAACTGAATTCGATGTAACAGCAGCAGCTCCAGTAGCAGCAGCAGGCGGCGGCGCAGCAGCAGGCGGCGGCGAAGCAGCTGCAGCACAAGATGACTTCACAGTTATCTTGGAAAACGCTGGCTCAGCAAAGATTGCAGTGATCAAGGAAGTTCGCGGATTAAATTCAAGCCTTGGCTTGAAGGAAGCGAAGGATCTTGTAGATGCGACTCCAGCGACTCTCCTAGAGAAGGTCACCAAGGAGATAGCAGACAAGGCAAAGGCAGCCCTAGAGGCAGCTGGCGCAACAGTCACAATCAAGTAATTCGTCAGAGATCGCCCCGTTTGGCATCACGCCAGGCGGGGCTTTTTCTATTCCCAGCCCCCTTATTCACATTTATTGGGAAAAGGCCTGACAAATTGAGCGCGTAGGGGTATAACCCTTGGGTTGGACAGGGTGCGGGCTCGCGCGATACCCTGCACCTTCGCACAAAATTCAAATGGTCAGGGCATATAGCGGCTGAGACCTAATAGTTGTGCGTCCCCGCTTTATTGTCTGGAAGGACATATCTTGGCCGCGAATAAAAAAGTATCAGTTGCTCCACGCCGAATCTCTTTCGCAAAAATCCGCGAACCTCTCGAAGTTCCTAACTTATTAGCGTTGCAAGTTGAAAGCGTTGACTGGTTATTGGGTAACGATGCATGGCGCTCACGTATTGCTGCAGCCGATTCAATGAATCGCGGAGAAATCCCAACAACTTCTGGTTTAGAAGAAATCTTTGAAGAGATTTCACCAATCGAAGATTTCCAGGGATCGATGTCACTCTCATTCCGCGATCACCGTTTCGAGCCACCTAAGTACTCAATTGGTGAGTGCAAAGAGCGCGACATGACATATTCACAACCATTATTCGTAACAGCAGAGTTTACAAACAACATCACTGGTGAAATTAAGTCACAGACAGTTTTCATGGGTGACTTCCCAGTTATGACTCCTCGCGGAACTTTCGTTATTAACGGAACAGAGCGCGTTGTTGTTTCACAGCTTGTTCGCTCACCTGGTGTTTACTTCGAGCGCACAATTGAAAAAGCATCTGACAAAGATGTTTTCACAGCTAAGGTAATTCCTAGCCGCGGTGCATGGCTTGAATTTGAAGTTGATAAGAAAGATTTGGTTGGTGTTCGCATCGACCGCAAGCGTAAGCAGTCTGTGACTGTCTTCTTGAAGGCATTAGGTTGGACTGAAGAACAGATTCTTGAAGAGTTCGGTGATTTCGAATCAATGCGTGCAACTCTTGAAAAAGATACTGTTAAAACACAGGATGAGGCTCTGCTAGATATCTATCGCAAGCTACGTCCAGGTGAACCACCAACTAAGGAAGCTGCACAGAACTTAATCGAAAATCTTTACTTCAACCCAAAGCGCTACGACTTGGCCAAGGTCGGTCGCTTTAAGGTTAATAAGAAGCTAGGACTTGATCTAGAACTGAAGGCATCCCTACTTACTATCTCTGACATCGTTGCAACGCTGCGCTATTTAGTAGCCCTGCACCGCGGTGATGTATTGATGGAATACGGCCGCGAAGTTCGCGTTGAAAAGGACGATATCGATCACTTTGGTAACCGTCGTCTACGTACGGTTGGTGAACTTATTCAAAACCAGGTTCGTATCGGTCTTTCACGTATGGAACGTGTTGTTCGTGAACGTATGACTACACAAGATGTTGAAGCGATTACGCCACAGACATTGATCAACATTCGTCCAGTAGTTGCATCAATTAAGGAGTTCTTCGGAACTTCTCAGTTGTCACAGTTCATGGACCAAACAAATCCATTATCAGGACTAACACACAAGCGCCGTCTTTCAGCACTTGGGCCTGGTGGTCTTTCACGAGATCGTGCAGGCTTTGAAGTTCGTGACGTTCACCCATCTCACTACGGACGTATGTGCCCAATTGAAACTCCTGAAGGACCAAACATCGGTCTTATCGGTTCACTTGCAACATATGGTCGCGTAACTGCATTTGGATTTATCGAAACTCCTTATCGCAAAGTTTCAAAGGGTCGCGTAACCGATCAAGTTGATTACTTAACTGCTGATGAAGAAGACGAGCACATTATTGCTCAGGCAAATGCACCATTAACTGAAGACTCTCACTTTGCTGAAGCACGCGTACTTGTACGTCGTCGTGGTGGAGAAGTTGAATACATCCCAGCTGATGAAGTTGATTACATGGATGTTTCTCCACGTCAGATGGTGTCTGTTGCAACAGCGATGATTCCATTCCTTGAGCACGATGATGCTAACCGTGCGTTGATGGGTTCTAACATGATGCGCCAGTCAGTTCCGCTGATGCGCGCAGAAGCACCACTTATCGGTACAGGCATGGAGTTCCGTGCAGCCGTTGATGCTGGTGATGTTGTGACTGCAACTAAGGCTGGCGTTGTTACTGAAGTATCTGCTGAAGAAGTAAAGGTCATGGCAGATGACTCCACATACCAAACATATTCACTTCACAAGTTCACACGTTCTAACCAAGGAACTTCATATAACCAGAAGGTTATTGTCTCTGAAGGTCAGCGCGTTGAAGTTGGCTCAGTAATTGCTGATGGTCCATGTACCGAACTTGGTGAAATGGCTCTTGGTAAGAACTTGCTCGTGGCATTTATGTCATGGGAAGGCCACAACTACGAAGATGCGATTATCTTGTCGCAGCGTTTGGTTCAAGACGATGTTTTGACATCAATTCACATTGAGGAATACGAAGTAGATGCACGCGATACCAAGCTTGGTGCCGAAGAAATCACTCGCGATATTCCTAACGTTTCAGAGGAAGTTCTAGCTGATCTAGATGAGCGCGGAATCATCCGTGTTGGCGCTGATGTAGTACCTGGCGACATCTTGGTTGGAAAGGTAACTCCTAAGGGAGAAACAGAGTTAACTCCTGAAGAGCGTTTGCTCCGTGCAATCTTTGGTGAGAAGGCTCGTGAAGTTCGCGATACATCTCTTAAGGTTCCACACGGTGAATCAGGAAAAGTTATTGGCGTAAAGATCTTCGAATCTGAAGAAGGTTTTGAGTTAGCAGCTGGCGTTAACCAATTGGTTCGCGTGTATGTTGCACAAAAGCGCAAGATTCAAGATGGTGACAAGCTTGCTGGTCGCCACGGTAACAAGGGTGTTATTTCTAAGATTCTTCCAGTTGAAGATATGCCATTCCTTGAAGATGGAACTCCAGTAGATGTTGTTCTTAACCCACTTGGTGTACCTGGTCGTATGAACGTTGGTCAGGTTCTTGAAATGCACTTAGGTTGGGTTGCAAAAACTGGTTGGGATCTATCTGGTGTCGATGAAGCGTGGCAGACGCACATGCGCGCAATCGGTGCTGAAAAGGGCGAGCCAGGAACTAAGTTTGCAACACCGGTATTTGATGGTGCACTTGAAGATGAAATCTCTGGTCTTCTATCAAGCACATTGCCTAACCGCGATGGCAATCAGTTAATTGGTCGTTCAGGAAAGGCCCGTTTATTTGATGGCCGTTCTGGCGAGCCATACCCAACACCAATTTCAGTTGGATACATGTACATCTTGAAGCTGCACCACTTGGTGGATGACAAGATTCACGCACGTTCAACTGGTCCATACTCAATGATCACGCAACAGCCACTGGGTGGAAAAGCTCAGTTCGGTGGTCAGCGATTTGGTGAGATGGAAGTGTGGGCACTTGAAGCTTATGGTGCTGCTTACACACTTCAAGAACTTCTCACAATTAAATCTGACGACGTTCTAGGACGCGTAAAGGTTTACGAAGCAATTGTTAAGGGCGAAAACATTCCTGAACCAGGCATTCCTGAATCATTCAAGGTGCTTATTAAGGAAATGCAGTCCCTATGTCTAAATGTTGAAGTGCTTTCTTCAGAAGGTGTCGCAATTGAAATGCGCGATACAGATGAAGAAGTATTCCGTGCCGCCGAAGAGCTAGGTATCAACTTGTCACGAGTTGAGCCAAGCAGCGTAGAAGAAGTGTGAGAGGGATAAAACCATGTTAGACGTTAACTTCTTTGATGAACTACGTATCGGCCTTGCATCGGCTGAGAATATTCGCGAATGGTCTTTTGGCGAAGTAAAGAAGCCAGAGACAATCAACTACCGCACACTCAAGCCTGAAAAGGATGGCCTATTCGACGAGAAGATCTTCGGACCAACTCGTGACTGGGAATGTTATTGCGGTAAGTACAAGCGCGTTCGATTTAAGGGAATCATCTGCGAGCGATGCGGTGTTGAAGTAACACGTGCAAAGGTTCGTCGCGAACGTATGGGTCACATCGAGCTAGCTGCTCCTGTTACTCACATCTGGTACTTCAAGGGTGTTCCATCACGCCTTGGCTACCTACTTGATCTTGCTCCAAAGGATCTAGAAAAGGTTATTTACTTCGCTGCTTACATGATCACAGTTGTTGATACAGAAGCGCGCGAAGAAGATATGCCACAACTTGAAAAGAAGTTGGCTAATGATCGCAAGAAGATCGAAACACGTCGCGACAACGATCTAGATGTTCGCACCAAGAAGCTTGAATCAGATCTAGCAGAGCTTGAAGCTGAAGATGCTAAATCAGATGTGAAGCGTAAGGTCCGCGAATCTGCAGAGCGTGAACTTAAGTCAATCCGTGATCGTTCAGAGCGCGAGCTTGATCGCCTTGAAAGTGTTTGGACTCGCTTTAAGAACTTGAAGGTTCAAGATCTTGAGGGTGATGAAAACCTTTACCGCGAAATGCGCGATCGTTATGGAATGTATTTCAAGGGAGATATGGGTGCTGCTGCAATTAAGCATCGCCTAGAGACTTTTGATCTTGAAACTGAGCACAAGATGCTTACTGACCTTTCAGAAAATGGAAAAGGCGCAAAGAAGACTCGTGCAATCAAGCGCTTGAAGGTTGTTAACGCATTCCTTACAACAAGCAATAAGCCTGCATCAATGGTTCTTGATTGCGTTCCAGTTATTCCACCTGATCTACGTCCAATGGTTCAACTCGATGGTGGTCGCTTTGCGACTTCAGATCTCAACGAT
>OFRD01000817.1_pt1 | contig 11505 bp, 9 predicted proteins | sample 1543041 | NCBI WGS metagenome assembly OFRD01 (sample SAMN07774234, study PRJEB24372) | wastewater metagenome | isolation source: Exp Tend CN 100WW | collected 2016-02
ACGTCGGCATCGGCTGACGGTTTCAATCGGTCCTCAACATGCAATATGATGGCAGCCATTCGGTACCGAACCGGGGTGTGACGTCGAACCCGGTGCGATGATCGAAACGATCTAAAATCTGCGCGAAGAGGCGAGACGATGGCGACCTCCGACAACAAGTTGGCCGATACGGACGAGAAAATTTTTATCGGCAAGGGCGAGGAGACAGCCTGGCTGACGCTGGCGCTGGCCAACCGGCATGGCCTCGTTACCGGCGCGACCGGAACCGGCAAGACGGTCTCGTTGCAAGTGATGGCCGAGGGATTTGCGCGCGCCGGCGTTCCGGTTTTCGCAGCCGACATCAAGGGCGATCTCTCCGGTATCTCGGAAGTCGGCGAGGCCAAGGACTTTATCCTGAAGCGCGCCAAGGAGATGGGGCTGACCTTCCAGCCAGATCAGTTCTCGACCGTGTTCTGGGACGTGTTCGGCGAGCAGGGCCATCCGGTGCGCGCCACCATCACCGAGATGGGGCCGCTGTTGCTGTCGCGGATGCTCGATCTGAACGACGTGCAGGAGGGCGTGCTCAATGTTGCCTTCCGTGTCGCCGACGAGAATGGCCTCGCGCTGATCGACATGAAGGATCTGCGCGCGCTGCTGGATGCGATCGCGCCCGACGGCAGCAAGAAGGGAGCCGATGAGGGCGAAGATCCGCTGGCGTCGATCCGCAAGGCCGCGCAGAGCTATGGCAACGTGTCCAAGGCCACCGTTGGAACGATCCAGCGCCAGCTGCTGGTGCTCGAGAACCAGGGCGGCGCGAAATTCTTCGGCGAGCCGGCGCTGACGCTGAAGGATTTCATGCGGACCGACCGCGACGGCCGCGGCATGGTTAACATCCTCGTCGCCGACAAGCTGATGCAGAGCCCGCGGCTTTACGCCACGTTCCTGCTCTGGATGCTCTCGGAATTGTTCGAGGAATTGCCGGAGGCCGGCGACCTGCCGAAGCCGAAGCTGGTGTTCTTCTTCGACGAGGCGCACCTTTTGTTCAACGACGCGCCGAAGGCGTTGATGGACAAGATCGAGCAGGTGGTGCGGCTGATCCGCTCCAAGGGCGTCGGCGTCTACTTCGTCACGCAGAATCCGATCGACGTGCCGGACAAGGTGCTGGCGCAGCTCGGCAACCGCGTGCAGCATGCGCTGCGCGCCTTCACGCCGCGCGACCAGAAGGCGGTCGCCGCCGCCGCGCAGACCTTCCGGCCCAATCCGAAGCTCGACACCGCGCGGGTGATCATGGAGCTCGCCAAGGGCGAGGCCCTGGTGTCGTTCCTCGAGGGTGGCGGCACGCCGTCGATGGTCGAGCGGGTCATGGTGCGGCCCCCGTCAGCGCGGATCGGGCCGATCACGCCGGAAGAGCGCAAGGCCATCATGGATGCGAGCCCGGTGAAGGGCAAATACGACACCGCGATCGACGCTGAATCCGCCTACGAGATCATCCAGAAGCGTTTGTCAGGCGCTGCGGCGCCGGCCGCTGGTGGCGGTGGCGGCATCCTCGGCCAGATCGGCGCGATCGCCGCCACGATCTTCGGCACCAAGCGTGGCCGGCTCTCGACCGGACAGGTGATCGCGCGCAACGTCACGCGCTCGGTGACCGACAAGGTGGTCGGCGGCGTGGTCGCAGATCTCGGCAAGTCGGTCGGCGGTTCGGTCGGCGGCTCGATCGGTCGCGCATTGGTGCGCGGCGCGCTCGGCGGAATCCTGCGCAGGTAGCATCGCGACGCTCCAGGCTGGAACGGGCAACCGGCCTTGCCTCGCGCGGCCGGCGCGCTACAACTTGGCATAACGTCCAAACAAAAAGGATATCCGCGATGTCCAACGCCAAGCTGCAGCCCGTCCTCGACCGCATCGATGCCGATTTCGACAACAGTCTCGAGCGGCTGTTCACGCTGCTGCGGATCAAATCGATCTCGGCCGACCCGGCCTTCGCCAAAGACTGCAGGGCGGCTGCCGATCATCTCGCCAAGGATATCGCAACCCTCGGCTTCAAGACCGAGGTGCGGCCGACCGCCGGCCATCCGGCCGTGGTCGGCAAGCTGAACGGCTCGACCGACGGGCGTCCGCACGTGCTGTTCTACGGCCACTATGACGTGCAGCCGGTCGATCCCTTGAATCTCTGGCACCGTCCGCCGTTCGAGCCCGTGGTGACCGACCATGCCGACGGGCGCAAGATCATCGTCGCGCGCGGAGCCGAGGACGACAAGGGTCAGCTGATGACCTTCGTCGAGGCCTGCCGCGCCTGGAAGAATGTCACGGGATCGCTGCCGGTCGACATCACCATCGTCATCGAGGGCGAGGAGGAAATCGGTTCGAAGAATTTCGTGCCGTTCCTCGAGGCGAACAAGGCCGAGCTCAAGGCCGACTTCGCGCTGGTCTGCGACACCGGCATGTGGGACCCCAACACGCCGGCGATCACCACCTCGCTGCGCGGCCTGGTCTATGACGAGGTCAAGATCAAGGCCGCCAATCGCGACCTGCATTCCGGCGTGTTCGGCGGCGGCGCGCAGAACCCGATCCGCGTGCTGACGCGGATCCTCGGCGGCCTGCATGACGACAACGGCCACATCACCATCCCCGGCTTCTATGACGGCGTGAAGGATCTGCCGCCGGATATCCTGGCGCAGTGGAAGCAGCTCAATCTGACGCCGGAAAGTTTCCTCAAGCCGATCGGCCTCTCGGTGCCCGCAGGCGAAAAGGATCGGCTCCTGATCGAGCAGGTCTCCTCGCGGCCGACCTGCGACATCAACGGCATCGTCGGCGGCTATACCGGCGAGGGCTCGAAGACGGTGATCGCGGCCGAGGCGTCGGCGAAGGTCTCGTTCCGCCTCGTCGAGGGACAGGATCCCGAGAAGATCCGCAAGGCGTTCCGGGATTACGTGACGGCGCGCCTGCCCGCCGACTGCAAGGCCGAGTTCATCGATCATTCCGGTGCGCCGGCGATCGCGCTCGACTGGAACATGAAGCCGCTGGCGGCCGCCCGCCGCGCGCTGACCGATGAGTGGGGCAAGGAGGCGCTGCTGATCGGCTCCGGCGCGTCGATCCCGATCGTCGCCGACTTCAAGCGCACGCTCGGCCTCGACAGCGTGCTGATCGGCTTCGGCCTCGACGACGACAACATCCATTCGCCGAACGAGAAGTACGATCTCAAGAGCTACCACAAGGGGATCCGCTCGTGGGCGCGGATCCTGGCGGCCTTCGCCGACGCCAAATAGGCGGGATGCCCCGAACGTAAAAACGCCGCCCGGAATTGGGCGGCGTTTTGATTCAGGTAGTGCAGAGGGTGTTGACGGGCAGCTTACCCCAGGATTGTGAAATTTCAATCACGGTAGCCGGGATTGACCCGGTCGAGCTTGCGCAGCAGCGGCGGCCAGACCAGCTGGGTCGAGCGCAGCTCGGCACGGTCCGGATTGGAGAGCAGCTCGGTGTTCTTGTCGATCGCGAGCTGGTCGACCGGATAGGCGATCGGTCCGAGCGTGCGGGTCGCGACCTGCATCGAGCAGGCGCGCTCCAGATGGTACATCCGCTCGAAGGCGGAGGCGACGGAGCGGCCGACCGTCAGCGTGCCGTGATTGCGCAGCAGCATGTGGTTCTTGGTGCCGAGATCGCGCTGCAGGCGCGGGCGCTCGTCATGGTCGAGCGCGATGCCTTCATAGTCGTGATAGGCGAGATCGTGGGTGACGAGCTGCGCGGTCTGGTTCAGCGGCAGCAGCCCCTCGGGGCCGCTCGACACCGCGGTGCCGTCGATCGTGTGCAGATGAAGCACGCAGCCGGCGTCCTCGCGCACCTCATGGATCGCCGAATGGATGGTGAAGCCGGCCGGGTTGATGCTGTAGTCGCTCTGCGAGAGCTGGTTGCCGTCGAGGTCGACCTTGACGAGGCTCGAGGCGGTGATCTCGTCGAACATCAGCCCGTAAGGGTTGATCAGGAAGTGATGCTCGGGGCCGGGCACGCGGGCCGAGATATGGGTATCGACCAGATCGTCCCAGCCATAGAGCGCCACCAGCCGGTAGCAGGCGGCGAGATTGATCCGCTGCTCCCATTCCGCCGCACTCATGTTCGATGGCACTTCCTTGAGACGCGCTTCCGCTGGCGACATGGCGATTGCTCCATTGATCGTTGTTGCTTGGTTCAAGCCTAGCGCCGTCGCCCTAGCGCAGCAAGGCAGCATACCAGCGTGACAGTCATGTCGGCATGCGGCCCACGATCCGAACGGCGATCGTCGGTGGGCAACCGCGCGATGGATCTTCTGAGATCGTGTCGCGCTACGGCGCCGGGATCGCCAGCAGGCTCGAAATGCTGCGGCCGCGGATGTCGTAGACGCGGGCGAACACGACGTCGTCGCGCTTGATCTCCACCATCACGGGTGCGGCAAGGCCCTTGCAGTAGAACTCGCCGAGCGTCATCGCGAAGTCGGCCGCATTGCTGTCCCAGCCGATCGTGAAGTCGGGGCCGAGCGCGACCTGCGCGGGACGCTGCGGTCCGCAGACCGCGACCTTCCACTTGCGATGCTGCGGCGGCACTTCCTGCCGCTCCGCCAGCTGCTCGCGCAAGCCGTCGGAGGCCTGCTTCAGCGCCAGGCCCCAATAGTCCAGCATGAAGAGATTGTCGGCGGTCCGCACCGTGCCGGCGATGTGGTTGAAGTGGGTGTACTGGTACGGATGCAAACGGATCATCTCGCTGAGCGGCAGCAGCAGGCCGAACGCGAACACCGCGAGCGCCGCCGGCTGCCAGGCGCGGCGGTTCTCGCCGAGCCAGTCCATGCCGCGGGCGAATGCGACGCCGGCGAGCACCGCCATCGGCGGGATCACGAAGATGAAGTGGCGGATTCCGTTGTAGAGCGCCGGCCGCTTCACCATCGCGATCACCAGCGGCAGGGTCGCCGCCAGCGTCAGCATCAGCATGATCGTCTTGCGCTTCGCGGTCACATCGTTGCGCGACAGCGACATGAAGGTGGCGACCACGGCCGCGGTGAGCAGCGCCAGCAGCACTTCGGGAAGCTGCAGCGCGAACAGCGTGGGCAGATAGGACCACGGCATGTCCGGCACCGACACCAGCGCGCCGTCGAACATCTCCTTCCACGGCTTTTCGAAGAAGTGCGAGAAATAGGTCACCGCTTCCAGCGGATGCCCGGGCTCCATGATCGACCACGGCCAGATCAGGCCCATCACGAGATAGCCGAGAGCGAGCCCTGGCAGCAGCACATAGACGACGTGGGCAAAGCGGTGGGTCGCCTCGCGCGCACCCTGCTTGCGGACTTCCTCGATCCAGAGCGGGATGAAGCCGATCACGGCGTAGATCAAAGCGAGGCCGCCAAGCACGCGGCAGCCGATCGCCAAGCCGGCACCCAGGCCCACGATCAGGATCGTGCGCGGCGAGGGGGCCGGATATTCCTCGATCAGGCGCACGAGGCCGAGGATCAGCACCACCATCGCCACGGCGAACGGTGCATCCTTCGGGTTCATGAACATGTGGCCGTAGAAGGTCGGGCACAGCGCCAGCAGCAGCAGCGCCGCCAGCCCCGCCAGCGGGCCGCCGACACGGCGTGCCAGGCGCCAGGTTACGGCGAGCCCGATAACGCCGACAACCGCGCCGAGCAGGCGGCGGGTCTCGAACAATTCGAGCGGAACGACCTTGTGCAGCAGGGCGGCAGCCATATCGAAGCCGCCGCCGTACATATAGAGATTGGCGAACGACAGCGCGCCGGTGTCCTTGAACCCGGACCCGTACATCCGCAGCAGGAGGTCGGCATATTCAGCGTGGGTGTAATCGTCCCAGCCCAGCCCATAATCGCGGAAAGTGAGCCCTGCGACCACGGCGACCACGCCGAGGACGAGGAATGCGAGATCGTCGCAGGTCTTCTCCACGGAGCGCCGCGCAGGCGCCTCGATGGCGGACGTCGTAATCGATGACATAGCTAGTGATACCGGCGTGCCTGTGGCCCAGTTTGGCGCTTTAGGGCCTCATTCCCCGGCATCCATAGCGCAGTTCAGTTTCCGAGTAATTGGGAATTGTGGCGTAATTTCCCAGATGCGTTGCAATAAATTGGCAGCAATTCGTAGCCAGTAAATCTACGGAAGCGGGCGCCGGCGCAGTTGGTGAGGCCCGCGAGGCGGACACCTGTCCGTCGGTTAAGCGGGATTTTAGGGAACTCCGTCTACAATTGGCGGTTGGCGGTGTGGGCAATATGACGGTATCGTGGCGTTGGTGGCCCACACCGATTTTCGGTCGGGTCTCCCGGGGGTTAGTTCGATGAAGGTTGGTCTGTTGGTCGTCGGCGCGGGCCTGGTTGTGGCGGGCTTGGCGGCGGTCGGCTTGGGAATCCCCTACAAGGAATTCAGCGTCGGCGGCACATTGATCACGACAGGCGTGACCGGCGTGTGCACGGGTGCGATCGTGCTGGCGCTTGCCGCGGTGGTTGGGGAACTCCAGGTCATCGCCGCGCGGCTCGAATCCGGTGCCGCGGCTGCCGGGGTCGACGTCCCGTCGCCTGCAACTTCCCCGCGTAATGCCCCCGACGATACGGTGTTCCCTCCGCCGCGGCAAGCGAAGGTCGCTGCACCCCCGCCGGTCCCGTCAGCTACGCCGACGGCCGCGGCGCCGCCGCCCTGGCACGATGAAATCCCTGCACGCGGCGCGCCAGCTGAGGTCGCACCGCCCGTGCCGGGTGCAGCGGCCGCGGACGGCGGCGGGGGCGCCGCCGAAGCGGCGCAATCTGTTGTTCTCTTCCTCGCGGAAGGAGCGTGAACGGACCGAGGCACGGGCTGCCGAGCCGCTGACGCCGGATCTGCTGTCGCCGGAGCTGCGTCCAGGTCCTGCCACGGCGGCCGATCCCGCACCGGCAACGTTCGACGATGCGTGGCCGAAGGCGGATCGGCCGAGGCCGGTCGATGTCGCCCCGCGGCGTGGCCCACGGGCGCCATCGACCTTCGGCGAGGCGCAGTCGGCGGCCGTGGCGCCGTCGTCCGGTCATCCGCCGCCGCCGCAGGAACAGCCCCCGGTGACGGTACTCAAATCGGGCGTCGTCGACGGCATGGCCTATTCGCTCTATTCGGACGGATCCATCGAAGCGCAGATGCCGGAGGGCATGATGCGGTTTGCCTCGATCGACGAGCTTCGCTCGCATCTGGAGCAAAGGCCGTAAATCTACGGCAATACTTGCGAACGGCCGGCGCGAAGTCTAGAACACGGCAGTTCTTGTCAGATTTCTTGTAATCCGTTCATATTCGCGAAGTAGTACGCGATTCTGTTGATGTATTGTCGCGCACGGATACTGCGCAACGGCGTGCCGTGCCGCGCCGCGCCGTCGAGAGCACGGGGAAGGTAGAGCCATGTCCGATACGTCAGGCAAAACGCCGGTCGAACTGACCGCCAACATCGTTTCGGCCTATCTCAGCAACAATCCGACGCCGGCCTCGGACATTCCGAACCTGATCGGCCAGGTCCACGCCGCCCTGCTGCGCGTGTCGAGCGGGCGCAGCGATACGCCGAGCGAGCCGGCCAAGCCCGCGGTGTCGATGAAGAAGTCGATCACGCCGGAATATCTGGTGTGTCTCGAGGACGGCAAGCGCTTCAAGTCGCTCAAGCGCCATCTGCGCACCCAGTACAACATGACCCCGGAGCAGTATCGCGACAAATGGGGGCTGCCGGCCGACTATCCGATGGTGGCGCCGAACTACGCGGTGGCGCGCTCTCAGCTCGCCAAGAAGATGGGCCTCGGCCAGCAGGCGCGGAAGCGGAAGTAGCGTCTAAGGCGTTTCCGGTTCACGTGAGGACGGCGCGCCAAGCAAGAAGCTCTACGCGGCTGACGCCAGCGCCTCGCGTGCATCGTTGCGGATGCGATCGACCATCGAGCGCAGCCCGTTGGAGCGCTGCGGCGTCAGATGGTCGCGGAAGCCGAATTCGTCGAACAGCGCGAGCGCGTCGGTGGCGAGGATATGCTGCGGCGTTTGCCCGGAAAACAGCGTCAGCACGATCGCGACCAGGCCGCGCACGATGTGGGCGTCGCTGTCGCCGAGATAGATCAGCCGCGGTTCGCCATTGGCATCGCGCTCGATCCGCTTCGACAGCCAGACCTGGCTGACGCAGCCCTGCACCTTGTTCTCGGCCGAATGCTCCGCCTCCGACAACGGTTCCAGCGTGCGGCCGAGCTCGATGACGTAGCGGTAACGGTCGTCCCACTCGTCCAGCAGCGCAAAATTATCCCTGATTTCGTCGATCGTCGTCATCGTGGCCCGCATCCTGTCCTTAACGGCTTATATAGGAAGGCGGGCCGCGAAAGCGACGAAAATGGAACCGGTTCCGGGTTGTTGGCCGCGTTTTGTTGACGCGAACCGGATGCCACGTCACCCGGAAACGCGCTGGCTTGCATTCACGGCGTCGGCGGCAGGCGGAACTCGATGGTCTGATCGTCCGCGGTCAGCGTGTCGCGCGACATGGTGGCCGAATCGATGTCGTCCCTGTCGATCGAGCCGGTGTGATCGGGCGGCTTCTTGTCGGTGATGATCTGGTAGAGCTTGCGCGCGCCGTCGGTCGCGCGCTGGCCGATCGCGGTCGCGGCCTGGCCGCCGACTTCGCAGGCGGACGGCTGACGCTTGCAGAACTGACCCATGTCGTTGATCGTCGCGGTCGCGGCCGACACCGCGTCCGATGCGCTGATCTGCGGCGTCTTGTCCGCTTCAGGTGTTTTGTCTCTCGGCAGCAGCACGAGCACAAGCCCGAGCCAGAATGCCAAACGCAGCAGGAAGAACATGGCGCGATCCCGGTCGTCTATCTTGTCTTTTGCTTCTTCGCGGTCGATGCCGCTCTTGTCCTCAGGGTTAGCATCGGTCGATAAATCGGAAGTATCTGCATTGAAGCAAATCCGCCGAAAAATCGCGGAAAATTCGCCCGAATTGATTCGCCGTAAATATTCGATTGATGGCGGCTAGTGAGCGCGAGGACACCGGCTGCGCCGCGTCCACCATTTCGAAACCATAGACGGGCGCACCCGGAAACCAGCCGTTCACCATCCCTGACAAATGACCGGTGAATGGCAACCTCGAAGCCTCCCAATGCACGGTGTTTGGCAGCAGGCCACCCCGCCTTAGCGTTCGCTTAAGTTCGCTCTGACACGTTGACCTGCAATCACGAAGGAGGCGTTCCGGCGCGTCTAACTGACGATTGAGCCGAAGCGCGAGTGCTGTGAGTAGTTTGAGTCTGATCCGCGATTGCCTGGATGCGCTGCTGCATCCGTCGGCGCAGTATGATGCGCTGACGCGTGCGCGCCATCGTGCCTTCATGGCGCCGCGGCTGCTCGGCAGCCTAGCGGCGCTGGCGTCGTTCCCTGCCTTTCTGGCGATGCGCGGTGCGCCGTCGGCGATCGAGGTCGCGGCGTTCGCCTGGCTGATCGCGCCTATCCTGCTGTCCTGGTTCCTGTCGCGCACCGGCCGCTACGAGGGCGCGCACGTGCTGTCGTCGCTGGCGCTGGGCGGTCTCGTGATGATGATCGCCGCGACCACCGGCGGCATCGCATCGTTCGCCGCGGTGTGGCTCATCGTGATTCCGATCGAGGCCGCGCTGTCGGCCTCGCGGCGCGTGGTGGCGTTTGCGTTCGCGCTGGCGATGATCTGCGCGGCGTTGCTGAGCGTGCTCGCACATTATCATGTGCTGCCGGCCGTCGATCCGGCGGTCGCCTCGAACAGCACGCTGGTCGGTTTCGGCGTCGTATCGGCGATCTTCTATGCTGCCGGGCTCGCCTTCGGCGCGGAGTCGCTGGCGCGCACCAGCGTGGCGCTGCTGTATGTCGAGGAAGAGCGCTACCGCCTGCTCGCGCATAACATGAGCGACGTGCTGTCGCGGCACAGCCGCAACGGCGCGGTGCGCTTCATTTCGCCTGCCGCCGAGATCATGCTCGGCGTGCCAGCCTCGCGGCTGTCGGGCCACGGCCTGTTCGACCGCGTCCACGTCGCCGATCGGCCGGCCTATCTCACCGCGCTGTCGGACGCCGCGCGGGGCGAGGCGCGCAGCGTCGAGTTCCGGGTGCGCCGCGACGGCGCGCGGGGCGAGGCCGCCGCCGAATTCATCTGGGTCGAGATGCGCTGCCGCGCGCTCGATCAGCCCTCGGCCGATGCCGAAGTCGTCGCCGTGATGCGCGACGTGACCGATCGCAAGGTGCAGGAGCAGGCGCTCGAACAGGCGCGCAATGTGGCCGAGCAGGCCGATGCGTCGAAGACGCGCTTCCTCGCCACCATGAGCCACGAGCTGCGCACCCCGCTCAACGCCATCATCGGCTTCTCGGAGATGATCGCGCAGGAGGACGTGCTCGGGCTCGACGCGGCGCGCCGCAAGGAATACGCCCAGCTGATCAACGACTCCGGCCAGCATCTGCTGTCGGTGGTCAACGGCATCCTCGACATGTCGAAGATGGAATCCGGCAATTTCGAGATTTCGCCGGAACCGTTCGCGCCGCGGCCGGCTTTGCTCAACTGCTGCAATTTGGTGGCGCTGAAGGCGCGCGAGAGCGGCGTCGACCTCGTCACCCGCGTGCCCGACGACCTGCCGATCGTGAACGGCGATCCGCGCGCGTTCAAGCAGATCGTGCTCAATCTGGTTTCCAACGCCATCAAGTTCACCGAGCGCGGCGGCAAGGTGACCGTGTCGGCCGGCATCGAGGGATCGCGGCTATTGCTGCGGGTCTCGGACACCGGCGTCGGCATCGCCGCCGACGATCTCAAGCGGCTCGGCGATCCGTTCTTCCAGGCCGGCAAGACCTATCAGCGCCGCCACGAAGGCACCGGCCTCGGTCTGTCCATCGTCAAGGGGCTGGTCGGCCTGCATCACGGCGACATGAACGTGGAGAGCAAGGTGGGCGAGGGCACCATCGTGTCGGTCGCGCTGCCGCTGGCGTTCACACCGCCGGCTGTCGAGCCGTCCAGCAATGTGTCGACCCTGAAGCCCGCGCTGCGATCCGGACTGCAAGAGCAAACCCATCAGGTGAAGAAGAGTGCCTAGACAGACTTTGGACGATGACGAAACGCCGCGGCGTCGCCGCGGCGCCAAGGCAGTGGCCATCGCGGCTGAGGAGGAGCGCGGCCTAGTGCTGCGACTGCTGCTGCACAGTCCGAAGGACCTCGTCGCGGGCGTGCTGGCAACGTCTGCCATTGTTGCGATTCTGATCAATGCGCTGTTCCTGCAGGCCGGCCGTCATCCGTCGCCGATGTTCGGCGGTTCGGTGGTGACGTTGCCGCCGCCGCCGGCTCCGGTTGCCGCGGTCACGAGCCCGATGCCGCGCCCGCGTCCAGCCGAGGCTGCCGCCCGATCGGTCGAGCCGGCCGGCGTGGAGCCGTCCAGGCCGGTCGACGTGAAGCCGGTGGAGACCAAGCCGGCCGAGACCAGGTCCGTTGAAGCCAAGCCGGAGCCGAAGCCGGTTCCGGTTGAGGCCAAGCAGGCCGATCCGATGGCCAACCTGGTGCTGAAGTCGACCGCCGCGCCGCCGGC
>OFRD01000820.1_pt1 | contig 11470 bp, 11 predicted proteins | sample 1543041 | NCBI WGS metagenome assembly OFRD01 (sample SAMN07774234, study PRJEB24372) | wastewater metagenome | isolation source: Exp Tend CN 100WW | collected 2016-02
CATCTCTAAAATGTTTTGACCAAAACTCACCCGTTGGCTGACTGGATCAAGTATTAATCCATTGGCATCAATGGTTTTTTCACCACTTAGGGCATTGGCACGACGTAACACCGCTTTAATGCGCGACACCAATTCTCGGGTAGAAAAAGGTTTGGTCATATAGTCATCTGCACCAGCATCGAGACCTTGAACTTTATGGTCTTCTTCACCGCGTGCGGTCAGCATAATCACTGGAATTTCGGTCAGGGTCTCGTCACGTTTTAAGCGGCGACACAAGTCAACGCCACTGATGCCACCCGGAAGCATCCAATCGAGTAAAATAAGTGCAGGGCGTTGATCCACAATCATTTGGTGCGCTTGTTTCGCATCTTCTGCTTGTAAGCATTGAAAGCCTGCCATGTCTAAAGAGGTATGAATCATCTCTCGAATGGGAAGTTCGTCATCGACGATTAAAATATAGTCATCTTTCACAACGCAATATCCTATTTGATGTTAACGGTGAACCGTTTTGTATTTATGACAGGCTTATTACAAAGATTAATTATGACAGTATCATTGCAGAAAAGGGCACTCTGCCCATTTTAGCAAATAAATGTGACAATTTTTATCTGATAAAATCAAGATATTTAAAATAAATCAGTCATATAAATATAACAAATTCAAAGCTTTGAATATTTTTTGATATGCTCATGATCATGGATTTTCTTTTTTTAATATTTTTCCTTTTTCTGAAAAAGTATTCAGCAATGATAAAAAAACGATGCTACATGAGGATAAAACATCTTCCAGCGATTGTTTAAAGCCGCTGACCACCCAACGAATCGCAATTTGAGTCACATAACCATTCAGCCCCGTAGCAACGAAGGAAATTTCACGTTCTGAGCGATCAATATGCGGCATCATCAGCATGACAAAGGCCTGAATCATACGGTCAAAGCGTAACATGGTTTCATGAATGGTGGCTTGATTATGCAGTTCTTGAACCAGCATGGCATCGATATAAATAATCCGTGCCATTCGTGGATTATCTCTTAATGTGGTGAGTAAAGCGGTTAAACCTGCTTCAATCATTTTTCGTGGATCGGTGGATGCCTGCATGATGGCTTGCATCACATTGTGTTGTAATTGATCAATTAAGGTTAAAAAGATGGTTTGAAAAAGTTCATCACTTTTCTTAAAAGATTCATAGAAATAACGCTCGGTAAGCTTGGCTTCATTGCAAATATCTTTGACCGTAACCGCAAAAAAACCATGTGTCCCATAAGCTTCAATGCCCGCTTCAATCAGTTTTTCACGACGTGCTTGTTTACGTTCAGTTAAAGATAAGCCTTTAAATTGACGTTCTTTGGTTTTTGACGTTTGCTTTTGTTTTTCTTGGAGATTGTCGTGTTGTTCAGTCATAAAGGTCGTGTGCCAAATTTACTCAAGGTTTGCGCTATGTTAACAATAATTTGTTCGTAGACCTATGCTGGAAATGGGCGGAGGGTCTTTATTCTGTTATTGATCTAATATTATATTGACAATGAGTATTGTCAAAATTATATTGGATGGATGAACTGCACATCACCACAGCAAAAAAATAACCAATCTGTTTGGGTTGATGATGCAGAAAGAATTGCATAAGGATGAGTCATGAAAAATTTTAAAAATAAAGTTGCAGCAATTACAGGTGCAGGTTCCGGTATTGGGCAGCAATTGGCTGTTCTTTTGGCGAAACAAGGGTGTCATTTGTCATTGAGTGATGTCAATGCACAAGGTTTGGCACAAACCGTTGAATTGCTAGAAAAAAGTAATGTTCGTGTCACAACACAAAAGTTAGATGTTGCCGACCGTGATGCCATGAAAGCTTGGGCTGCTGATACGGTACACAATCATGGTTCAGTCAACATGATTTTTAACAATGCTGGGGTCGCACTGGGTTCAACGGTTGAAGGTGCATCTTATGAAGAACTCGAGTGGATTGTGAATATTAACTTTTGGGGTGTGGTTTATGGCACCAAAGAGTTTTTACCGCTGATCAAGAAATCGGGTGAAGGGCATGTGATTAATATTTCCAGTCTTTTTGGTTTAACGGCGCAACCGACGCAGTCTGCCTATAATGCGACCAAGTTTGCGGTGCGTGGTTTTACTGAATCATTACGTCAAGAACTGGATATTGAAAATTGTGGCGTGAGTGCGTTGTGCGTTCATCCGGGAGGCATTCGGACCAATATTGCCAATGCAGCAAAAATGAATGACAGCTTAAAAGCACTGGGGATGAATCCTGAAAAATCGGCAAAGACGTTCAATAAATTATTGCGTTGTCCACCTGAAGAAGCAGCGCGTCAAATTTTGGAGGCTGTACAAAAAGATAAGCGCCGTTTATTGATTGGTAACGATGCAAAAACCTTAGATTTAATTCAACGTGTTTTACCAACGGGTTATCAAAAAGTAACCGCGATGGCGACGACATGGAGTAAGCGTTTTAAATAAAAAAATCGCTTCGAAAACCCGCCAGAATGGCGGGTTTTTTTGTGTCTGAAATTTGAGTTTTTGGACTGCACTAAAAATCGGTTTTGATGTGGTTTTAGTATATTAATTAAAGCGGTAACAGGGGTTTTAAAAATGGCTTTATAGCTAAAAATCAGCAATAAAAATAAAAATAGCAGCTGAATTTAAATAAGCAAGTGTTGAAAAATCAACATCAATCGCGTATTAAAACCAACAGATCTGGTCAAGATTTTAAAAATAAAATTAATTAAAACAAATACTTATTAAGTTGGCACGCTTGTTGCCAAATAAGAATAACAGAACAATGAAAATTTGAGACTACCGATGAGCAATCTACACGATTTAAAAGTCAGAAAATTCCGCTCCACAGAGCTAAAAGTGCAGTCGGTTGACCCAGTGATCATGACTGATGTTAAGAGCAATCAATTTAGCCCAGTACACGAAGACGCTATTGCGCAATATTGTTGCTTTAAAACAGCCAGCAGCATGCTGTGACGAAAAATTGAAGCAACATCAGACCGCTTAATTTTCCCTCCAAAAATAAAATACCTCATCGCAATGCTGTATGGGGTTGGGGGAGCTTTGTATTTTTGGGATTATTTTTAAAGTGAAATAGAGAATGAAAAAACAGATTTTAACCACCGCAATAGGCTTAATTCTAGCGACGACTTCGACTTTCAGCTTTGCGCAAGAGGCCGATTTAGAGCAAGAATTGCAGGTGCTAAAGCAACACATACAAACGTTGCAAAAACGCTTAAATGCTGTGGAGTCAAAAGCCAAGTTAAGTATTCAATCGCCAACAGCAATTGGCCTGTCGGATGGGGTACAGGTCAGTGCGGCAGATCAAAGCGATATTATTCCTGCTGAAGGCGAAGAAGAAACTGCATTGGCGGCAGAAGTGCTACCTGCCACGTCAGATGATATTGATGGGGTACGTAGTGATGTTGAAAACTATAAATATGATCAGTCTCGTCAGTATGAGCGCCAGACGGTAAAGTCGACACGTGATACGACGTTGTATGGAACAGTACAAGTACGTGCCAATGCGCAAGATAACCATAATGCGCCAAATACACCAAAATCAAGCTTTGATATTGGTACGGCACTGATTGGTGTGCGCGGTAATTTATTTCGCGATTATAACGAAGGTAAAAACTTAGATTACCAATTATCTTTTGGTTATAGCAAACGCAATGATGGCACCAATAACAGTAACTTTAATCTGCTCGATGGTTTCTTACGTTATCACGCATTTTCCACCAATTCAGGCTTAGAAACAGCCAAGCTGAATTTTACGCTTGGGCAACAATTATTGCCTTTTGGTCTAGATGTGCAATCACCTGAGGATTTGCGTCCCACGATTTCAACGGCTTCGGCATCAACCTACTTGGGTTTATTTACCCGTCAAAATGGTTTGATTGCACGAGGTGATTTAAAGCCATTTGTAGATTATGGGTCGAATTATCGTGCGCCGTTATTTGAATATGCGCTTGGGGTCACCAATGGTAATGGAAGCAATAAGGCCGATGATAACAATGCAAAAGATTACATTGGGCGGGTGGCATTTACCTTGCCGGTGGACTATGCCAGTTGGTTGCGTGAGCTGAAGTTTGGCGCCTCTTATATTCAAGGTGAAGCCAAAATTTCAGGCGCGGGGATTAGTGATGAAAAAGCCAAACGTGATCGTTTAGGCTTCGATATTTATTATAACCATGCGCCCTTTGGCGTGACCTATGAATATCTGCAAGGGAAAACTGATTATATCGATACAACAAGTGCATCGGTCAAAGAAGCCAAAGCACAAGGTCACACCTTTACTGCATTTTATACCTTGGGTGATCAGTTCTATAACAGTATTAAGTCAAATGCCAAATTTGATGATTTCTGGCCCAAGTCTATTCAAGGTTATTACCGTTATGACCTGTTTAATCCCAATAAAAATCAAAAAGACTTTCTCGATGTCAGCAGTGGTCGAGTGGGTGAATATGACATTCATTCCTTGGGTTTGAACTTCTTTTTTGCGCAAACCACCAAGTTTCAATTACAGCTGAATCATTACGTATACGACATCGAAACCACGACGCAAAAAGACACCAATGAGTTGCAAGGGCAACTGCAATACACATTTTAATTTCTACAATTTAATGATTTAAAGGAAAACAACCGATGCCAATTTTTTCTAAAAAAATAGCCGCAACATTTTTAGCACTCTCTGCACTTGGTTTAAGTTTGCAGATTCATGCAGCGAATCCAAAAGAAATTCGTATTTCTTTATCTGGTGCGGGAGAAGGAGGGAAACCCAAATTAGGCGGTTTTTCGATTGCGACAGCACAAGCTCGTGGTGTGCTTGAACAGGAATTTAAAAAAGATGGCATTCATGTGAAATGGCTCTTTTTCCCAGGTGCGGGTCCTGCGACCAATGAAGCTTTAGCCAATGGTAAAGTCGATTTTGCTTTTCAGGGCGATCTGCCTTCTTTGGTTGGGCGTTCAACGGGTTTAAAAACCAAAGTTCTCTTTTCAACTGGACGTTTTGGCCCTGTTTATGTGGCTGTTCCAGCCGATTCGAGTGCGAAGAGCTTCGCTGATCTGAAAGGTAAAAAATTCTCGATCTTTAAAGGCACCAATGGTCAGATCGTATTTAACCGTATCTTGGCAAAATATGGCTTAACGGAACGTGATTTACGTGTCATTAATCAGGATTCTTATTCTGCACGTACCGCCTTAGCAACAGGGGATATTGATGCCACGATTACCTCACCCTTCAGCCTTGTTTCACGTGGAGTCGCAAAAACACTACTTGAAATTAAAGATCCTAAAGTTGCAGCACTGACGCATTTTTGGGTCACCGAAAATTTTGAAAAACAATATCCTGAAGTGGTACAGCGTGTTGTGACTACCCTGATTCAGCAGGCTAAGTGGAGTTCTGAGGAAGCCAATCGTACCACCCAATATAAGCTGTGGGCACAAAGTGGGATTCCTTTAGTCGATTATCAGCGTACTTGGGATGGTTGGAACTTAAAAGATCGCAATACCCCATTACTAGATGAATTTCATCGTTCACAAATTGACAGTGCGCTCCAGATTGCCAAACAAGCCAAGCTGATTCGCCGTGATGTCGATACCAAAACGTGGTACGAACCTAAATATTTAAACAATGCACTTAAAGATTTGAATTTACAGAACTACTGGCGTTCATTTAATGCCAATGGTCAACCGAAGTAAGGACTGTAAATGATGCCTGTTGATCATAACCCTGCATTAGAACCTGTCAGTCTGAAATTTGCTGGCAGTTTTATTGTGCTGACCATTTTAGCGGGATTGGGTGTAGGGGTGGCACGTGTGCTGACCTCGTTATATGCCGTGCATATTCAGGCGACAGAATTACAGTTGGGCTTAATTGCCGCAGCACAAAGCATTGGCTTGCTGTTTATGGCTTTGCCTGTGGGTGTTTTGGTACAGCGTTTTGGTTCATTAAAAATTTTTGCCTTGGGCAGTGTGTTGGGGGCAGGCTTCTATAGCCTGCAATCACTCTATACCAATGCTTGGTATTTACTGGTTTTGACCGCACTGGTGAGCTTTATTTTACCGATGCGTTTTGTCTCCATTCATACCGTTTTTTTAAGTCATTTAAAGCGCCTAGGGCCGACTAAAGCAGGCTGGTTTCGCGGTTCACATATGATGGGGTTTTTCTTAATTGCACCAGCACTGACTATTTTTTTGATTGAAAAAATGAATTATCACGGGGCTTTTTTTGCAGTGGCGGTGCTGTTTTTGATTGCCGTGATGTTTGCCCCAATTTGCTTTGCTGAAAAAGAAAAATCGACGACTGCACCACCCAAATTTCAATTTAACGAAATTTTAGCGCCTTTAAGATTGGTGAAGCAGCATCCGCATTTACGTACGATTTGCAGCATGGAATTCATGAGCAACATCGCCAATAACTATTTTGGTTTCTTCATTGTGGTGATTGCGATTCAAAGTTTTCATTTACATGAATCATGGGCCGTGATGCTGCTCACCACACAAGGTTTAGTGTTTGTGGGGAGCTTATTTAGTTTAGGTGCTTTGGCTGAAACCATGGGGTATCACAAATTTTATGTGATTGGTTTAGCCCTGATTAGTTTTGCCTTACTGAGTTTAAGTCTCGCAACTCAGTCCTTTTGGTTATGGCCTGCAAGCGTGTCGCTTGGTCTAGGTTTGGGCATGTTGCACATTGCCAACTTTATGTCTTTTGCCAAAGTTGGGGAGCAAACCTCGATGAGTAAAATTTCACCTTTATTGGCGATGGTAGGTCCAGCAGGTGGCTTATTGGGCGGTTTGGTTGGCGCAGCATTGGGTCATCATATTGGCTTACAAGCAATCTTTGCTCCGATAGGCATCGTATTTTTAGTTTTAACCATTTTCGTTTTTCGTAATCTGAGTTTTCAACAATTTTTACAAGAAGATTCTTCAATCACACCATTACAGAGGCAAGAGCCATGAGCCTAACTCAAGCAGAGGCGCAATCGGTCACTTGGCAAAGCGACCGTCGTGCTTTAGACAAAATAAAACCTTATTTCTCTCACGGATTACAACTGATCTGTGGACTCGCTTTGCCGGTTCTGATGCTCTGTTTGTGGTCTATGGCAACCCAGCAACACTGGTTACCTGAACAAATTTTACCTGCACCACAATTGGTGTGGAGTACCACTGTTGAGCTATGGCAGTCGGGGGAGTTGCAATTCCATTTTGCTGTCAGTGCAAGCCGAATTTTATGGAGTGTGCTGATTGGTGCGAGTGTCGGCCTATTTTTGGGCACATGGTTGGCAGTGGCAAAACGTAGCCGTGATTATGTTTTTCCCAGCATCAATTTAATTGCCCAGTTTCCGATTGTGGGATGGATTCCTTTATTGATGATTTTTTTAGGCATTGATGAAGCATTGAAAATAGCCGCGATTTCACTGGCGGTATTTCCACCAGTACTGATTGCGACCTACAAGGGCATTGCCAATGTGCCAAACCATTTGCTTGAAGTTGCAGAAGTCTATCAATTCAGCAAATGGCAAAAGCTACAACGCGTCATTGTGCCAGCAGCATTGCCATCGATTATTAGCGGTTTACGGCAGGGCATTATGCAGGCATGGCTCGCATTGGTGTTTGTCGAATTATTGGCCAGCAGTGAAGGCATTGGCTATTTAATGGTTTGGGGCCGTCAGTTGCTGCAAATGGATATTATTTTCATGGCGATTGTGTTGATTGGTTTAACTGGTTATTTCCTCGATAGCGGTTTGGCGATTGCGGAAAAAGTAGCGCGTTTTTACGCCACACGAGTAGGAGCGAAAGCATGAGTACGATTCAAAAAACATCTGCCCAGCTCAAACTTTATCTGCTGTTGAAGAGCATTTTGAAATCCTTGCTGATTCCTGTGCTTTTTATTGCTGTGTGGGCATTTTCTTCAGCATTTCATGGTTTAGATCCAAAGCTGATTCCCTCACCTTTGCAAGTGCTAGAAAAAGCTGGCTTGGTGATTCAGCAGGAAAATTTCTTGCTGAGCTTTGCTGAAAGCCTAACGCGCAATGTCATTGGTTTTGTTTTAGGCGCTTTGCTTGGTGTGCTGTTTGGGGTCTGGGTGGGGTTATCAAAAATTTGCAATTGGTTGTTTGTACCTAGTTTTCACATTTTACGTCAGGTGTCTTTATTTGCTTGGTTACCGCTAATTTCGACCTTTTTAGGCTATGACAACAGCGCCAAAATTTTATTTATTACGTTATCGGTTTTTTACCCTGTTGCATTGCATACCTTGGAAGGGGTCAGCAGTATTTCTTATAAATACCGTGAAGTGGCTCAAGTTTACCAATTTCCTAAAAGCTATTCATTGCGCAAATTGATTTTACCGGGCGCAGCGGCGCAGATTTTTGTCGGCTTACAACTGGGTTTAATTTTTGCTTGGTTGGCAACCATTGGTTCAGAATTTTTATTGGCAAGTTATGGCAATGGTTTGGGCAATATTGTGATTCAAGGTCGCCAAGCTTTTGATGTGCCGTTAATTATTTTTGGCATGCTGCTGATTGGCTTGGTCGGTGTTCTGTTAAATGCGACTTTGCTTTGGTTTGAACGCAAATTACTGCGTTGGCAGCAGCCAATATAAGGAGAAAAATAATGAAAATACGTCCTAAAATATGGCACAAAACCCTGCTGAGCCTGCTACTAGTTGGCAGTGTGATGGTGGGCTGTAGCACATCGCAAGTTGAGCAAAAGCATGCAGCTGAAGTCACAGAATTACGTTATCAAAGTTATCCAGGCTTAGTTTCATTACCCGAATTGGCACAAGATTTGGGTTATCTCGGTGATATTCAACTGAACTATGTTGGTTCAGTCCAAGGCGGGCCACAAGATTTACTAACGCTGGTTGCAGGTGATGTCGATATTGCCAGTGCCTTTAATGGTGCAGTGGTGAAGGTGATTGCAGCGGATTTAGATATTGTGCCTGTGGTGGCATCGTATGGCAGTAATGAAGCACAAAATGTCGGTTTTTATGTGCTTGACGGCAGTGCAATTCGCTCCGCACGTGATTTGATTGGTAAAAAAGTTGCTGTGAATACCTTTGGTGCGCATTACGATTTTGTTTTAAAAGACTATTTGGCGCGTAATGGTCTGACGCAAAAAGAAATTAGTCAGGTGGAACTGATTATGTTACCGCCGATCAGTTCTGAGCAGGCTTTAAGGAATAAGCAGGTTGATGTCGCTGTACTGACCAATATCTTAGAAAAAATTGCCTTAAAGCATGGCGGGGTACGCCGTGTCTTTGCCGACACTGATTTATACGGTTCATTTACTGCTGGCAGTTACTCCATGCGTAAGGACTTTATTCAAAAAAATCCGCAAGTCACAAAAACCTTTGTGACGGGTATCGCCAAAGCACATGAATGGCTACAGGTCACGCCAATAGACGAAATTCGTGCTCGTTTTAGCCAGATTATTCGTTCACGTCAGCGTAATGAAAATCTTGCCTTAATCCCTTATTTTTCAAGTTATGGCGTATCCACAAAAGGGGGCTTGCAAAAAGCAGCAGACTTTAAACCTTGGATTGATTTGCTGGTCAAAGAGAAAAAATTAAAGCCACAACAACTCAATCCAAACACAATTTATAGCAATGCATTTAATTCATATGCAAGCCGACTCAATGAAAATTAAAAAGGACAATAACCATGACCAGTGCATTAAATTTAGACCATGTGCGTAAGGTGTTTCCTGCGCAAAATCATCCGAATAGTAAACATTACAAAGCTGAATTTGTTGCAGTTGAAAATGTCAGTTTAGATATTAAACAAGGCGAATTTGTGTCAATTGTGGGGCCAAGTGGTTGCGGAAAATCGACGTTATTAGATTTGATTGCCGGTTTAACCAAGCCCTCCGCAGGGAAAATTCTACTTAGTGGCAAACAAATCACGCAGCCGGGTTTAGATCGCGGCATTGTCTTTCAACAATATGCATTATATCCATGGCTGACAGCCTTAGAAAATATTGAATTTGGTTTAGCAGCCAAAGGGGTGGATAAAAAAATACGCCGTACCAAAGCGCAGTATTACCTGCAATTGGTCGGGCTTTCAGGTTTTGAAAAACACTATCCGAATGAGCTTTCAGGGGGGATGAAACAGCGTGTAGCGATTGCCCGTAGCCTAGCTTATGAACCTGAAATTTTACTCATGGATGAACCTTTTGCCGCACTGGATGCACAGACCCGTGAAACCTTGCAAGAGGAGTTGCTTAAAATATGGCAGGCTTCGCAAAAAACCATTGTATTTATTACCCACAGTATTGATGAAGCCATTTATTTAAGTCAGCGCGTGGCGATTATGACCTCAAGACCGGGGCGGATTAAAGAGATCATTGAAATTCCAGCGAGCTTACAAAGTAAAGGTGAAGACATTCGCTCCAGTGCAGATTATGGGAAAATTCGCCACCATATTTGGTCATTGCTCAGTGAAGAAGTCATTAAAGCGCAAGTGCTCGAAAAAGATAAACAGCTTGCACATATATAAATCAATTTGAGGGTTATCCATATGTCATCGACTAAACAAGCCATTGGCTACAATGAAAGTTATCGCAGTTTGAAGCCCCATTTACCATTTACATGGGTCAATACTATTTTTAAACGCAGCATTGCAATTGTCTTGTTTTTACTGCTTTGGGAAAGCTTGCCACGTTTAGGGGTAGTCAGTCCGGCATTTCTGCCGCCTCTATCTGTGGTTTTAGATACGGCATGGCAACTTTATCAAACTGGTCAGTTGGGCATCCACTTTTTTGCCAGTATTCAACGCTCACTGATTGGTTTTATTTTGGCTTTAGCCATCGCTATTCCCTTAGGGTTGGTGATTGGCTGGTACAAATTGGTCGCGGAAACACTCAATCCACTATTAGAACTGTTTCGTAATACCACCGCCTTGGCTTTAATGCCTTTATTTATTTTGTTCTTGGGGATTGGTGAAGCATCCAAAATCAGTTTATTGGTTTATGCCTGCACATGGCCCATTTTACTCAATACCATTACCGGGGTACAAACGGTCGATCCTTTATTGATTAAATCTGCTCGTACCATGGGCTTAAAACCACATCAATTGTTTATCAAAGTGATTTTACCTGCATCCGTGCCCACGATTTTTGTCGGTATTCGTTTAGCAGGGGCAATCTCAATTTTAGCTTTGGTGGCGGTCGAAATGTTTGGTGCTAAAGCTGGCTTGGGGTACTTGATTATTTATTCACAATATAGCTTTGAAATTCCGCAAATGTTTGTGGGAATTTTAGTGATTACACTGGTCGGTTTAAGTTTTAATTATATTTTATTGGCTATTGAAAAATATTTTACGGCATGGAAAAAAAGTTCCGTTGAATAATACCTTTCCTTTTTATACTGATCATGTTTTCAAATAAAAAACCAACTCAAAATGAAGTTGGTTTTTTTATAAGATGAAATTTTTAATCATTTCGATTTTGTTTATAT
>OFRD01000821.1_pt1 | contig 11467 bp, 8 predicted proteins | sample 1543041 | NCBI WGS metagenome assembly OFRD01 (sample SAMN07774234, study PRJEB24372) | wastewater metagenome | isolation source: Exp Tend CN 100WW | collected 2016-02
ATTCAGATTCATCGCTTAGGTTGGGCACAATAATTGCGAATTCGTCACCGCCTAATCGGGAAACGATGACTCCACTTTTAAAACAACCACTTAAACGTTGACCTAAAATCTGAAGTAAATAATCTCCAGCAATATGACCGAGAGTGTCATTGATATGTTTGAAATAATCCAAATCAATCAGTAAAAAGCCGACCGATTGCTGCTGCTGACGTGCATTTTGAATGGTTTTTTTAAAGATTTTATTAAATGCCCGACGATTATATAAACCCGTTAATTCATCTAACTCAATGACTTGTTTTAGTTTTTTTTCAGCCATTTTTTGTGGGCTGATATCACGAGAAACACAGAGGATGCTCTGGATTAGACCCGCATCATCCAGTACAGGACTTAAAGTATGCTCCCAATACTGCGCTGGTTGACCTGCAATAACTATCATGCCATCAAAATGTGAATTTTCTCCTTTTATGGCATGGTTGAATGCATTTTGGCCTGAATTTCGCATGGATTCAGGTAATAAGTTTAACCAAGACATGCCGAATTTTTTTGCATTTACGGATACACCAAGCGCAAGACAAGCTGAGCGATTCATATCGCTGACCCGACCATCTGCTGTTAACATTGTAATGCCATCTAGACTTGCATCTAACATTTGGCTTTGTACGGTGACTTGGTGAGTCAATTCAAGTTGTTTTAAATAATGCTCATGCATATCACTTACGGTGACCATCCAAGCAAAATTATTTAAATTTTTAGGGTAATGCTGTACGGAAATCAAACAAAATCGATATCCTTTTTGCGCATGCTTAATCCGACATTCTTTTGCAAAATCGTGTTGTGTGAGTAATGCTTGTTGCCATAAAACAATGAAGTGTTCAAAATCTTCAGGATGAATAAAGTTTTGCCAAAAAATTATCTCATGTTGATTGAGATTTTTACCAATATACTGGCACATTGCTTGATTATAATAATATTGATTTTGTTTGCTTTTTACCCAAATGAGTTGGGGTAATTCATCTAATAAGGCTTGGGACATTAAATTTTCTGTATGTAATTGAACCTTACTTGCTGCATTCATATGGTCAAGCTGAATATTAAACTCCTGCCTAAGAGGTACTAGCTTGCTTTTGAAAGTATATTTCATACAGCCTACCCATTTAAAAACGACCATAATAATGAGAGAAATGTGATGCTATTCACATAATAATTATACACTTTTTTGATAAAAAGGAGAATTATTAATCTATAATCACAGTAAATATAGTTTATTTTATTTCAATCTGGATTCAAATAATCAACAGTAATATGGCATAAACTTAAAAAAAAGCGATATGATTTTTTTGTAAAAGCCTTAAATTGAAATACGCGAGCTTAAAATTACATAGTAGACTTGTTTTAAGCACAGTAAAGAAATAACAAGATGTCAGACAGTAACATTCCTCTTCCTGAACGGCTCCGCCCACGCGATTTATCCGAGATTATGGGGCAAGACCATTTGTTAGGTGCTCAAGCACCGTTACGCCAAATGATTGATCAGGGGCATTTACCCTCCATTATTTTTTGGGGCCCGCCTGGTGTTGGAAAAACCACCATTGCTTTGCTGTTGGCACAAGCGGTAGATCGACCTTTCGTCAGTCTATCGGCACTCAATACTGGGGTGAAAGAGCTTCGTGAAGTGATTGCCGAAGGTGGGGATTTACTAACGCCTGTAGTCTTTATTGATGAAATTCATCGCTTTAATAAGTCACAACAAGATGCATTACTGAATGCTGTGGAAAAAGGCAAAATTACTTTAATTGGCGCGACCACTGAAAACCCTTCTTTTGAAGTCAATAATGCTTTGTTATCACGTTGTCAGGTTTATAGCTTAAATGCATTAACAGACGATGCTATTCAGACCTTGTTGAATCAAGCGTTGCAAAATGATGATTTTTTAAAACAGCGCTATATTCAAATTGAAGAATATGAGGCATTGATCCAATTTGCGGCTGGAGATGCACGTAAGGCATTAAACCTTTTGGATCTGATCGCCAGTACTTTTGAAGCTGAATTGGAAAATAGCATTACCAATGCCGTGGTGGTAAAAGTTGCACAGCAAAGTATTGCTCGTTATGACAAATCGGGTGAACAGCATTACGATTTGGTTTCTGCCTTTATTAAGTCCATTCGCGGCAGTGATCCAGATGCGACCTTATACTGGATGGCACGTATGCTCAAAGGTGGTGAAGACCCCGTGTTTATTGCCCGTCGTATGCTAATTGCAGCTTCGGAAGATATAGGTAATTCCAATCCAAATGCCTTGTTGCTGGCGGGTGAATGCTTCCGTTCGGTTCAAGCGGTAGGCATGCCTGAATGCCGGATTATTTTGGGACAATGTGCCGTGTATTTGGCCACCAGTGCCAAGAGTAACAGCACCTATTTAGCCATGAATAAGGCGTTGGATTTAGCTGAAAAAACCGCTCATTTATCTGTGCCCTTGCATTTAAGAAATGCCCCGACCAAGTTAATGAAAGAGCAGGGCTATGGGGTAAATTATTTATATCCACATAATTATCCTGAGCATTTTATTCTGCAAGAATATCTGCCGCCTGAATTAAAAGGCACCAAATTATATGAGTCAGCTCGAAATAAACGCGAAGTCGAAGGTGAAAAACTTCAACAACGTCGTTGGCAGCAGGAACAGCAGCAGCAATAAAAAAAAGCCCAACTCGGGAATGAGTTGGGCTAAAAAGGATGTCTGAGATTGGGAGAGGACATCCTTTAGGAATAACAGTTGAGGGCATTAAATTTGGCTTCAAGACCTTAAAGTTGATCTTGTCTGCGATATGATTATTTTAGCGCGATAACTGAGTTTTGTAAAAACGATCATTTTTATTAGTAACATTTGTTTTTTCGATTTATGGGTGCATAAAAAAACCGAGCCATCAGGCTCGGTTTTTTGAATCAGTATGCGGATTAGATATCAGAAAGGTCGATACCTAAACGTGTAGCCACTTCTTCATAGGCTTCAACAACACCGCCTAAACCTTGACGGAAACGGTCTTTGTCGAGTTTTTTCTTGGTGTCTTTGTCCCATAGACGGCAACCGTCTGGAGAGAACTCATCACCAAGAACGATACGGTCGTGGAACACACCAAATTCAAGTTTGAAGTCAACCAGAAGCATATTGCCTTTGTCGAACAAATCTTTTAGGACTTCATTTACTTTGTAAGTCAGTACTTGCATTTGTGCAAGTTGTTCGGCAGTCGCCCAACCTAAAGCAATGGCTTGAGATTCGTTGACCATTGGATCGCCAAGCGCATCGTCTTTGAAGAACAATTCGAAAGTAGGAGGTGTTAACTCTTTACCTTCTTCAACACCTAAACGACGGCACAAGCTACCTGCTGCGTAGTTACGAATGACACATTCAACCGGAACCATGTGCAATTTTTTCACGAGCACTTCAGTCGGAGAAAGAAGTTTTTCAAAGTGAGTTTCAATGCCAGCAGCAGCCAATTTTTCCATGATAAAGGCGTTGAAACGGTTATTAACCTTGCCTTTGCGATCTAGTTGTTCGATTTTTTCGCCATTAAACGCAGAGGCATCATCACGAAAGACTAAAATCAGGTGATCTTCACTGTCTGTTTCATAAACAGATTTCGCTTTACCAGTATAGAGCAAGGTTTGTTTCAACATGGGGGAACCTTTTTCAAAAAAAAATGCCTAGTACGACTAGGCTGGCCAATTTTGGTAAATCTGGGTTAATAATTCAGCAGCAATTTCTTGGTCTGCAAAGCTATTATCGGCATTGAACACGGCTAGGTTATTACTTGCACCGACAGAGGTCAGTCTTAATACATACACCTTTTGATCGACCTTAATGGTTACTTCGTAACGATTTTTGCTCTGACCAACAATGCTATGATTAAGGCTGCTGAGGGTAGCAAGTGTGTACTGCCAAATTGTAGCAGAATTTCCATCAATTTTGAGTAACGGATTTTGATTTCCATCACGAACAAGTTGTGGACGACTGACATTGCTACTGTCCGCTTGACTATTGATTAAGCTGTTTTCTTGCACTTGATTTGGACGGGGAATCGCAAAACGGTTGCCCTTTTTATTTTCCAATTTAGGTGCGTGTTCAAGGGCAAGAGGGTCAACCTTTGGAGCTGGGTACAATGGCGTTGCAGGTCGAACCATTGAGCCTTCAGGATATTTCAGGGGTTCAAGGGATGCAGTATTTTTATAATCCAGAGAACCATTGTTGATTCCCATAGAACTACAACCCATTAAACCAAATGCTGAAAGTGCAAGGGTTAAACCAAAACGTAATTGCATAGTGTTGTGCTCTTTATTGAATGACACCCGAAGCGTTGAGTGCTTCACGCAACGGTGTGCGATATTGTTCTGCAAGAGGAGTTAATGGTAAACGAATACCCGTACCAATTAAGCCCATTTCATGAAGTGCCCATTTCACAGGAATTGGGTTGGATTCACAAAATAGAATATTGTGTAAATTTGCAATTTCGTTGTTCAAAGTTTCAGCACGTTCTGCATCACCTGAAATAGCAGCAGCACAAATTTGGCTCATTTCTTTCGGTGCGATATTTGCAGTCACAGAAATGTTGCCTAGTGCGCCTAGTGCGATCAGTTGATAAGCCGTTGCATCATCACCAGAGTAAACGGTCATTTCTTTACCGCGTAATCCTTCAATCAGCGCTTGACCACGTGGTACATCACCTGTGGCATCTTTAATCCCAACAATTTGCGGGATGTCAGCAAGGCGAATCACGGTTTCATTGAGCATGTCTACGCCAGTACGGCCAGGGACATTATAAAGAATTTGAGGTAAATCAACTGCTTCAGCAATCGCTTTGTAATGCTGATATAAACCTTCTTGAGTGGGTTTATTATAGTACGGAGTCACTAACAATGCGGCATCGGCACCCAGCTCTTTCGCTTCTTTGGTGAGTTCGATTGCTTCATGGGTCGAGTTCGCACCCGTACCTGCAATGATAGGAATACGTTTGTTGGCTACACGAACGATTTCTTTAATCACTTGTTTATGTTCAGCCAGACTTAAAGTCGATGCTTCGCCTGTCGTACCCACCGCAACAATACTGTTGGTGCCTTGTGCAATATGCCACTCAACGAGCTTTTCTAGACCCTTCCAATCTACGCTGCCATCTTCAAACATCGGAGTGACGATTGCGACAATTGAACCTTGGATGATCTGTGCTTGCTGAGTCATTTTAAAAAAATATCCTATTTGTCCATCCGGCAGAGGTAGAAAAACATAAATTTGGATGGGTGCGTATTTTGATTTATAGCAATTTCAATACGATTGAAGTGAATTGAATAATGCTTATGCAAATTATGAACGAACAAACGATGAAGAACAATATGCTTTAGTCAAAGCATATAAAAACTTTATGCAAAGTCGTTAAAATAAATATAGCAAAGTTATGTTCAGAAAACCTTTAGCCCTAAAATTTTAATGAATATCATGACCAGTGTCAGGCTATTTTTGTATAAAAAATACGAGTAAAAATGTCCTATTTGCACTTTAAAGCCAACAGCAGCAGCAATTCCGTGTAAAAACATCAGGATTTAAGATTTAATAGAGATTAGCATAGACTTTTAAGCTATATAAAACAAGAATTTAATCTATGTAAAACCGTATTAAAAAGTTGCAGAATAATCAGTTAAAACGATGACTGCCATTTTTTTATTTCATTATAAATAGGCGTATAAAGTTGTAATTATAGAGAAAGACTTCCGTTTTTTATGCTGTGGATAATCCGATTAAGTGTTTTTGCGACTATTTGTTCTGCCCACGAAAAACGTTAAATATCTATTATTTTTGTTCATAAACTGTAAATCCTTCCACTTATTGGTAGTTATTTGAATTTCCTGAGTCATGGATGATGGCGTTCTATTTTGGACACTGATTGAATAGGGAAATTGCCAATGGAAAGATCAGATAACAGGCATGCTGCAATTACGGTGGCAATCTGCTTTTTAATTGCGGTTATTGAAGGTTTGGATATTCAGGCAGCAGGCATTGCAGCGGCGGGTATTCGTGAAGCTTTTGCTTTAGACAGTTCGCAATTGGGTGTGTTTTTTAGCGCAGGGATTTTAGGTTTATTACCTGGAGCGCTGATTGGTGGGCGATATTCAGATCGTATTGGTCGTAAAAAGGTATTGATTGGCTCGGTTGCAGTGTTTGCCTTATTTACCTTATGTACGGTATGGGTTAATAGTTTTAACAGTCTTTTATTGGTTCGTTTCTTAGCGGGTGCAGGTTTAGGTGCGGCAATGCCGAATTTAATTACCCTTGCTTCTGAAGCAGTTAAAGCTGAAAACCGAGGACGTGCTGTTGGTCTCATGTATTGTGGTATGCCTGTCGGCGCTGCAATTTTGTCGTACATTGCAAGTTTAGATTTTGGTTCAAATTGGAAAAACATTTTTTATTTAGGTGGTTTGCTGCCTATTTTTGTGATTCCAATCATGATGAAGTTTTTACCTGAGTCACGTGAATTTTTAAAAGCAAAAAATACAGTGGAAACCACAGCAGCAACGCAAGGTTCTTTTAAAGATTTATTCAATAGTCATAACGTGGCGCGTACCTGCTTAATTTCAGTGAGCTACTTCTTTACCTTGATGGTGGTTTACATCATGTTAAGTTGGTTGCCTTCATTGTTTATGGAACTGGGCTTTACTCGTAAAGAAGGCAGTACGGCACAATTCTTCTTTATGCTAAGTGCAACAGTGGGTACGGTAGTATTAGGCATGTTAACCGACCGCTGGAAAAAAGCCTATGTCATTATTTTGATGTACGGCGGTATTCTGGCAGGCTTATTCTGCTTGAATGCAGCAAGTTCATTGACGCAAATGTATATGGCTTCAGCATTGGTGGGGGCCTTTGTGATTGGTTGCCAAGGTGTACTGTATGCTTTCGGGAGTATTGTTTACCCGACTGAAGTGCGTGCAACAGGTGTGGGTATGGCATCAGCCGTAGGACGTATAGGTGCAATGCTTGGACCCGCAATTGCAGGTCAACTCCTTGCAGCGGGCTTTGGTGCAGCAGGGGTTATTTCAGCCGCTATTCCTTGTATTGTGATTTCAGCAATCTTCATGTTGATTTTGGTTCGTCGTTTACAAACATCAGCTTAAGTTTTAGTTTGATGAAATAGCTCGCATATTGCGGGCTATTTTTTTAACTTCAAATGTATTTCTATCTTTTAGCTATAGTAAAAAAATTTCGAACTTTCAATGATGCTACATATCGAATTTGCCCAAGTATCGTGATTATTTAAGTTGTCAGTCATCTTATTTTTACTGTCCAGCCTAAATACTGAAATTTATTTTGTTATATGCTTAGTCACAAAAATGACAACTCACTAAGAATGGACTGAAAATGATGCAAAACAATACTGCGCTGATCGTCGTGGATGTGCAAAATGGTTTTACCCCAGGTGGAAATTTAGCTGTGGCGCATGCAGATCAGATTATTCCGAACATTAATCAATTGGCGCAGTATTTTAAAACGATAGTGATTACTCAAGATTGGCATCCTGAAAACCATGTGTCATTTGCTATCAATCATGATGCTAAACAGCCGTTTGAAACGATTGAGCTGGACTATGGTACGCAAGTCTTGTGGCCTGTACATTGTGTTCAAGGTACGCCAGATGCAGAACTGCACCCCAATCTTCATTTGCCCAGTGCTCAATTGATCATCCGCAAAGGCTGCCATACGCATATCGACAGTTATTCTGCTTTTATGGAGTCTGATCAAAAGACCACCACAGGCTTGGCTGGTTATTTAAAAGAACGCGGCATTGATACGGTGTTTATTGTCGGCATTGCCACCGATTTTTGTGTGGCATGGACGGCAATCGATGCGTGTAAGTTTGGTTTTAAAGCCTATGTCATTTCCGATGCCACCAAAGGAATCGACTTAAATGGTTCATTGCAGCAGGCATGGCAAGAGATGCTGGCGAAAGGGGTGAAACGGATTTTGGTGAAAGATATTATTCAGCAGCATGCATGAAAAATGCATAATCGGGCCGAGAACAGAAACACTTTAGCTGGATGAGCCTGTTAAAAGTGATCTCACGATTTGAGACTAGAATAAATAGGGGATGTCACCGTTATGTCTACTTTTTTGCGCTTTACCCAATTTATTCAGAAAACCTTTGCGCTCTGGGTGGTGTTATTTGCGGGTATTGCGTTAATCGTACCTGAAGCTTTTGTCTGGCTTAAAGTCTATATCATCTGGATGCTGGGCATTATTATGTTCGGTATGGGCATGACCATGACCGTAGATGATTTTAAAGGGGTGCTACACAGTCCTAAAGCTGTGCTGATTGGCGTGGTAGCACAGTTTATGGTGATGCCCGTACTGGCTTATCTGTTGTGTCAGTTGTTTCAATTGCCGCCTGCAATTGCGATTGGTGTGATTCTTGTCGGTTGTTGCCCGGGGGGAACTGCATCGAATGTGATTACCTATATGGCCAAAGGCAATACTGCTTTATCGGTGGCGTGTACTTCCGTTTCGACCATTTTAGCGCCTATTTTGACCCCAGCGGTTTTTTATCTTTTAGCCAGTCAATGGATTGAAATTAATGCACTGTCGATGTTGGGTTCAATTTTAAAAGTGGTGTTATTTCCCATCATTTTGGGACTGATGGTTCGTTCGGTGCTGAAACAAAAAGTAGCGGCTTATATTCAAGTCATGCCGTTGATTTCGGTGATTGCGATTGTCGCCATTGTCGCAGCGATTATTGCAGGCAGTAAGACGCAAATTTTAGAATCAGGTTTACTCATTTTAGCCGTGGTGGCATTGCACAATGGTTTGGGCTATTTACTGGGTTTTGGGGCAAGTCGGCTATTTAAATTGCCTTATGCCGACAGCAAAGCCATTGCCATTGAAGTCGGCATGCAAAATTCGGGTTTAGGCGTGGCTTTGGCAGCAGTGCATTTTGCTGCATCACCGATTACTGCTGTACCAAGTGCTATTTTTAGTTTATGGCATAATATTTCGGGACCAGCGCTAGCGACATATTGGGCCAGCAAAGCCAATAAAATAAAAATAGACCCTAAATAATCTGTTCTTTTTAAGCGAAAAAAACCGAGCACAGAGGCTCGGTTTTTTATTGAATTAATTTTAAGATGCTTTCGATTGTTTAGCTTTTAAAATTTCAGTTCTAAAAGTTTGTGCCAGTTCAGCCACTTCGCTGTCCATACCATTCATCATAAATGCGTGACGCGTCAGCACATTGGTTGGATTAGGAATACTGACCAATTGGTAACGATCTGAAATGTCTTTGAGTAATTCATTGGGCAAATGAATCGCACTTTCTTTTGCAGCCAATTGTTGCACCAGACGTTCCGCTGCTTGTACTGGTGTCAGTTGCATGGCATCGACATGACTGGAAATGGCACTACGGGTTTGTAAAACAAAGCGCTTTTCTTCACGGTAGCGTTTGTATAAGACATCTGACAACAATTGGAATACGGTGCTGATCATGACCAAACATTGCACTGCATTTGGTGTTTCTACCGACATGCTAATGGTGGCACCATGTTCATCAAATTTATGTACTGTAGAAATATCTGAACTATTGAGTTTGTAGTGTTGTACACATAACTCTGCTGTTTTATTCAGGAAAATTTGACACAAATTAAAATAAGGCACCGAAACTGTTTTATTGACCGAATCCATCAGTTGTTTAGGGTCATAGAACTGAATATTTAAGGCAATACAGTTGTCATTCAGTACGACAGGCTTTGGTTCTTTGATTTTGGCTTTTACTTGCGCATGGTGTTGTGCTTGGGCAATGGCGACAGCAGCATTGTGCTGTTCTTGTTGTAAAGCTTGAGTCAAGGTTTGAATTTCATGTTTTAGGCGTGATTCATTATTAATCCGTGCCAAATATTCGGTGCGACTTGGGCGGGCAATCGCACGGTAAGCCAACCAAATTAAGCCATGAATGATAAATGACAATAAAATGGCCAACCATTGGGTACGTAAAATTTCACCAATACTGGATTGAATTAAAGTAATTTCAATACTGCCGACTTTCTTTTCATTTTGCAGCGCTTCACGAACAAAGACTTCACCTTGACGTGTTTTGGTTAAACCACCTGTTGCAAGTACCTGATTATTCGCATCTAAAATACGAATAGAAGCAACACTTGGGTTGGTTGCATAACGGTCGGCTAATAATGCTAAGGACACGGGATTGGCAGGTTCAAGCTCGGATAGGCTGTCTGTGACCAATTGTGTGGTCATCAGTTGTCCCTGACTGGCACGATTTGCATTGAGTTGGTGTGTCGTCGCAAGTACCAGTAAAAACGTGTGTAAAGCAAAACTTACAATTAGTAGGCTAGCAAATAGCCCTTGTCTAGGCGCATTCAACGTAAACTTCCAAGGCATTTATATTCAAATTGGATTATGATTCTTACAATAGTTGTAGCTCAGATCCGAGTCAATTCATGCGAGAAATCATTCTTATATCATTTTTGGGACCAGACCAGCCTAATCAATTTACACGATTAATGCAGGTGTTGTCCGTACATTCTTTACAAATTCTGGATGTTGGACAAGCCGTCATCCATAACCAACTGACTTTAGGTATTGTTGTTTCGTCAGATGACCAAACTGCTACAGCATTAGCCATGAAGGAGATCTTGATTCTAGCACATGATATTGGCTTAACAGTGCGCTTTAAACCAATCTCTACAACAGAATATGATCAATGGGTCAGTGAGGGTGGTCAGACCCGTTATATCGTTACGGCACTGGCACCCGAATTGACGGCTTCACAATTACAAGCCGTGACCAAGATTGTCTCGAATCAGGGTTTTAATATTGAAACCGTGACGCGCTTATCGGGTCGTCCAGATCTGCATAGTCAAGCCGATGAACCTAAACGTTCTTGCGTACAATTTGGTTTAAAAGGGCAAATGTTAGATGCCATTGCCATGCGTGCGGCATGTTTACGTTTATCCTCTGAACTGAATGTAGATGTCGCGGTTCAAGAAGACAATGCATTCCGTCGTAACAGCCGTTTGGTCTGCTTTGACATGGACTCGACTTTAATTGAACAAGAAGTGATTGATGAACTTGCGATTGAGGCAGGTGTAGGTGAGCAAGTCGCTGAAATTACTGAACGTGCGATGCAGGGTGAACTGGATTTCCAACAAAGCTTCCGCGCTCGTGTGGCCTTGTTGAAAGGGATGGATGCATCTGTGTTACCTAAAATTGCACAACGCTTAACGGTCACAGAAGGGGCGGAACGTCTGATTTCAACCCTGAAGGCATTGGGCTATAAAACTGCGATTCTTTCAGGTGGTTTCCAATATTTTGCTGAATATTTGCAAGCAAAATTAGGTATTGACGAAGTGCATGCCAATGTTTTGGATGTGCAAGATGGCAAGGTGACCGGTGAAGTTAAAGGTCATATTGTCGATGGGGCACGTA
>OFRD01000822.1_pt1 | contig 11465 bp, 9 predicted proteins | sample 1543041 | NCBI WGS metagenome assembly OFRD01 (sample SAMN07774234, study PRJEB24372) | wastewater metagenome | isolation source: Exp Tend CN 100WW | collected 2016-02
CAAAGTTTTCACCAACATTTACAGCACCGTGGTGGACCCTAAAAACTTCGATGAACGCAGCTTTGTGGACATCGAAGGCGATGTTTGCATCATCCCGCCCAACAGTTTTGCATTGGCCCGCACGGTCGAATACTTCCGCATTCCGCGCAATGTGCTGACCATTTGCCTGGGCAAAAGCACTTATGCCCGTTGCGGCATCATCGTCAACGTCACGCCGTTTGAACCCGAGTGGGAGGGTTATGTGACCCTCGAATTCAGCAACACCACACCGCTGCCTGCCAAAATTTATGCGGGCGAGGGCTGTGCCCAAGTGTTGTTCCTCGAGAGCGATGAAGTCTGTGAAACCAGCTACAAAGACCGTGGCGGCAAGTACCAGGGCCAGGTGGGCGTGACCTTGCCTAAAACGTGATTTTGGGCGCGTCAGCCAAAATGCGACAATAGCAGGTTAATGACCGACTCTTTTTCAAATTTATCGCTGGCGCCCACGCTGGCACGAGCCGTAGCCGAAATGGGCTACGAATCCATGACCCCTATCCAGGCCCAAGCCATTCCAGTGGTGTTGACGGGCCAGGACGTGATGGGCGCGGCCCAGACCGGCACAGGCAAAACGGCGGCATTTTCGCTGCCTTTGCTGCAGCGCCTGCTCAAACACGAAAACCCCTCCACATCGCCCGCCCGTCACCCGGTGCGCGCCTTGGTGCTGTTGCCTACGCGCGAGCTGGCCGACCAAGTGGCTCAGCAGATCAAGATGTACGCCAAGTACACCCAGCTGCGCAGCGCTGTGGTGTTTGGCGGCATGGACATGAAGCCCCAGACCCTAGAGCTGAAAAAAGGCGTTGAGGTGCTGGTCGCCACGCCGGGCCGTTTGCTGGACCACATCGAAGCCAAAAACGCGGTGCTTAACCAAGTTGAATACGTGGTGCTAGACGAAGCCGACCGCATGCTCGACATTGGCTTCTTGCCAGACCTGCAACGCATTTTGAGTTTCTTGCCCAAGCAGCGCACCACGCTGTTGTTCTCGGCCACTTTCTCTCCAGAAATCAAGCGCTTGGCGGGCAGCTATTTACAAGATCCCATCACCATTGAAGTAGCGCGTCCCAATGAAACAGCCTCCACGGTGGAGCAACGCTTTTACACTGCGCAAGATGACGACAAGCGCAGGGTTGTCAAGGCCGTTCTAAAAGAGCGCGGCATCAAGCAAGCCTTCATTTTTGTCAACAGCAAACTGGGTTGTGGCCGATTGGCGCGCTCTCTAGAGCGCGAGGGCCTGGTCACCGCGGCCTTGCATGGCGACAAGACCCAAGACGAACGCCTCAAAGCGCTTGAGGCTTTCAAAAAAGGCGAAGTCGATTTACTGGTCTGCACCGATGTGGCAGCCCGCGGACTTGACATCAAAGATGTACCTGCGGTGTTTAACTTTGATGTGCCCTTCAATGCTGAAGATTACGTGCACCGCATTGGTCGCACAGGCCGTGCTGGCGCCTCTGGCCTGGCTGTGACTTTGGTCTCACCCTCCGACATGCGTTTGGTAGCTGACATTGAAAAGCTCATCAAAACCAAACTTCAAGTCGAAAACTACCCCTTGGATGAAGACCGTTCGCGAGGCAATGTCAGCGAAGGTAGACGGGAAGAGCGACGTGACGATCGCCGAGAAGAGAGAAGACCCGAGCGTGGCTTTGAGCGACGCCGCGAAGAAGAGGCCCCTCGCGACCGACGCAGCAGCTTCAGGCCTGCGCAAGTCTCAAGAGATCCTTTCTTTGAGAAACCCTACCAGGCTCCTAGCTTGGAGCAAGCTGCAGCGGCCTCTTGGGAAGCGTCACCCAAAACGACTGCTTCCCGCACGGGCATTTCTGCCAACATCAAGCCTAAGCGCAAGGTGGCGGCTTTGTTCAAGTCTGGCGAATAAGGCTAAGCACTGGGTTGCTAGAGGAATGAAAATCAAGACCCCCGCCGCACTCGCCGTTTTGTCACTCATTTCACCCTGGGGCTTGGCACAGACCGCGCCACCCGCCAATGCGCCTGTTCAAGACATGGGCCGCGTCGAAATCAAAAGCAACCGCGACAACACCATGGAAGAGCGCCGGCAGTCCACGGCAGCCAAAATTGTGATTGGTCGGGAAGAGCTCGACAAACAAGGCGATGGCACCTTGGGTGAAGTTTTGAAGCGCTTGCCCGGTGTCACCATTCAAGGCGCACCAGGCCGCGGTGGCGCCATTCGCATGCGAGGTTTAGGCGGTGGTTACACCCAGATCCTTTTGGACGGACAACGCGTTCCACCCGGCTTTTCCGTAGAGTCCTTGACACCCGAGATGGTGGAGAAAGTCGAAATTATGCGTGCGCCAACTGCTGAGACCGGCGCGCGGGCTATTGCTGGCACCATCAACATCATTTTGCGCGAAGGCCAGCGTGCCAACCCCGATGATTTGAAGTTTGGCAGTGCCTTTGAAAACGGACACCGATCAGAAGGTTTGAACTGGGTTCACAACCTCAAGTCTGAGCCGCTCAACGGAACCCTCACAGTCTCTGCCATGAACTCATGGCGTCCTGAGGACATCACAACTCTGACCGATGCCAGCGTAGATGCGGAAGGACGGATGCCTGCTTTGTCTTCGCACCGCGAACGCCAAACCGTGAGCTTGGGGCATCGCCAAGGTATGAATGCCAACGCCAGACTCATGTGGCGCGGTGAACAAGGCAAAGCGCTTATTTTGATGCCCTTCATGGTGTATTCAGAGTTCAGCAGCGCAGGGCATATAGATCTGTCTGAAAACAAGACCATCAATGGCATTCAACAGCCTATTGCATCTGATGCGGCCAATACCACCAACAACAGCCGCTTTGTGATGACGCGCTTGAATGGTCAATGGAACCAGCGCTTCTCGGCAAATGACAGATTTGAATTTAAATTTGGCTTGGGTGAATCGCACTACAAGTTCCGCTTTAACCAGTTCGCCTTGGGCTCGACGGGCTTGCTCAACACCTTGGAAGAATCGCAAAGCTACAAAGATTTGTCGCAATCTTGGAATGGCAAACTCACGCACGTTGCTGCCAACGGTCACCAGTATGTCAGTGGTCTTGAATTGGAGGGCGTGCGCAGAACGGAAGAGTCTATTGCCGAGGTTTCTGATGATGCTGGCAACATGCGCGCACGCACGCAACGCTGGGCCATTTACACACAAGACGAATGGACCATCAACCCCAACTGGAGTGCGCATGCCGGCATTCGTTATGAAAGTATTCTGACCGAAGGCAACAATGAAGAGGGCGAGAAACGCAACAAGAGTGGTGTCCTCACGCCCCTGTTGCATGCTGTTTGGAAACCCATTCCACAAAGCCGCGATCAAGTGCGCATGAGCCTCACACGCAGTTACAAAACACCCACCTTGTTGAATTTGGTTGCCAGAACTGCATTGTCACGCGAAGCCAACAGCCCAACACGCCCCGATCGAATTGGCAATCCTGGCTTGAAGCCTGAATTGGCAACGGGCATTGACATTGCTGTCGAGCGCTATTTGGCAGAGGGCGGCGTCTTGAGCGCCAATGTGTTCAGACGCAACATCAGCGATTTAATTCGCTATGTCACCAGCGAGCGTTATGACACGGTCTGGGCGCCAGGTCAGCGTCGATTTGTTTCCAGCCCTCAAAATGTGGGTGATGCCATCACTCAGGGTCTTGAGTTAGAAGCCAAGTTCAGGTTGAACCAAGTCTGGTCAGATGCACCAGCCGTTGATGTCAGAAGCAACTTGAGTTTCTTTGGCTCTAAAGTGTTGGATGTCATGGGCCCTAACAATCGCTTAGACCAGCAACCGAACATGACGGCCAACTTTGGGGGTGACTACCGCATCCGTGCCATTCCCCTCACGCTGGGCGGCAATGTCAATATGAACCCCGACTACACCACCCGTCGCACAGAACAGCAATGGGCTTACCAAGGTTCCAAACGGGTTGTTGATGTGTATGGTCTTTGGCGGTTTTCACCCGCCACGGCTTTGCGCGTGACGGTTAGCAATCTCACGCCGCGTGAGTACCTCACGGGCACAACTTACATTGGCAATGGCTTCTCAGAAACGGCCAACACCAACACGCGCAATTGGCAAAATGTCCAGGTGCGATTGGAAATGAAAATTTAAAGGACGATGGCCATGAAAACCCACAGTGCAGCTTGGTACGACAGCATGTACAACAACCGCGCCTTGGTGCCAGACCATGCAGCGCATTTTGCAGATTGGTCTAAGACTTCTGCTGACGCGCGTGCTGCCTTGAAATGCACGCTCGACATTGCCTACGGCGATGGCCCTAACGAAACACTCGACATATTTCCTGCCAGCAAGCCCAATGCTCCTGTGGTGGTTTTTATTCATGGCGGCTACTGGCGCAGTCTTGACAAAGCAGATCACTCTTTTGTGGCGCCGCCTTTGCATGACATGGGCGCTTGTGTGGTGGTGGTGAACTACGCTTTGTGTCCTGGCACTTCAGACATGCCCGTCACCATACCGGACATTGCACATCAGATGGTCAAGGCCATGGCCTGGACTTGGCAGAACATTGCACACTATGGCGGCAACCCAAAGAATGTGACAGTGGCAGGACATTCAGCGGGCGGGCATCTGGCCGCTATGCTGCTGGCTTGCGATTGGAAACATGTTGACCCAAGCATCCCTGCACATTGGATTCAAAAGGCACTGTCTATTTCTGGTTTGTACGACCTCACACCGTTGCGCAAAACACCTTTCCTTCAAGACTCACTCAGGCTGACAGCCAAGCACGCGCGCATGGCCAGTCCGGCTTTGTGGCCACGGCCCCGAAAGGGCGTTTTGTACACGGTGGCGGGTGGTGATGAAAGCCCAGAATTTTTGCGCCACAACCGCTTGATTCACCAAGTCTGGGGCGCGCGTGCTGTGCCTGTTTGCGAAGAGTTGGCGGGCCTCAATCACTTCAGCATCGTGACCGATCTGACAAAAAAAGGCACTCGATTGAGTGCCTTAACGAAAGCCTTGTTAGACCTTTGATCTGCTGCGCTGCCATGCCGACCAAATGGGTGGCAGCAACAAGCAAATGACCACCACGCTGAGCAAGGTGAAAGACATGGGCCGATCCCAAAACACACGCCAGTGACCTTCGCCGATAGACAAAGCATTGCGCATTTGTGCCTCGGCCAGTGGCCCCAAGATCATGCCCACGATGACGGGTGCCACTGGAAAATCGTAGCGTCGCATGATCGTTCCAAGCAGCCCTAAACCATACATGAGGAACAAGTCAAAGCTGCTTTGGCGCATGCCATAAACACCCACCGTGGCAAAAATCAAAATGCCTGCATAAAGCTGTGGCTTTGGAATTTGCAACAACTTGACCCACAAGCCCACCAGCGGCAAATTGAGTACCAGCAACATCACATTGCCTATGTAGAGCGAGGCAATCAAAGCCCACACCAAGCTGGAAGAGTTTTGGAACAACTGCGGACCCGCTTGGATGCCATAGTTTTGCAATGCTGACAACAAAATGGCGGCCGTGACAGAAGTCGGAATGCCCAGTGTCAACAAGGGCACCAAGGTAGCTGTCACCGCAGCGTTGTTGGCAGCTTCTGGGCCAGCCACACCCTCAATGGCGCCTGTTGTGCCAAACTCTTCTTGGTGCTTGGAGAGTTTTTTCTCGGTGGCATAACTTAAGAAAGTAGGGATCTCGGAGCCGCCTGCTGGAATGGTGCCGAATGGAAAACCAATGGCCGTGCCGCGAAGCCACGCGGGCCAAGACCTGCGCCACTCCAAAGGTGTCATTTGGGCTTTGGTGAGGCGGTTCATGTCGGCACTGCTTTTGCCTTCATAGAGGGCGTTGTACATGACCTCCGAAACAGCAAACAGGCCGACTGCAATCAGCACCGTTTCAATGCCGTCCATGAATTCAGGAATGTTGCCGGTGTAACGCACTTGCCCCGAAATTTGGTCCATGCCTACCAAGCCCAAGGCCAAGCCAATGAACAAAGCGGAAAGGCCGCGAACGGTGCTTTGACCCAATACAGCACTGACTGTGATGAAGGCCAACACCATCATGCAGAAATACTCTGGGGGGCCCAACTTCACTGCAAATTCAGCCACCACGGGGGCAAACAAGGTGACCAAGATGGTGGCCAAAGTGCCGGCCACAAAAGACCCAATGGCTGCAGTGGCCAATGCCGATCCTGCGCGGCCATTCTTGGCCATCTTGAAACCTTCAAGTGCGGTGACCATCGTGCCAGTTTCGCCAGGGGTGTTGAGCAAAATGGAAGTGGTCGAGCCGCCATACATGGCGCCGTAATAAATGCCGGCGAAGAAAATCATGGAAGCTGTGGGTTCGACTTGCGCCGTGATGGGCAAGAGCATGGCCACGGTGACAGCAGGTCCTAAGCCGGGAAGCACGCCGATGGCGGTGCCTAGGACGCAGCCTACAAAGGCCCAGAGTAAATTAATGGGGGTTCCGGCTGTTGCAAAACCAGAGAGCAGATTGTTCCAAGTATCTAACATGAGTTGCTTTCAACTTGGGCTTAAAGCCAAGAGGTGCCGGTTAAGTTGGGCAAATTGATGGCCAAGAACTTGGTGAACAGCCAAAAAACAGGCGCTGCAATGAGGAAGCCCAAAACACAATCTTTAAGTGTTTGCGAAATGTTGCCAGCAGGGTCGCCTTGTGAAATTCGAAGACCCCTGACAGCCAAAATAAAACAGATGGCGCAACTCACCACAAACCCCGCCACATTGATCAGTGCTGCATTGGCCAAAATGCCGGCCGAGACCCATGCGAATGCGTGCCAATCGGCTTTCTCTGCACCACTGGCCTCTGGCATGTTGCGATAACCGCCCGATACAGATTCCCAAATTAGCCAAGCAGAGCAAGCAGCCAGAAAGACCGCCACCACCCACGGCAAGAAATTGGGCCCAACGCCAGCGTAGCCCGCTTCAGAAGAGATGCTGGTGGCGCCCCACATCATGAGCAAAGACAGCACCAAGCCGAAGAGGCCAATGGCAATTTGTGGGGGAGATGCGGGTTGGGGCTGTGACATGCATTGTCCTTTTGTCAAAAATTCTGGGTCCCTCAGGACCCAGAAAAAAGTGGCTGTTCAAAGAAATGATCAGCCATGATTCACCATAGGTGAATGCTTAGATCATGCCGGACTTGACCATGGTGGCACGCAAACTTGCAAATTCACTGTCTACGAAATCGTCAAACGCTGGGTTGGCCATCCAGGCGGGTGTCCAGTTGTTCTTTTCCAGTGACTCAGCCCAAGATTTTGATTTTGTGGCTTTGAGAACCATGTCGGTCAGGTCTTTGCGCTGCGCGGCTGTGAGGCCAGCAGGTGCATAAACACCACGCCAATTGCCAATCTCAACGTTGTAGCCTTGCTCGATCATGGTGGGAATGTTGATACCCTTCAAGCGCTTGCCCGATGTGACGGCAATGGGGCGCATTTTTCCAGTTTCAATGTACTGCTGGAATTCGCTGTAGCCGCTACCGCCCACAGTGACATTGCCGCCCAAAATGGCAGCAACAGCTTCGCCGCCGCCACGGAATGGAACATAGTTGATCTTGGCTGCATCGACACCCACTTCGCGCGCCAACATGGCTGCTGCAATGTGTTCTGTAGAACCGCGTGAACCGCCGCCCCACTTGACGCTGCCAGGATCCTTTTTCAATTGATCTACGACGTCCTTCATGGTTTTGAGGGGCGAATTGGCGGGCACCACAAACACGTTGTACTCGCTGGTTAAGCGTGCAATGGGTGTGACTTTATCAAGGCTGACAGGGGGCTTGCCTGTGATGATGCCGCCCAACATGACGGCGCCCATGACCATCAAGGAGTTGCCATCGCCTTTGGTGGCGTTGGCGTATTGGGCGAGGCCAATGATGCCGGCAGCGCCGCCCTTGTTTTCATAGGTGACCGAGCTGGCCACGCCAGAGTCTTGCAGGGCTTTGCCCAAAGCACGGCCCGTGGTGTCCCAGCCGCCACCTGGATTGGCTGGAATCATCATTTTGATGTTGGCGGCTGCCAATGAGGGCAGTGACAGGCTAGAACCTGCTGCCAAGGCCAAAACGGATTTGATGAACTGATCACGACGCATGGTGTCTCCTTTGAGTGCAAAATCGATGACCGATCATCTTCTCTTAAACTGTCATTTAGCTGTCCAACACCCTAGGGAAAGTACTGATCCATGCGCTTATTGTTGGTCGAAGACGACCCCTACTTGCAAGAAACACTCGCTCGCAGTTTGTCGCGGCGCGGTATGCAGGTGAGCTGTGCCAGCTCGGCAGCTCAGGCGATGAGCTTGTGGAAAAGTGTGCGTCCTGATGTGGTGGTGCTGGATTTAACGCTACCCGATGGCGATGGTTTGAATGTGGTGTCCCAAATCCGCAAAGAGGGCCTCACAACGCCCGTTCTGGTGTTGACCGCCAGAACCACAGTGGGCGATCGCGTGTTGGGCTTGAATTCGGGTGCCGACGATTACATGGCCAAGCCTTTTGATTTGGATGAACTGGAAGCCCGTGTCAATGCCCTTTACAGACGTGCACGCAGCAACCCATCCGCCCATGATCAAAGAGAGGGCGCAGTCTCGCTTAGAGCAGACATGCAATCACTTCAAATGGGCGCCCTGACTTTAGATACCTTGAATGGTGCCGCTTATTTGAACCGTCAACCGATGGAACTGACGCCTAGAGAAGTGGCCATGCTGCAGGCTTTGATGTCGCAACCAGGACAGGCGGTTTCCAAAGAGCGTTTGTTTGCAGCAGTGTTTCCACTTGAGTTGGACGTTCAATTTGAAGCCATCGAAGTGGTGGCTTACCGACTTCGCAAAAAATTAACAGACACCGGCCTTGGCTTGGTGACTTTGCGTGGCTTAGGCTACTTATTGAAGGTGAATGCATGATGCTCGGTACGGCATCCAAAATGTCAATGCGAAGGCAATTGTTGTTGGGAATTTTGTTGCCCCTCTTGATCTTGGTGGGCATCAATGCATGGAGCCTTTATCAGGAAGCTTTGAACGCTTCTGACATTGCTTACGACAGAAGCTTGTTGGCTTCAGCCAAAACCATCAGTGAGCAACTCGATGTGGTGGGCTATGACGACGATGCCCAGATCCGAGCCTTGGTGCCCCATGCTGCTACTGAGGCTTTTGAAACAGACAACCAAAGTCGCTTGTATTACAAAGTCTCACATTTGAATGGCACCATGGTTTTGGGTTTTGCAGAATTGCCCGATTGGAGAGGACAAATTCCTGCCAAGCCCGCCTATGCGGCTTTGGTTGATTTTTACAACGACACTTACCAAGGTGAAGAGATTCGTGTGGCCACACTGCTGCAGCCTGTGGTGAGTGAAAAGGGGCGCGCCATGGCTGTGATTCAAGTGGCTGAAACCTTGGAGTTGCGCCACACCTTGGCGCGTGAACTGTTGATCGGTACCCTTTGGCGACAAGCCTTGCTGTTGGGCATCATTGCATTGGTCGTGGTGAGTGTGGTGCAACGCGCCACACAACCGGTGCGCAAGTTGTCTGAACATTTGGAAAGTCGATCTGAGCATGATTTAGCGCCCTTGGCTTACGACGCTGCACCCCAAGAAATTCAGCCTCTGATTTTGGCCACCAACCATGTGATGCAAAAGTTGCAATCTTTGTTGGCGCAGCAAAAAGGATTTGTTCGCGATGCAGCGCATCAACTCAGAACACCCCTGGCTGTTTTGAAGCTTCAGGTGCAATCTGCGCAGCGTGGCGATACGCCCAACGAACAAGCACTGCAAGACATTGCACTCACCATTGACCGTGCCACTCAGTTGATCAATCAAATGTTGGCGCTGGCCAAGGTGGAGCAACTGAATGCTTCTACCCAGCCTACATGGACAGATTTTTCGCTGGTCGCGCGCGAAGTAGCGCTTGAGTTAGCGCCTTTGATGGTCGTTAAGAATCTGGATTTTGAGATTGACACTGAGATCAGTGGTGTTCTTGCGCCCGACTGGATGCTGAGGGAACTTACTCGCAACCTGCTGTCCAATGCCATCCGCCATAGCCCGCAGGGAGGACGCTTGAAACTGGATTTGCGGCCGCATGGCGAAACAGTGAGGTTCAGTTTGCGAGATGAAGGCCCTGGCCTGAGTGACGATCTGCAAAACCGACTGTTTCAACCCTTCGCATCAGGGGACACACGTCAGGGAAGTGGCTTGGGCCTGTCTATCTGTTTGGGCATTGTGAAATCACTCCAAGGTGAAATTAAATTGCGCAACGAACCCATGGCGGGTTCGGTCAGCGGCTTGAACTGCGAGGTGCAGTTCAAACGCGCAGACCCCAAGACAAGCTAAAAATTTACATCAACAGGTGTTCGCCTGCGTTGTCGCCGCCCAAAATCACGTAATTGACTTTGCGAATGTCCATGAGCTTGGTGCCACCAGAATAACTGATCGAGCTTTGGGTGTCTTGTTCCATCTCGATCAGGGTGTTGGCCAAATGACCTTTGATGGGCTCCAAAATGCGCTTGCCTTCAACGTGCTTGTATTCGCCCTTGTTGAAGTCTGAGGCCGAGCCGTAGTACTCTTTGAAGAGCTTGCCGTCCACCTCGACAGTGGCGCCGGGCGACTCTTCGTGACCGGCCAACATCGAGCCAATCATGATCATGGTGGCGCCAAAGCGAATGCTTTTGGCAATGTCGCCGTGCTCACGGATGCCGCCGTCGGCAATGATGGGCTTGGTGGCAACACGGGCACACCATTTAAGCGCTGACAACTGCCAGCCGCCTGTGCCAAAACCCGTTTTGAGCTTGGTGATGCAAACCTTGCCAGGGCCAATGCCCACTTTGGTGGCATCGGCGCCCCAGGTTTCCAAATCAATGATGGCTTCAGGGGTGCCCACGTTGCCCGCGATGATGAAAGACTTGGGCAACTTTTCTTTTAAAGTTTGAATCATCTTGTGCACGCTCTCTGCATGACCGTGCGCAATGTCGATGGTGATGTATTCGGGCGTCAGGCCTTCGACCACCAATTTGTTGACTGTGTCGTAGTCGGGGCCTTTCACGCCCAACGAAATAGAAGCGAACAAGCCTTTGGCGTGCATTTCACGCACGAACTGAACATTGTCCAGATCGAAGCGGTGCATGACATAGAAGTAACCGTTTTGCGCCATCCAGGTGCAAATCTTTTCGTTCACCACCGTCTTCATGTTGGCCGGAACAACCGGCAGACGGAATTTGCGGCCGCCTAACTCAACACTGGCATCGCATTCAGATCGGCTTTCCACGCGGCATTTGCGGGGCAGCAACAAGATATTGTCGTAATCAAAAATTTCCATTTAACCAAGCTCCAAAAGGATCGTTGAAAGAACGAGTGAGCGCTTGGCTTGGCCGGTTTTGAGTACCTTTTTTTGGGCAAAAAAAACCGGGCGCAAGAATCTTGGGCCCGGTGGCTGATTCTACCCGTTTTGTTTTGCAATTTCAAAACCAGGCGTCAGGAGTTTCTACAA
>OFRD01000826.1_pt1 | contig 11391 bp, 10 predicted proteins | sample 1543041 | NCBI WGS metagenome assembly OFRD01 (sample SAMN07774234, study PRJEB24372) | wastewater metagenome | isolation source: Exp Tend CN 100WW | collected 2016-02
TGCCCAACCCGCCCGAGGCATGCCTCGGGCCCATGCGGCTCACGCCCCCGCAACCGGACCCACCCCGCCTTCGACAGTTTTCTGCGATCTGTCGGCATTTTTTGTAGAGCCGAGCCATGCTCGGCTCAAATCTCACAGATATCGAAATATTCGATTCCATTGGAAATTCATCCACGCATAGCGTGGATCTACCGTGTCGACCAAGGTCGACACCTACCAACAGCCGCCGGAATCTGTCAGAGGCGGGGCGGTGTCGGAGTGCGGGGTGTCAGCCGCATGGATGCGGCTGCCAAGCCTACAGGGACGTACTTGCGGCGTCCCCGCACTCCGACACCGCCCCGCCATTCCACGGAATGCCCGCTTTTGACGTTGCCCTTGCCATTGCCTCTGCGGGTGCAGGGCTGCATGCCCTGCCGATACCCTTACTCTGCCGGGCAGTAGGCCTTGATGGCGGCTTCAGCCAATCCCTTCTGCGCGCTGCGCTGCTCCGGAGCCAACGGGGTATCGGCCTTGCCATCACCATCGGTGTCCTGCATTACCTGGCCGCCGCCGTCCAGCAGGGCCAGGTTGGCGCGGGCGGTGCTGCACTGCTCGGGCACCGGCGCGGCCGGGGTCTCGGCGCTGGCCGCCGCCTGGGGACTGCGCGCCTGCGCCCGGGTCTCGAACTTCCTGCCCGCCGGCGGGGTCTCCGAATACTGGGTCACGCCATTGGCGTCCTTCCATTTGTAGACCGGGCCGGCCACGGCGTTGGCACTGGCCAACAACAGCAGGCATCCAAGGCAGGACAGGGCACGCATGGCAAACTCCACGGAATGGGCGTAGAACGCCGATTGCAGCATTGGCGCCGAGCACTGGCAAGTCGATTAAACTGGATTCCATGGACCCGATCACACCGCCGCCGCGTTCGCGCACGATTTACCTGCTGCCCAACCTGTTCACCACCGCCGGCCTGTTTGCCGGCTTCTACGCGATCATCGCCGCGGCCAACGGGGACTTCGTCAACGCCAGCATCGCCGTGTTCGTGGCGGCGGTGATGGATGGCCTGGATGGGCGCGTGGCGCGCCTGACCGGCACCAGCAGCGAATTCGGCGTGCAGTACGACTCGCTGGCCGACCTGGTCAGCTTCGGCATGGCCCCGGCGCTGGTGATGTACCACTGGTCGCTGTCGTGGCTGAAGTTCGACGACCCGCTGCTGGGTCGCGTCGGCTGGGCCGTGGCCTTCCTGTATGCCGCCTGCGCGGCGCTGCGCCTGGCCCGCTTCAATACCCAGGTAGCGGTGGTCGACAAGCGCTGGTTCGTCGGCCTTGCCAGCCCGGCCGCGGCCGGCCTGATGATGTCCTTCGTCTGGGCGTTCGCCGATGGCAACCTGGGCTGGGACGGCAACCAGCTGCGCTACGTGGCGCTGGCGGTGACGATCATCGCGGCGCTGCTGATGGTCAGCCGCATCCGCTTCTGGAGCTTCAAGGGCGGCGGCGCCAAGGGCACCCGCTCCGACCGCGTGCCGTTCCTGGTACTGGCCCTGGTGCCAGTGGCGATCGCCATTGCGGTCATCGACCTGCCGCGCGTGCTGTTCGCGGTGGGCATCCTGTACGCCTTGTCGGGCCCGGTGATGTGGGCCGTGCAGCGCCTGCGCAAGAAGCCCGAGGCCGCGTGAGCGAGGACCTGCCCGTGCTGTGGTCACCGGCCCAGCAGGCCTGGCTGCAGGCCATGGGCTACACCGTCTATCACGACGGCCAGCTGGCCGCCGAGCTGGATGCCGCGCTGCAGCTGAGCGTGGCCGACGCCGAGGCGGCTGCCACACCAGCGGCGGAGCAGGCGCGGGCGTCAACCGCACCCGCGCGCGAACCTCTGGCTGCGGCCGCCCCGGTTTCCCGCCAGGAACGCCCGGCGCCAGCGCGTCGCGAGACCCCGGTCAGCGCACCGGACACCGCGCCCGCGGCTGCCCGGCCGCTGCCTGGCGGCAATGCCCGGCAGCCGGTGGTGCGCCTGCCGGATCGCCTGCAGATCGCCTTGCTGCGCGCGTCCGGCTGCAATCCCAATGATCCGGCCACGCAGGCGCTGATGGACAGCTGGCCGCTGGACCAGCTGCGTCAGGACCCGGCCGCCAAGCGCGCGCTGTGGCCGCAGCTGCGCGCCCTGCGCAAGCGGGGTGCGCCATGAGTGCGGTCAGCCAGCCCGGTCCGGTCAGCCTGCGCGCGCTGCGCGAGAGCGACCTCAACGCGGTGATGGCGATTGAAGTACGCGGCTATCCGTTTCCCTGGACCCGCGGCATCTTCGTCGACTGCCTGCGTGCGGGCTATCCGGGCCTGGCCATGGAGCGTGATGGCCAGCTGATCGGCTATGGCGTGCTCAGCATCGCGGCCGACGAGGCCCATGTGCTGAACGTCTGCATCGATCCACTGACGCAGTCGCGTGGGCTCGGACGTCAGTTGCTGCGCGCGCTGGTACAGCTGGCCGGCGACCGCGGGGCGCAGCGTGTGTTCCTGGAAGTGCGTCCGTCCAACACACCCGCGCTGGCCTTGTACCACAGCGAAGGCTTCAACGAGATCGGTCGCCGCCCGCGTTACTACCCGGCCGCACAGGGCCGCGAAGACGCGGTGGTGATGGCGATCGAACTGGTCGACGGCGACCTGCAGGCGATGCCGCCGCTGTAACGGAGCAGGGTTGCCGGCCAGCGGCCGGCACTACCGGTAGCCGGCAACCGGGGGTGGCAGGAATGCGCCGACCAAGGTCGGCTGCTACCAAGGCGTGCAATGGCTTGTCCGGTAGGTGCCAGCCTTGGTTGGCACGCTTTCCTCACGCCAGCCGCAGTGCCAACACACCCCCGACGATCAACGCCGCCGCCAGCCAGCGCGCGCGCGGAATCCGTTCGCGCAGCAGGAACACCGAGATCAGCAACGCGAACAGGATCGACGATTCGCGCAACGCCGAGACCATCGCCACCGGCGCCTGGGTCATTGCCCACAACGCCATCGCATACGAGGTGGTGGTGCCGACGCCACCGGCCAGCCCCAGCGGCCAGTGCTGTCGCGCATAGTCCAGCACCGCGCCGCGGCGCGTGTACAGCGCCCACAGTGGCAGTGGAATGCCCGACAGCAGGAACAGCCACAACGTATAGCTGAGTGCGCTGCCGGACTGACGCGCGCCCTGCGCATCGACCAGCGTGTAGGTGGCGATCATCGCCGCGGTCAGCAGCGGCAGGCGCAGCTGACCGCCACGCGCCCCCAGCGCCATGCACAGGATGCCGGTGCTGACCAGCACCACGCCCAGCCACGCTGCCGGTGGCAGCTGCTCGCCCAGCAGGGTGCCCGCCAACGCGACCAAGATCGGCGCGCTGCCACGCATCAGCGGGTAGGCCAGGCTCATGTCGACCTGCTGGTAACAACGTGCGACCAGGCCGTAATAGGTCACCTGCAGCAGCACCGACGCGCCCAGCCACGGCCAACTGTGCGCCGCGGGAAATGGCAGGAAGGGCAGGGCGGCAGCCGACAGCAGCGCGGCACTGCCGGTCACCAGTACGGTGCCGAGGAACTTGTCCGGCCCGCGCTTGACGATCGCGTTCCAGCTGGCGTGCAGGGCTGCAGCGGCGAGAACCAGCAGGAAGATGGAAAGCGGCATCCGCCGATGATGCCATGCCGGAGAAATGGAAACGCCGGGCATCGCCCGGCGTTTCCGATTCCGCTTCGGTTGGTGCCAACCTCTCCCGCCGTGGTAGGTGCCAACCTTGGTTGGCACGCACCAGAGCGAGGCGCTTACAGCTTCGCGCGCTGCTCGCGCAGGCCGGCCAGCTGGGTGTTCCAGTCGACCAGGCGCACGCGTTCCTGCTCGACCACCGCCGGCGGCACCTTGTCGGTGAACTTGGCCAGCTTGGTTTCGCTCTTCTCCTGCTCGCCTTCCACGCGCTTGATCTCCTTGTCCAGGCGCGCGCGCTCGGCATCGAGATCGACCAGGCCTTCCAGCGGCACCAGCAGCTTCAGTTCACCGACGATCGCGGCGGCAGCCGGCGGTGCACTTTCGCCTTCAGCCAGCCACTGGATGCTGTCCAGCTTGAGCAGGAACGACAGCGAGGCGCTGAAACGTTCGATGCGCACGCGGTCCTGCTCCAGACCGGCCTGCAGGCGCAGCGGCACCAGCTTGGACGGCGCGACGTTCAGCTCACTGCGCACGCGGCGCACGGCGCTGATCACGGCCTTCAGCCATTCCACGTCGGCCTCGGCCTGGGCGAAATCGCCTTCGAACTCGGCGGCGGTGGGGTACGGACGCAGCGACAGCGTGGTTTCGGCCAGGCCCAGGCGCGGGGCCAGCTGCTGCCACAGCTGTTCGGTGATGAACGGCGTGAGCGGGTGCAGCAGGCGCAGCAGCGCTTCCAGCACGTACAGCAGAGTGTGGCGGGTGCTTTCGGCGTCGGCGGCATCGGCACCATTCAGTGCCGGCTTGCTCAGCTCCAGGAACCAGTCGCAGAACTCGTTCCAGGCGAACTCGTACAGGCACTGCGCCAGCAGGTCGAAGCGGTAGTTGGCGTAGTGGCCCTGCGCCTCGGTGGACACCGCCGCCAGGCGCGCAAGGATCCAGCGCTCGGCATCGGTGCGCGGCGTCGGCACGCCGGTGAACGTTGCACCCTCGGTGTTCATCAGGGTGAAGCGGCTGGCGTTCCACAGCTTGTTGCAGAAGTTCTTGTAGCCCTCGGCGCGGTTCATGTCGAACTTGATGTCGCGGCCGTGGGTGGCCAGCGCGGCGATGGTGAAGCGCAGCGCATCGGCACCGTGGGCAGCAATGCCGTCCGGGAATTCCTTGCGGGTGGCCTTCTCGATCTTCTCCACCATCTTCGGCTGCATCAGGCCGCCGGTGCGCTTGGCGACCAGATCGTCGATGGTGATGCCGTCGATGATGTCCAGCGGATCGAGCACGTTGCCCTTGCTCTTGGACATCTTCTGGCCCTGGCCGTCGCGGATCAGGCCGGTGAAGTAGACGTCCTTGAACGGGATCTTCCCGACCAGGTTGTCGGTGGCCATGATCATGCGCGCCACCCAGAAGAAGATGATGTCGAAGCCAGTGATCAGCACCGACGACGGCAGGTAGCGGTCGAAGCCGCGCTCGGCCATGGCCTGTTCGTTCGGCCAGCCCAGGGTGGAGAACGGCCACAGCTGCGAGGAGAACCAGGTCTCCAGCACGTCGCTTTCCTGGTTCAGCACCACGTCGCTGCCCAGGTTGTGCTTCGCCCGCACTTCCTCTTCGCTGCGACCGACGTAGCAGCTGCCGGTGGCTTCGTCGAACCACGCCGGAATGCGGTGGCCCCACCACAGCTGGCGGCTGACGCACCAGGGCTGGATGTTCTCCATCCAGTTGAAATAGGTCTTTTCCCAGGTCTTGGGCACGATCTGGATCGCGCCCGAGCGCACCGCCTCGATCGCCGGTTTCGCGAGCGTCGCTGCGTCGACATACCATTGGTCGGTCAGCCACGGCTCGATCACCACGCCCGAACGATCGCCATAGGGCGTCTGGATCGTGCGCGGTTCGGCGTCGTGTTCGGTACCGTCCTTGTCGATGTGCGGGATCAGGAAGCCTTCAGCCTTCAACTGCGCGACCACCGCCTTGCGCGCCTCAGCCGTGGTGAGGCCCAAGAAGGCGTCGGGGATCAGGCCGTCGGCGACCTGCACGACCTGCGCCTTGGCATCGAGCATGTTGAGCATCGCGCCCGCCGCGATACCGGCGCGTTTTCCCACTTCGAAGTCGTTGAAATCATGCCCCGGCGTGATCTTGACCGCGCCCGAGCCAAGCTCGGGATCGGCATGATCATCGGTAATGATCGGGATCAGGCGGCCGGTGATTGGCAGCTTCACATGCTTGCCGACGAGATGGGTATAGCGTTCGTCCGCAGCGTTCACCGCGACCGCCATATCGGCGAGCATCGTTTCGGGCCGCGTGGTCGCGACTTCGATGAAGCCCGAACCGTCGGCCAGCGGATAGCGCAAATGCCAGAAGCTGCCCTTGATCTCGCGCGTCTCGACCTCAAGGTCGCTGATCGCGGTGCCGAGGCCGGGGTCCCAATTCACCAGCCGCTTGTCGCGGTAGATCAGCCCCTCTTTGTGCAGGTCGACGAACACCTTGAGCACGGCCTTGGAAAAGCCCTCGTCCATGGTGAAGCGTTCGTTCGCCCAATCCATCGAGCAGCCGAGGCGGCGGAGCTGCTGGGTGATTTCCCCGCCGCTCTCTTCCTTCCACGTCCACACTTTTTCGACGAATTGCTCGCGCGTGTAATTGGTGCGCTTGTCCTGCCGCTCATTCAGTTGCCGCTCGACCACCATTTGCGTGGCGATGCCGGCATGATCGGTGCCGACCACCCACAAGGCATCCTTGCCCTGCAAGCGGGCGTGGCGCGCAAGGATATCCTGCAGCGTGTTGTCCAGCGCATGGCCGATGTGGAGCGACCCCGTCACGTTGGGCGGCGGATTGACGATCGTCCACGGCTCGGCACCGGGACGATCCGGGCGGAACTGGCCCGTGCTTTCCCAATGCGCATACCAGCGCTGTTCGATTTCGGCGGGGTCGAAGGTTTTTGGAAGCTCGCTCATAGCGTCCGGCTTTAGCCGCGACGCCGCAAAAGAAAAGGGCGGCCCGGCCGGACCGCCCTGCCCAACCTCAAAACTGCCCGTGCAGCCGGATCGCAAACGCGCTGATCGGCCCGCGATCGCGGTTGTAGCCGGGGTTGCCGATCAACTGGTAATCCGCAGTGATCGAGACCGGCGCGATCGGCACCCACGCATAATAGACTTCGCCAATCGCTTCCGCGCCCGGATGCGGCAGCTTTCCGTCACCGACCAGCACCCCCACGCCACCCGCATCGAGATAGCGCTGATGCACAGCGGAGATGCCGTTGACGACGGCGGCGATCCCGACCGTGTCGCCGCCGCGCCCCCACGACGCGCCCTTGATCGAAACGCCAGCAGAGGCGGTGCGATCGACATCGGTGAAATCATAGGGCTCGATCTGCCCGTCCGCGATCCCCGCGCGCGCAAACACCCCGACCGATGCCGTCACCGCCTGCTCCAGATTGACCGACGCGCCGATCCGCGTCCGCCAATCGCGCACCAGCGCGGTGTCGGGAGCCGTGCCCGTCTTTACAGCAAGCGCCAGCGCATCGTCGAAGCGACCGAACCGCCCATGATTGCGGAACACGGTGACGCGGACAGCGCCGTCGCGGTCCCCGATCGTGTGGCGATGCTCGATTTCGCCATCGAGTTGAAACTGGCTGAAATCGCGCTCCAGCATCTCGCCATTGGGGATTTTGGAGAGGTTGAACAGCCCGGCCCGCACCGTCCACGGCCCCCGATACCATTCCACCGCCGCGCCGGTGCTATACCCCCAGGCGTCGGCGGCATAATCGAAGCTGCCCGCATCGACGAGCGTCCAGTTGAGGAAATCGGCGCGCGGATCGTGCGCATAGCGATTGGTGTCGAACACATCGCCGACACCGAACTTGCCGAGCGTCAGCACCACCCGGTCGGCGGTTCGCCGCGCGGCGAACTGGTTGAGCGTCGCCGTCGCATCGTCGCGCGCGCCGCCCAGATTGATCGTCTGGCGGAAGAACAGCCGCTGCAGCCGGAAATAGGGATTGCTCTTGCCGACCTTATACGCCTCCGCACTGGGGAAACCCGCGACGCCCAGCGTGTTGGACAGGCCAAAGCCCTGGTCCATTTCCGGGTTGATCCACACCTCGCCGCCCTGCCACGGGCGCACCCCGGCATAGAGCGTCGCGTCGGTCGTTTCCTTGATCTGGTGCGGGGTCAGGCTGTTTGGCCCGGCATAAGGCGAGGTGAAGCCCGGCGTACCTTGCGCGGTGAGGGTGAACTGGCCGTGGATGGCGAAAACGTCGGACTGCGACGAAGTCGAGGGGTCGTTGCCCGAAACGGCGGCTGGCGTGGTTTGCGCCATCGCCGGTGCTGCAATGCCAGCCAGAAGAGCCAGGAGGTAGATGCGCATCGGCGACTCCGAATGTACGCGCCAGCGCCGGTACGCCCAAACGGGGTGCGCACACCTATCCAGTACCAGAAGCGGACGATCTGCTTGTTAAGAATGCCCCGCCAACCGCCCGGCTTCGGATTCGGCGGCGCAACATCGCCACGCCCCGTAATCGCCCCTACCCGCCGATGCTAGCCGGAAACCGCGCGGTTCATACGTGATGCGCAAGGTCCGGGTCGACACCACACCAGCCCGGCATGAACCGCGCCTCATGCGACCGCGCATAGCCCAATGCCTTGTCGAGCGCCTTGTCGAAATTCTTCGCGACCGTCGTTTGCTTGATCAAACGCCGCAGATAGTCGGCCCAGATAAACTCGCTGAACGGCGTGGTTTCCTTGGCATAGCCGCCCGCCTGGCGCACCGCCCCCGCGAGCGAGCGGAACGGATCGTCGGCAAGGTCGCGAATGCGTTTCGGAATATCGGCATAGCCCCGACGCTGCCCCTGTTCGTCGAACGGGTGCAGCCAGCCGCGATTGTCGAGGAACACCCAGAAGGCATCCTGGCTGAGCGGTCGCAGATCGGCGACCACGGTGGTCAGCACTTCCTCCTGCCCCTCCTCGACCAGCGCGCGGGCAAGGTGATGATGGTCGATCACATAGGATTTGCCCTTGGGGCCGAGCACCACCGGGATCATGTGCCGCCCAAGATACTTGCCGGCATCGTCGCGCTGTCCGCGCCATTCGGCGCGCTTGCGCTCGACCTCGCGCAGGCCGACCGTCATCTGCGTCGGCCTCAGCGCATCGAGGGGTACGGGAAGAAGCATGGGCTCGCGGCTGGTTCTCATACCGTCATCTCCTTTGAAAATGGGCGTGTTGCCGCATCGACCGCATCGGCGACACTGCGCGCGCTGCGCCCGGCCAGTGCGATCTGCGCGGTGCCGCTCTCATTGAGCAAATCGCGCACCGGATCCTTCAGCCGTGCCAGCACCAAGGCACGCCCGGCCGCGCCCAGCCGGATCGACGCTTCGCCTAGAACGTCCACCGCCGTGCTATCCAAATCGCTGCTTTCCTCCAGGCTGAGGATCACCGTATGCGCATCCTGCGCCACTGCGCGCCGTTCGACCAGCGCCATGATCCGTTCGGCATTGGCGAAGAACAAGGGCTCGCCCGGCCGCAGCACCACCACATCCGGTTGCACCAATGCCTCCGGGTGGCGCGACCGATCGACAAAGTCGCGACCTTCGCCCAGCCGCCCAAGTTCGACCACTTCAGGCGACGCCAGCCGGTGAATGATCGCCAGCACCGAGAGCAGCACCGCCAGCAACATCCCGTACAGGACGCCGAGCACCAGCACGCCCAGCGCCGCTGCGCTCGCCACATATTGGTCGCGGTCGATCCGCCACAGCCGCCGCAAGGGCGACGGGTCAAGCGCATGGAGCAAAGCCGAAATCACCACCGCCGCCAGGACCGGCATCGGCACGCGCGCGACCAGACCCAGCCCAAGCGCCATCAATACTGCCAGCCCGCACCCCGCGATCAAGCTCGCCCGCCGCGTCGCCGCGCCGGCGCTGTCATTGGCGGACGCAGCGGAAAACCCCGCCCCCACCACCTGCCCGCCCACCCCTGCCGCGGCGAGATTGGCAACACCGATTGCCACCAATTCGCGATTGGGGTCGACACTCTCGCCACGGTTGAGCGCGAGCGAGCGCATCGTGCCCCAGGATTCCACAAACACGATCAACGCCAGCGGCAAGGCGGCAGAGGCGAGCGCGATCCAATGTGCGCGATCCAGCAACGGCAAACGCGGCGCGGCAAAGGTCAGGTCGATCGCGCCGACCAAGGGGACGTGCCATGCCCGCAAATCAACGATCGACGCGGTAAGCGCGCCCAATGCGAGCAATATCAGCGCACTGGGAACAGCGGGCCAGCGCCGCAACAGCACCGCCACCGCGAGCGCAACCGCCCCAATCGCAAGGCTTGCACCGTTCCAACCCGGCATATGGGCGAGGGTCACGGCAAGTTGCGACAGCACGTTGCCATCGCCCGGTGCGACCCCGGTGGTGGCGATAAACTGGCGCAGCACGATGCTCGCCGCCAGCCCGATCGCAAAGCCGCGCAACACGGGTCGCGATACGAACGCCGCGACAAACCCAAGCCGCAACGCCCCCGCAACGAGAAACAACAGCCCCACCAGCCCGACCATCGCCACCGCCGCGAGCAACCGCTGCGAGGGATCGGCAATGGCAAGCGATGCCGTCGCGGCAGCGAGCGTCGCGGCCGATGCCGATGTCGGCGCAACAATGGCGACGCGACTGCGGCCGACCAGCGCATAAGCGGCAATCCCGGCCAACGCCGCGACCAGCGCCTGGCCCGGTGGAAAACCGGCTAGGCCGCCATAAGCGATCGCCTCGGGCAGCAACAGCGCCGCCACCGACACGCCTGCGACGCCGTCCCGTCTCATTCCGTTTCGTTCCATCGCCCGCACGCTTGCACGCATGCGCGCTACAGTCGAGATTGGAAGGGTCCGCCGCGCGTTAAATCCACGCAACCACGCTCAGCACGACGCCCAGTACCGCAGACGCGCCTGCGCCCCACAACAGCCAGCGCCGCTGCGTCAGCGCGCTGATCGAGGCGAGCGCGATCGCGATCTGGATGAAGGTCATCGCAATCGCGAGCTTGGTATGGGGCGAAAGCGCGCGCCGCGACTCCGCATCCGCCTCTTCGGATTTGCGATCGAGCTCTTCCGCCGTCGCGCGCAGTTCCCGGGCACGTTCGGCATATTTGCGCGAATCCGCCGCCGCAGCGCTGGCCGAAGCGGGCGCGATCTTGACGACGGTGTCGGCGAGGTGCCGCTTGATATCCTCCGCCTGATAATAGGCCCAGCTATCCGAGGCCCGCGCCTTCATCAGCACGGCCTCATTCTTGTAATAGAGCGCGTCGTTCTGAGTGTGGCCGCCCAGGAAACTGACGATCGCACCAAGGGTCGCCAACACCGCAGAGAACAGCGCGATCTTCTGGCTCAAGGGCTCACGGCGATGCGCCCGGCCTTCGATCTCTTCCTCATGCGCGCCACGGATTTCAAAACCTTCTTCCGACATCTCCTGCCTCTTCCTGATCGCCATGCGCGGGGCTAGCACACCTCAATCGGCGACAACACCACCGCCGACCGCCTGGTACAAAGCAACGGTGTCGGCCAACCGGGCAGCGCGCGCCTGGATCAACTGTGCACGCGCCTGCGCGTCTGCGGCGGTGGCGTTGAGCAGGGCCAGAGTACCAACATCCCCAAGCGCCAATTGGCGGCGAACGAAGCCGAGCGCGCGACCGGAGGCATCGCTCGCGCGCGCGGCGGCGTCCAGCGCATCGGCATCGGTGCGGTACAAGCGCAGCCAAGGTGACTCGGGCAACTCTCCGGCGCGTTGGAGCATCTTCTCGA
>OFRD01000831.1_pt1 | contig 11366 bp, 10 predicted proteins | sample 1543041 | NCBI WGS metagenome assembly OFRD01 (sample SAMN07774234, study PRJEB24372) | wastewater metagenome | isolation source: Exp Tend CN 100WW | collected 2016-02
CGATTAAAGCCAGAATTATTGGAACGCGGTTTGAACTCAATGATACGTCGATTACGGCGATTGCGGGATTAGCATAATGCGCACAACAATTGCGGGATTAGCATAATGCGCACAACAATTGCGGGATTAGCATAATGGTAGAACATTTGATTTAACAAAATAGCATAAAACTAAGATGATTATATTAGTAAACAACATGACCGAAGCATTTAAAATTACCACCGAGTCTTTGACGGATATCAAAGACAAAATTGAAAAAATGCCCAAAAACAATCAAATCGAAATTCTTAAAATTTTGAAAAAATATCAAAACATAAAATTGAATGAAAATAAAAGCGGTATTTTTGTGAATCTTTCTTTTTTATCCAAAGAAATTCTGGATGAAATTGACAAGTACGTCAATTATGTCAATGACCAAGAAACCGTTATCAACACGATTGAGACACAAAAGCAGGAGTTTAAGAATACCTTTTTCGCCTAAGTATTTTGTAAAACCGTTTAAAAACATAATGCTATTCATTGTATTCGAAATGTTAGCACCAAAATTTATGAACGAAATATTATACAATCAGAAAAATTTTCTTAAAAGTCAAGAAAATTTTTTATCCGATTTGAAACCCTATATGTTGGTCCCGGAAGTGTGGGAAAAACTGTGTGCGCAACAACCCAGTATTGATGTAGCTGTAGCCAACAACAAACCAACATCTTTTGATACTAGCGCCAAAGGTGCGGATTTAAATCTTCATCGGTTTAAACCCGGACTTCGCGATTCTGTTTTTTGGTGCATTTACGTTGCCATTCATGGAGAACCGTGTTACCAAAGTCATATCAAATCGGGCGCAAATATGATAAACTTGATGATGAACGAAAAAAAGGCAATTTCGGATCATTTTAACAACAATTCGACATTGTTAAAAAATTCGAATCAAAAATTGACCTTGGCGAAAATCAATGAAATCAAATGCAACTTGATGACAAAACCAGTAATGGACAGCGTGGAAAGTTTTATCCCGTGCTCCATTTATTATGGAAGACCTATTTACGTTTATTTTGAAGAGATACATTCGTATTTGAAGTTTGCGGACAAGAACTATGTTTCGGACAATGATAATACGGACAATGATAATACGGACGAAGCCGACGACATAGATCCAAATGTTATACTCATTATGGTTAAGGACCGACAGATCACTTTAGAGACAAATGTTTCCAACTTCTTGGAAAAGAAAGATTCGCTTTTTCACATCCAGCATTATGATAAGATTCTCTCGGGAGTTTCCAATTACAAAACCGACGAAATTCGAGAAATTTACAAAAAGGTTTTTGGAGAAGATGCGGACTTAAAAAAACCCGAATATTATGAAAAAGTTTTGGTAAAAATATCGACCACTGTAAATGCAAAAATGTAATATATTTACTATATATAATATGTCAGCAAGAGATACACCAAAAAACGCATTAAAAGGCGCTGGATGTTTATTGTGGATTGAACACAACGGACAAATTCTTATTCTAACCGGAAAAGAAAGTAGATATTTAAGTGATATTCCTACAGAAGTTTTATATAAGGGTGAAATTGTATCCGTTGAAAGCTTACAAAAATATACATTACCTGAAATTGCACAACATTTATCTTTACCTGAAAAATTAAGAAATGTAAAACAAATGTACGGAGTAATTACTGAAAGAATTGAAGGCGAAATCGGGCAAAGAATACAGTTTGATACTCCAGACAATATAGGCATTGACCAATATCATTGCAATTTTCGTATTTTATTGGAGGGGGCTAAAAGAGGAATATGCAAAGGTGGTGTAAAATCCACGGATGCAACCTCAAAAGATACCGCACAAAGAGAACTTGCTGAAGAGACTGGAATGAATATAAGTAGAACCAGTATGGCACCATTGGGACTTTTTCTAGGTTATGAAATGTTTCAAGTCGATTTGGGGACGATACTGGCAACTCCGCAAGCAAGTTATAATGAGGTTTTAGAACGTATTCACTCCAGAGAAATTAAAAAATATGGCGAACTCTTTGAAGTATCGTTAAGACCCCTCGATGAAGTGATTGGATGGGTTTGCAATGGTGAATATAATGCAGTAAGTAGAGAGTCGATATGTGCATTTGTTCAGATGCGGGGAACTCCAGAACAAAAAGCAAGAATTGCCAGACGAAGAGGCGGTAAAGGCAAAAAATCAAGAGGCAAACAAACAAGAGGCAAAAAATCAATGGGAAAACGAACAAGAAGCAAAAAATAAGAATAACTAAACTGTAATCAAAGGAGGGTTATAGAAGCGGTTCCCCTAAAAGGAGGGGTTATAGGGGAACGTAGTTCCCCTAAAATTGAATAAAATATTATCTTTAAAAAGACATCTAAATATAATATAATTATCTAATATAATGGCATCATCCGATTTTAAAAAAGAGTTACAAAATATGTTAACTCATTATTTAGCCCAATTAACATTGCATGAAAAAAAAGGGCATCGCATATTTATGAACGAAGAGTTGGAAGTAAGATTTAAACCGCACAATAAAAAAAATTTTAGCAAAAATGATTACGATAACGTGATTTCAAGATTAATGGCGTGCAACTACAGTTGTAAAAATTCGTCCGGAACCAATATGTTGCGTATTCAAACCCAATATAAGGCGGAAAGTGGCCAAATGCTCATGTCCAATATCCGAACCGAATTATGTGGTTCAGATGTGATTCAAGATTATTGCAAAAACGACGACAATTTAAAAAAAGTCCTTGATATGAAAGAGCACGCCAAGAAAATAAAATTCACGCAAAAATCCCCAGCAAAATACAACGATGCCCCGATTAAAAAAATAGAGAACACGGATTTTAATTTCAACGTTTCGTTTAATTTAGAAACAGATTATTTTGCAAATCAGAATAATGGCAAGGAAACGCGCGTCAAAGAAATAATCGAAAACTGGACGAATTCTAAAAAAACATTTCGTTTAATTAACCGCATTCGTTTTGAGCACGACATTTTACCCATTGCAATTGATTTAAGTATCATACGCACATCGAAAACAAGCAATGGAATTATGATTCCTGAATACAATCTACAAGATTCCGATTTATTTAATAATCAAGAGGTTTGTGAAATTGAGTTGGAAGTTATAAATAACCGCGTTGGAATTGGAACCCCTTACAACGACGTTGAAAAAATTATCAACGAAATGCAACTGGTTATTAAGATCGTGTTGGGCGGAATTCAATCTACGAAATATCCAATTCCCTATTCGGAGCAAGAACAGGTTTTGAATTCGTACATGCAATTAATCCACGGAAACGTTTATCAATCAAGACGTGTATTGACTCGTGATTTTATTGGCCCAAATTCATGCACGCTTCAACTCAAAAACGTAATCGAAAATGAAAATTCAATTGAACCAAATATTGTGAGTGATCATTATTGCGTGACCGACAAGGCGGATGGTGACCGTAAATTGTTGTTTATCAATAAAGAAGGTCGCATTTACTTAATCGACACCAATATGCGCGTACAATTTACGGGGTCCAAAGTGGATCGAAATGAGTTTGGCAATACATTAATCGATGGCGAACACATTCAGTACGATAAAGACCGAGCGTACAAAAACACGTATGCCGCATTTGATATTTATTTTGAAAAGGGCGAATCCAAACGCAATCTGAACTTTTATGTAAATAATGAGACGAAAATCACGAAAGAAGACCTCGAAAAATACAGGTATTTGATTTTATCAAGGATTGTTTATAACATGAACAACACAAACACCATCCAATCGGTTACCAAAAATAAAAGAAATGACATTGAAGTGAATGTAAAAATGTTTTATTTTCCAGACAAAACTAAAAACATTTTCAAAATGTGTTCCGAGTTGCTTTCCAAATTGGATAGCAATACTTATCAATACGAAACCGATGGACTCATATTTACACCCATTTATACAGGGGTTGGAGGAATGGGACCCGGACAAGCGAGCAAAATGGAAAAAGTAACCTGGCCGTTATCGTTCAAGTGGAAACCGCCACAGTTCAACACGATTGATTTCTTGGTTGCGTATAAGTATGATAAGACTGGGAAAGAAATTATTCATAATCGATTCGTTGATGGTATAAATACGGACGGGACATCTGTTCAACAATACAGAACCATTGTTCTGATGTGTGGATTCAATCGCAAATCACATATCATTATCAATCCATTCCAGGACGTGTTGGATGACAATATTCCCAAGAATATGTATTCCGACAATGACAACGAAGAAACTTACATTCCTGTGCCTTTTGAACCGAGTTCGCCTTATGACCCAACCACCTGTTTTGCAAATATTGATATTGTAAATGGAACCGGCAAAATGGTAACCGAAATGGGCGAATTTTTTGAGAAAGATATGATTGTCGAGTTCAGTTACAATTTGGAAAACAAGAAATGGATCCCTTTGCGCGTGCGACACGACAAGACATACGATTTCAAAATGGGCAATAAAAATTATGGAAACGCTTACCATGTTGCCAACGACAATTGGAAGTCTATTCACTATCCAATTACCCAAGAAATGTTGAGTGGGCAAGGAATCCCGAATAAAGAGACGGGCGATGACGTGTATTACAATAAAACGCAAAAAAACAACTATACCATTGGATTGCGCAATTTTCACAATTTGTACGTGAAAAAACGATTGATTCGAGGTGTTGCAAAACAAGACGACATATTGATTGATTATGCGGTTGGAAAAGGCGGCGATATTCCAAAATGGAAACTGGCGAGACTCAAGTTTGTTTTGGGAATCGATATTTCGCCCGACAATATCTATAATCAAAATGACGGTGTTTGCACAAGGTATTTGAATGAACGAAAACAAACGCGACAAATGTTCAATGCGCTATTTCTGCCTGGAGACAGCCGGTTAAATATCAAAGACGGTTCTGCGTTTTTCAAAGACAAGGAGAAAGAAGTTGCAAAATCGGTTTTTGGGAGCAACAAGTTGAATTCCCAACTTGGAAAAGCAGTCACGCAAAATTATGGAATTGGAAACAAGGGGTTTAATGTGAGTTCATGCCAGTTTGCAATTCACTACATGTTTGAAAACAATACCGTTTTGCACAACTTTTTGCGAAATGTGTCCGAATGCACGGCGGTAAATGGGTATTTTATTGGAACGTGTTACGACGGTCAAACAGTTTTCAATAAGTTGAAACGGTCTGAAAACTATTCGATTTATGTAGATGGAAATCTGATATTTGACATTCAGAAGAAATACAATCAAACTGGGTTTCCGGAGGATGAAAACAGTGTTGGATATCCAATCAACGTTTATCAAGAATCCATCAATAAATATGCCACTGAATACCTGGTTAATTTTAAATATTTGGTGCATTTAATGGAAGATTATGGATTTAAATTAATCGACGAAGAGGCAAAAGCCATGGGATTTCCATCAGGAAGTGGATTGTTTGAAGATTTGTTTCGACAAATGAATCGTGAATCCAATTCGAATAGTTTGTATGGCGAAGCTACAAACATGTCGAGAGAAGAAAAGGAAATCTCGTTTTTGAACCGATATTTTATCTTTCGAAAAACACACGATGTTAAAGCGGACAAGGTATTTGAAACCATCAAAAACAGTGTGGCCATTGAAGACAAAAAAGCATTTGAAGAAGCTGTGAAAGAAACATTGAAAAAACCGGTGATGTTTGTGAAAAAGTTGAAACGAAAAGTGATTTTGCATGCATATGAACCGGTGCAAGAACAAGAAGATTCGGTCCAAGAAGTTGTTCGGCAAGAACCAATTGGTCAGCAAGAAGCCGTTCAACAAGAAAAGAAGGCTCGTTGTGCGGATGGAACCCGACGGTTCGCAGCCATGGGGCCCGATTGTTATACTCCCGAACAAATTGAAGAACACAATAAAAATAAAACCCAAAAGCTGAAAAAAAAATAATGATGCGTCAATAAATTTATGCAATTTGTATAAATTTATAAGTGGAACAGTAGGTTATCTTAAATAGTTACTTTTAAAAGGAGGGGATAAGCGAAGCAACATAGGGGAACTACGTTCCCCTAAAGACAACACGTTTTGAAAATTGCCGACGTCACTAAATATGGATTCATATTTGCCGCGGGTCTTCGATCTTCGAAATATCCACATCCATTTTTTATGACTTGATTTGGAATGCGCACGGATGTATTTCGCGTTCCATATCCATACGTGAATTCTTCCATGGAAGACGTCTCGTGTTTTCCGGTCAGGCGATTCTGGTTGTCGTTTCCATAAATTTCCAAATGTTCTTTGTGCATCGATTCCAACTTGGGCATGCATTTCAAAATTTCATGAATCCCGTCCGGACTCCGCATTGCAGCCGTGCTGAAATTGGCGTGGCACCCGGAACCATTGTAATGGGAGAACGGTTTGGGCTCATAACAGATAAAAAGCCCGTATTTTTCGGCAATGCGTTCCAAAATATAGCGGGCCATCAATAATTGGTCGGCCGCTGCAATTCCTTCACACGTGCCGATTTGGAATTCCCATTGATTTGGTGCGACTTCAGCGTTTGTACCCGATATTTCAATATTCGCCTGCAAACATGCTACTAGATGTTCTTCTACAATTTTTCTTTGAATTGCTGGCAATCCAACCCCGCAATAAAATCGTCCTTGGCTCTCCTGCTTGTCGAAAAATATGTTGGTTGGGGTGGTTGAAAAGAAATACTCCTGTTCCAATCCAAACCATGGTTGCACGTCTAAATTTTGGTTGAAAATATTCACGGCTTTTTCTCGGTCGCTTACTTGTTCCTTATCGCTTTGTCGTTCCTTATCGCTTTGTCGGTCGCTTACGCTTTCACACAGAACCAAATAAGAACTGTTATTGGGCATTTTGATAAACGGATTCTCACAGTAATATACGGGTTTCAGAACAATTTCTGTGTTTCCGGAATCGGATGCTTGTCCGGTAGATGACCCGTCATAATTCCATTCGGGAAACATATCTTTGCATTCATGCGCGTAATCAATCCATTTTATGTTTTCGGTTACCTTGATTTTGCTTCGGAATTCACCCTTTCCACCCATCCATATATATTCGACAATTGATTTCATTTGAATTAGGTGTTCAAATATCTTTATTATATTTTTAATTATCTTTGAACCATAAAATTGAACTTTTTAAAAACATTCATTTTAAATGCATAAATTACAAAAACAAAACTTATTCAGATTATTATTAAAAAATGAATTTCGTGTCCAGCCAATATTCTAAGTACAACAACACCCAATCATCTGGGTTTCAAAGAACCAGACCCAATACCACCAAGCCATTCTGCCCCATTTGCAAGAAGAATGGAAGACCCGAATCCGAATACAATTCCCATTTTATTCGCGAGACGTCTGACGAAAACAGTCCAATTACTTGTCCCATTTTACAAAACATTGAATGCAATCATTGCGGCGATAAAGGACATATTTCCGCCAAATGTCCAAATAAGAAGTGCGTTTATTGCAATCAATATGGACACACTGTCTCAAGATGCACCGCGGATTCCCAAGAAGTCATTGACAGATTTTTGGATCAACGCCATCAAAGTTATGAAAGAAGGAGAGAAAATGTTTTTCAGAGACAGGTTCAAGTTGCTCCAGCTCCAGCTCCAGCTAGACCCTCCATTTCGGCAATGTTTGAAGACGCACCTTCCTTGTCAAAGAAGCCAATCAAAACAAATGCGGTTGCACCAGTCGTTAGTTATTCAAACATTGCCGAAATTGCAGCACCATTGGCAGTTCCCCAGAAGAAGGTGGATGTAAAGGTGGAGAATAACGACGACTATGAAGACGACAGCGATGAAGATGTTCAGTACAACGACGACGAAGATAGCGTACATTCAGATGGCCCAAAGAGAAATGGAGAAGATATGACATTAAAGGAAAAGTTAATGAGCTATTATGAAGAGGATTCGTGTGACTGGTAAAGTGAAACGAGGGAAGTGAAACGAGGGAAGTGAAACGAGGGAAGTGAAACGAGGGAAGTGAAACGCAAGGTAATATATAAATATTTTTTTATTGATAAATTCAAATAAACATAAACACAATTTGCAAAATGTATTAGTAAATGATTTTCGTTTTATTACCAAGCATTCATAAGATTAATATATTCGATAAATTAAAAATAACAAACAGTTCCGAAAAACCATTGCCATTTATGTTGTATTCATTGAACTATTATTTGACCGAAATAAAAGGAAAAATATCCGAGTGTGGAGAAGATTGGAACACAAATAAAAAATACACAAACCCGTATGAATATATTTACACAAGTAATATAAAAACCAGTGTTTGCAAATACAAGCCAATTTCGCGCGCCTACTTCAAAATGATTGAGATTATGAATACCTTTAATTTCCCGTCTTTCGACTCGAATTCTCCCATAAAAATGTTTGCATTGGCGGAGGGACCGGGAGGGTTCATTGAAGCCGTATTGAATTACCGCAATAATTCGGCGGACATGTATTATGGCATGACAATCGAAGACCCCACCGATACCGAAATACCTGGTTGGAAAAAAACCGCCAACTTTTTGCAAAAACATCCCAATATTGTTTTGGAAAAGGGGGCCGACTTAACTGGCAATATTTTGAATGTAGATAATTTTAAACATGTAATTGCCAAATATAAAAACAAATGCGAATTTGTCACAGGGGATGGAGGGTTTGATTTTTCAACTGATTTTAATAATCAGGAAATCAACATAACCCGGCTACTTTTTGGACAAATTGCGTATGCGGTATGCATTCAAAAAAAGGGCGGGTGTTTTGTTCTTAAATGTTTCGACTGTTTTTATAAAGCAACCACAGAACTGATTTATTTGTTATCCACCATGTATGAAAAAGTGTATGTGGTAAAACCGAATACGAGCCGATATGCAAATTCGGAAAGATATTTGGTTTGCATTAATTTTTTGCACACGGACAATAAAGAATACGCACCTATTTTTGAAAAATTAATGGAAAACGTGTGTGATGAAAATAACAGCATCCATTTTATCCGAAGTTTTTTCAATGGTATTAAAATCCCAATGTTTTATTACAGCAAAATGGAAGAGTGCAATTCGATTATTGGGCAAATTCAGATTGATAATATTTATACTACGTTATCGCTTATCGAAAATCGATACAAAACCGATAAAATTAATTTTTATATGAAAACCAACATCCAAAAATGTGTGAAATGGTGCATCAAAAACAAAATGGAATACAATTCGGGAGTTATTGACGCCGAAGAAAAAAATATATTCAAGACTTTACCGGTTGCAAATGAGAAAATGCATTCTTTTAAAATCTCGGATTATGAGTAGGTAGGGAAACCTACGGTTATTCAGCGAAGCAAAGCTTCGCTTACGCCCTACGACCCCTTCCCTTTGACACATTTATTTCTTCCCTTTGTATATTTAATAAAATAACATTTATTAAATATTTATAGTGCGAAAAGCATATCCACAAGTTCCTTCTTTTTCATCTTGCCAACAATCTCTGCATTCTGCCCTTTTGAAACAAGCAACGATTTTAAAGTAGCAGGCGACATTTTTTGAAGTTCGTCTTTTGAAACGGCATTTTTTGGCGAATCTACTTTATTTACAACAATGGTTTCGTGTTCATCCAAGGATACAATGCCAGCTTCCGGCTCGTCAATAATTTCATCTTCGGACTCGGATTCATTGTCAATATCGATATCGCATTCTTTCGGATAATCCAAATTTACATTTACAATCTTGACCTTTTGTTCGTCATCCGAATCGTCGGAATCGTCCGAATCTGAGTCGTCTTCGTCCTCTTCCTCTGAATCATCTTCTGACAAGACAACGTGAATGCGCTCATCCTGGTGTTGATGACTTGGTTGTTCCTTAAACAAAACGGAATATATTTCCTTTTTCATTTGCAATTGTTGCATATAAACATCTTGTACTATTTCTAAACATTTCGTATTTTTTTGCTCGATTTCAACAATGCGTTTTTTAAAATAATATACTAAAAGCCCTACCAAAATAATTAAAACGGCTAAACTAAATAACAATATTGATTCAAAAAGAACTCCCATCTATTTTATTATAACATATTAAATATTAAACTGTTTTAGAACGCATTTCCTCCAATTGTTCAGGTGTATTAATTCCATAGACTTCGTATTGTTTTTTTGCAGGTATCTCAAATATTTCTACTTTATCCGTAATCTTTTCAAAAATGCTTGTCAAATAATATTCCTTTTGTGCATTCTCATTATTTATTTGGGGCAAATGATTGCACAAGGTCTCGTTTTCAAATGCATAAATTCCACAATTTACCATTTTAACCTGTTTCTCTTCATTTAAGCAGTCTTTTTCCTCCACAATTCTTAATTTTGACGAAGAGTGGATAATCCGTCCGTAACCATAAGGTTCTTCCATCTGGGTCGCAACAATGGTGGCTTTTGACTGAATATTCATGACGTCTCTCATGGATTGGGTGCTAAAAAAAGGCACGTCCCCAGACAAAACAAGAACTTTTACGGATGAAAAGTGTTGTTGCAACACGGGAAGACAACACTGGATTGCATGTCCTGTCCCCAGCGGTTCCGGTTGGTTTATATACCGAAAATAATCCGACCTAAAAAAATGTTGATTAACCACCTTCTCTATTTGGTCTCTAAACGCACCAACAATAATGTAGATTATAGAAGTTGCATCTATATTCAAAGCTGATTTAAGAACATGAACAATGATTGGCAATCCATTTAATTCATGTAAGACCTTGGGCAAATCGGAGTTCATCCGTTTTCCGAGTCCGCCCGCCATAATTAATACCACGTTTCTTTGTTTTTCCCACATTAATTTCTTTATTGACGAATTATTTTCATCCCACAATAAATGGTTTTCAAACACGTGTTCCATTACTTATTTGAAACAATAATATTTATATACTTTGCTTAAAGATTTTTTACGAATCAAACAAATGGACGAAAACCCGTGGCTTTCTTTAGACCCAAATGACGAATCGAGATGGTGGATTGCATCAAAAAACCTTTATTTACCAGACAGTTTGACGAATCTGAACCAAATTGTAAGAGCTTACTTCATTATTCAAGATGGCAATATGGGTGGATCCTATTTTAGATATTTTTATTGGCTTTACGGAACCGATCAAAGATATTTTGATGTAAATAGCAAATGGTTGTTTGATGTACCCATCTCAAATCTAAAGACCGGCGATACAGTGGTCGATACGAGAACTCAACAAAAGTACATTGTGAATGATAAATTTGATAACCCATATGTAAAAATATTGGAAATCGCATAAAAAAGAAAGTGAATCGTTACTTTCTTTTTTTGACTGGCAATTATTCAA
>OFRD01000833.1_pt1 | contig 11348 bp, 7 predicted proteins | sample 1543041 | NCBI WGS metagenome assembly OFRD01 (sample SAMN07774234, study PRJEB24372) | wastewater metagenome | isolation source: Exp Tend CN 100WW | collected 2016-02
TCGCCCTGGCATGGCAGCCTGCGCCCCAATGCGGGCAGCGAGATCAGCATCGCCCCGCTGCCGGGCCAGTTGCTGCTGTTTCCCAGCTGGCTGGAGCACGCCACCGAGCCCCACACCGGTGCCAGCGCCCGCCTGTCAATCCCCATCAACGCCATGCCCCTCATGGGGCTGGATGGATAGAATCCAGGTCTCATCGCACTGGCCAGTTCTTCTGGCCAGGTTTTCCGTGCCCCACGCTGGCGCACCTTCAACTCACTTTTCAGGAGTCCTCTTATGCACCAGCCCTCTCGTGGCACCACGCCCCGGTTCACCAACGCTCAACCCCATGCGGTTGTCAACCGTTTTCCCAGTGCGCTCAAGCCGCTTGTCAGTGCCACGGCAGCGGCCTTGCTGGGCATGGTGGCCGGGCAGGCGCAGGCGAGTCCTTCGTGCCTCAGCAGCGTTGGTGCCAGTGACGCATTGACCACGACACAGTATGTTTGCAACAGCTTGACCGTCACTTCGGGCGGCTCAATTCAGGTCACATCGGGCAACGGCGTGACCGTCAATTCCAACAATGAGGGCTACACATCCATCACGAATGCAGGTCAAATCACCAGCGAGACGACCGCAATTTACGTAACGACTCCCGCAACCGGCGCTGTGATTACCAACACCGGCATGATCGCTGGCACTAGCTATGCAGTTAATGGGGGGCAGGGGGAAAGTGCCCGCCCGGTTTACATCACCAACAACACCGGCGGTCAAATGGTCGGGCTCATCTCGGCCACCGATCTCAACAACTATGGCATTGTGACCCTCAAGAGCAACGTCAATCTGTCCGACATCCGCAACACTGGCCTCTCGACCTCTGCCGGACTCAGCGGCAGTTACATTGGCGAGAGTGGCAGCACCTTGCGTGTCGCGATTGACAGCCCCGGGTCTTACAGCGTCCTGAGAGCAAACAGTACACATCAAAACGGCGGCACGCTGGATGTCGACGTCAAGGCCAACAGCGGCATTGCCGCCGGTAACGCGTTCCAGGTGATTAGCTCTGGCTCACATAGTGGGCAATTCGACACCATCACCGACAACAGTGCGCTGTTCAACTTCACACAGCGCGTTGTGAGTACGGGCTCTGGTCAAGGTATTTACATTGACACCGTCCGTGCCCTGACGGCCGAGCAAGCGGCACGCAACCGCAGCAACCTCCCCGGTGTCGGGGCGGCCAAAGTGCTGGATTCAGGCGCCAGCGGCCTGGCCAGCGTGGTATCGGCCCTGGGCAGCTTGTCCACCGAGAAAGCGGTTTCTGACGCCGTTGCGCAAACCCTGCCGCTGCTCACTGGCGGCTCGATGGTGGCGGCGCAAAACGCCCTGGGCGGTATCAACCGCGTCATCCAGGCCCGGGTGGAGGGCAACCAGGGACTCTCCTCGGGCGATGAGTTTCTGGGCGACCAGCATGTCTGGCTGAAACCCTTTGGTTCCTGGGCCGATCAGGGCGATCAAGATGGCGTTTCCGGCTACAAGGCCAACACCACCGGCTTTGCCTTGGGGGTTGATGGCACGCGCTCGGGCGATCTGCGCCTCGGTGGCGCGTTCGCCTATGCCAAGAGCCATATCGACAGCAATTCAGCCACGGCGCCGCAAAGCAGCGAGGTCGATGTCTATCAACTGGTCGGTTACGGCAGCTACCGCCTGGACGAGAAAACCGAGTTCAGCTTTCAGGGCGATGTCGGCATGAACCACAACAACGGGCGCCGCCAGATCGCCCTGACCTCGGTCACTGCCGCCTCCAGCTACGACAGCCTGAGCCTGCACATGGGCGGCAGTCTGGGACGCACCTACGCGCTGGACGAGAAGAACAAGTTCACCGCCTCCGTGCGTGCCGACTACACCCGGATAGATGACAACGGTTACACCGAGAGCGGCGCTGGCGCCCTGAACCTGGGCGTGCAGAGCCGCACGGCCGAGGCGCTGGTTATCGGGATCGATGGCAAGCTGGCGCACACGCTGACCAGCCATTCCACGCTCACCGCCAATCTGGGGGTGGGCTACGACGCGCTGAACCAGCAGTCCGCCATCACTGCGGCTTTTGCGGGCGCACCGGGCGCAGCCTTCACGACGTACGGACTGAACCCATCGCCCTGGTTGCTGCGTGGCGGTGTGGGCGTTGTCCGCGTGGCCGCCAATGGTCTGGAAGTCTCGGCCCGCTATGACGCGGAGTACCGCGAGAACTTCCTCAACCAGACGGCTTCGGTGAAGTTCCGCTGGTTGTTCTGAAGCCGGACACCGACTAGCGCCGCCACAGCGGCTGGAAGCCAGGCGCTTCCAGCCGCTTTTTTTATTGGGGATCGTTCATGCCGCACCACGTTACCGAACTCACCGCCTCCGAGGTACTGGGCTACCGCCACGGCCTGCGCCAACCCGCACAACGCATTGGCCTGCAACTGGGCCCGCTGGCGGCCGAGGTTGATTGGGCGCGGGTCGATGGTTGGCTGGCGCAGCATCTGGGCGTGTCGCCCGTCGATTGCCCGGCGCTGCCCGGTGCAGCGCCCTTGCCTGCGGGCACGGCCCAGGCGGCGCCCTGGTTCTGGCGCGTCTTGTGCACAGCGGCGGCGCTGCTGCGCTGGGGCGGCGTGCCGGTGTTTGAACCGGGCCGCTTGCTGCGGATTGCGCCAGACCCTTCCATCCCGCAACACTGGCATGGCGAGGCGGCCATTGCCCAGATTGACTACTTTGCGAGCCAGCACACGGTGCAGGCGTTTGAGGCGGCCGCCCTCGTGGTGTGCGGTCTGGCCGCCCGACCGGATGACTTCAGCCACCCCGAGCCCCTGTGTCAGCAGCTGGAGGCCAAGGTGATCGGCCCCATGTGGCAGGGCAGCACCAGCACCCATTCCTCGCTGGCCTTGCTGGCAGCGGCCTACCAGGCGCACATACCCTGGCGGCATCAGGGCCATGGCATTTACCAGCTGGGCTGGGGGGCACAGCAACAGCGGCTGCAAGGCAGCCAGTGGGAGGGCGACTCGCTGATTGGCCAACATGTGGCGCAGCACAAGGACGTCACCGCCCAGTGGCTGCGCGCCGCAGGCCTGCCCGTTCCCGAGCATGTGGCGGGCGACACCCACCACGTTCATGTGGTTCAGGGCCGGGTGCAGTACGTGCTGCGCCGCCACCCGGTGGGCGTCATGGGCGATGGCCAATCGACCGTGGCCGAGCTGGTCACGGCAGAAAATCTGCGTCGGCAGCAGCCGGTGCTGTGGCAGCGCCCGCTGCCCCTGCCGCTTGATGCGCTGGCCCGGCACTGCCTCGCCCAGGCGGGTTGGAGCGCCGAGAGCAGGCCTGCCCAGGGGGTCTGGGTGCCGCTGCGCGACATTCCGACCAATGCCGACGGTGGCCGCGATGAGGACGTCACCGCCCTGCTGCATCCCGACAACGCCCGGATTGCGCTGGCGGCGGTACGCCGTCTGGGGCTGACGATGGCGGGCGTTGACATCCTGTCGCCGGACATCCGCCAGCCCTGGCATGTGAACGGGGCAGTCATCAATGAAATCAACCATGCGCCGAATCTGGCGCATGACCCGAGCGCGCGGGCGGCGTTACCGGCCATGCTGGCGCGCTGGCTGCCGGGTCAGGGCCGACTCCCGTTGGAGGTGTTCGTGGGGGATCATCGGGCCCTCGAACGCGCCCGTGAACGTCAACGGACGTGGCATGCCCAAGGGGTTGCCTGCTTTTTAAGCAGCCATGACCGCACCGAGGGGCCACAAGGTGCGCTGCTGCCCCTGGCGCTGAGCGGTGCCTTCTTTCGGGCGCGGGCCTTGCTCATGGATCCGCAGGTCGCGGCCCTGGTGCTGGTCTTGCAGACCGATGAATGGTTAAGCACGGGGCTGCCGGTGGATCGTATTTCACGGCTGGAAGTGAGCGCAGGCCTCTTGCGCCAGCACCACAACACACAACCGGCCGCCCCCGATGCCACGCAAGCGCTGGAGGCGCTGTTGCGCGCCCATCTGGCGGAACCCGACGCCACGCACGAGAAGACTGCATCCCGGCAACCGGCACCCGCAACGCCTGCGCCCGCCGACACGCGCCAGGCGCTGCGCCCCGTGTTGCAGTCGCTCACCCTGCGACTGACCGATCTGCCAACGGTGCTGGACTGGCCCCGCATGGATCGCTGGCTCGCCGCCTGGCGGGGACAGCCACTCCCCGCCTGGCCCGAAGCCCCGCAATGGGGGCACGCCGCAGCGCCCGCCCAACTGGCCTGGCGCATTACCGTGGCAGCAACCTCGCTGCTGGCCGCGAGTGGCACGCCGGTCTTTGAACCCGGCACCCTGCTTGACGTGCGCGCTGACGCACACGCCCCCCACCAGTGGCACTGCACACTCGGGCTGGCGCTGCCGGATGGCACACCTGAGCAGGCCCTCACGCTGGCCTACGCCACCTGTGCCGAGTGGCTGCAAAAGCTGGCCCGTTCCTGCCATGAAGAAGACGGACTGGCCCCGTTCTACCATCAGCTGGAAACACAGGTGCTCCCCATCCTGCTGGCGCAGGCCATGGCACCGCCCTCGACCCTGGCCCTGCTGCGCACCGCATCGGCCCGGGCCATTCCCTGGCTGCATGAGGGGCATGGCATCTTCCAGCTGGGCTGGGGGCGGCACGCACGCCATGTCGTCAACAGCCGCATCGACTCGGACTCGGCTCTGGGCATTGGCGTCGTCGGCCACAAACTGCTCGCCGCCCAATGGCTGCGCCGTGCGGGTCTGCCAGCACCCGTGCACCAGGTGGTCAGCCAGCCCGAGCATGCGGTCGAAGCGGCGCGCCTGCTGGGCTGGCCCGTGGTGGTCAAGCCGGTGGACCGGGATCGCGGCGAAGGCGTGACAGTCAACCTGCGCAATGACGCCAGCTTGCGCACCGCCTTTGCCGGTGCCGCCCGTTTTGCCACGCAAGTGCTGGTGGAACAACAGGTGGCGGGCGTGTGCCATCGCCTGCTGGTGGGACGCGGCAAGGTGCTGTACGTGGTCAAGCGTCTGCCGGTGGCGGTGCAAGGCGACGGCGTCCAGACCGCCAGACAACTCATCGCCGCCGAGAATGCCCGCTGGCAAGCCCAGCCGCCCTGGCGTCGCCCGCCCCCCTTGCGCGACGATGTGCTGGCACAAGCCTGCCTGCGCGCCGACGGCCTCGCCCTGGAGGCGGTGGTTCCGGCCGGGCACTGGGCGCCGCTGCGCCTGATTGAATCCACCGCCGATGGCGGACGCGACGAGGACATGCTGGCCGTGCTGCATCCCGACAACGCCGCACTGGCCCTCCGGGCCGCCGCCCTCTTTGGCCTTGATCTGGCGGGTGTGGATCTCATTTCGTCAGACATCAGCGTGCCGTGGCATGCCAATGGCGCGATCATCAATGAGGTGAATGCCTCCCCCACGCTGGGCGCCAGCCCCATGTCGCTGGACGCCATGCCAGCGCTGCTGGCCCAGTTGATCGAGGGGAACGGTCGCATCCCGCTGGACAGCGTGGTCGCAGGCCCGGCGGCCCTGGCGCAGGCCCGCACCCGGCAGCGCGAACGCATGGCGCAGGGTCTGGCCTGCTATGTGACGACGGATACGCAAACCTTCGACCCACAAGGCCATGAAGTGGCCCTGACATGCCACGGGCTCACGCAGCGCTGCCGCGCCTTGCTGCGCGACAAAGCCGTGGGCGCCCTGATTCTGGTCGCCAGCCCCGAGGCACTTGACGGGCTGTTGCACCTTGCTGAGCGGCGCGACGGATAAAGCGTCCTCACACCATCTTGGCCCAGGCCGTGCACCAGCCTGGGGCCGCCACGCTGTTGCCCGGGAAGATCTTGCAGCCCGCAGCTGAGTCAGCCGCTGTGCCCAGAAAGTTGGCGCAGTTGCGGCACTGGTTGCCGACCACATAGTTATTGAACTTGGCTTTGTCGGCCCGGCTGGCGTCGGCCACGTAGCCCAGTGCCATGGCTTGCGGCGCCTTCTCGTCGAGCATCGGAAGGCTGGCCGCCGTGGCGGGAGCCGGTGCCGCAACCGGTGCGGGTGCCGTAGCAGGTGCAGGAGCGGGTGCCGCAGTCGGCGCGGGCGCGGGACTGGGTGTCTTGGCTGGCTTGGCGGCTGACGATTCCTCTTTGGGCGAGCAGGCGGCAAACGCCGTCATGCCCACGATGCCGATCACGGGCGTGATTTCAATAAAGCGCCGACGGGTGACTGGCTTGAACATGGTGATTCCCTTGCGATGACGGTATCTGGCAAGCCGGGTGACAGGGGCTACGGCGGTCTACGGTTGCAGGCGCCGTGGCGGCTGGGTCGTGCGGCCGTAGTAGTAGGAGCGTTCCTCAACCCCTAGCGCTTGCGCGCGCGCCTCGTCCATTTCCTGCGCACTGAGCGTTGATTCTTTGGTCAATACCAGCGTTTCCTTGACCGGGTCATTGCCCTCAAAGCCGACCTTGATGTAACCCACACTGGGGGCGTAGTACTTCAGCTGGAGCGCGCCTTTTTTGTGCTCCCCACTGGACCATTCTTCAAGCACCATCACGTCCTTGAAGGTGCCCGCCGGAATCGTCACCTTCTCGCCCACCTTGCGCACCTGTCCCCGGTCGTCCCACTTGTACACCCCCTTGGCGTAGCCCTGCGAAAAGCTGGGTGTGCCCACGGCGGGCTTGGCGGGCATGATGATGCCCGACCTGGCGCCCAGGCGCCCGTCCATCCAGACTTTGGCGCCGACCAGTTTGTTGTCCTCGTCATAGACCTCCGTGACTTCGCCAAAATGCCAGACGTTGCCGGTGTCGTCCTGCGCGCGAAAGGCCAGTTCGGACTCCTCCAGCCGGCCATTGACAATATCGCGCTCCCAGAGAACGACCGTCTCAATGCCATTGATCTCCTTGACGAGGTCGGTGACGATATCAATCACCTTGTGCGGCACCCGCTTGCCTTCGTCGTTCACCGTCCAGCCCTCATACACCACTTGCTGGCCCGGCTTCAGCGGCATGTATTTGTTGTCAATGGTCGTGGGCTGGCTGAAGTGCTTGGCATCCACCTCCAGCAGATCGGTTCGGCTATCCAAGGCAAGAACTGACGAGGTGACGCTGGCACCCAGCGCCGCCAGCGCCACCGCCCTGAGGTGTACTTGGGCTGACTTCATGATCGTGCCCCCTGCGTCAGGAAGATGGGGCGAACGTAGGCGGATTTCATGGGCGGTTCTCCTGGTTGCGTGAGCGTGACTAGCGGTGAATACTGCGCCTTTGGCAGACGAACCCGTTGATATCTCTCAAGGAGAAACAAGGGAATCAGGGGGCGCGCGCCTAAAGGCCCATGTTTGGTACGGGCTTACTCCCAGTTAAATCAAACGTTTGATTTAACTAACTAAGATCGTCCCATGAAAAACTCACCCCGCCCCCCGTCTGCGCCAGCGGCCACCGCTGCTTCAGCGCCCGCGCCTGGCAAGGCGCTGCGCAGCGATGGTGTCGAGGCGCGCCACCGCCTGCTGGACGCCGCCTTGCTGCTGTTTGCCGCCAAGGGATTTGCCAAAACCTCGACCCGGGCCATCGCCCAGGCCGCCCAGGTCAATATTGCGTCCATCAGCTACTACTTTGGCGACAAGGCCGGTTTGTACCGCGCCGTGTTCACGGATCCGCGCTGCCATCCCGGCCCCGATCTGGCGCTGCTGCAGGGCCCGGCCCCCTCCCTGCGGGAGGTGCTGCGCACAATGCTGCGGGGCTTTACCGAAGCGCTGAAGCAGGGCGACCTGGTGCAATGCTGCATGCGCCTGCATTTTCGGGAAATGCTGGAGCCCACCGGGGTGTGGCACGATGAAATCCACAACAGCATCGTGCCTGCCCATAAGGCGCTGGTCGCCGGGCTGTGCACCCATCTGGAGGTGAAGACGGCCGATGACGACATCCACCGGCTGGCGCTGGCCCTGACCGGCCTGGGGCTGATGGTGCAGGTGTGCACCGATGTCACGTCGGTGGTGCGCCCGGGCCTGATTGCCACGCCCGAAGCGGTCGACCTTTACGCCGACCGGCTGCTGGCTTACGCCGAAGCCATGGTCGAAAGCGAAGCCCGCCGCCGCGCCGGGCGGGCCGCCCCGTGAACCGACTTCCGACTCCGTGAAACCTCCCCCTCCACTATGAAAAACAAGCCATTGCATTTCGCGTCCCTGGTGGGCGCAAGCCTTGTGTTGTCGGCGTGTGCCATCACCATGCCGCCCAGCCAGGTGCCGCTGGAGGTCGCGCCCGCCTGGCAGGCGCCGCTGCCGCACCAGGGCGCGCTGGGCGCCCTGTCCCAGTGGTGGCAACAGCAGGGGGATCCCTTGCTGGTCGAACTCATCGAGGCGGCGCAGCGTGTCAGCCCCAGCGTGGCGCAAGCCCTCACCCGCATTGAGTCGGCCCGCGCGTCGCGGGTGGCCGCCGGGGCCACGCTGCTGCCCCAGGTGGGGGCCTCGGCCGGGGTCAGCCGCAGTGTCAGCCAGCCCAACGTGCCCGCCGCCACCTCGGCACAGGTCGGCCTGCAGGCGGCGTGGGAGCTGGATCTGGTCGGTGCCAACCGGGCGCTGGATCAGGCCGCCATGGCCCAGCTCGAAGGCAGCCAGGCCCAGTGGCATGACGCGCGGGTATCGGTGGCCGCCGAGGTGGCCCATGTCTACTACAGCCTGGCCACCTGCTACCAACTGCTGGGCGTGGCACGCCAGGACGCGGCGTCGCGCCAGGAGACGGCGCGCTTGTCCGACCTCAGCGCCAAGGCGGGTTTTGCCGCACCCGCCGTTGCCGCCATGGCCCGCGCCAGCGCTGCCGAGGGCCGCAGCCGCGTGACCCAGCAGTCCGCCCAGTGCGACCTGGACACCAAAGCCCTGGTCGCGCTGAGCGCCATGCCGGAGCCGGATTTAAGGCAAAAAGTGGCGCTAGCCCTCGCAGAACCTGCGCAGGCCGCTCCTATAAACATAGCAACCGTGCCGGCCCAGACCCTTGCCCAGCGCCCCGATGTCTTTGCCGCCGAGCGTGACGTGGTGCTGGCCAGCGCCCAGGTGGGCAGTGCCAAGGCCCAGCGCTATCCGCGTCTGGTGCTGAACGGCGCCATTGGCGCGCTGCGCTATGCCAGCGCGGGGGTGGACAGCACTCTCAACACCTGGTCCTTCGGCCCCCTGGCCCTGAGCCTGCCCGTGTTTGACGGGGGCCAGCGCCAGGCCAACATCGTGGCAGCGCAGGCCCGCTACACCGAGGCCGTGGCGCTGTACCGCGCCCGGGTGCGCCAGGCCGTGCGCGAGGTGGAAGAGGCGCTGGTCCAGCTGCACAGCACCGAGGCGCGCCGCGCGGATGCCGCAGTCGCCCGCCACGGCTACGCCGAGTCGCTGGCCGCCACCCAGTCGCGCTACGGGCAGGGGCTGGCCAGCCTGGTGGAACTGGAAGACGTGCGTCGGCTGGCGCTGGCCTCGCAGTCGGCCGAGTTGACCCTGGCCCTGGAGCGCCAACGCGCCTGGGTCGCCCTGTACCGTGCGCTGGGCGGCGGCTTTGAGCCCGCCCGCTTGCAGGATGCACCGGCCACCCCGTCCTGAATCCCCTTCCCCGAACACCTGCTGTGATGACCCAAAGGCTGACCCCATGAACCGTTTTCTGCCCCGCCGCCCCTTCCAACCCCTGACGCTGGGCCTGCTGGCCGCCGGTGTGCTGACCCTGGCCGGGCTGGGCCTGCTGGCCACACGCGCCCTGGCCGCCGACAGCGCCAGCCCCCCGGTCAGCGCGGCGCAGGCCGCCAGTGCCGCCAAGCCCGCACTCACCGTCAGCGTGATCCAGGCGCACGCGGGCCTGCTGCCGATCCAGCTCGCGGCCAACGGCAATGTGGTGGCGTGGCAAGAGGCCCAGCTGGGCGCCGAGGCCAGCGGCCTGCGCGTGCAGGCCTTGCACGCCAACGTCGGGGACACGGTCAAAGGCGGCCAGCTGCTGGCCACCTTTGCCGCCGAGAGTGTGCAGGCCGATGTGGCGCTGGCGCGTGCCGCCCTGATGGAAGCCACGGCCCATGGCGCCGAAGCGGCGGCCAATGCCGAGCGCGCCCGTGCGGTGCAAAACACGGGCGCCCTCAGCGCCCAGCAAATCAGCCAGTACCTCACCGCCGAACAAACCGCCCAAGCGCGAATCGAGTCGGCCCAGGCCGCGCTGGACGCCCAACGGCTGCGCCTCAAGCACACCCAGTTGCGGGCCCCCGACAGCGGCATCATTTCGGCCCGCAGTGCCTCGGTCGGCGCGGTGCTGGGGACGGGCACCGAAATGTTTCGCCTGATCCGCCAGGGGCGGCTGGAGTGGCGCGGCGAGGTCACCTCGGCCGAGCTGGGCCGCATCAGCGCAGGCACCGCCGTGCTGGTGACCGCGCCGGGGGGCGCCCAGCTCAAGGGCCGGGTGCGCATGGTGTCGCCGACGGTGGACTCCCAGACCCGCCATGGCCTGGTGTATGTGGATCTGCTGGGGCCCGTGGCAGGCGCCAGGGCCGTGCCCGGTGCCTTCAAGCCCGGCATGTTTGCACGCGGCGAGTTCGAATTGGGCAGCTCCGCCGCCATGACGGTGGCGCAGACGGCGGTGGTGGTGCGTGACGGCTTCAGCTATGTCTACCAAGTGGGCCCGGATCAGCGGGTCAGCCAGCGCAAGGTGCAGACCGGCCGGCGGGTTGGCGACCAGGTGGAAATTGTGAGCGGCATCCAGGCCACCGACCGGCTGGTGGCCAGCGGCGGCGGCTTTCTGAGCGAAGGGGATGTGGTCAAAGTGGTCGAACTCTCCACGCCCAATGCGGCTGCAGCCCCCGTCACACCTGCGCAAGCAGCTACAAAAAAGGTAGCACGCAAGCGGGCTGGCGCTCAGAGTTGAAGTCAGGTTCCGATGCTGCGCCCTTGCTGGCGCAGCGGCTCTTGGACGCGCTTCCCCAAACGCAGTGCACGCGCTGTGGCTACCCGGATTGCCAAGCCTACGCCGAGGCCATCGCCATGGGCGACGCCCAGATCAACCAATGCTCACCCGGCGGCGCTGAGGGCATTGAACGACTGAGCCGCATCACTGGCCAGGCCGTCCAGCCGCTGAATCCGGAAAACGGCATTGAAGGGTCGCGTAGCGTCGCTTTTATTGATGAAAACTGGTGCATTGGCTGCACTTTATGTATCGATGTTTGCCCCACAGACGCCATCATCGGCAGCAACAAGCTGATGCACACCGTGATTGAACCGCATTGCACCGGCTGTGAGCTGTGTATACCGGTTTGCCCGGTGGACTGCATTGAGCTTGAAAATGTAACGGGCGAACGCACGGGTTGGGCGGCATGGTCTACGGAATTAGCCGAGAAGGCCTTAAAACGCTATACTATTCATAGCAATATAGGCAATAAAAACGACGG
>OFRD01000834.1_pt1 | contig 11347 bp, 10 predicted proteins | sample 1543041 | NCBI WGS metagenome assembly OFRD01 (sample SAMN07774234, study PRJEB24372) | wastewater metagenome | isolation source: Exp Tend CN 100WW | collected 2016-02
GCGCCACGGCGCGGATGAAATCGGTTTGGCGGCACAGGAACGCAGGCGTCTGCAACACATCCACCACCGAGGCCACCTGGGCAATCTGGTCTTCCGAGTGGATGTCGGTCAGGATCGGGAGGTTCAGTTCCCGTTTGATCTTGGCCAGAATCTCCAGCCCCTTGTCGATGCCGGGGCCGCGAAACGTGCTGCCGCTGGAGCGGTTGGCCTTGTCAAAGCTGCTCTTGAAGATGAACGGAATGCCCAGGCTGGCCGTGATTTCCTTCAAGGTGCCCGCCGTGTCCATCTGCAGCTGCTCCGACTCAATCACGCAGGGGCCTGCGATGAGAAAGAAGCGCTGCTCCAAACCGATGTCGAATCCGCAAAGTTTCATTCGGCGATCTCTTTCACTTGCTTGGCCGCAGACTGGTGTTCCAGCGAGGCCTTGATGAAGGCATTGAACAGCGGGTGACCATCCCACGGGGTTGACTTGAACTCGGGATGGAACTGCACGCCCATGTACCAGGGGTGAACATCTTGCGGCAGTTCGACAATTTCCGTGAGGTGTTCGCGTTGCGTCAGGGCCGAAATCACCAGTCCGGCTTTGCGCAGCGTGTCCAGGAAGTGCACGTTGGCTTCGTAGCGGTGGCGGTGGCGCTCGGTCAGCACGTCGCCGTAAATCTGGTGCGCCAGGGTGCCCTTGGCCACGTCAGAGCTTTGTGCGCCCAGGCGCATCGTGCCACCCAGATCGGAGTTTTCATCGCGGGTTTTGATGGTGCCGTCCGCGTCTTTCCATTCATTGATCAAGGCAATGACGGGATTCGGTCCGGTGGGGTCAAACTCGGTGCTGTTGGCGTCTTTCAGACCCGCGACGTGGCGGGCGAATTCGATGGTGGCCACCTGCATGCCGAGGCAAATACCGAGGTAGGGCACTTTGTGCTCGCGGGCATATTGCGCTGCGCAAATTTTGCCTTCGACGCCACGGATGCGGAAGCCGCCGGGCACCAGAATCGCATCAAACTGGGCCAGCTGCGACACGCTCTCGGGCGTGATGGTCTCGGAGTCGATGTAATTGATCTTGACCCGCACATGGTTTTTCATGCCGGCGTGGCGCAGGGCTTCGTTGAGGGACTTGTAGCTGTCGCTCAAGTCCACGTACTTGCCCACCATCGCGATGTTGACCGTGCCCTGGGGGTGCGCAGTTTCGTACACCAGATCGTCCCAGCGCTTCAAATTCGGCGGGGGCGTGTGCAGGCGCAGCTTGTCGCAGATCAGGCCATCGAGGCCCTGTTCGTGCAGCATGCGGGGTACTTTGTAAATGGTGTCCACGTCCCACATGGAGATGACGCCCCAGTCGGGCACGTTCGAGAAGAGGGAGATTTTTTGCCGTTCTTCATCGGGAATCGGGCGGTCAGCCCGGCAGATCAGCGCATCAGCCTGGATGCCGATTTCGCGCAATTGCTTGGCGGTGTGCTGGGTGGGCTTGGTTTTGAGTTCCCCCGCTGCTGCAATCCAGGGCACGTAGCTCAAATGGACGAAGGCGGTGTTGTTGGGGCCCATTTTCAGGCTCATCTGGCGCACGGCTTCCAGGAAGGGCAGGGACTCAATGTCACCCACGGTGCCGCCAATTTCAACAATCGCGACATCAACCGCTTCCGCCGTTCCAAAACGGGCGCCGCGTTTGATGAAGTCCTGAATCTCGTTGGTGACGTGAGGAATGACCTGGACGGTTTTGCCCAGGTAGTCGCCCCGGCGTTCTTTTTCGAGAACGCTTTTGTAGATCTGGCCGGTGGTGAAGTTGTTGGCCTTGCGCATGCGGGTTTCCACAAAGCGCTCATAGTGGCCTAGATCGAGGTCGGTTTCTGCACCATCGTCGGTGACGAAAACTTCGCCGTGCTGCATGGGCGACATGGTGCCGGGATCGACGTTGAGGTATGGGTCAAGCTTGATCAGAGTGACTTTGAGGCCTCGCGATTCCAGAATCGCTGCTAAGGAGGCTGAGGCGATTCCCTTGCCAAGGGAAGACACCACACCGCCGGTGACGAAGACAAATTTGGTCATGTCAGAGGGAGCTGTACGCTCAGGGAGGTGGTAAAAAGAGATTATATAGGGCCACTCGCCTGCGCAGTGTGGCATGCAGTCCGAGTCCTGCCAAGTTTTATGGGCGATCAGGTCTGCTACATTGCGCCCCATGAATGACCTTGCTGGTAAACACATTATTTTGGGATTGACAGGCGGCATTGCCTGTTACAAGTCGGCCGAGTTGTGCCGTGCCTTGCTGAAAGAGGGCGCCACCGTGCAGGTGGTGATGACCGAGGCGGCCGAGCAGTTCATCACCCCGGTCACGATGCAGGCCTTGAGCAATCGCCCGGTGTATGACTCGCAGTGGGATGCGCGCGCGCCCAACAACATGCCGCACATCAACCTGAGCCGCGAGGCTGATTTGATTCTGATTGCGCCTTGCAGTGCCGATTTCATGGCCAAGCTGGTACAGGGGCGCACTGATGATTTGCTGAGCCTGATGTGTCTGGCACGACCACAGGATCAGGTGCCGCTGCTGATTGCGCCGGCCATGAACCGTGAAATGTGGGTGCATCCGGCGACCCAGCGCAATGTGGCGCAGTTAACGTCCGACGGTGCCCTCGTTTTGGGCGTCGGGTGTGGGGACCATGCCTGTGGTGAAACCGGCGATGGCCGCATGCTGGAGCCGCAGGAACTGCTGGACGATGTCATTGCGTTTTTCCAGCCGAAAACCTTGCTGGGTGAGCGTGTGCTGGTCACCGCCGGGCCGACCTACGAAGCGATTGACCCGGTGCGCGGTATTACCAATCTGTCCAGCGGGAAAATGGGGTTTGCCATTGCCCGGGCGGCGCGCGAGGCGGGTGCCGAGGTCACGCTGGTCGCTGGGCCGGTGAGTTTGTCGACCCCGCGTGGCGTGCGCCGGATCGATGTGAAGTCTGCATCAAATATGCTGCTAGCCGTTACAGATGCTGCGTCAGTAGCTACTGTTTTCATAGCAACAGCCGCAGTGGCAGACTGGCGGCCCGCGCACGCGGCGGATCAGAAAATCAAAAAGGATGGCTCGGGCGCAACGCCGGTGTTGAGCTTTGTGGAAAACCCCGACATTCTGGCGGCGCTGGCGCAGTCTCCGCGCGGCCAGAGCCAGGCTTTGTATTGTGTCGGTTTTGCGGCTGAAAGTCAGGATTTGCTGGCCAACGCACAGGCCAAGCGTCTGCGCAAAGGCGTGCCCTTGCTGGTGGGTAACATCGGCCCCGCCACTTTTGGGCAGGATGACAACGCACTGTTGCTGGTCGATGCCTTGGGTACCCAAGAGTTGGCGCGCGATGCCAAGCTGACACTTGCTCGCAAATTAATAGCACAGATATCAATAAGACTAAGGGCTAGAGGCTAATATGATGAAAATAGACGTCAAAATCGTGGACGCACGCATGGCAGAGCAATTGCCTGCGTATGCGACCCCCGGCAGTGCCGGGCTTGATTTGCGCGCCTGCCTGAGCGAGCCGCTGACTTTGCAGCCCAACGCGTGGCAATTGGTGCCCACCGGCATTGCCATTTACCTGCAGAATCCGAATTTTGCCGCCATGATCCTGCCGCGTTCCGGCTTGGGTCACAAGCACGGCATCGTGCTGGGAAATCTGGTCGGCTTGATTGACAGTGACTACCAGGGGCAGCTCATGGTGAGCGCCTGGAACCGCAGTGATGTGGCTTTTACCATCGAGCCGATGGAGCGCATTGCACAACTGGTGATCGTGCCCGTGGTGCAAGCGCAGTTCAATGTGGTGAGTGAGTTCCACGCCAGCAGTGAGCGTGGCGAGGGCGGTTACGGTTCGACCGGCAAGTCGTAAGTCAGTGCAGCGTGTCGTTGCCGGGGGCTGCGGCATGCACCGGCTGAATCTTGAAGAAGCCGGTGCCTGCCGTGCCACGGCCAATCTCTTCTTCCGTGGCTTCACGAATGGATTCGATGGTCAGCTGCAGACGCAGGGCAATGCCTGCCAGCGGGTGATTGGCATCCAGCACCACATGTTCGGGGTAAATTTCGGTGACGGTGTAAAAGGCATCCCGGGGGGCGTCCGGGTTGCAGCCTGCTGGCAGTGACGCGCCTTCAAACGTCATGCCTTCTTCCAGCTCGGCGGGAAAAAGTTGGCGTGATTCCAGGAACAGCAGCTGGTCGTCGAAATCGCCGAAGCCCTGCTCGGGTTCGATTTGCAGTTCGAGCTCGGCGCCTACTTTGAGGCCTTGCAGGGCTTCTTCGATCACGTCAAAAAGATCATCGCCGCCCACCAGGAACTCGACCGGGTCGTCCAGTACGTCAAGTTCTTCGCCAAGGGTGTCTGTCAGCGTCCAGGTCAAAGCGACCACACATTGTTGTTTGATTTCCATAGGAGAATTGTCGCAGTTTGAAAGGCAACTTTCTTTTTCTAAAGACAGGAGATTCGGATGGATATTGTTAATCCTTTGCAATTATTGGGCGGTTTGAGTCCTGAAGTATTCATGAAGCGGCATTGGCAGAAAAAACCTTTGCTGGTGCGACAGGCCATTCCCGACTTTAAACCGCTGTTAAGTCGCAGCGAATTGTTTGAGCTGGCTTCGCATGAAGAGGCACAGGCACGCCTGGTGATTCAAGAGCCCGGTGAAACACCGGCCTGGCGTTTGAAACACGGCCCGTTTGAGCGGCGCGCCTTGCCTGCCTTGAAACGGCCGGGCTGGACGATGCTGGTGCAGGGGGTCGACCTGCACCATGATGCGGTACATGATCTGATGAATCAATTCCGCTTTGTGCCGGATGCGCGACTGGATGACGTGATGATCAGTTACGCTACCGATGGCGGTGGCGTCGGGCCGCACTTTGACAGCTATGACGTGTTTCTGCTGCAGGCCCATGGCCAGCGCCGCTGGCGCATCGGACGGCAAAAAGACAAGACCCTGCAGCCGGATGTGCCGCTGAAAATTCTCGCCAACTTTGAGCCGGAAGAAGAGTTTGTACTGGAGCCGGGTGACATGTTGTACCTGCCACTGTTGCATGCCCATGACGGCATTGCCATCGGGGAGTGCATGACGTATTCCATTGGTTTTCGCTCGCCCGGCCGGGGGGAGTTGGCGCGCGAGCTGTTGCAACGTCTGGCCGAGGATGCGGAAGATGCCGTCGGCGTGTCGGTGTACAAAGATCCAAAACAGGCGGCCGTTGGACAGCCGGGGGAGATTCCGGTGCAGATGCTGGAGTTTGCGCGGGATGCCTTGCAGGATGCGCTGGCCGATCCGGAGGCGCTGGGGCGGGCCTTGGGTGAGTATCTGACCGAACCCAAACCCAATGTGTGGTTTGACAGTGCCGAGTTGGAGGTGACCCCGGCGATGGGCGGGGTGCGCCTTGATCGCCGCACCAAAATGATGTTTGACGACCGGCACATCTTTATCAATGGCGAAAGTTTCAGGGCGGGCGGACGTGATGCCACGTTGATGCGGCGTTTGTCAGATCAGCGTTGTCTCACGCGAGAGGATTGGGGGCGAGTCAGCGCCGAAGCCCGCGCATTGCTGCAAACCTGGTGTGAGGCGGGCTGGTTGCATGAGCTCCCGGAAGTTTGATGTCTTTGCTGCTTCTGGCGCCCTTTTTTGGCATTGAATTTGTAATATTCAAATGGCAGTGGGGTAAAAGAATTTAGACATATAATTTAAGGCTAAGTAAAAAGAGCTCGAGTCACTTTTACTTAGTCTGTGCAGGTTCGCTGCATTGACAATTTCCGGAAATTGTTTCGTTAACTAACTTATTAGGTAATTTTCAAATGAATAAAACGCTTATTTTGGCTGCTGTTATCGCTGCCGCTGCTCTCGCTGCTTGTGGTAAGAAGGAAGAAGCTGCTGCTCCCGTGGCTGCTCCTGCTGCCGTGGCTCCTGCTGCTGCTCCTGCTGCACCCGCATCTGAAGCTGCTGCTCCCGTGGCTGCTCCTGCTGCTGACGCTGCTTCTGCTGCTGCAAGCAAGTAAGAATTTGCCAATCAACTCGTTTGATTGAAAAAGCCACCGCAAGGTGGCTTTTTTTTGCTTCAAACAATCCGGTTTGTTTGGCGAGATGAAGGCGGTAGGTGCTGATTGCGCGCCGCCTTCAGTCGTCTTGTGGCTACTTCAGGTCGTCGGCGATCACCTTGACGATGCGTTGCGCATTTTCAGATGTGTCGGGCGTGCCGCTGGCATTTTGCACGGCGACCGTGCTTGATTCACCTTGGCTGACGACGCTAATGCGGTATTTCAAAGGCGCTGAATCTGCTTTCGATGATGAAGAGAACAGCTTGTCAAGGAAGCCTGCTTCGGGTTTGTTGGTCGCAGGTGCGACATAGCGGACAAAGTAAATCCCCTTGCTGCGATCCCGATCCTCAACGGTGAAGCCGGTGCGATCCAGTGACAAGCCAACACGGCGCCAGGCGCGGTCGAATCCGTCAGCGATTTGCACCACGGGTTGTCCATTGAGTGTTGTGGCTTGCGCGCCATTCTTGTTGGCGCCTGCGGCGATCAGTGCCTTGGATTGCTCCTGGCTGACACCCAGCTTCACCATCAAGCGGCGCAGGAACTCGGCTTCAAGCTCCGGATCGACGGCGCGGGGTTGCCATATGGTGCTGTCTTTTTGAGCCGTGTTGTACACCTCGATCATGCCGCGGTGGCTGATGAAGATGTCCGTCCCGCCTGCTGCATTGCGTTCCAGCCGGGTGCGGTATTTGTCACGCTCGCCGGTCGAGTACAGGGAATCGAACGCTTTGCCAATGGTGCTGCGAATAAAGTCTTGCGGTATATTGGCCCGGTTTTCGGCCCAGTCGGTTTCCATGATGCCCAGGGTTACTTGATCCATGGCGAGCAGGAAGCCATTCTCCTGCCAGAAGTCGCGCACCGGCTCCCAGAGTTGGTCGACCGGCCGGTTGATGACCAGCCAGCGTTGTGTGCCAGCGCGTTCAATGCGGACATCGCCCAGCGTTGCGGCAGCTGCAGGGCTTGATGGGCTGACCTGGCCCAGCTGGAAGCTGGACGCGGTCACGGCGCCCCCGGTGACTTCATAGCGGTTGTTGCGTGACAGTTGGGTCAGATCCGGTGGAACCTCCAGCGAGGGGCCTTTGCCAGCACTTTTGTAGTTGACTTTGTCGCTGTCGAGAGCCGAGCATGCCACCAGCGTCATCGAGAGGCTTAGCAGTGCAAGTTTGGAAAATTGGTTCACGAAAGGTTCTCTCTGGGTAATGGATGGTGATCTGGTCAGATCGCTCAGATCAAGCCGGTCGCGCGCAGAGCGCTTTCAACCACGGCTTCGTTGCCCTGGGTCAATGGCGTCATGGGCAGGCGCATGGTGCCACCGCACAGCTTCATTCGTGCCATGGCCCACTTCACGGGGATGGGGTTGGCTTCAACGAACAGGTGTTTGTGCAAGGGTAGCAATTTGAACTGGATTTCCATCGCCCGCTTGACATCGCCCGCCATCGCGGCAACGCACAGCTCGTGCATCAGGCGCGGTGCCAGATTGGCCGACACGCTGACGTTGCCATGTCCACCGCACAGCATCAGGGCAACGGCTGTCGGGTCGTCGCCTGAATAAATGGCAAAGCCTTTGGGGGCTTCGCGAATCAGCCACTGGGCCCGGTCAATATTGCCGGTGGCTTCCTTGATGCCGACGATGCCAGGCACCTGGGCCAGGCGCAGCACGGTGTCATGCGCCATATCGGCGACCGAGCGGCCTGGGACGTTGTACAGAATCAGCGGCAGATCAACCGCTTCGGCGATCGCCTTGAAGTGCAGGTACTGACCTTCCTGGGTGGGCTTGTTGTAGTAGGGGACAACCTGCAACTGGCAGTCGGCACCTACCGCTTTGGCAAACTTGGCCAGTTCAATCGCTTCCGCCGTGGAGTTGGCGCCGCAGCCCGCCATGATGGGCGCGCGCCCTTTGGCTTGCTCCACCGCAACGCGGATGATTTCGCAGTGCTCTTCAACATTGACGGTGGGCGACTCACCCGTGGTGCCGACGACGCCAATGCAGTCGGTGCCTTCGGCGATGTGCCAGTCGATCAGTTTGCGCAGGGTGGGGTAGTCCACCCCTCCATCTTCGTGCATGGGGGTGACGAGTGCCACGATGCTGCCGGTGATTTGGCTGAATGAGGATGTCATGTCCGAATGGTGGTTAACAGTAAAAGTGCATTCTAACTAGAGCGCGTAACGGGGTGGTGCTGGATCGGTTTCCGCGTCTAATTCGACGCGCAAGGCCACAATTCGTTGCATGAAGCGCGGTGGATTTTCAAGGAATCCCTCTTCAAAAGCGACGATGTGCAGACGCTCGCACCTGCCCAGCAACTCCCCCGGGCGCAAAAGAAAATCTGGCCGGGACGGTTTGCCTACGGTTTCGTTGCCCTGCGAGAAAGTCTCGTAAATCAGCACGCCACCGGGCGCCACACTTTGCATGATCAACGGGAACAGGGGGCGCCAAAGGTAGTGGCTGACGATGACCGCATCAAAGCGGCGAACCTGATCGCCCTGCATCAGGGGCCAGGGTGCGTTTTCAATGTCGGCTAGCACCGTCTCGCCGAAACTTGCTGCCGTTTGAAGCGCCTCAGGGGCGCGATCCACGCCGACCACGGCATGGCCCCGCTGCGCAAACCATTGCATGTGGCGCCCCTGTCCACAAGCAATGTCCAGAACCGTTCCCTGGGGCGGGACGAGGTGCGACCAGCGTTGCACCCAGCGGGAGGCAGGGCTTAACCCGTGTCGGGTGGGGGGCGTTGATGATGTCACTGTGCGTTTATTCTTTCAGAAACAGGCCCACACCTGGTTGGCGAGGTTGACCATGAATTCGGCGCGGGTGTACAGCGCGAAAGTGAGTAGCAGCAAACCAGTCGCCGCCACATAGAGCAAAAAACGGTAGCCCTGTCGCATGTCTTTACGCCCCTTGCACCGCCGGTCGGCGAACGATGGCCGATTCTTTGATCGGCAGATTCACCAGCGCCGCCAGTACGCCCAACGCAATCGCGAGGTACCAGACCACGTCATAACTGCCGGTGCGGTCATACAGGTAGCCGCCCAGCCACACGCCCATGAAGGAGCCAATCTGGTGGCTGAAGAAGACAAAGCCGCTCAGCATCGACAGGTGGGCCACGCCAAAAATCTGGGCCACCGCCGCATTGGTCGCCGGGACGGTGGACAGCCACAAAACCCCCATGACCGCTGAAAAAATATAAACGCTCATCGGCGTTAGCGGCGCCCATAAAAACAGGCCAATCGCGATGGCGCGCGCCAGATAGATGAACGCCAGAATGTAGCGTTTGGGCATGCGCTGCCCCAGTGCGCCAGCGGCATAGGTGCCAAAAACATTGAACAAGCCAATCAGCGCCAGCGCGTAGCTGGCGACCTGGGGTGACAGGCCGTGGTCTTTCAGGTAACTTGGCATGTGCACGCCAATGAAAACAACCTGAAAGCCACAGACAAAATAGCCCGCCATGAGGAGCTGAAAGCTGGGGTATTTGAAGGCCTCCTGCAAGGCCTGGAAAATGGTCTGGTCGCGCGGGATCGCCGCGCTGGCGCTCAGACCTGGTTCACGCAGCCCCCAGGCCAGCGGCACCATCATCAAGGCGGCCAGACCCAGGACCATCAAGGCCTCTTGCCAGCCCAGACTGCCAATCAGGAAGCCCTCGGTCGGCACCATCAGAAATTGCCCAAATGAGCCGGCTGCTGCCGCCACGCCCATGGCCCAGGAGCGTTTGCTGGCCGGAATGTTGCGGCCAATCACGCCGTAAATGACCGCGTAAGTGGTGCCCGCCTGCGCCATGCCGATCAAGCCGCCTGCGGTGAGCGTAAATAGCAGCGGTGTGCTGGCGTTGGCCATGCCGATCAAGCCCAGTGCATACAAAACAGCGCCGCTGGCCACCACCTTGAACGCGCCAAAGCGGTCGGCTGCCATGCCCGCGAAAATGCCGGATACGCCCCAGACCAGGTTCTGCAGCGCGATGGCAAAGGCAAAGGTTTCGCGGCTCCAGCCCTGGCTTTGGGTGATCGGCTGCAGCCACAGGCCAAAGCCGTGGCGGATGCCCATGGAGAGCGTGACGATGGCGGCGCCGCACACCAGCACCTGCGTCATGGATAGTTTTTCGGTAGAAATGGTCATGTAACAAATGTAGCCAATCTCTCGCCGACGCGCAGGCCAGGGCTTTTTCGAGTCTGCTTTCAAGCTGTAGTTCCATACAGCCCTTTACAATCCGCCGCTATGGCAGTCAAACCCACCCCCGAATATTCCGAAAATTCCATCCGTGTGCTCAAGGGCCTGGAGCCGGTCAAGCAGCGACCGGGCATGTACACCCGCACCGACAACACCCTGCACGTGATCCAGGAAGTGCTGGACAACGCCGCCGACGAGGCCCTGGCCGGGCACGGCAAAAAAATCAAAGTCACGCTGCATGCCGATGGCTCGGTCAGCATTGAAGACGACGGGCGCGGCATTCCGTTTGGCCTGCACCCGGAAGAAAACGCCCCGGTGATCGAGCTGGTGTTTACCCAGCTGCATGCCGGCGGCAAGTTTGACAAGGGCAAGGGCGGCGCCTACAGCTTCTCCGGCGGCCTGCATGGCGTGGGCGTGAGCGTCACCAACGCCCTGGCCACCCGGCTGGAAGCCACCACCTACCGCGAAGGGCAGGTGGCGCGCCTGGTGTTTGCCGGTGGCGATGTGATTGAACCCTTGACGGTGCGCAAGGCCGAGCCGGGCGAGCGCAAGTCGGGCACCACGGTGCGGGTCTGGCCCGACCCGAAATATTTTGAAACCGTCACGCTGCCGATGGCGCAGCTGACGCACCTGCTGCGCAGCAAAGCGGTGCTGATGCCGGGCGTGACCGTGACCCTGCTGACCGAAAAAACCAAAGAAACGCAAACCTGGGTCTTCAAAGGCGGCTTGCGCGACTACCTGCTGCAGACCCTGAGCGGCGAACTGGTGATCCCCGTCTTTGAGGGCGACGGCTTTGCCGATGGCAACAGCGACAGCTTTGCCGAAGGCGAGGGCGCCTCCTGGTGCGTGGCCTTTACCGAAGACGGCCAGCCGGTGCGCGAGAGCTACGTCAACCTGATCCCCACCAGCGCCGGCGGCACGCATGAAAGCGGCTTGCGCGATGGGGTGTTTACCGCCGTGAAAAGTTTTGTCGAGCTGCACTCGCTGCTGCCCAAAGGCGTCAAGCTGCTGCCCGAAGACGTGTTCGCCCGCGCCAGCTATGTGCTGTCGGCCAAGGTGCTGGATCCGCAGTTTCAGGGCCAGATCAAGGAGCGTCTGAACTCGCGTGATGCGGTGCGACTGGTGTCGAGCTTTGTCCGCCCCACGCTGGAGCTGTGGCTGAACCAGCACGTGGAAT
>OFRD01000836.1_pt1 | contig 11341 bp, 10 predicted proteins | sample 1543041 | NCBI WGS metagenome assembly OFRD01 (sample SAMN07774234, study PRJEB24372) | wastewater metagenome | isolation source: Exp Tend CN 100WW | collected 2016-02
GTGCGCGGCCCGATGCTGGCGCACAAAGCCGAAGAAGAGGGCGTTGCCGTGGCCGAGCGCATGGCCGGCCAGCATGGGCATGTCGATTTCAACACCGTCCCTTGGGTGATTTACACCAACCCTGAAATCGCATGGGTCGGACAAACTGAGGAGCAGCTCAAGGCCGCCGGACGCGCTTTCAAGGCGGGCACCTTTCCGTTTTTGGCCAACGGCCGGGCCCGTGCCTTGGGCGACACGACCGGCATGGTCAAAATGCTGGCCGATGCGACGACCGATGAAATCCTGGGCGTTCACATCGTCGGCCCGATGGCCAGCGAATTGATCGCCGAGTGTGTGGTGGCGATGGAATTCCGCGCCAGCAGCGAAGACATTGCCCGTATCTGCCACGCGCATCCTTCCTTGAGCGAAGCGACCAAAGAAGCCGCGCTCGCGGTGGACAAGCGTGCGTTGAATTTCTAATTCAGCACACATGAAATAGGCTGTAGGCCCTCGTATTTATTGGGTTTGTAGCTATTTAATTTATAGCGAGTCGAAAAAATGCACGTGAGTGTCAAACAAGCCTATCAAGCCGAATTGGCCTCGCGTGGCTATACCGCAGACCCAGCGCAACTGCGTGCGGTTGATGCGTTAGAGCGTTGTGCCATGGAGTGGGCAGCGTTCAAAGGCAAGCGCTCGAATGCGCTCAAAAAACTGATCAATCGCCCGGCGATTCCCCGTGGTGTTTACATGTATGGCGGGGTGGGGCGCGGAAAAAGCTTTCTGATGGACTGCTTTTTCAATGCGGTGCCGTTAAAGCGCAAAGCCCGGCTGCATTTTCATGAGTTCATGCGCGAGGTTCACCGTGAATTGGTGGGGCTGCAGGGCACGGTCAACCCGCTGGATGTGCTGGCCAAAAATATTTCCAAGAAGTACCGCCTGATTTGTTTTGACGAGTTTCATGTCGCCGACATCACGGATGCCATGATCCTGCACCGTTTGTTGGTGGCTTTGTTTGATAACGGCGTCGGTTTTGTCACCACCTCCAATTTCAAACCGGACGAGTTGTACCCCAACGGCTTGCACCGCGACCGCATTCTGCCGGCGATTGCCTTGCTCAATGCCAATCTCGAAGTTCTCAATGTCGATAATGGCACCGATTACCGCCGCCGCACGCTGGAGCAACTCAAGCTGTACCACATGCCGCTCGGTGCCGAGGCGGATGCGGCGATGCAGGACGGCTTCGAGCGTCTGACAGAAATGCACGATGAAGACCCGGTGCTGCATATTGAAGCGCGGGAGATTCAGGCACGGCGCAAGGCCGGTGGGCTGGTGTGGTTTGATTTCAAAACCCTGTGCGGCGGACCACGCTCCCAGAATGACTATCTTGAAATAGCAACGCAGTTTCATACCGTGTTGCTGAGTGACGTGCCGCACATGCCGGTGCGCATGTCGTCGGAAGCGCGTCGATTCACCTGGCTGGTGGATGTGCTGTATGACCGGCGTGTCAAACTGATCATGTCGGCGGCCGTACCCGCTGAAGAGTTGTACACCGAAGGTTTGTTGGCGCATGAGTTTCCGCGCACGGTTTCCCGTTTGAATGAAATGCAGTCGAGCGAGTATCTGGCCCTGGAGCGGCGCATGGTCGACACGTGTTTGACATGAAAAAGTACCTCTCCATCTTGGCATTGTTGTTGGTCACGGTAAGCAGCTTCGCACAGCCAGGCCATATGGATGTTGAACCTGGCGCCTCGCGTGCGCTCGATGTTGAGGGCGAACGCAGCCGTATTCAGGCAGAGCGGCTGCGGGCAGAGGCCAATTACCAGGCGCAGGAGGCGGTGTGCTACGCCCGCTTCGCCGTGACAGATTGCATTCGACAAGCGCGGGTGCATCGGCGCGAGGTACTGGAAACGTTGCGCCACCAGGAGTTGGTGCTCAATGACGCTGAACGCAAGCGCAAGGCGCTGGCGCAGATTGAGCAAATCCAGGAGAAATCTTCAACCCAGCGGGCGGAGGATGAGGCCGCCCGGCGTCTTGAAGCGCGCCAGACGCAGCAAGAACGCGAGAACCGTGCGGCACAGAAAGCCACGGCACCGAGCAAGGCCGCGTCAACTCCGGGGGCAGAACCCGCTGTGCAAAAAATGATGGAGCAGGGACGTGCGCCAGACGAGATGGCCAAAGATCAGAAACAATACAAGGATAAATTGAACGAAGCCTTGGAGCACCGGGCGAGCCGACTGAAAAGCAATGGCGAAAAGATGGATGCTCCGCGCAAGTCGCTGCCGCTACCGCCCTGATACAGCGGTTGACGCCCTGCTTCTCAAGGGGGATGGGTGAATCAGGAACCCAGGGGTTCCAGTTTGACCACGACCAGTGATAAATTGTCGCCGCCGCCATGACCACGGGAGCGGGCTTTTTCAATCAAAAATTCGGTTGCTTCGCGAGCTGTCAGGGTGGCGAGAATCGAGCCAATTTCAGCGTTGTTAAAGTAGTGCCAGACGCCATCACTGCAGGCCATCAAGACATCCCCCGAGCGCAGTTTTGGGATGAAGTGTGTATTGATAGGGGGGTCGCTTTCAGACCCCAGACAGCCAATGAGAATGTTTGACTTGGGGTGGACATGGGCCTCTTCCTCGGTGAGCTCCCCCCGGTCGACCAGCGTCTGAACGTAGGAATGATCCAGTGTGCGCTTGATGAACTTGTTGCCGTGGTAGTGATAGATTCGCGAATCACCGGCATGCGCCCAATGACAGTCGCCGCCAGGATTGATTAGAAATGCGGCTACCGTGCTATGGGGCTCTTCTTCCGCTGAAATGGCGGTTAATTTGATGACCGTGTGCGCCTCCAGCACCAATTGTTTCAGCGTCACTGCGGCGTCATCGGTCTCGGGCGAGTAGCGTTCAAACAGCTGTTTTGCTGTCATCATGACCTGATCGGAGGCTTTGCGTCCACCGCTGCGCCCACCCATGCCGTCAGCCAGTACGGCCAGTACACAGCCACTCACACGAGTGTGGCTCAGTAAAATGACCTGGTCTTGCTGGTAGTCGCGGTCACCCTTGTGGATGCCCGTCGATGCGGTGAGTCGGTAGCCTTTTGACATGATGCGTAGCTTAAAAGCGAAGGCCCAATAAATGCAGTTGAACGCCGTATTATCAAGGCAAGTTATGACGCACGACCGTCCGATAGGAGTCTGTATTTTCTTGTTACACACGCTGTGGATACAGCCTTGAATGACTCCGCACAAATGGCAGAAACCTTGACGCCTGCCGCATGAGTTTGCAGGATACTGTTCGCGCAACATTTGCACCTGGCGGTTTGCTGTCGCGCGCGGTAGATGAATTTAGCCCCCGGGATGGGCAAATCGAGATGGCCATCGCGACGGCGCGTGTCATCGATGATGGGGGGGTGCTGGTCGTCGAGGCCGGTACGGGTATCGGCAAGACTTTTGCCTATCTTGTTCCTGCATTACTCAGTGGTCAGCGCGTACTGTTGTCTACAGCCACCAAAACATTACAGGATCAGTTGTTTGGGCGCGACTTGCCGCATCTGGTCAACGCTTTGGGTTTGCCGGTTCGTACCGCCCTGCTCAAAGGCCGCAGCAGTTACTTGTGCCCGCATCGTCTGGATCTCGCCCGGCAAAGCGGTGACGTGTATGAGTCCCAAAGAAGTCACGCGTTGGCCCGAATTGAGGTGTGGGCGAAGGCCACGTTGACGGGCGATCTTGCGGAGCTGTCCGGTCTTGATGAGCGCTCGCCGGAGCTCTCGTTGGTGACCTCATCACGGGATAATTGCCTGGGCGCACAGTGCCCTCAGATTCGTCACTGTCATGTAAATCAAGCCCGGCGGAAGGCGCTGACGGCCGATGTGGTGGTTGTCAATCATCATTTGTTTTTTGCGGATTTGGCTGTTCGCGAATCCGGGTTGGCGGAGTTGCTGCCGTCGGTGCAGACAGTTATTTTCGATGAAGCGCATCAGCTCAATGAAACGGGCGTGCAGTTTCTGGGCAAACAATTGAGCACCGGGCAGCTCTTGGACTTTGCGCATGACATGCTCATCAGTGGTCTGCAGCATGCCTGCGGGCTGCTTGATTGGCAAAAATTAGTGTCGGATGTTGAGCATGCGGCGCGCGATTTGCGGATGGCAGTGGGCACGTCTTACCCGGGAGCCAAGCTGCGCTGGGTGGATGTGGCGCCGGATCAGGTTGATTCGTTTGAGTGGGCGGCGGTGCTGGCTGAACTTCATGCCGCATGCGGGCGCGCTGCGCAGGCACTCACGGTGGTGAGTGATATGGCGCCAGACCTCGCTAGGTTGCTGGAGCGAGTCCGTATGTTTGTGGATCAGCTTGAGTTCTTTTCGGGCGCTTGCAAGCTTGACTCTGTGCGCTGGCTTGATGTTGGCGCGCAGCTGAGGCTGGTTGAGTCACCACTTAATATTGCTGAGGCGCTACAGTCCCGACTCTTCCTTGTAACGCCGGAGGGGGCTGTCGCGCGATCCTGGATTTTTACTTCTGCCACTTTGGGTTCGGATGCGAAATTACGCTGGTTTACGGAGCCGTGTGGTCTCGTTGGCGCTGAAATTTTGAAAATTGGCAGTCCATTTGATTATGCCGCGCAAGCGGCGGTGTATGTCCCGCCGCATTGGCCAAAGCCCGGGGATGCCGGTCACAGTGCCCTGGTGGCAGATTTTGTGGCCAGAGCGGCGACGCTCATTGGGGGGCGTACCTTGGTGTTGACGACGACATTGCGTGCGTTGCAGGCCATTAGCGATGCATTGAAGAACTCAGTTAAAGAGTCCCTGGTACTCGATGTTTTGGTGCAAGGGCAGCAGCCCAAACGAGAGTTGATCGAGCGATTTCGACAAGGTGATCAGGGTGGCAGGGCCGGGTGCATTCTGGTCGCCTCGGCCTCTTTTTGGGAGGGGGTGGATGTGCCGGGTGACGCGTTGCAGATGGTCGTCATTGACAAACTGCCTTTTCCGCCGCCCAGCGATCCACTGGTGGAGGCGCATTCCAAGCGACTGGAGGCGGCTGGGCGCAGCGTGTTCAACAGTTACTTTATGCCGGAAGCTGCAATCGCGCTCAAGCAGGGGGCTGGCCGATTGATTCGGCGTGAATCGGATTGCGGCGTGTTGGTTATTTGCGATTCACGCCTGGCCTTGATGGGGTATGGCCGCCGCCTGTTGGCAGCGCTACCCCCCATGCGAAAACTAAACTCGGAAGATGAATTGGTTGAGGCGCTGATGGCGCTTACCAGAACTTCCACCATGGATCTGAGCTGGCTTTGAAGCCTCGGGTCAGGAACTCCGACTGGGGGTAGTTCTTTTCAAGCACGCGTGTCGTATCGTCACGTAGTTGGGTCATGCCAAGTGCGTCATACGATTTGATGATGATGAACAAGGCTTCTTCGAGGGCCGGCATGCCCTGGTAGTCGGATACCACGAGTTGTGCCCTGTTGATGGCCGCTACGAAAGCACCCCGGCCAAAGTAATAGCGTGCCACGTGCACTTCGTACTGGGCCAGCGAGTTGACAATGTAGGTCATGCGCAGGCTGGCGTCCGGCGCGTAACGGGAGGTCGGGAAGCGGGCTACCAGTTCTTTGAAGGATTCAAACGACTCTTTGGCTGCCTTTTGATCCCGTTCGGCCAGATCCTGGCGTGTCACTGCAGAAAACATGCCCAAGTCATCATTGAAGTTAATGATGCCTTTAAGATACAACGCGTAATCCAGTGCGGGACTGGCCGGGTGCAGTTTCATGAAACGATCAAGGGTGGCAATGGCTTGTGCTGCCTCGCCCGTCTTGTAATTGGCGTAGGCCTTGTCAAGCTGGGCTTGCTGTGCCAAAGGGGTTCCGGCGGCGCGACCTTCCAGTTTCTCAAAAAGAGTTACAGCTTTGTCGTACGCGCCCGCGCTTAACTCGTCTTTGGCTTCGGCGTAGATTTTGTTCGGACTCCATGTCGCCGTCTTGTCTTCCGGGACAGACGAACACCCTGCCAGCAGCAAGGCTGAGCCTGCCAGCGTGCAGGCGCAGACAACCGATAATTTGGCTAGAAGCATGAGGAACAACTTTCTTGAAAAATACCAAATTGATTATATCGAGCGGGCTTGATGGCGATGATATGGAAGACCGGCCTGAGGATGGGCTGGATATTGAACTACGCCAGCTGAGGTTTGGCGAGGCCCAGCACGGAGAGCGTCTTGATCGTGCGCTGGTTGAGTTGGTGCCTGAGTTTTCGCGCAGCTATTTGCAGCAATTGATTGATTTAGAGGGTGTCACGATCAATGGTGTCGTGATTCGAAAGCCTTCAACCCGCGTCAAGGCGGCGGATGTTGGTGTTATTGAATTGCGACCCACACCCCAAAGTCAGGCATTCAAGCCGGAAGTCATGGCGCTTGAGGTCATCTATGAGGATGAGCACCTCATGGTGATCAACAAGCCAGCGGGGCTGGTCGTTCATCCGGCGCCAGGCAACTGGAGTGGCACGCTGTTAAATGGCTTGCTGGCCCATGACACGAGGGTCGTTAATTTGCCGCGGGCGGGCATTGTTCATCGACTGGATAAAGATACCAGTGGTTTGATGGTAGTGGCTCGAACGCGCCCGGTGATGGATGCGCTGATTCGACTCATTGCAGCGCGAGAAGTAAGCCGTCAGTATGTGGCGCTGGCCAATCGATCTTGGGTGGGTGCACGTACTTGTGAGGTGAATGCGCCGATAGGTCGAGATCCGCGAAATCGTCTGAGAATGGCGGTGGTTGATCTGGATAAAAACTCAGGAAAGCTGGCCCGGACAGATATTGCGCTTCTGCATAATAGCGATAAAGGGTGCTTGGTTCGCTGTACTCTGCATACAGGGCGAACCCATCAAATTCGCGTTCATATGGCATCGATCGGGCATCCCTTGGTTGCAGATTTGATTTATGGTGGTGTTGTGGCTGCAGGGCTGCAGCGGCAGGCGTTGCATGCTTGCCGCCTTGCATTTGTTCATCCCGTGACGCATGACGCGATGGTTTTTCAGTCCCCCCTGCCCGATGATTTGAGTTGTGCTTTAAATGAGTGGGGTCTCAGTTATAATCCAACATGAAGTCTTTTCGACTAGGTATTCCGACACGCAGTCGGGTATGCGCTGTGGATTTGTCAATCTGCCTATTGCGCCTCAATGATTCAACCTGATTTTTCACCTTGATGGTGTCTTTCCCGGAATAGCAAGACCATGAACACGGCGGATGCCAAGCGCATCTTAGAAACCGCCTTGATTTGCGCGCGGCAACCTTTGTCTGTGCGCGAGATGCGCTTGCTGCTGGATGGCGGGGTGAGTGTTGATACGCTCAAAGTCTTGCTGCTGGAGATTCAGCAAGACTGGTCGCAACGGGGGGTGGAGTTGACCAGCGTTGCGACGGGGTGGCGTTTTCAAAGTCGCCCTGAAATGAGGGAGTTTCTTGATCGATTGCATCCCGAAAAGCCGCCGCGTTATACCCGTGCCACGCTGGAGACGCTCGCTATCATTGCCTATCGTCAACCGGTAACACGTGGTGATATTGAAGATATCCGGGGTGTTGTGGTTAACTCCCTTCTTCTTAGGCAGTTGGAAGATCGCGGCTGGATTGAAGTGATTGGTCACCGTGAGACGGTTGGTCGGCCAGCGCTTTTTGCGACAACCAAGCATTTTTTGAATGATCTTGGGCTTGAATTTCTTGATCAGCTGCCGGTATTGGACACGGCAGCGCAGCAGGCTAGCGTCATGGAGGTGCTTGACACCCGTGAACTGGATGTTTTACCCGCTATTGCGTTGACGGTGAATGACCGTAGCGCTGCGGCAGAAGTTGTTGTAACTGGTGATGCCGGTTCTGACGCTAAATTATTTTTCTTGACGGGGACTCAATCATGACCGCAAACACTGCCGACACTTCGGCTCAGGTGACCGTGGATTCTTTTAAGCAAGCGCCTAAGCTGCAAGTTGTGGGGCAATCTGTGGGTGAAGAGAAGTCGGGAGCCCTTGTTTCTGGTAATCGTTTTGATGATGTTATTTCTGGTCAATTCGATGCGGATGAAGAGTGTCTGGATCTTCTTCCTTCCAAGCGGGTGTTGGCGCCAATGGCGGAGACGCCCAAGTTGCACAAAGTTCTTGCCCAGGCGGGTATGGGGTCAAGGCTGGAGATGGAGCAGTTGATTCTGGAGGGGCGAATCACGGTTAATAATGAGCCTGCTCATATTGGTCAGCGCGTCCAGTTTGGTGATCATGTGAAGGTGAATGGCAAGCCCATTCGTTTTCGGGTTGATGCGCCACCTGCGCGGGTCATTGCGTACCACAAGCCTGTAGGTGAGGTTGTCACGCATGATGACCCCCAAAATCGTCCTACTGTTTTCCGCCGGTTGCCCAAGTTGTATCAGGGGAAATGGCAGTCGGTGGGGCGCTTGGATCTTAATACGGAGGGTTTGTTGCTCTTTACCAGCTCAGGTGAATTGGCTAATAACCTGATGCATCCGCGGTTTGGTTTGGAGCGGGAGTATGCGGTTCGCGTACTTGGTGCCTTGAGTCGGGAGGAGAAGCAAAGGCTGCTTGACGGTGTTAAGTTGGATGATGGTGTTGCCCAATTTGGTTCGATTGAAGAGGGTGGTGGTGAGGGTGCAAATTGCTGGTACCGTGTCACGATCTCTGAGGGGCGAAATCGGGAAGTACGTCGCATGTTTGAGGCAGTTGGGCATGCGGTTAGTCGGCTGATTCGCATTCGATATGGGGCTATGGTTTTGCCGCGCGGGCTTAAGCGTGGTGCATGGATGGAGCTGGACGAGGGGGACATCAAGGCGTTGATGCAGGTTGTTGGTACACGAGCTGCCCGTGCATTAGGGGATGGGGTGGATCCTGGTGCTGCAGGCGCTTCCCGGAGTGAGCCTTCGGGTCGTGAGGCAGGTGCGAGAAATCAGCGTCGAGGTGTGCGTGGCAGTGGTCCACGTAGTTCCGGTAGTGGTCAGCGCAGTGTGTCGACTGGAGGTGTCAAAGAAAATGACTCAAATAGGAAAAATAGGGCTGCACCAGGTGGGCGTCAGGCGGGTGCAGCTCAGCCGGATCCCATGAAGACGGCTTTTGGTTATATTGGCGCCGATAGTTTCACCCGCCAGCGGCAGGATTTGGGGGCGCGACGTGGTGCAGGTTCTGGGAGTGGGCAAGGTCGAGGTGGACGAAGTCGCTAATTTGTGCTGCTGCGCGGATCTGTATTGGTGCTTGCTCCCGCAGGAGGAATTTTTCTTGTCATCTCAATAGCTGCTGATGACGGGTTAAAATCATATGCTTTGCCCGGTGGGCAGCAATTTAAATATTAAATTCAGGAAAAACCATGACTATCGAACGTACTCTCTCTATCATCAAGCCTGATGCAGTTGCCAAAAACGTGATTGGCCAAATTTACGCGCGCTTTGAAGCGGCGGGCCTGAAAGTGGTCGCAGCCAAAATGGTTAGCTTGTCGCGTGGTGAGGCTGAGGCTTTTTACGCTGCCCATAAAGAGCGTTCTTTCTTCAAGGATCTCGTGGACTTCATGGTCTCTGGTCCTGTCATGATTCAAGCGCTGGAAGGCGAGAACGCGGTGCTGAAACATCGCGATCTCATGGGTGCGACTGACCCTAAGAAGGCTGCTCCTGGCACCATTCGTGCTGACTTTGCTGACAGCATTGATGCAAATGCTGTGCATGGTTCTGATGCTGTTGATGCTGCTGCTGTTGAAGTAAGTTTCTTCTTCCCCGGCATGAACGTGTACACCCGCTAAGTTGCTGATGACGGCCAATCTGCTCGATTACGACCTCGAGGGCTTGGCCGCTTTTTGTGAGCGGCTGGGGGAGAAGCGCTTTCGCGCGGTTCAGTTGCTGCGATGGATTCATCAGAAGGGTACTTCTAATTTTGATGACATGAGTGATCTTGCAAAATCCCTGCGGGAGAAACTCAAGGTGGCTGCGCATGTGAAGGCGCTGGATGTGATTTCGGAGCATATTTCATCAGACGGTACGATCAAGTGGTTGTTCGATGTTGGTGGTGGAAACGCTGTTGAGTCTGTTTTTATTCCAGAAGGGGATCGCGGGACTCTCTGCGTCTCATCGCAGGCGGGTTGTGCTGTAGGCTGCCGGTTTTGTTCTACGGGGCACCAAGGTTTCAGTCGGAATTTAAAAACGGGTGAAATCGTCGCCCAGTTGTGGTTCGCAGAACATTTCTTGCGAAAGTATTTGTGTCGTGATGATCGTGTCATTTCGAACGTAGTGATGATGGGGATGGGTGAGCCCTTGCAGAATTACTCTGAATTGGTTCCGGCATTGCGCGTGATGCTAGATGATCACGGATATGGCTTGTCGCGTCGCCGTGTGACGGTTTCCACGTCTGGTGTCGTACCTATGATGGATCGTCTTGCCCAAGACTGTCCAGTGGCTCTTGCCGTTTCTTTACATGCGCCGGATGATGCTTTGCGGGACAACTTGGTGCCGCTAAATAAAAAATACCCCATTGCAGAACTGTTGGCTGCATGTAGTCGGTATTTGGCGTACGCACCACGCGACTTTATTACTTTTGAATATTGCATGCTGGATGGGGTTAACGATCTTGCAGAGCATGCGAATGAATTGGTGCGTCTGGTTCGTCAGTATTCAAACGGTGGTGTTTGGTGCAAGTTCAATTTGATTCCTTTTAATCCCTTTCCTGCATCGGGTTTGATCCGATCCATGCCTGAGCAAGTTCAGGCGTTTGCCAAAATTTTGAGTGATGCTGGAATCGTCACAACAATACGGAAAACCCGGGGTGATGATATTGACGCTGCATGTGGTCAGCTGGCAGGGGATGTTAAAGATCGTACCGGTATCAGCCACCGAATCGCGCGGCAGCGCACGGTAATGCTCAAACCGATTGCGATGCTTAACAAGGAAATCAAGGAAGCTTGAGGCATGAATATGAACGCGATAGGGGGGGGGCAAATTCGGCAATGGCTGTTCTTTGCATGTTTGTTTGTCGCTGGGTTGATCAGCATTTCCGGTTGTGCTTCAAAATCGACAGGAGCAGGGCTTGGCGCTAACGGCATTGAGCTTGTGACCGATTCGGACGAGCCAGAAGCGCGTAAGCGTGCGCGTATTCGACTTGAACTGGCCGTAGGCTATTTTGAGCAGGGCCAAACGACTATTGCACTGGATGAGCTCAAGCAGTCTATTGCATCGGATCCGACATATAGCGAGGCTTACAGTTTGCGTGGCCTGATCTACATGCGGCTTAATGATTTTCGCTTTGCAGAAGAGAGTTTTAAAAAGGCTCTTCTCATCAGTCCGCAAGACTCAAGCATCATGCACAACTTGGGTTGGCTCTTGTGTCAGCAGGCTCGCTACCCAGAGTCGCAGCAGTATTT
>OFRD01000842.1_pt1 | contig 11270 bp, 10 predicted proteins | sample 1543041 | NCBI WGS metagenome assembly OFRD01 (sample SAMN07774234, study PRJEB24372) | wastewater metagenome | isolation source: Exp Tend CN 100WW | collected 2016-02
TGGGCTTCGGACAACGCACCGCCAAACACGGTGAAATCCTGGCTGAACACGAACACCAGACGGCCATTGATCATGCCGTAGCCGGTGACCACACCGTCGCCGGGGATCTTGTTGTCTTGCATGCCGAAATCGACGCAGCGGTGTTCCACGAACATGTCCCACTCTTCGAACGTGCCTTCATCGAGGAGCAGTTCCAGACGCTCGCGGGCGGTGAGTTTGCCCTTTTTGTGCTGCGCGTCGATGCGTTTTTGGCCACCGCCCAAACGCGCGAGTTCGCGCTTGGCTTCAAGTTGTTCAAGTATGTCGTGCATGGTTTTCTCTCTTTGCGAAGTTTGACGGGTCTCTGTCTTTAATTGCTACTATTTTTATAGCTACTCACGCGCTATTCATATGGGCCAGCAGCATATTTCGTGCTGCAGTGGAAGCGGCCATGCGGCCCTCAAGCACCTCTTGGGTGAGTTGAGGCAGCAGTTGTTGCACCTGGGGGTGCTGGCGAAAGGCCTGCTTCAGTCCGCTGTCAATACGTTCCCACATCCACGCCAGCGACTGTTGTTGCCGACGCAGGGCCAGCTTGCCATTGGCGGTTTGCAGGGTTCTGAATTCGGTCACGGCGGCCCAGAATTGATCGACACCCTGGCCGTGCAAGGCGCTGAGTTGCAGCGCTTTGGGGTGCCAGGTGGCTTCGTCATGGCGGCCAAACAGGCCCAGCAGTTGCATGGCGGCGGTAATCTGCAGCTGTGCCCGCTGGGCGGCCAGCGCGTCAATGTCAGCCTTGTTGATGGCGACCAGATCGGCCAGCTCCATCACGCCTTTTTTGATGGCCTGCAGATCGTCACCGGCGTTGGGCAGTTGCATCAGCACGAACATGTCGGTCATGTTCGCCACGGTGGTCTCGCTTTGGCCCACGCCCACGGTTTCGACGATCACCACGTCATAGCCTGCGGCCTCGCAGACCAGCATGGCCTCGCGCGTTTTCTCGGCCACGCCCCCCAGCGTACCGCTGGACGGACTGGGCCGAATGTAAGCCTGTTCATGCACCGAGAGCCGCTCCATGCGGGTTTTATCCCCCAGGATGGAGCCCCCCGACACCGTGGAAGACGGGTCGATGGTGAGCACGGCCACGCGGTGGCCTTGCCCAATCAGGTACAGCCCCAGTGCCTCGATAAAGGTGGATTTGCCCACGCCCGGCACCCCGCTGATGCCCAGCCGAAAGGCCTGGCCGGTGTACGGCAGCAGACCAGTCAGCAGCTCATCGGCCTGCGCCCGGTGGTCGGTTCGGGTTGATTCAAGCAGCGTAATCACTTTGGCAATGGCGCGGCGCTGCTGGGCGCCCTCGCCTTGCACAATCGCCGCCACGGACAAGGGGTTTGGCGCCCCAGGTCGTTTGGCAGAGTTAGTCTCCATCGTCATCATGGTCATGAATAGAGGGTTAGCCCCGAATCAGCTCAGGCGATGGCCTTCTTGATTTGCTCCAGCACGTCTTTGGCACTGGCGGGCACGGGGGTGCCGGGACCGTAAATGCCTTTGACGCCCGCTTCATACAGCATGTCGTAATCCTGGCGTGGAATCACACCGCCAACAAAGACGATGATGTCGTCAGCGCCCTGCTTCTTGAGTTCAGCAATGATGGCGGGCACCAGCGTCTTGTGACCGGCAGCCAGGGTGGAGACCCCCACGGCATGCACGTCGTTTTCAATTGCCTGGCGAGCGCACTCTTCGGGCGTCTGGAACAGCGGACCCATGTCGACGTCAAAACCGAGATCGGCAAAAGCGGTGGCGACCACTTTGGCGCCCCGGTCATGGCCGTCCTGACCGAGTTTGGAAATCATCACGCGGGGGCGGCGGCCTTGCGCTTCGGCAAAGTCGTTGATTTCACCTTTGAGCGCATCCCAGCCTTCGGCCGAGTCGTAGGCGGCGGCGTAGACACCGGTCACCTTTTGGGTGTCGGCACGGTGACGGCCGTACACGGTTTCCAGCGCATCGCTGACTTCGCCCACGGTGGCACGCAGGCGCATGGCCTGGATCGTCAGGTCGAGCAAGTTGCCATCGCCCTTGTCTGCTGCAGAAGTAATAGCAGCCAAGGCAGATGCCACAAGGGCTGGATCGCGTTTTTCCTTGATAACCTTCAAGCGCTCGATCTGGCCATCGCGCACGCGGACGTTGTCCACTTCGAGCGTTTCAATGGCGTCTTCGGTCTTGAGTTTGTATTTATTGATACCGACGATCACGTCCTTGCCGCTGTCAATGCGCGCCTGTTTCTGCGCTGCTGCCGCTTCAATCTTCAGCTTGGCCCAGCCACTGTCCACCGCCTTGATCATGCCGCCCATGGCTTCGACTTCTTCGATGATCTTCCAGGCAGCATCGGCCATGTCCTGCGTCAGCTTTTCCATCATGTAGGAACCAGCCCAGGGATCGACCACGCTGGTGATGTGGGTCTCTTCCTGGATGATGAGCTGAGTGTTGCGGGCGATGCGCGAGCTGAACTCGGTCGGCAGCGCAATGGCTTCATCCAGTGCATTGGTGTGCAGCGACTGGGTGCCGCCAAACACGGCAGCCATCGCTTCAATCGTGGTGCGTACCACGTTGTTGTACGGGTCTTGTTCGGTCAGCGACCAGCCCGAGGTCTGGCAGTGGGTGCGCAGCATGAGCGACTTGGGGTTCTTCGCGTCAAAACCCTTCATGATGCGGCACCACAGCAGGCGCGCCGCACGCATTTTGGCCACTTCCAGGTAGAAGTTCATGCCAATCGCCCAGAAGAAACTCAGGCGCCCGGCGAATTCATCCACATCCATGCCCTTTCCAATGGCGGTCTTGACGTATTCCTTGCCGTCGGCCAGCGTGAAGGCCAGTTCCAGCGCCTGGTTGGCACCGGCTTCCTGCATGTGGTAACCGCTGATAGAAATTGAGTTGAACTTCGGCATGTTCTTGGCCGTGTACTCGATGATGTCGCCGATGATGCGCATGGAAGGCGCAGGCGGGTAGATGTAGGTGTTGCGCACCATGAACTCTTTCAGAATGTCATTCTGAATCGTTCCCGAGAGCTTGTCCTGGCTCACACCCTGCTCTTCGGCGGCAATCACGTAGCCCGCCAGCACCGGCAGCACGGCGCCGTTCATGGTCATGGAAACGCTGACTTTGTCCAACGGAATTTCGTTGAACAAAATTTTCATATCTTCCACCGAGTCAATCGCCACACCAGCTTTACCGACGTCGCCGGTCACACGCGGATGGTCGGAGTCATAGCCACGGTGCGTCGCCAAGTCAAACGCCACCGACACGCCCTGACCACCAGCGGCCAGTGCCTTGCGGTAGAACGCATTGGATTCTTCAGCGGTCGAGAAACCGGCGTATTGACGAATCGTCCAGGGGCGCACTGCGTACATGGTGGCTTGCGGGCCGCGCAGGTAGGGCTCAAAACCTGGCAGCGTGTTGGCGTAAGGCAGGTCTGCGGTGTCGGCGGCGGTGTAGAGCGGCTTGACGGTGATGCCGTCTGGCGTGATCCAGTTGAGGGCATCCACATTGCCGCCGGGAGCGGACTTGGCAGCGGCCTTGGCCCAGGCTTCGAGGCTGGCGTTCTGAAATTCAGGATTGTTTTGGGTCATGACGGCTACCGTTCGCAATGAGTTTATCGAAAGAATTAAACACGCAATGCGCCCGGATTGATTTGATCCAATGCGCGCTTGCGTGAATTTACCGTAGTTTACGATATTTATAATTATTGATTAATAAAATTTGTTCAAGCTTACAATCTATGCCATGACCGCACTTTCCTTATCTCACCGCGCACTTTACGAAGAGGTGGCCGAACTCCTGCGTCAGCGAATTTTTGACCGCGACCTGCCACCGGGGAGCTGGATTGATGAGCTGAAAATTGCCGAAGCCTATGGCATCAGCCGCACGCCGCTGCGCGAAGCACTTAAAGTGCTGGCAGCGGAAGGCCTGGTGACCATGAAAGTACGGCGTGGCGCCTACGTAACGGAAGTCTCCGAGCGTGACTTGGCCGATGTTTACTACCTGCTCAGCCTGCTGGAGTCGGATGCCGCCAGCCTGGTAGCCAGCAGCGCAACGACTGCCCAAATCGAAGAATTGCAAGCTCTGCACAGCGAGCTGGAAGCAGCGGCAGGCCCCGACCAGCAAGACCGGGAGCTATTTTTTGAAATCAATGATCGCTTTCACATGCGCCTACTGGAGATGGCCAACAATCGCTGGCGCGTCCAGATGGTGAGGGATCTGCGCAAAGTCATGAAGCTCAACCGTCACAACTCGCTGCTTAAATCAGGCCGGATTCAGGAATCACTGAATGAACACCGGGCTTTGATGGCTGCGATTGTGGCGCGGGATGCCACGCTGGGCCTGCAGCGGATGCAGGCGCACTTCAAGAGCGGGCTGGACGCTGCCATCTGACCTGCACCTGACAGGGGATTTACTTCAATGCCAGGAGTTGAATGCATGTTCGGCATGCTCAAGCATTACCACTGAATTGCCACTCGCCTTAAGAAAAAGGCCAGCTATTTCAAAGAAATGCTGGCCTCTGCCGAGACTCTGATGTTGCTACGCCGATTCACCAACAGAGATACATGAATGAATAACTTGGCTTGAACTTATTTAAAATCCGAGGGAGGCGGCTATTTGAATAGCCCTACTGGCCTGCCCGGAGGGGATCGAACCCCCGACCCACAGCTTAGAAGGCTGTTGCTCTATCCAACTGAGCTACGGGCAGAGATCGAGAGAAGAAAAAGATATGGTCGGGGCGAAAGGATTCGAACCTTCGACCCTCTGGTCCCAAACCAGATGCGCTACCAGGCTGCGCTACGCCCCGACATGTATGTATTGTAACGGGTTAAAGCGCCTATTTTGGCAGTCGATGCTAATTTAGTGTCGAATGCTCATCACTCATTCAACAAACAACTGCGCCATCCAGCCAATTCCGTCGGATACAGTCACTCAATGCCCCCTCAAATCCCAGCATTACCATGGCTTGCCCCAGGTCAAGACTTCCCACCCGCGAATCAAGCTTGGGATGAAGAATCTCCCGCACCCGGACTACTTGCCGCAGGCGGCACACTAAATGCACGCACATTACAACGAGCCTACAGCCAGGGAATATTCCCGTGGTTCAGCGAAGGACAACCGATCCTCTGGTGGAGTCCCGAGCCAAGAATGGTACTGATCCCCTCCGAATTCCGGCTACACCTATCACTGAGAAAAACCCTCCAGAAATTTCGAAAAACAGAAGGCTGTGAAATTCGGATCGATACCGCCTTTGAGCAAGTCATTCAAGCCTGCTCACTCACCTCCCGCGAGGGGCAAGCTGGCACATGGATCGTCCCTGACATGATTGCTGCCTATATCGACTTGCACCAAGCGGGCTTGGCTCATAGCGTGGAAACATGGATCAATGGCAAGCTCATTGGTGGGTTGTACTGCGTTGCACTGGGAAAATCGGTATTTGGCGAATCCATGTTCAGCCACGCGACCGACGCCTCCAAAACTGCACTTGCCGCGCTGGTTTGCTTTTGCTGCCACCACGCTATCCGGCAGATTGATTGCCAACAAAATACGCAGCACCTAGCCTCGCTGGGCGCACGGGAGATTTCCCGCGATCTCTTTATCAAACAAGTAGCGACAGGGATCACCCAGCCAGCGCCCATCTGGCAGTTTGACGCCCTATACTGGCAAGCGTTATTACCGTCAAAGTCAGCACCAACGTGACGCAACTCAAGAACACGCCCCTGCAGGCGCTGCAATTTTATGCAACCGCACCCTATCCCTGCAGCTATCTGCCTCAACAGCAGGCGCGATCGCAAGTGGCAACGCCCAGCCATTCAATCGATAACACCGTTTATTCCGAGCTCGTCAGCAAAGGTTTTAGGCGAAGTGGCTTATTCACTTACCGCCCCTATTGCGATAAATGCCATGCCTGCATACCACTTCGTGTGCTTGCCAACGAATTCCGGCCGGACAGAAGTCAACGGCGTGCGTCGTCTCGTCATTCAAACCTACAGGCCAGAGTCAGTGAGCTCAGCTTTGCACAAGAACACTATGCGCTGTATCTCCGCTATCAGCATGCGCGACATGCGGGTGGCGGCATGGATCATGACAACATCGATCAGTACACGCAATTTCTGCTGCAAAGCCGGGTGAATACCCGACTGGTTGAATTCCGCGATACACAGGCCGATGGCTCGGCGGGTAAATTGAAAATGGTCTCGATCATTGACGTTCTCGATGATGGAATCTCCGCTGTTTACACCTTCTACGAACCTGAGTTGAATAGCAGCTACGGCACATACAACGTCCTGTGGCAGATTGAACAAGCCAAGACACTTAAACTTGCGCACGTTTATCTCGGCTACTGGATTCAGGAGAGTCAGAAAATGAATTACAAGGCCAACTTTTCTCCCTGGGAGCTATTTGTTAATGGCGCGTGGATTGAAAAAAATTCACCAAACAGGCTTTGATCATCGATTTCTTGGGTTCTGTGCAGATAAATATTTCACCAAGTAAAATAGCCGGGGTACAGATCAGAAGTAGCCATGCAGAAAAAAAATCCCAATATTCCCACCACCCCTACGGTTCAAGTCATTGAACGCATGTTTATATTGATGGACGTCCTGGCATCCCGAGAAGAGGCTATTTCATTGAAAGAAATCAGTGAAAAAACAGGACTACACCCATCGACAACTCACCGCTTGTTAAATGATCTGGCTACAGGCCGTTTTGTAGATCGCCCGCAATCAGGTTGCTATCGGCTCGGCATGCGCTTGCTTGAGTTGGGAAACCTGGTCAAAAACAGGCTCAATGTCCGTGATGCGGCACTGGTACCCATGCGGGAATTGCACAAACTCATCCAGCAACCGGTCAATTTGAGCATGCGCCAAGGCGATGAGATTGTTTATATCGAACGCACTTACAGCGAACGGTCTGGCATGCAGGTGGTTCGAGCTATTGGAGGACGTGCACCACTGCATTTAACTTCAGTTGGGAAATTATTTTTGGCGGCAGATGACCCGCAACGGGTACGTAATTACGCCACGCGAACAGGTTTAAGCGGACACACCAAAAACAGTCTCACTCAACTGCCCGCCTTGGAGCGCGAACTTTCAAAAGTTCGGCAGTATGGCATTGCGCATGACAACGAAGAGCTTGAACTTGGCGTCCGCTGCATGGCAGCCGGGATTTATGACGACCAAGGTACGTTGGTGGCAGGCTTGTCAATTTCGGCCCCTGCAGGCCGCCTGGAAGAAGAATGGCTACCCAAGCTTCAGGCCACCGCCCGTGAAATTTCAATGACTTTAGGCTACAAACCTGACGCCCCACCAATCCGCTAACGGTTAGCCGCTAATTTCTCACTTGCGTACGCACCCGCCAAAGGCACTGGGCCTGGCGGTTTTGCTGGAATCGATTCGACCCAGCGACGAACACGCTCGGCATCCCCCAAACGACTGAGTTTCCCCGCCGAGTCGAGAAACACCATGATGAGCTTGCGCCCAGCAACTTTGGCCTGCATGACAAGGCACTGACCAGCCTCTGTGATGTAACCTGTTTTTTGCAAGCCAATATCCCAAGAGGAATTCTTCACGAGCCTATTCGTGTTGTTATATTGCAGCGTTCGATTTCCGACTTCCACTTGATACCCAGGAGATGTGGAGAGCTCACGCAAGACCGGATCACCATGGGCAACATTGACCAATTTAGCCAAATCACGTGCACTGGACTGATTTTTACTAGAGAGTCCGGTAGGTTCCACATAATTGGTATCGTTCATGCCAATCAAGCGAGCCTTGGCATTCATCAGGCCAACAAAAACGGGTAAACCACCTGGGTAACTTCGGCCAAGGGCATGTGCAGCGCGATTTTCACTTGACATTAAAGCCAAATGCAGCAACTCGCCACGACTTAGCACCGTCCCCACGCTCAGACGGGATGAACTGCCTTTTTCAGTATCAACATCGTCTTGAGAAATCGTGATGGATTCGTTCATAGGCAAACCAGCTTCACTAAGGACAAGGCCCGTCATCAGCTTGGTCAGGGATGCAATTGGCAGAATAGCTTTATCATTTTTACTGAATAAAACTTCACTGGTATCTTGATCAATCACCAACGCCACACTGGATTTCAAATCCAATGAATCCTGTGCGCCATGCAAACCGGCCATTTGTCCGAACGAAGGTCGTGATGGCACAGCCGCAGCACGAACGAGCGACTTGCGCTTGGCAGAACCCAATAGCTTCGAGACTTTCCGTTTGGCAATGAAGGGGCTCTTGGATGATTTAACCGAATGTGAATGTTTTTTCTTCTGGGCAGCCTCGGCCTGCGGCAACGAAACGGCTGCCACGAAAATCGTCAATCCAAAGACAAAGGATATTCGTCGCCAAATATTTCCAACCGTAATCTGATGAGAGCGGGACATGAATCAATCTTTGGATATTTTTGAAGCGAACTCAGAACCACTATTTATGCAAACCACGTTCATCCGGTTCTTCCGTCGAGATACTAATCACACTCGTTTGAACCCCGTTGGTCTTACGCCATCCATAAATGACGTACCCACTGAAACCGTATATGACGAACAGGGAAAACATAACAATCGGGGGATCAATATTGATCACAGCAATACCCAACGCGATCAATACAATGACAGCAAACGGCACACTCTTCTTCATGTGAACGTCTTTGAAGCTATAAAAGGGAACATTGGTCACCATTGTCAAACCAGAGTACAGGGCCAATGCAAACATTGGCCATGCCACAACTGAGCCTTTGACACCAAGATCCGTCATCAACCAGATAAACCCGGCCACTAATGCTGCAGCGGCAGGAGATGGCAAACCCTGAAAATAGCGCTTATCCACAACCGCCGTATTCACGTTAAACCTGGCCAAACGCAAGGCTGCGCAGGCGCAATAAACAAACGCAGCAATCCATCCCCAGCGCCCCAAACCCTGAAGGGCCCATACATAGGAAATAATCGCAGGGGCGGCACCGAAAGACACCATGTCTGACAATGAGTCCATTTGCTCACCAAACGCACTTTGCGTGTTTGTCATGCGGGCTACCCGCCCATCGAGACTATCAAGCACCATGGCGCAAAAAACGCCTATAGCAGCCAAGTCGAAGCGCCCATTGATCGCCATCACAATGGCATAAAACCCGCCAAAAAGTGCTGCCAACGTGAACAGGTTGGGCAAAATGTAGATGCCTTTTCGGCGCTTTCTCACTACTACAGCATCACACTCGGCAAAGTCTGATTCGTTTCCGTCATGCATAAAATTGATCTCCAGCCCTCAATAGTAACAAAGGCCACCGAAGTGACCTTTGTTACGGGAGTCAGTTGACTCAGTTGCGGGTCTGATCGACGAGCTTGTTCTTTTTAATCCAAGGCATCATCGCGCGAAGTTTTTCACCAACTTGCTCAATCTGATGCTCGGATGTCAAGCGGCGACGGCTCAACAAAGTGGGAGCGCCAGCTTGATTTTCCAGGATAAAGCTCTTCGCGTACTCACCCGTCTGAATGTCTTTCAGGCACTGGCGCATAGCGTCTTTGGTGGCACTGGTCACAATCCGGGGGCCGGTGACATACTCACCATATTCGGCATTATTGGAAATGGAGTAGTTCATGTTGGCAATACCGCCTTCATAAATCATGTCCACAATCAACTTGAGTTCGTGCAAGCACTCGAAATAGGCCATCTCAGGCGCATAACCCGCTTCGACCAAGGTCTCAAAGCCGGCCTTGATCAATTCAACCGTACCGCCGCACAAAACAGCCTGTTCGCCGAACAAGTCGGTTTCAGTTTCTTCACGGAAATTGGTTTCAATGATGCCAGCCTTGCCGCCGCCATTGGCCATCGCGTAGCTCAAGGCCAGATCGCGTGAACGGCCAGACTTGTCTTGATGCATGGCGATCAGATGAGGAACACCGCCACCCTGTGCGTAGGTACCACGCACGGTGTGACCTGGCGCCTTGGGAGCGACCATCCAGACATCAAGATCGGCGCGGGGAGTGACCAAGCCGTAATGGACATTGAAGCCGTGAGCAAACACCAAGGAAGCACCTTGCTTGATGTTTGGCTCAATTTCTTTGCTGTAAACCGAAGCAATTTGCTCATCGGGCAACAAAATCATGACCACGTCAGCGGCCTTAACCGCATCAGCGACTTCAGCAACTTTGAGGCCAGCTTTTTCGACCTTCGGCCATGAAGCGCCACCCTTGCGCAAACCAACAACCACGTTCACGCCGCTATCGTTCAGATTCTGGGCATGCGCATGACCCTGGCTACCGTAGCCAATGATCGCAACCGTCTTACCTTTGATGAGACTCAGATCGCAGTCTTTATCGTAAAAAACTTTCATGTTTTCTCCTTTTAAAAAAATTAAACTCTCAAAATTCGTTCACCGCGACCAATGCCACTAGAGCCGGTACGGACTGTCTCCAAAATCGCACCGCGCTCAATAGCGTCCAGAAATGCGTCATTTTTCGACTGCTCACCCGTCAATTCAATGGTGTAGCTTTTTTCGGTCACATCGATGATGCGACCACGAAAAATATCAGCCATGCGCTTCATTTCCTCGCGTTCCTTGCCCACGGCACGCACCTTCACCATCATGAATTCACGCTCGATGTAGGCGCCTTCAGTCAGATCAACCACCTTCACGACTTCAATCAGACGATTCAAGTGTTTGGTAATTTGTTCAATGACATCTGCTGACCCTGTGGTCTGAATCGTCATACGAGACAAACTTGGATCCTCGGTCGGCGCCACAGTGAGCGATTCAATGTTATAGCCACGGGCTGAAAAAAGACCCACGACACGCGAAAGAGCGCCCGCTTCATTTTCCAACAATACTGCAATGATATGTTTCATGAGATGAGATTCCTCTTTTCGCTGCCCTCCCCCTGCGGCGGTAACCACAAGGCTTGGCAAACAATAGATTCGTCAGAAGTTAGTTAAAGATCTTCAGAGCCAAGCAGCATTTCGGTAATGCCACTGCCTGCGCGAACCATAGGAAACACATTTTCAGTAGGATCGGTTCGGAAATCCATAAAGACGGTGCGATCTTTCAGTTTGCGCGCCTCACGCAACGCGGGCTCCACATCCTGCGCCCGTTCAATCAACATGCCGACGTGACCATAGGCCTCCGCCAATTTTACAAAATTGGGCAGCGCATCCATATAGCTGTGGCTGTAGCGCCCTTCATACTCAACCTCTTGCCACTGGCGCACCATGCCGAGATAGCGGTTATTGAGCGAGACGACCTTGATCGGG
>OFRD01000844.1_pt1 | contig 11263 bp, 9 predicted proteins | sample 1543041 | NCBI WGS metagenome assembly OFRD01 (sample SAMN07774234, study PRJEB24372) | wastewater metagenome | isolation source: Exp Tend CN 100WW | collected 2016-02
CGAGCTTCGCCCAGTCCTTGCCGGCGATTACGATCGAGCCGGCATCGGGGTCGATCAGCCGCACGATGCAGCGCGCCAGCGTCGATTTGCCCGAGCCGGACTCGCCGACGATGCCGAGCGTCGCGCCGCGCGGCAGGCGCAGCGAGACGTTCTTGACGGCTTCCGTGATCCGCGCGCCGCGACCGAGGAAGCCGCCGGTGCGATAGGTCTTGGAGACGCCGTCGATGGTCAGGATGGTCTTGCCGGACAGGATGCGCGGCGGTGGCGTCGTCAGCGGCGGCACGGCGGCAATCAATTGCCTTGTATAGGGATGCTGCGGATCGTTCAGTACCGTGTCGGCCGCGCCTTGCTCGACGATGGCGCCGTGCTGCATCACCACGACGCGATCGGCGATCTCGGCGACCACACCGAAATCATGGGTGATGAACAGCACCGCGGTCTTCTTGCGCTGCTGCAGATCGCGGATCAGTTTCAGGATCTGCGCCTGGGTCGTGACGTCGAGCGCGGTGGTCGGCTCGTCCGCGATCAGGAGTTTCGGGTCGAGCGCCAGCGCCATCGCGATCATGGCGCGCTGGCGTTGGCCGCCGGACAGCTCGTGCGGGTAGGCTTTCGCAGCCGCCTTCGGATCGGAGATCCGAACGTCTTCGAGCAGCGCCAGCACCCGCGCGTTGATCTCAGCCTTGGACAGGCCGGTGTGGATCGCAAACATCTCGCCGATCTGGTCGCCGATGGTGCGCAACGGATTGAGCGCGGTCATCGGCTCCTGGAAGATCATCGCGATCCCCGCGCCGCGGACCTCGCGCATGGCGGCGCCATCTGCGGCGCAGAGGTCGCGGCCCTCGAACATCATCCGGCCCCGTTCGATCGTCACCTCGTTGGGCAGAAGCCGCATGATGGCGTTGGCCATCATCGACTTGCCGGAGCCGGACTCGCCGACCACGCAGAGGATCTCGTTCGACGCGACAGACAATGAGACGTCGGACAGCGCATGCGGCCGGTCGGCGCCCCTGGGCAGGCGCACGGTCAGGCCGTCGAGCGAAAGGACAGCTTCGCTCATCGGCTCTTCAGCCTCGGATTGAGCGCATCGTTGAGGCCCTGGCCGACCAGCGACACCGCCAGCACGGTGACGAGGATCGCGATGCCGGGGATTGCCGAGACGTACCACTGCACGCGCAGCACGTCGCGGCCGAGCCCGATCAGATTGCCCCAGGAGGCGACGTTGGGATCGGACAGCCTTAAGAAAGCGAGCGCGCTTTCCAGCAGGATCGCGACCGCCATCACCACGCTGGCATAGACGATGACCGGCGGCAGCGCGTTGGGCAGGATCTCGCCGAGGATCAACTGGAGGTCCTTCATGCCGAGCGTCTTGCCGGCCTGGACGAATTCGCGGTTGCGCAGCGACAGGAACTCGGCGCGGGTCAGCCGCGCCGGCGCCGGCCACGACACCACGCCGACTGCAATGGTCACCGTGGTCAGGGTCGAGCCGAACACCGCGACCAGCACCAGCAGCAGCACGAAGTTCGGCAAGGTCTGGAACGCCTCGGTGATCCGCATCAGGACATTGTCGACCCAGCCGCCATAATAGCCCGCGAAGGCGCCGACCAGGATGCCGATCACGATCGCGATCACGGTGGCGACCCCGCCGATCAGGAGCGAAATCCGCGCGCCGTAGAAGATCTGGGCGGCGATGTCGCGCCCGGAATTGTCGGTACCGAGCAGGAATCGCGGGTTGGAGAACGGCCAGACCAGCGGCCGGCCCGCCAGCGCGAGCGGATCGCGCGGATACAGGAAGCCGGCGCTGACGGCCATCGCGATGATGAGCAGCAGCAGGATCAGGCCGATCACCGCAGCCGGGCTGCGGAAGTAGCGTTTCACCGCATCCATCGTCAGCCCTCCGCCGCGATGCGCGGATCGAGCCGCGCGTAGAGCAGGTCGACCACGAAGTTCACCGATATCACGAGCAGCGCGGACACGAAGACGATGCCGAGCAGTGTGTTGAGGTCGCGCTGCACGACCGATTCATAGGCGAGGCGGCCGAGGCCGGGCAGCGAGAACACGCTCTCCACCACGACAGAGCCGCCGAGCATGGTGCCGGCCTGCAATCCGATCAGCGTCACCATCGGCAGCAGCGCGTTGCGCAGCACGTGGCGGGTGATGACGTGCGTCTCGTCCAGCCCCTTGGCGCGGGCGGTGCGGACGAAATCGAGGTTCAAGACCTCGAGCATCGAAGCGCGCATAATGCGCAGATAGATCGCAAGGAAGATCAGCCCGAGCGTCAGCGTCGGCAGCACCAGGTGGGCGGCGATGTCGAGCACGCGCCAGATCCCGGTCTGCACGGTGCCGATGTCTTCGAAGCCGCCCGGCGGCAGCCATTGCAGATAGACCGAGAACACCACGATCGCCATCAGCCCGAACCAGAACGAAGGCGTGGCGTAGAAGATCAGGCCGAGTGTGGAGATCAGCGTATCCGGCCAGCGGTTGACGCCACGCGAGGCGATCACGCCGAACACGAGGCCGAAGAAGAACGCAAACGACAGCGACGCGGTCATCAACAGGATGGTCGGCGGCAGCCGTTCCAGGATCACGGTCGCCACCGGCTTGCCGTAGATCGAGGAGAATCCGAGATCGAGCCGCACCAGATGCCACAGATAATTGCCGAGCTGCGCCGGAACCGAGAGGTCGAGCCCGTAAAACTTGCGCAGCGCCTCGGCGGTCGCGGCATCGCCGCCGCCCATCTGCGCCATCAGCGCATCGACGGTGTCGCCGGGTGCGAGCTGCAACAGCAGGAACACGCCGATCAGGATCAGGAACAAGGTCGGAATCGAGGCGGCGAGCCGCCGCCCCGCAAGGCTCAGGATACGCATGCTTCATCTATAGCGGTTTCAGACGACGTGGACACTGGCCTCTCGGTCACCTCGCCCCGCTTGCGGGGAGAGGTCGGATCGCATCGTCAGATGCGATCCGGGTGAGGGGGTACAGGTCTGTCGATGGATCGAAATTGCGGAGAGGGCCCCTCACCACAACCCTCTCCCCGTGAAGAAACGGGGAGCGGGAGAAGCGGCCTCATGCACTCAGCCAAAGATCGTGCCAGCTCGCCGAGCCCCAGCGTGGGGTGTTGGAGTGGTTGCGCGCCTTGGCCGTAATCACGGTGACGAAGATCTGCTCGATCGGCATCCAGACCGGCAGCTCGGTGTTCACCTCCTTGACGAATTCGGCGTACAGCGCCTTGCGCTTCACCGGATCGACTTCGGTGGCGGCATTGTCGATGGTGGCATCGACGGTCTTGTCCTCCCAGCCCCATTGGTTGGTCCACGGCGCGCCCTTGGGCTGGCCGGAGCGGTACCACACCGTGGTCGAGACCGCGGGATCGTTGCGGTACTGGTGCCAGCCGGTGGCGAGGTCGAAGGCGTGATCGTCATAGACCTGCTTGAGGAAGCCGCCGCCGTCGTTCCGCACGATGTCGACCTGGATGCCGACTTCGCCCAGCGACTGCTGGATGAAGGTCGACCACAGCGAGATGTCCTCGCCCCACGGCGCCGGCAAGAGCTTCAGCGCGAAGCGGTTGCCGCCACTGGCCTTGAAGCCGGCCTCATCGAGCAGCGCGATCGCCTTGGCCTTGTCATAGGGATATTGCGGCGTGTTCGGCCCGGGATAGAAGTCGGTCGAGGTCGAGGGGATCGGGCCGGTGCCGAGCTTGGCGAAATCGCCCAGGAAATTCTCGATGAAGAACGGCACGTTGATCGCATGCGCGATGGCGCGGCGAACGCGGATGTCGGACAATTCCTTGCGGCGGAAGTTGAACTCGATGGTGTTGGTGCGGGCGTTGCCCTCATTGCCCTTGGTCTGGACGATGAAGCGCTTGTCCTTGCCGAGCCGGGCCATGTCCGAGATCGTCAGCCCGGAGAACGGGCTGTAATGCAGCTCGCCGGCCTCCATCTGCGCGGCCGCGGCGGCGCGGTCGGTGATCACCTTCCAGACGATGCGGTCGAGATAAGGCGCGTTCGGCCGCCAGTAATCCGGGTTGCGGTCGGCGATGATGTATTGCCCGCGCTCATATTTGACGAATTTGAACGGGCCGGTGCCGACCGGCGCCAGATTGGTCGGGTTCTGGCGGATATCGCCGCTCTCATAGAGATGTTTTGCGGAGACATAGCCGAGGTCGGGCAGGGCGCGGAGCAGCAGGTTCAGCGGCATCGGCCGCTCGTAGCGGAAGATCGCGGTCTGCGGATCGGGCGTATCGACCGAGGTGAGGAACAGCTGCAGCGTCGATCCGTAGTTGAGGATCTTCTTCCACATGTTCATCGCGGTGAAGGCGACGTCCTCCGAGGTGAACGGCTTGCCATCGTGCCATGTGATGCCCTTGCGCAGCTTGAAGGTGACGGTCTTGCCGTCCGGCGTCGCCTCCCAGCTCTCGGCCAGCACGCCGACCGGCTGTCCCTGGGCATCGAGGTCGACCAGGTTCTCCTGGATCTTGCCGCCGATGATGTAGACCCCGGTGGAGGCCTGGATGCTCGGATTGAGCTGGCGCTGCTCGGCGCCGTAGTGGACGTTGAACACGCCGCCCTTGCGCGGGGTCTCCTGCGCGAAGGCCCGCATCGGATTGATGACATTTGCCGCAATCGCGGCCGAGGTCAGCAGGGCCGTGCGGCGGTTGATCTCGAGGCGGCTCAAATCCATACGCGGGTCTCCAGAACTTACATAAAGGCTTGCATCGGGCGGCCGGCCGATCGGCGTGGCGCCCCTCTGTGATGTTACCTTGGAATGGGAACCCGAGTCGAACCCAAGTCGTTTTCTAATGGCTCGGCCTTTTGGAGGATCGTTTCCGAAACCTGAAGTGGCGCATTGCGGCGCGTCGCAACCCGGATTGCGCGCCGCGTCGTCGCAGGCCGGCGGCGCGAGATGTGTTCGGGTGATTCTCTCGAGCGGCCGCTTCGGGAGCCCCGAAGCCGCGCAAACGCTATAATTTTAGGGGTCGGAAGTGCCTTGACTGGAAAAAACACTGGAAAAATCACTGATTCGGGGGCTGTCCACAGCGATATTGCTGGGGTGAGTGCAGAAAACACTGTTTTTCTCGGCGTTTTCCGCCATATCGTGCCCACTCCAGAATCAATGGAGCAACCATGGCTACCCAACTGTCGAAGTCGCAAGTGATCGAGAAGATCGCGACCACCACCGAACTCTCCAAGCGCGACGTCAAGAACGTTTTGGACTCGCTCGTCGATGTCGGCCACAAGGAGCTGAAGAAGGCCGGGGTGTTCCTCGTCCCCGGCTTCGCGAAGTTCGTTGTCGTCAAGAAGCCTGCGACCAAGGCGCGCAAGGGCACCAACCCCTTCACCGGCGAAGAGATGATGTTCAAGGCCAAGCCGGCCCGGAAGATCGTCCGCGCACGGCCGGTCAAGGCCGCCAAGGACGCGGTTTAAGAATAGAAGGCCTCCGGTGACGGAGGCCTTTTGCTTTTGAGCCGTCGCTTCCTGCCGTAGGTTGCTGCCTGCCAAAGCAAGACCCTGGCACTTCGGCTTCGACTGGATCGAAGCCGAAGTGCTAGACCACCGGCGAGCGGCCACCGTCGACATTGATGGCGGTGCCGGTGATGTAGGATCCCTGTTCCGAGGCCAGGAAGCAGGCGAGGTTGGCGAATTCCTCCGCCGTGCCGATGCGGCCGAGCGGCGTCCCCCTGGCAAGGCCCTTGGCGAATTCCTCGAAATCCGTGTTCGGCGCCTGGGCAGCATGCCGCTTGACCCATTGATCGCTCATGATCAGGCCGACCAGCAACGCATTCACCAGGATGTTGTGCTCGCCGCCCTCATTGGCCATGACCTTGGTCAGCGCCATGCCGGCCGCGCGCGACACCGAGGTCGGCGCCGAATTGCCGGCCGGCGCCTTGGCGAAAGTGTTGAGCACGTTGATGATGCGGCCCCATTTGCGCTGCTTCATGCCCGGCCAGACCAGCCGGCTGAAGCGGATCGCGGCGAACAGTTTGAGGTCGAGGTCCTCCTGCCAGGCCTCGTCGCTGATGCTCTCGAACGCCAGCGTGCGCGCGGTGCCGGCGTTGTTGACCAGCACGTCGATCCCGCCGAGATCGGCGACGATCTTGTCATGGGCCTTGCTGATGTCGGCGGCCTTGGCGACGTCGCAGACGTAATCCCGCACCACGAGCCCGTCCTTGGCGAGCGCCTCGCGCGCCGCCGCGACCAGCGCATATATCTGCGCTTCACTTTGCTGGCGATTGACCGCCGCCTGGACGTCGGGATCGAAGTCCTGCACGCCAAAGCTCAGGCGATTGAAACCGAGCTGGCGCAGGTGTTCGATCTGTTCGGTGCTGATGGTGCGCGGGTCGACCTCGATGGAGAACTCGTGCTCGTCGCTGTCATCCAGGTTGAACGCCTGGTGCAGGCAGTCCATCAACTCGGCCAACTGTCCGCGGGTCAGGTAGGTCGGCGTGCCGCCGCCGAGGTGCAACTGGCGGAGTGTGCGCGTGCGGTCGAACAGCGCCGCCTGCATGGCGATCTCGCGCTTGAGGTAGTTGAGGTACTCGACCGCGCGATGGGTCTTCTGGGTGATGATCTTGTTGCAGGCGCAGTAGTAGCAAAGGCTCTTGCAGAACGGGATATGGATATACAGCGACAGCGCCTTGGGCAAGGCGGCCTGGTTGCTGGCCCGTGCGGCCGCCTGGTAATCGTCCAGGGCAAAAGCCTGATGGAACTGCGGCGCGGTCGGATAGGAGGTGTAGCGCGGCCCCGGACGATCATACTTCTCGACCAGCGCGCGATTGAAACTCAGCGATTGATCCACTTCGATCACCTCAAGGCTTGAATAAATGGCGGCCATCACCACCTGTGAATTGCGGGCTTACGCGGGTTGTACGCCTTGCCCTTGCGGTGATTTTCTCAGGCAGTGCCGCGGATACCTTGCTGGTCAACCCTCCAGCACACGCACCAACTGAAAGCGCTGCTTGTGGCAGGAACCTTATGTCTACACAGCTTCGCTGGTAAGCAACTTTGTCCTGCATGCTAAACGGGGTGAGCAGTGGCGCATATGATACTCGGTAGATCCATAGCATCGCGCGAGGGAGCGAGGCCTGTTGGTTGATCCCACTGCATCCGTAAACTTCTGCTGAAAGATCGGTCGCTATGGAGAAACGTACAGAGCAGTCGAGTGGAAATTTACATGCGAGTCACCGCCATCGACGATGAGCGCTCTCTGGGAGGCCCAGCAACCGCTTGGGGCGTTTTAGATGGTTACGACAGGCCGCTATTGGCCGGTTGCGGCCGATGTCGTTAAGCCAGACGCGGCCAGAAGTGGACTGTTGTAACTCGATAAGTCTGTACTCCTTAGCGAAGGAGGGATGGTTTACGAATCGAGATTCCGATCTTTTTATTCAGCAGACCGACAGCAGCCCCCCCCACGGAGGTATTCCGCTCGCATCCCGGACTACCTCCTCAGGGCAATAGTACCGAACACTCATGCCCCCTAACCTGCAGATGCTGCATTAGGCACTTGCAGGTTGAGGTGGGCTCAGCCCGTAAGCCTTGTGCAGCACTTCATCACGGTTATTTGCCCCAGCAGTTTTTAGCTTACTGCGGGGCATTTTTTTGGGGCTTGCAATGATCCAGACCCGCGACGTACGCCAGTTGATCCTGCAGCACCCGCTGTTCAACTTGTTCGCCAAGGATGCCCAGGAGCGCCTGCTCAGCGAGGCGCAACAGCGCCATGCGCCGACCAGCAGCCTGCTGCTGCAACAAGGCCAGCCGGCGTAGCGGTTTTTTCTGGTGTTCAGTGGGCGGGTCAAGCTGTTCCGCATTTCTGCCGACGGCCAGGAAAAGGTGGTAGAGATCATTCACCCCAGACAAACCTTTGCCGAAGCGGTGATGTTTATGCAGCACGCGGTGTATCCGGTATGTGCCGAAAGCCTCGACGCCGTCGAGCTGGTCAGCTTCCCCAATCGGCTGATGCTGCACCTGCTCTCCGAACACCCGGCCACCTGCCTGCACCTGCTCGGCCACCTGAGCATTCGCCTGCACCAGCGCCTGGGCGAAATTGAGACCCTGACCCTGCAGAACGCCACCCAGCGCTTTGCCCTGTACCTGATTCAACAACTGGAAAACCGCGCCGTAGACAGCGCCGAAATTGACCTGCAACTGCCCAAACGGCTGATTGCCGCGCGCCTGTCGATGCAGCCGGAAACCCTCTCGCGGACCATGGCGCGCCTGCGTCAGGCCGGGTTGATCGAAAGCCGTGGCCGGCACATTCATATCCCCAGCGTGGCGCGCCTGCTCGCCGAGTTCAATGAAGACCCGGGGCTTATTGCCCGCGCAGGCTGAAGTGGGGAAACAACTGCTCCAGCAACTGCCAGAGTTCGCCCTGATGCAGGGGCTCGGGGGCTGCCGGTAAATTCGCGTCCCACATCTGCGCGGTACGCACACACTGCACCACATAACGCTCGACACCGGCGTCACGCAGGCGCTTGGCCAGGGTCCAGAGTTTGTGGCAATCGAGCAGGTGCCAGTGCACGGTGGTGCGGCATTCGTAGTCGACCCCACTGGCCAGCAATAACTCCAGGCTGCGCCAGTTGGCTGCGCCACTGCCGCGAATGCCGGTAATCAGCGCGGCGTCTTCGGCCAGCGCCTTGACATCGAAGCCCACCCAATCCACCAGTGGCAGCACTCGCGCCAATGCCTGCGGGCGGATACCGGCCGTGTGCAGGCCGATCTTGAAACCCAGCTCGCGCACCTCGGCAATTGCCGCTGGCAAGGCGGCCTGCAAGGTCGGCTCGCCACCGCTGAACACCACGGCTTCAAGCAAGCCCTGACGGCGGCGGAGAAAATCCAGCACCTCGGGCCAGGGTTTCTCGTCCTTGCCGCGCGGCACGATCAGCCCTGGATTGTGGCAATAGCGACAGCGCCAGGCACAACCCTGACAGAACAATACGCAAGCCAGGCGCCCCGGATAATCCAGGGTGGTCAGGGGCACAAAGCCCCCGACCCGTAGCGCTGGCGTCACGCCGAGCGGCATGAGCTGGCCGCTTCGGTGAAGTGCCGACGTTCGCGGTGCTCGGCCTGCTTACCCGGATTGAAGGCCGCCACCGGACGGTGATAGCCCATCACGCGGGTCCAGACTTCGCAGCGTTGACGCAGTTCTTGCGGGAGTTGTTCGACGGTCATGGTGTTGCTCCTTGCGTGGATAAAGAGGTTTCAGGCGCAGCTGGCACAAGCCTGCTGCCGCTGCAGCAGGGCCTGATCGCACTGCGGGCAGAATTCGTGTTCGCCAGCCAGGTAACCGTGCACCGGACAGATGGAAAAGGTCGGGGTGATGGTCAGGTACGGCAGGCGGAAGCGGCTCAGGGCGTTGCGCACCAGGTTCTTGCAGGCCTCGGTGGAGCTGATCCGCTCGGCCATGTACAGGTGCAGCACGGTGCCGCCGGTGTATTTGCACTGCAGAGCGTCCTGCAACTCCAGCGCCTCGAAAGGATCGTCGGTAAAACCCACCGGCAACTGCGAAGAGTTGGTGTAGTACGGTGCATCGCCACAGCCGGCCTGGAGGATGTCCGGGTAGCGTTTAAGATCTTCCTTGGCAAAGCGGTAGGTGGTGCCCTCCGCCGGTGTGGCTTCGAGGTTGTACAGGTGGCCGGTTTCTTCCTGGAAGCGCACCAGGGTGGCCCGCACATGGTCGAGCAGGTGCAGGGCAAACTCGCGCCCGGTGGCGGTGTGCATACCCTCGCGATCGGCGCTGAAGTTGCGCAGCATCTCGTGGATGCCATTCAGGCCAATGGTCGAGAAGTGATTACGCAGGGTGCCCAGATACCGTTTGGTGTAGGGGTACAGGCCATTGTCCATATGGTGCTGGATGACCTTGCGCTTGACCTCCAGGCTCTGCATGGCCAGTTCCATTAACTGATCGATACGCTGCAGCAAGCCGCTGGTGTCGCCATTGTACTCGTAGCCCAGGCGCGCGCAGTTGATGGTCACCACACCGAGTGAGCCGGTCTGCTCGGCCGAGCCAAACAGACCGCCACCGCGCTTGAGCAGTTCGCGCACGTCCAGCTGCAGGCGGCAGCACATGGAGCGCACCTGGTTGGGCTGCATATCGGAATTGAGGAAGTTCTGGAAATACGGCAAGCCATAGCGCGCCGTCATCTCGAACAGGCGGTCGGCGTTGGCGCTGTCCCAGGGGAAATCGTGGGTGATGTTGTAGGTCGGAATCGGGAAGGTGAACACCCGGCCCTTGGCATCGCCGGCCTGCATCACCTCGATATAGGCTCGGTTGATCAGCTCCATCTCGGCCTGCAGCTCGCCGTAGGCAAAGGGCATTTCCACCCCGCCGATATAGGGGATCTGCTCGCGCAGGTCTTCCGGGCAGACCCAGTCGAAGGTCAGGTTGGTGAACGGCGTTTGCGTGCCCCAGCGCGACGGCACGTTGAGGTTGTAGATGAACTCCTGAATGGCCTGGCGTACTTCGTCGAAGCTCAACTGGTCCTTGCGCACATAAGGCGCCAGGTAGGTGTCGAAGGAGCTGAACGCTTGGGCGCCGGCCCATTCGTTTTGCAGGGTGCCGAGGAAATTGACCATCTGCCCCAGGGCACTGGTCAGGTGCTTGGGCGGCCCAGCCTCGACCCGCCCCGGCACGCCGTTCAAGCCCTCGTTGAGCAGGGTGCGCAGCGACCAGCCGGCGCAATAGCCGGCAAGCATGTCCAGGTCGTGGATATGCAAGGCACCCTCGCGGTGGGCCTCACCGATCTCCGCGCTGTACACCTCGTCCAGCCAGTAATTGGCGGTGACCTTGCCGGCCACGTTGAGCACTAGGCCGCCGAGGGAGTAGCCCTGGTTGGCATTGGCCTGTACCCGCCAGTCTTCACGAGACAGGTATTCGTTCATCGAGGCGGCCACTTCGACGATCGCCTTGCGGTCGCGGCGCAGGCGACCATGCTGCTCGCGATAGACGATATAGGCGCGGGCGGTGGCGTAGTAATACGCCTCCATCAGCACCCGCTCGACCTGGTCCTGCACCTGCTCGACATCCAGGATTTCATGGCTCAACAGCCGTGCCAGCACCAGCTCGGCCAGCGCAGCGGCCTGGGCCGCGACAAACTCGCCGCTGGCATTGCCCGCCGCCGTCAAAGCCCGTTCGATCTTGACCAATTCAAAGGCAACCAGGCGGCCATCACGCTTGCGCAACGACACCGGACGACTGCTACAGGGCAAACCAGGCATATCACCTCCACCACTACATGTTGTTTTGATAAGGCAATCAAAACACTAGATGCAGT
>OFRD01000849.1_pt1 | contig 11240 bp, 10 predicted proteins | sample 1543041 | NCBI WGS metagenome assembly OFRD01 (sample SAMN07774234, study PRJEB24372) | wastewater metagenome | isolation source: Exp Tend CN 100WW | collected 2016-02
TCGCTGCTGGCTTTCGTCAGCGGCGCCATGACCACCACCTGGATGGTGAATTGGGCGCTACGGCGCAACTTGCAAAGTGCCTACGGCCGACCTTTGCTGCTGGAAGCCGCGCTGTTGCTGGTGTTTGGCCTGTTTGGCACCGGCATCAACTTTTTTGCCAGCCTGTTCATGCCACTGACCATTCTGGTGTTGTGCTTCATCATGGGGCTGCAAAATGCGGTCATCACCAAAATTTCGCGCTCTGAAATCCGCACCACCCACATCACCGGCCTGGTGACCGACCTTGGGATTGAGCTGGGCAAGCTGCTCTACATCAACCGCCTGACGCGCGATACGCTGGTTGTGGCTAACAGAACCAAACTGCACCTGCACATCAAATTGATCAGCAGCTTTTTTGTCGGTGGCCTGCTGGGGGCACTGGGCTTCAAGACCTTCGGTTTTATCACCACGGTGCCGCTCTCTGTTTTGTTGACGCTGCTCGTCATACGGCCGGTGCTCAACGATGCCAGAAACTGGGTCGATCTGCACCATCCTGACCGGGATCATTAGACGCGTTCATCCAGTAAGCAAAATGCGGTATTTCCCGCCGCACAATAACGCCCCTTACTGGCCACACCCACCTCAAGATGCAAGCACCCTCCTTTTTCCGACCCCGACTCGTGGATGCCATGCAGGGCTACAACCGCCAGCGGTTCATCAAGGACATCGGCGCCGGGCTGACCGTCGGTGTGGTCGCCCTGCCGCTGTCGATGGCCTTTGCCATTGCCAGCGGACTCAAGCCCGAAGCCGGTCTGTTCACCGCCATTCTGGCGGGGCTGCTGATTTCGGTGTTGGGCGGCAGCCGGGTGCAGATTGGCGGGCCAGCGGGCGCCTTCATCGTCATCGTGTACGGCATCGTCGAGCGCTACGGGCTGGCCAACCTGATCCTGGCCACGGCCATGTCGGGCGTGCTGCTGTTTGCCATGGGGTTTTTCAGACTGGGCACGCTGATCCGCTTCATTCCGATCACGGTGGTGATTGGTTTCACCAACGGCATTGCGGTGCTGATTGCGCTGTCGCAGGTGAAGGACTTTCTGGGCCTGAGTGTGGCCAGCATGCCGGCCAATTTCTTTGGCATGCTCACCGCGCTGAAAGAGGCGCTGCACACCCTCAACCCGCAGGCCGCGCTCATGGCCGTGCTGTGTCTGGGTACGCTGGTGCTGTGGCAGTTTGCCCTGCCTGAACTGGGCAAAAAATCCGGCTGGGCCAGGCGCCTGATGGTGCTGCCGGGCACGGTGGTGGTGCTGGTGCTGGCCACGCTGTGCGTGACGGCCTTGAAACTGCCGATCGAAACCATTGGCAGCCGCTTTGGCGGCATTCCTTCGAGCCTGCCGACGCTGCAGTGGCCCGCATTTTCGTGGGAATCAGCCCGCTTTTTGTTCATTCCGGCGCTGACGCTGGCGCTGCTGGGGGCGATTGAGTCGCTGCTGTGCGCCCGCGTGGCTGACGGCATGATTGACGACCGCCACAACCCGAACCAGGAGCTGATGGCGCAAGGCATTGCCAATTTCGTCACGCCGTTTTTTGGCGGCATGCCCGCCACCGGCACCATTGCGCGCACCGTCACCAACGTCAAGAGCGGCGCCACCAGCCCGCTGGCAGGCGTGGTGCATGCCGTGACCCTGCTGCTGGTGATGCTGCTGGCGGCGCCGCTGGCACAGAACATTCCGCTGGCTGCGATGGCAGCGATTTTGATGTTTGTGGCCTGGAACATGGGCGAATGGCGCGAGTTTGTGCATTTGCGCCAGTACCGCCTGCCGTACCGGGCCACGCTGCTGGCGGTGTTTTTTCTGACCGTGGTGTTTGACTTGACGGTCGCCGTCGAGGTCGGGCTGGTGGCGGCCTGCATCACCTTTATTTACCGCATTTCCAGCCTGTCGCGCTGCGAACCGGTCAGCGCGGACGCCTACCCGGCCCTGCAGCACTGCAGCGGCCAGGTCGCGGCTTACCGGCTGTACGGCTCGCTGTTCTTTGGTGCCGTCAAGCTGATCGAAGACCTGCAGGATCATTTGCCGAGCAAGGTACTGGTGCTGGATCTGAAGCATGTGATCTACATCGACTCCTCCGGCGCCGACACCCTGAATGACCTGGCGCATGCCTGCCGCAAAAACGGTGTGCGGCTGGTGGTGTGCGGACTCCATTACCAGCCGCTGGACATGACCCAACGCAGCGGCTTTGTCAGATTAGTGGGCGTCGAGCAAATTTACCCCAAGCTGTACACCGCCATGACGGCGGTTCTGGCCCAGCAAAATCCACCGGCGACGGACTGAATGGCCGTCCCGGTAAAATTCAACAAAGAGGTTTTAAGTTCATGAATATTTTTTATCGCCCCAAGTACCAGTCTGATGCAACCCAGTTCATCAACCAGCTGAAATCAAGCAACCCGACGCTGGAAGCCGAGCAACGCCAGGGCCGCGACCTGCTGTGGGACAAAGCGGTTGACCGCAGCGCCTGGAGCGAGTACCGGGCAGCCGAAGTGGCGCAAAAGCCCTACGTCTACCAAACCGCTGCAAAATAGTAGTCAAACAGGCCTCCAGCCCTTGAAAATAAAGCGCGAGCAGCTATACATTTAATAGCAAATGAATGTCTGACATGGCTGCCTGCGCAGCGCTGACCACTCCTGTCACGCCTGAGCCACCCCGACTGCCGGACGTCCTCGACCCGGTCGCGGTGGCCCGCTTGTATGGCGAGCCGATGTTCGCCATCCCGCGTGATTTGTACATCCCGCCCGATGCGCTGGAAGTCTTTCTGGAGGCCTTTGAAGGCCCGCTGGATCTGCTGCTGTACCTGATCCGCAAGCAGAACTTTGACATTCTGGACATCCCGATGGCGGGCGTCACGCGCCAGTACCTGCTCTACGTCGACGAAATTCGCGGCCGCAACCTGGAGCTGGCGGCCGAATACCTGCTAATGGCGGCGATGCTGATCGAGATCAAATCGCGCATGCTGCTACCCAGCCGCAAAGCCGCCGAAGGGCAGGAAGCCGAAGACCCGCGTGCCGAGCTGGTGCGCCGCCTGCTGGAATACGAGCGCATGAAACTGGCCGGTGCCCGGCTCAACGCCTTGCCCCAGCTGGATCGCGACTTTCTGCCCGCGCAGGTCTTTATTGAACAATCGCTGCAACCGCGTTTCCCCGATGTCAGCGTGGTGGACTTGCAGGAGGCATGGCGCGACATCATGAAACGTGCCAAACTCGTCCAGCACCACAAGATCACCCGCGAAGAGTTGTCAGTGCGTGAGCACATGAGCCTGGTGCTTAAAAAACTCCAGGGTCGCCGCTTCGTCGAGTTTGAAGAATTGTTCGACGCCGCCAAAGGCATCCCGGTGCTGGTGGTGACCTTTATCGCCATGCTGGAGCTGGCCAAAGAAACCCTGATCGAAATCACCCAGGCGGAGGTCTTTGCCCCCATCTATGTCCGCCTGGCCTACTCACCTGCTTGAACGCACGAACCGTGACCCACTCCGTGACCTCTTCTACCCTTCATTTTGACGTGCTGATTGTCGGCAGCGGTCTGGCTGGCCTGAGTGCTGCCCTGCTGCTGGCTCCTACCCGGCGCGTAGCCGTCATCACCAAACGCGCCGTGCACGAAGGCTCCAGCGGCTGGGCCCAGGGCGGCATTGCCGCCGTCTGGAGCAAGGACGACAGCTTTGAGGCCCATGTCGACGACACGCTGGTGGCCGGTGCTGGCCTGTGCGACCTGGAGGCCACCCGCTTCGTGGTGGAGCAGGCGCCGCAAGCCATCGCCTGGCTGCAGAAAATGGGCGTGCCTTTTTCGGAAGAAGCCGGGCAGCTGCACCTGACCCGCGAAGGCGGCCACAGTGCGCGGCGCATTGTGCATGTGACCGACGCCACCGGCGCGGCCGTGCAGCGCACGCTGATTGAGCGCGTGCGCCAGACCCCCAACATCAGCCTGTTCGAGCACCACACGCTGGTGGATCTGATCACCGACGCCAAGCTGACCACGCCGCACGGCAGCCACCCCAGCCAATGTCTGGGCCTGTACGCGCTGGACGACGTCACGGACGAAGTGCTGACTTTCCAGGCGCCGCACACCATTCTGGCCACCGGCGGTGCGGGCAAGGTGTACCTGTACACCACCAACCCCGACACCGCCACCGGCGACGGCATTGCCGCCGCCTGGCGCGCCGGTTGCCGGGTGCAGAACATGGAGTTCATCCAGTTCCACCCGACCTGCCTGTACCACCCGCACGCCAAATCCTTCCTGATCAGCGAAGCGGTGCGCGGCGAAGGCGGCCGCCTGCTGCTGCCCGACGGCACCCGTTTCATGCCCGCACACGACCCGCGCGCTGAACTGGCACCGCGCGATGTGGTGGCACGCGCCATCGACTTCGAGATGAAAAAAGGCGGGCTCGACTGCGTCTATCTGGACATCTCGCACCAGCCGCTGTCCTTTCTGCAAGAACACTTTCCCAACATCTACGCCCGTTGCCTGGAGCTGGGCATCGACATCTCCAAACAGCCGATTCCGGTCGTTCCCGCCGCGCATTACACCTGCGGCGGCGTCATGGCCGACCTGGCCGGACGCACCGACCTCGGCGGTCTGTACGCCATTGGCGAAACCGCCTGCAGCGGCTTGCACGGCGCTAACCGGCTGGCCAGCAACTCGCTGGTGGAGTGCATGGTGTTTGCCCAAGCCACGGCGCAGGCCATCAGCGACACCGCAGCGGCCCAGGAACCGGCGCTGCCCGCGTGGGACGACAGCCGCGTCAGCGATGCCGACGAAGCGGTGGTGATCTCGCACAACTGGGATGAGCTGCGCCGCTTCATGTGGGACTACGTGGGCATTGTGCGCACCAACAAACGGCTGGAGCGCGCCGCCCACCGCATTGCCCTGCTGCAGGGTGAAATCCAGGAGTATTACGCCCACTTTCACGTCACGCGGGATCTGCTGGAACTGCGCAACCTGGTGCAGGTGGCGGATCTGATCGTGCGCAGCGCACAAGCCCGCCATGAGAGCCGGGGTCTGCATTTCAGCCGCGACTACCCCGAGCTGCTGCCAAAAGCCGAAAGCACGGTACTGCAGCCATGATTTACAGCGTCAAGGAAATTTTCTACACCCTGCAGGGTGAAGGTGCCCAGGCGGGCATGCCAGCGGTGTTCTGCCGCTTTGCCGGTTGCAACCTCTGGAGCGGGCGTGAAGAAGATCGCGCCAGCGCCGTTTGCCGCTTTTGCGACACCGACTTTGTCGGCACCGACGGCACGCTGGGCGGCAAGTACGCCCAGGCCGGGGCCCTCGCGGCCCGGATTGCCGACCTGTGGCCCGCCACCGACAGCCGGCACCGGCTGGTTGTATTCACCGGCGGCGAGCCGCTGCTGCAGCTCGACACCGCCTTGATCGATGCGCTGCACGCCTGCGGTTTTCGCATTGCGGTGGAGAGCAATGGCACGCTGGCGGCGCCAGCGGGTATCGACTGGCTGTGCATCAGCCCCAAAGCCGGTGCGCCCTGGCTGCAGCAGCAGGGCCAGGAACTGAAGCTGGTCTGGCCCCAGCCCGGTTTCGACCTGAGCACCATGGCGAGCAGCGGCCAGTTTGCCACCCGTTTTCTGCAACCGATGGACGGGCCAGACCAAGTGACCAACCTGCAAACCTGCATTGACGCCTGCCTGAATAACCCTATTTGGCGCTTGAGCCTGCAAACCCACAAAATCAGCGGCATCCGCTGAATCCAGCGTAAAACGCCCTTCTTTCTCACTTTATCCACGAGGATTCCTCATGTTCCGCACCCTGCTCAAATCCAAAATCCACCGCGTCACCGTAACCCACTGCGAGTTGCACTATGAAGGCTCCTGCGCCATCGACGAAGACTTGCTGGATGCGGCCAACCTGGTCGAAAACGAACAAATCCACATCTGGAACATCAACAACGGCGAACGCTTCGTCACCTACGCCATCAAGGGTGAGCGCGGCTCCGGCATGATCTCGATCAACGGCTCGGCAGCGCGCCGCGCCTCGGTCGGCGACCTGATCATCATTGCCGCCTTTGCCCAGGTGGACGACAAAGACGTGGCCAGCCATCAGCCCGAGCTGGTGTTTGTGGATGACATCAACAAGCAAACCGAGTTGCGCCACCAGGTGCCAACCCAGCACCTGTGATGACGCCCACCCACGGCCTACAGCCCGCTGCCTCGCTGGCCCAGCGCAGTCTGGCTGCTGTCTGGCATCCCTGCACGCAAATGCAGCGCGCGGCCCAAGTGCCGCCGCTGGCCATCGTGCGCGGCGAAGGGCCGTGGCTGCTGGACGACACCGGCCGACGCTACTTTGACACCAGCAGCTCCTGGTGGGTCAATCTGTTCGGCCATGCCGATGCCCGCATCAACGCCGCACTGAAAGAGCAGCTCGACACCCTGCCGCATGTGATGCTGGCCGGTTGCACCCATGCACCCGCCGTGGAGCTGGCCGAACGGCTGTCAGCCTTGACCGACGGCGTGCTCGGCCACTGCTTCTTTGCCAGCGACGGCGCCTCGGCGGTGGAGATTGCGCTCAAGATGAGCTTTCACCACTGGCGCAATCGCGGACGTGGCGACAAACGCGAGTTCGTCTGCCTGCGCCAGGGCTACCACGGCGAAACGCTGGGCGCGCTGGCGGTGACCGATGTCACCGTGTTCCGCGACGCCTACGACCCGCTGCTGATGCGCGCGCACCAGGTGATGTCGCCCGACGCCCGCCAGGCCAAGACTGGCGAATCCGCCGCCGATGTCGCCCTGCGCGCCGCCGCAGAGCTGGAAGCCTTGTTTGTTGCTCGCCACGGCCACATCGCCGCCCTGATTCTGGAGCCGCTGGTACAGGGCGCCACCGGCATGGCCTTTTACGATCCGATCTACCTTCGCACCGTGCGCGCGCTGTGTGACCAGTACGAGGTGACGCTGATTGCCGATGAAATTGCGGTTGGCTGCGGACGCACCGGCACCTTCTTTGCCTTCGAGCAGGCCGCCTTGCCGGGCCAGCCCCGTATCTGGCCAGACCTGATCTGCCTGTCCAAAGGCATCAGCGGCGGCTACCTGCCGCTCTCGCTGGTGCTGTCGCGTGACAGTATCTACGAGGCTTTTCTGGACGACGATGTGGCGCGCGGCTTTTTGCATTCGCACTCCTACACCGGCAACGCGCTGGCCTGCCGCGCCGCGCTGGCGGTGCTGGATCGCTTTGAAGCAGACGACGTGCTGCGGCACAACCGGCAACAAGCCGCCACACTGACCGCCGCGCTGGCACCGCTGGCCGCTGACCCGCGCATCGAGCACTTTCGCCATCTCGGCATGATCTGGGCGTTTGACGTGCGCGAGCCTTTCGTCGGCCCGCGCTTTGCCGAGCGCTTTCACCTGGCTGGCCGCGAGCACGAGCTGCTGATCCGCCCGATCGGACGCACCGTGTACCTGATGCCGCCCTACGTGCTCACCGAAGCGGTGTCGCTGTGGCTGGCCGAGCGCTTGCTGGCCACGCTGAACGATGTTTTGAACCAGAGCCCCCCCGATGCTGATCGACCACCTGAACCGCCAACTGCGTGAGCGCGAGGCGCTGGCCCTGAAACGCCAGCGCCGCATCGCCGAATCCCCCAGCGCGCCGCACCAGCGCGTCAGCCGGGACGGCCAGCCTGCGCGCGACTTGCTGGCGTTTTGCAGCAACGACTACCTGGGCCTGGCCAACCACCCGGCCTTGATCCAGGCGCTGGCCGAAGGCGCCCAACAATTTGGCGCAGGCAGCGGTGCCTCGCACCTGATCAACGGCCACTCGCGCGCCCACGCCGCGCTGGAGGACGACCTGGCCGCCTGGCTGGCGCCCTGCATCCCGAATGCGCAGGCGCTGTACTTCTGCACCGGCTACATGGCCAATCTGGCGCTGCTCACCGCCCTGGGCGACGCCAGCGCCACCATTTTTGCCGACAAGCTCAACCACGCCTCGCTGATCGACGGCGCGCTCTTGGCGAAGGCGCCGATGCAGCGCTACCCGCACAACAACCTGGCGCTGCTGGCCAGCCAGCTGGAGCGCTGCACCACCCCGATCAAACTGATCGTGACCGATGCCGTGTTCAGCATGGACGGCGACCTGGCCGATCTGCCCGCCTTGCTGGCACTGGCCGAACGCTTTGACGCCTGGCTGATCGTGGACGATGCCCACGGCTTTGGCGTGCTCGGCGCGCAGGGTCGCGGCAGCCTGTCGCACTTCAAGCTGTGCAGCGAGCGCCTGATTTACATGGGCACGCTCGGCAAGGCTGCTGGCGTAGGCGGCGCTTTTGTCGCCGCGCACCCGACCCTCATCGACTGGCTGGTGCAGGCCGCGCGCCCCTATATTTACACCACCGCTGCACCACCTGCCGTGGCCCATGCGCTGCGTGAAAGCCTGCGTTTGATCGGCAGTGAAGAAGGCGAGCAACGGCGCACGCAGCTCCAGCAACGGATCGCGCAACTGCGCACCCAGCTCACCACCTTGATCGACGCCCACCCGACGCTGGGCTGGCAGCTGATGGACTCAGCCACCGCCATCCAGCCCATCCTGATCGGCGACAACGCCGCCGCGCTGGCGCTGGCCGCCGCACTGGATGCGCAGGACTTGTGGGTGCCTGCGATTCGCCCGCCCACGGTACCGGTAGGCACCGCCCGCCTGCGTATCACGCTCAGTGCCGCGCACACGACCGACGATGTGCAGCGGCTGGTCGATGGACTCACGCGCGCTGCCGCCGATTTAACCGGAGGCCAGGCATGACGCCGCGCACGCCCCTCAAGGGTTGTTTCGTCATCGGCACCGACACCGAAGTGGGCAAAACCCGCATCAGTGCCGCGCTATTGCACGCGCTGACGCAAGCGGGCTGGCGCAGCGCCGGGTTCAAGCCGGTGGCCGCAGGCACCAGCCTGATCGACGGCCAGTGGGTCAATGAAGATGTGCGCGCCCTGCGTGACGCCAGTTCGCTGGCCATGACGGATGCCGAGGTCGGCCCGTTCCAGTTTGAGACCGCCTGCGCGCCGCACATTGCCGCCGCCCATGAGGGCCAAAGCATTGAGCGAGCCGCCATCTTGCACGCCGCCCACGCCCTGGCCGCCCGCGCCGACCGGCTGGTGGTGGAAGGCGTTGGCGGCTTTTGTGTACCGCTGGGTGACGACTGGGACAGCGCCGATCTGGCGCTTGACCTGCAACTGCCGGTCGTGCTGGTGGTGGGTTTGCGCCTGGGCTGCATCAACCATGCGCTGCTGACCGCCGAAGCCGTGCGCGCCCGTGGCCTGCAGCTGGCAGGCTGGGTCGGCAATGGTGTAAGCCCCACGATGCCCTGGCGGGAGGAAAATATAGCCACCCTGCGCCAGCGACTGCACGCTGTTCCCTGCCTGGGAACCGTGCCGTGGCTGGCAGAACCGAACCCGGCGGCCGTCGCCGCCCATTTTGACCAGGCGGCTCTGCACGCCTTTTTTGCAACCCTTTCTCCCTCGTTGGTATCTTCCTGAAAGACATAACATGACAACTACGACGACCATGATTCCCGTCTCCTCCCTGCGCCGTCCGGCTGCGCCCACCACACCCCAGCGCTGGAGCGTGGCCGATATCGCCGCCTTGTACGAACTGCCCTTCATGGACTTGCTGTTCCAGGCCCAGCAAGTACACCGTGAGAATTTCGACGTCAATGAGGTTCAATTATCCTCGCTGCTGTCCATCAAAACCGGTGGCTGCTCCGAAGACTGCGGCTACTGCCCGCAAGCCTCCACCGCCGACAGCGGCGTCGAAGCCAGCAAGCTGATGCCGCTGGCCCAAGTGGTCGAAGCCGCCCAAGCCGCCAAAGACAAGGGCGCCACCCGTTTCTGCATGGGCGCCGCCTGGCGCAGCCCGAAAGAGCGCGACATGGAACAAGTCACGGACATGGTGCGCGAAGTGCGTGCGCTGGGCATGGAAACCTGCATGACACTGGGCATGCTCGAAGCGGATCAGGCCCAGGCCCTGAAAGATGCCGGACTGGACTACTACAACCACAACCTCGACAGTGCGCCCGAGTTTTACGACAGCATCATCAGCACCCGCACTTACCAGGATCGCCTCGACACCCTGAGCAATGTGCGTGCAGCGGGCATTAACGTCTGCTGCGGCGGCATTGTCGGCATGGGCGAAGCCCGCGTGGAACGCGCCGGTTTGATCGCGCAACTGGCCAACCTGAGCCCCTACCCCGAGTCAGTGCCAATCAACAATCTGGTGCCCGTGGAAGGGACACCGCTGGCCAACACCGAGCCGCTGGATCCGTTTGAGTTCGTGCGCACCATTGCGATTGCCCGCATCACCATGCCGCGCACCATGGTGCGCCTGTCCGCCGGACGTGAAAAAATGGATGACGCCTTGCAGGCTCTGTGCTTCCTGGCCGGTGCCAACTCCATTTTTTACGGCGACCGCCTGCTCACCACCGGCAACCCGCAAGCCGATCAGGATCGCGAACTCTTTGTTCGTCTGGGCTTGAAAGCCCAGGGCGAACGCCCCGGTGCGCAAAGCCCCAAGTGCTGCTAAATCGAGGGTAAGGTCGGCGGTGCTGGTTCAAACCGCCATCAAGGCGCATCGACCAGCACGGCCTCCAGCCAGCCGCGCAGGCTGTTGACAAAGGCCAGGCCGGTGGCGCGCGGCAAATCATCCAGCCGCACCACCGCCTCCACCAGACGCCCCTCGCGCAAATAGCGGGCACGGCCAATGCCGTCCAGCAAGCCGCAGTGCAGCGGCGGTGTAACCCAACGCCCATCCAGCTGCACGGCCACGTTGCCACGTGTACATTCCGTCAACTCGCCGTGCCGGTTCCACAGCAGGGTGTCGAACACACCGGGCTCCGTGGGCGCCAAAGCATCGTAATGCGCCCGCCGCGTGGTTTTGAAGCGCACAAATTCACTGCCTGCCTCTTCAAATGCGCTGGATGCCAGTGCCAGTTTGACGGGTGTGGGCGTGGCCTCCATCACATAGGCTTGCGCCTGCGCCTGGCCACGGGCATCCAGCCGCAACCGAACCCGCCACAGGCCCTGCCCATGCGCCAGCACCAGCGCGGACAAACAGGCTTCGACCTGCGCCGTATTCAATGGATAGCCAAAATGTGCGGCCGCCCGCGCCAGTCGCGCCAGATGGGCGGGTGCATCGCGCAGAGTGCCGTCGGCCAGCGCCAGTGTTTCAAGCAGTTCAAACGGCTGGCTGGCCCGTGCCAAAAAGGCGCGCTTGTGTCGCCACTCCTGCCACTCA
>OFRD01000851.1_pt1 | contig 11214 bp, 10 predicted proteins | sample 1543041 | NCBI WGS metagenome assembly OFRD01 (sample SAMN07774234, study PRJEB24372) | wastewater metagenome | isolation source: Exp Tend CN 100WW | collected 2016-02
GCTGCGCATCACCCATGAATCACTGACGGCGATCCTGGGCCGTGCGCCGCGCATCGGGGTGGCGGGTCTGAATCCGCATGCCGGGGAGGGTGGGCTGTTTGGTTGCGAAGAGATTGAGATCATCGCGCCCGCCGTGGCGGCCGCGCGTTTGCAGGGGATGCAGGTCAGCGGCCCCTTCGCGCCAGACACGGTGTTCATGCGCGCCCGGGCCAAAGACGGGCAGGCGGGTGAATTTGATGTGGTGGTGGCGATGTACCACGACCAGGGTTTGATTCCGGTGAAGTACCTCGGGGTTGATAAAGGTGTCAACGTGACACTGGGCTTGCCGCTGGTGCGTACCAGCCCCGATCACGGCACGGCTTTTGACATTGCGGGCAGCGGTCAGGCCGATGCCGCCAGTCTGATCGAGGCGATCCGCATGGCGCAAAGCATGAAGCGTGCCTGAAACGCTCGGCTACAATCGAGCGTTAACCCCCATAGCGATGATTTTCTGTAAGGATTCCCATGAGCGAAACCCTTGTCGACAAAGGTCAGATCGACGCCAGTAAACGGACGTGGCTGATCGCGTCCAGTTGTGCTGGCGCGATGGGCGGCGCAGCCGCCGTCGTGCCCTTTGTCAGTAGTTTTCAACCCTCCGAGCGTGCCAAAGCAGCAGGTGCTGCCGTCGAGGCCGATATTTCTGCGCTCAAGCCGGGCGAGAAAATGACGGTGGAGTGGCGCGGCAAGCCAGTTTGGATCATGCGTCGTACGCCTGAGCAATTGGCTGCTTTGCCCAAGCTGGATCCGCAACTGGCTGATCCGAAATCTGAGCGCAAGCCGGACGACCAAGCCCCTGCCTATGCCCGCAATGACACCCGCTCCATCAAGCCGGAATACATGGTTGCTGTCGGTATCTGCACACACTTGGGTTGTTCGCCGTCGGATAAGTTCCAGACCGGTGCGCAGCCTTCGTTGCCTGACGACTGGCAAGGTGGTTTCTTCTGCCCTTGTCATGGATCTACCTTTGACTTGGCAGGCCGGGTTTATAAAAACAAGCCAGCGCCGGACAATCTCCAGGTCCCGCCCCATATGTATCTCTCCGACACCAAATTGCTCATTGGTGAAGACAAGAAAGCCTAAGGACGAACAACATGGCTGAATTCCACGAAATCTCTCCGAACGCCCCGGCGGCTGAAAAGCTGCTGAACTGGGTGGACAACCGGTTCCCGGCGTCCAAGCTCTTCAAAGAGCACATGAGCGAATACTACGCACCGAAAAATTTCAATTTTTGGTACATTTTTGGCTCCTTGTCGCTGTTGGTGCTGGTGATTCAAATTGTCACCGGCATTTTCCTGGTGATGCATTACAAACCTGATGCCATGCTGGCATTTGCGTCGGTTGAGTACATCATGCGCGACGTGCCTTGGGGTTGGCTGATTCGCTACATGCACTCCACGGGCGCATCGGCGTTCTTTGTCGTGGTTTATCTGCACATGTTCCGTGGTATGATGTACGGCAGTTACCGCAAGCCCCGAGAGTTGATCTGGATTTTTGGCTGCGGCATTTTCCTGGCGCTGATGGCCGAGGCTTTCATGGGTTATCTGTTGCCTTGGGGTCAGATGAGCTACTGGGGCGCCCAGGTGATCGTGAATCTGTTTGCCGCGATTCCCTTTGTCGGTCCTGATCTGGCGTTGTTGATTCGGGGTGATTTTGTGGTGGGTGATGCCACGCTGAACCGCTTCTTCAGCTTCCACGTGATTGCCGTGCCGCTGGTGTTGCTGGGTCTGGTCGTTGCACACATCATTGCCTTGCATGAAGTGGGTTCCAACAACCCGGATGGCGTTGAGATCAAGGCGCACAAAGATGCCAAGGGTCGTCCGCTGGATGGCATTCCTTTCCATCCTTACTACTCCGTGCATGACATCTTTGGTGTCAGCGTGTTCCTGATGGTGTTCACTGCCATTGTGTTCTTCGCACCAGAGATGGGGGGCTACTTCCTCGAGTACAACAACTTCATTCCAGCCGATCCTTTCAAGACACCATTGCATATCGCGCCGGTTTGGTATTTCACGCCGTTCTACTCGATGCTGCGTGCGGTCACGACCGAGATGATGTATGCCTTGATTACTTGCGTGCTGACAGGTGCTGCGCTGGCGGTGATCAAGGGGAGGATGCCTGCCTTGTTCAAAGGCGTGATCATGGGGGCTGCCGCCGTGATTGTGGCCATGATGCTGTCCATTGATGCCAAGTTCTGGGGTGTGGTGGCCATGGGGGCTGGCGTTGTGATCCTGTTCTTCCTGCCTTGGCTGGACAACAGTGAAGTCAAATCCATTCGCTACCGTCCAGAATGGCACAAGTATCTGTACGCGGTGTTCGTTGTCGATTTCGTGGTGCTGGGTTACTTGGGTATGCAGCCTCCTTCCGATATTGGTGGCCGTGTTTCCCAGTTGGGTACTTTGTTTTACTTCGGCTTTTTCCTGCTGATGCCATGGTGGAGCCGTATTGGCAAGTCGAAGCCGGTGCCAGATCGTGTCACCTTCACGCCACATTGAGCGGGAGAAAAATTATGAAAACAATGGGTTTTACTAAAAAAATCATTCTCGGCTTGATGATGGCTGTTGGCATGACACTGAGTGCGCATGCCAACGTGGGTGGTCCGGCCTGGGATAAGGCCCCTGACAAGATCAATGACATGGCGGCTCTGCAAAATGGCGCCAAGCTGTTCGTCAACTATTGTCTGAATTGCCACTCGGCAGCGTTCATGCGCTACAACCGTTTGCAAGACATTGGCCTGACCCCGGCGCAAATCAAAGACAACCTGCTGGTGACCAATACCAAGATTGGTGACACCATGAAGGCGGCCATTGATCCTCAGCAGGCCAAAGCCTGGTTTGGTGCCAATCCACCGGATCTCACCGTGATTGCCCGCTCGCGTGCAGGTGCCAATGGAACCGGGGCAGATTATCTGTACACCTACCTGCGGACGTTCTATAAGGACGAGACCAAGCCAACAGGTTGGAATAATCTGGTGTTCCCGAATGTGGGCATGCCTCACGTTCTGTGGGAACTGCAAGGTGAGCGCCGTCCGATTTATGAAGAGGCTAAAGGGCATGGCGAGCATGCGGCGCCGCTGTTCAAAGGTTGGGAGCAACTCAAGCCCGGCACCATGAGCCCGCAACAGTACGACCAGGCCATGGGTGATTTGGTCGGTTACTTGCAGTGGATGGGGGAACCAGTCCAAAATACGCGTGTTCGTGTCGGCATGTGGGTTCTGTTGTTCCTCGCGGTGTTTACTTTCTTTGCTTGGCGACTCAATGCGGCCTACTGGAAAGACATCAAGTAACAAGAATGAACGGCTTGAGTTTTGCGCATAACGCGCAACTTGAGCTTCTCGGAGTGGGACTGCATCAAGCACCCCACTCTTTTTGATTTTTAGGAGCCCCCGCCATGATGGTGTTGTATTCAGGTACTACCTGCCCGTTTTCCCACCGTTGCCGTTTCGTCCTGTTTGAAAAAGGCATGGACTTTGAAATTCGTGACGTGGATTTGTACAACAAGCCCGAAGACATCAATGTGATGAATCCCTACGGTCAGGTGCCCATCCTGGTCGAGCGCGATTTGATTCTGTACGAATCCAACATCATCAATGAATACATTGATGAGCGTTTTCCGCATCCTCAGTTGATGCCCGGTGACCCCGTTGACCGGGCCCGCGTACGTTTGTTCTTGCTCAACTTCGAGAAAGAACTGTTTGCGCACGTGCTGACGCTTGAATCCCGTGCCGCTAAAAGCAATGAAAAAGTACTGGATAAAGCACGTGCTCATATTCGTGATCGCTTGACGCAGCTTGCGCCAGTCTTTCTGAAGAATAAGTACATGCTGGGTGATGGTTTCTCCATGCTGGATGTCGCTATTGCGCCGTTGCTCTGGCGCCTGGATTACTACGGCATTGATCTCAGTAAAAATGCGGCCCCTTTGCTCAAGTATGCTGAGCGCATTTTTTCCCGCCCCGCCTACATTGAGGCATTGACACCTTCTGAGAAAGTGATGCGCAAATAAGCGCACAGCGAGTAAGCGATGATTGACGTTCCAGACGCTTCTTCCACTCGTCCTTATCTGATTCGGGCTTTGTACGAATGGTGTACCGACAATGGTTTCACGCCTTATGTCGCCGTGTCTGTGGACGACAGTGTGCAAGTTCCCCGCGAGTATGTGAAAGATGGGGAGATTGTTCTCAACATCAGCTTTGATGCCACCAGCTCATTGAAACTTGGTAACGATTTCATCGAGTTCAAAGGGCGGTTTTCTGGCGTTGCGCGCGAAATTCTGGTTCCCGTCGGTCAAGTCACCGCTATTTATGCCCGGGAAAACGGGCAAGGGATGGCGTTTCCGCTGGAGGCGCCTAGGGCCTCTAAAACAGCGGCGTCAACTGGGGGGAATCTGGGTTCAGGACGAGATGCCGCCGCTGCTGTGTCAGAGGCTAAGCCGCTTCAGTTGGCCATTGTTGAATCAGAGCGACGTGCTGATGAGTCAAATGATGATCCTGTTCCACCGAGGCCTGCGACGCCCAGCCCACGCCCGATGCTTAAACGCGTGAAATAATACGGCGATGGGCCATGAAAAGTGTGAATAGTCAAGTAAAATAAGCATGTGCCGATTTAGCTCAGTTGGTAGAGCAACCGCCTTGTAAGCGGTAGGTCATCAGTTCGAATCCGATAATCGGCACCACTTTACTGTTTTAGTCAGTATCAGACCATTAAAAGCCCGCTTTCTTGATTAGAGAGTGGGCTTTTTTATTTCGTGCTGCTTTTCGAGATCTGATCATTGGCTGCGGTATGCGATCTTTAATGATCGGAGTTCCTAAAGTAAATCACCGATCGCGTGTGATTTGAACCTTCAGCCGAATTGAGTTAACCTCCCACCCCTTGACCCGCAAATGCGCCGCAAGGGCGGGCAGAATTTGGCGAATTTTCGCTGCCGCTGCATTATTTGCCAAAATCAGGCACCACACCGGGCCTTCAATGGGGCCCGCTTTAACGGCTGCACGCAGTGACCCGGGGATGAGCGATTCAATGGCTTTGAGTCGCGCGACCGAATCACGGCTGAGGTCAATCAATTTCGCCAAGGTTGGCGAGTCCTGACTGGCCTGCAGCAGCGTGACGGTGTGTTTTCGGCGGTTCATGGGTCTGTTTTTTAAAAGAATATCCGAATGCAATTGATTATCACGGATGCATGGCTGGCGAAAAGCCGTGCGATTCACCTCAGCGGCACCAAGCTGATTCTGGCGACTGTACTGGCATCCTTGACCTTGATGCTCGTCGCGGTTGGTTTGTATCACTGGGTGTTTTTAAAAGGTGCCCGAGAAGGCTGGCCAGTAGTGGGTTCCTTGCTCAGGCTGGTCGTTAAAGATGAGTTTGCTCAGCGCGATCGTTTTATGCGAGAAAACCTGGATGTGTTGGCTCGCAAATTAGGCGAAATGCAGGCCAAAATGACGCAGCTGGAATCTCTGGGGGAGCGGGTTTCCGGTTTGGCGGGGATGAATCCCGGCGAGATCAAGATGAAGCCGGGTCAAGGGGGGACGCTGGTAACGGGACATCCCTTGTCGTTGGAAGAACTTCAGACAACACTGGCGGATCTTGATCGTTTGACGGATCAACGAACCGACTTGATGACGGTGGTGGAATCCCGCCTGTTTGATCAGAAAATTAACGCCATGATGATCCCCTCGCGGCAGCCGCTGGTCACGGCCAATCTGGGCTCACTGTTTGGCTGGCGAATTGATCCGTTTACCGGGCGCTCGGCGCTGCATACCGGGCTGGACTTTCAGGCGGATCAGGGGGAGTCCATTCTGGCGGCCGCTGGCGGGGTGGTTGTGACGCAGGAGTTTCATCCGGCATATGGAAACATGATTGAGGTGGATCATGGTAATGACCTGATCACACGTTATGCCCATGCATCAAAAACGCTTGTCCGGCAAGGCGATTTAATCAAGCGGGGGCAGAAAATTGCGGAGGTTGGAACGACCGGGCGCTCGACCGGCCCCCATTTGCACTTTGAAGTGTTGGTGCGGGGCATTCCGCAAGATCCGCAGAAGTTCCTGGCGGCTGGTCGCAACCTTTCCGCACCGCAGCTGGCCAAGCTTGGCCGTTAGCGGCATGTGCTTGCGTCGGTGCCTGCGATTGCAGGCTGAAAAAGGACGTTCGCCGGGCAAAGGTAAAATCATTCGGTCGGTTATCTCAGCGTTGCGTATTCCGTTCCAACGGTTGCTTTTCGCGGTGGCGACCCCAATTCATTCAGATTAGAAAAAGGATTGCGCTGCTCGGTTGGCCCAGGTGGGCTGGCGGGTAAGTCTTTTCAATGGCCACCAACATTCTCACCAAAATTTTCGGCAGTCGCAATGACCGCCTGCTCAAACAGTATCGCCACAGTGTGGTTCGCATCAATGCGATGGAAGTCGAGCTTGAAAAGCTGTCCGACGACGCCTTGCGCGGGAAGACGCAGGAGTTCAAGGATCGCATCACCCAAGGCGAATCACTGGACACCTTGTTGCCAGAGGCCTTCGCGGTGGTGCGTGAGGGTTCCAAGCGCGTGATGAAAATGCGCCATTTCGACGTCCAGATGCTGGGTGGTATGTCACTGCACAACGGCAAGATTTCTGAAATGGGAACCGGTGAGGGTAAAACCCTGACCGCTACCTTGCCGGTGTACCTCAATGCCTTGACCGGCAAGGGCGTTCACGTGGTGACGGTGAATGACTACCTGGCCAATCGCGATGCGCAATGGATGGGCAAGCTGTATAACTTTTTGGGGCTCTCGGTCGGCATCAATTTGCCAAACATGCAGCGCGAGGACAAGCAGGCGGCCTACCGCGCTGATATTACTTACGGCACGAATAACGAGTACGGTTTTGATTACCTGCGTGACAACATGGTGTACGAGGTCGCCGACCGCGTTCAGCGTGGCCTCAATTACGCGATTGTGGACGAGGTCGACTCCATCCTGATTGATGAGGCGCGCACACCGCTCATCATCAGCGGTCAAGCCGAAGACCATACCGACTTGTATCTGGCGATCAACAAGGTCGTGCCCTTGCTGTATCGGCAGGAGGGTGAGGAAGATCCACGCACTGGCGAGGGCATCACCAAACCGGGCGACTTCACGCTGGATGAGAAAAGTCATCAGGTGTTCCTGACCGAGCAGGGCCATGAGAGTGCTGAGCGGGTGCTGTCCGAGCTGGGTTTGATCCCGGAAGGCGCCACCCTGTACGATCCGGCCAATATCACGCTGATGCATCACCTCTATGCCGCCTTGCGAGCCAATCACCTGTACCACCGTGACCAGCACTATGTGGTGCAGGGTGGCGAGATCGTGATCGTGGATGAGTTCACCGGTCGCTTGATGTCGGGGCGCCGCTGGAGCGAGGGCTTGCACCAGGCGGTGGAGGCCAAGGAAGGCGTGACCATCCAGCCTGAAAACCAGACGATGGCGTCGATCACGTTCCAGAATTATTTCCGTCTGTATGGCAAGCTGGCCGGCATGACCGGGACGGCCGATACCGAAGCCTACGAGTTCCAGGAGATTTACGGCCTGGAAACGATTGTGATGCCGCCCAATCAGCCCAGCAAGCGACAGGATCAGCTCGATCGCGTGTACAAAACCACGCGCGAAAAATACGAAGCAGCGATCCAGGATATTCGCGAGTGTTATGAGCGGGGCCAGCCGGTGCTGGTCGGCACCACCTCGATCGAGAACTCGGAAATCATTGCCCAGTTGCTGGAGCAAGAGAAGCTGCCGCATCAGGTGCTCAACGCCAAGCAGCACGCGCGTGAGGCCGATATCGTGGCGCAAGCCGGTCGCGCCAAAATGATCACCATTGCCACCAACATGGCGGGTCGGGGTACCGATATTGTGCTGGGTGGCAATGTGAGTCTGGCGGTGGAGGCCGTGAACGCGGATGAATCGCTCGATGCGGCGCAGAAACAGCAGCAGATTGAGGCAATCCGCGCGCAGTGGAAAAAAGACCACGAGCAGGTCACCGCCCTGGGTGGCTTGCGCATCATTGCCACTGAACGGCATGAGTCGCGCCGTATCGACAACCAGTTGCGGGGCCGCTCTGGCCGCCAGGGCGATCCAGGTTCGTCGCGTTTCTACCTGAGTCTGGACGATTCGCTGATGCGCATTTTTGCCGGTGACCGGGTCAAGGCCATCATGGATCGGCTCAAGATGCCCGATGGTGAAGCGATTGAAGCGGGCATCGTGACGCGCAGCATCGAAAGCGCCCAGCGCAAGGTGGAAGCCCGCAATTTCGACATGCGCAAACAGTTGCTGGAATATGACGACGTATCCAATGACCAGCGCAAGGTGATTTACCAGCAGCGCAACGAGATTCTGGATGCCTCCGATCTGTCGGCCCAGATTACCTCCTTGCGCGAAGGTTGTTTTAATGACCTGGTGCGCCACTACGTCCCTGCCGAATCGGTCGAGGAGCAGTGGGACATTGTGGCGCTGGAAAAGGTTTTGTCGGAGGAGTGGCAGCTGAACCTGGCCCTGAAGCAGCAAGTCAGTGCCGCCAGTGCCATTACCGATGAAGACCTGCTGGAGACGGTGCGTAGCGAAGCCAACAAGGTGTTTGAGAGCAAGGTGGAGCAGGTCGGTGGCGAGAATTTCACCCAGTTTGAGCGCATGGTGCTGCTGCAGAGCATTGACACCCATTGGCGTGACCACCTGAGTTCGCTGGACTACCTGCGCCAGGGCATTCATTTGCGGGGCTACGCCCAGAAACAGCCGAAACAGGAATACAAGCGGGAAGCCTTCGAGTTGTTTGGCCAGTTGCTGGATGCCGTCAAGAATGACGTCACCAAGGTGCTCATGACGGTCAAGATTCAATCGAGCGAGCAGCTGGAGCAGGCGGCCGACGCGATGGAGAGTCGCGCCGAAAGCATTGCCAACGTGACCTATACCGCGCCCACCGAAACCGGTGAGGTGGAAACCACGCTGGATGAAACGATGTTCACCAAGAAGACCTTGGCCATGGGCGACGCCGTCCCCCGGGTCGGTCGTAATGAACCGTGTCCTTGCGGCAGTGGCCAGAAGTACAAGCACTGCCACGGCAAACTCGTGTGAGCTAAATAGTCGCTGAACCGACGGGCCTGGAGTCATTTCCAAGGCCCGTTTGCTTTTGGCTGCTTCGTTTTTTGGATAATCCGGTAATTCTCTGAAGGAAAAATAATGTCAGTTAACTTGTCCGCTCCCAATCCTGCTGAACTTTATCCCGTCCCGGGTGTGCGCATCGGCGTGACCGAAGCCGGTATCCGCAAGGCCAACCGCAAAGACCTGACCGTGGTCTTGATTGAGCCAGGCGCCTCGGTGGCTGGCGTCTTTACCCAGAACCGATTTTGCGCCGCTCCGGTGCAGATCTGTCGCGAACACCTCGCCAGTGGCGCCGGTGTGCGGGCGATGCTCATCAACACCGGCAACGCCAATGCCGGTACCGGCGAAGAAGGCCGTGCCCGTGCCGTGCGTAGCTGTGTGGCACTGGCCCGCAAGCTCAACATCACCCCTGACCAAGTGCTGCCGTTTTCAACCGGCGTCATCATGGAACCGCTGCCGGTCGAGCGCATTGAAGCCGGGCTGGATGGCGCGCTGGCCGATGCGCGCGAAGACAACTGGCTGCGCGCCTCCGAAGGCATCATGACCACCGACACCGTGGCCAAGGCCTTTGGCACGCAGTTGATGATTGGCGATGCCCTGGTCAGCATCACCGGCATCAGCAAGGGCGCGGGCATGATCAGGCCCAATATGGCGACCATGCTCGGCTTTATGGCCACTGATGCGTGTGTCAGCCCGGCGCTGATGCAGCAGTTGGCGACGGAGCTGGCCGAGGGCTCGTTTAACCGCGTTACGGTGGATGGCGATACCTCCACCAACGACTCCTTCGTCCTCATTGCAACCAACAAAGCGGCCCATGCCCCGATCACCGCGCTGGACAGCGCCGAGGGTCAAGCGCTGAAGGCGGCGATGCTGGGTATTGCACAAAAACTGGCGCAAGCCATTGTGCGTGATGGGGAAGGTGCTACTAAATTCATAGCAATCAAGGTTGAGGGCGGGAAAACCGAGGCCGAGTGCCGTCTGGTGGCGTATGCCATTGCCCATTCACCCCTGGTCAAAACCGCCTTTTTCGCCAGCGACCCGAATCTGGGCCGTATTCTGGCGGCCGTGGGTTACGCCGGTATCGACGATCTGGAGCAGACCGGGATTGATTTGTACCTGGACGATGTGCATGTGGCCGTAAAGGGTGGCCGCAATCCGCTGTACCGCGAAGAAGATGGCCAGCGGGTCATGCAGCAAAGCGAGATCACGGTGCGCGTGGTGCTGGGCCGGGGTACGGCGGCAGACACGGTCTGGACCTGCGACCTGAGTCATGACTACGTGACGATCAACGCCGACTACCGCTCATGAACGAGCAATTTGCCCATTTGCTGCTGCGGGCGGAACAGCTCATCGGCCGGATTGAATCGGTCTTGCCGCAAGCCTTGTCGCAACCGGATTGGACGGCCAGTGTGGCCTATCGCTACCGCAAGCGCAGCACGGGCCATGGTGCGCTGGAGCCGGTGCGCCACGTGGGCGCCATGCGCCTGGCTGATTTGCAGGAAATTGCACCGCAAAAAGAAAAAATCCAGCGCAACACCCTGCAGTTTGTCAGTGGCAAGCCCGCTAATAATGTGCTGTTGACGGGGGCCCGGGGAACCGGTAAATCGTCGTTGATCAGAGCCTGTTTGAACGAATACGCCGGGCAGGGCTTGCGGCTGATTGAGGTGGACAAGGCCGATTTGGTGGATTTGTTCAGCGGTCAGATCAGTCGTCGTTTCCTCACGAATACGAAAGGCATAATAGGCCGCACCATTTGGCTGCGCCGAAACACCTGGCGCCTTGGCGCAGGCTGGCTTGTAGCTTGTTGTGTACCACGCCAGTTGCTTGTTTAGCGCCGGATACACGACCGTGCGGATGGTCGCTTCGGCGTTTGCGGCCAATATAGCAAAGTCGGCTTCCGAAATATTTTCAGGACGCTTGCCGGCATAAGGTCCGAAGAAACGTGACCGGTGAATGTCGGGGGCAATAAGCCCGCTGATTGTGCCTTCAAAGCCGTTTAACGTTTCGCAAGCTTGTGTAAACTTGCCCTTGATAGCAACATTGGCGACCGCGATATTTTCATCATTAGCCCGCGCATATTGTGTC
>OFRD01000852.1_pt1 | contig 11207 bp, 12 predicted proteins | sample 1543041 | NCBI WGS metagenome assembly OFRD01 (sample SAMN07774234, study PRJEB24372) | wastewater metagenome | isolation source: Exp Tend CN 100WW | collected 2016-02
AAAGCTGGCAAACTTGATTTACTCAAGGCCAAATTGGGACCTGCTCAACAACCAATTTTGGTGCACGGTCACTGCCATCAGAAAGCCTTCGGTTTGATGCCCTCAGTCACGCAAGTGATTCAACTCATTCCACAAGCCAAAGTGGACCTGATTGAAAGCAGTTGCTGCGGCATGGCGGGCTCCTTTGGCTATGAAGCTTCGCATTTGGAAGTTTCCAAACAAATGGCAGAGGCCAACTTGTTGCCTAGCATTAGAAACAACAAAGATGCTTGTGTGGTGGCCGATGGCACAAGTTGTAGGCATCAAATTATGGATGGTACAAAACGTGATGCCATCCATGTGGCAATGTTGCTGGCTCAACACTTAATCAAATAACATCGGTCCGCACAAACAATGCGCCGCAGCACCAAAGGGCTGCTTTTTTTCAATCACTGTTTGAAGCCAACTGAGGTCTTGGCCCAAGGTATTCAGCAACAAAGCATCAGGCCCAGTATGCGCAGACATCACGCTCCAAGTGGGTATGGCATTGGATTCGCCCGCTAGCCATCCTGACTGGCCCATGAATTTTTGGACAAATTTTTCGATGGGTGAAATTTTGCGTCCAACATACTTAATTGGAAGTTCTTTGCTGCTGCTTGCACCATCGAGTTTGGATACTCTGGCTCTGGCCTCCTCCACAGCATCAGAAAAACTTCCAAGCCGGTCAATGAGTTTGTGGTCAACCGCCTGAGCACCTGTCCAAATTCTGCCCTGCGCCAAATCATCAGCCTTGGCCAACTCGAGTTTGCGAGTTTGCGACACCTTGCCAATGAAATCGGCATAGATGTGTTCAATGCTCGATTGCACCAATAATTGCATGCGAGGGTCTAGCGCTTTTCTGGGATCGTAAGCACCGGCAAGCCAACTGGTTTGGTATCCACCCGTGTTCACGCCAATTTTGCTCATCAACCCTTCGCCCGTAGGTAACATGGCAAACACACCAATTGACCCTGTGATGGTGGCTGGATCGGCAATGATCACATCGGACGCCATTGAAATCCAATAGCCACCAGATGCCGCCAAATTGCCCATGGAAACCACGATGGGCTTGCCTTTGTTTTTGGCAATTTGCAACTGCTCACGAATAAGCTCTGAGCCCAAAACACTTCCACCGGGTGAGTTGACTCTAAGCACAATGGCTTTGACATCTTTGTCTTCGGTGGCTTTGCGAATACGCTCAGAAGTGGAGATGCCGCCAATTTTGCCGGCAGGCGCGCGGCCATCGCCTATTTCACCTTCCGCCACAACGATGGCAATGTGCTCACCTTTGACTTTTTTGACTTCAGAGACAAGGTAGTCTTTCCAGCCAACCTGACGGAAAGATTTGATGTCTTCGTCTTTGCCAACGTCTTTCATGAGCGTTTCACGCAATGACTCAAAAGTCTGCAAGCCATCGAGCCACTTCCAATCTAGGGCCAACTGGGCTGCATTGCCTTTAACCTTGATTAACGCATCAGGCAGCTTACCCATGTTTTGATTGATGCTGTCTGCAGGTAAATTGCGCGCCTTTTCTACGCCACCTGTGTACAAAGCCCATAAGGCATCGTATACGTGCGCTTCTGCTTTTAAGGCTTGCTGAGATGGCGCATTCAAAACGAAAGGTTCACCTGCAGACTTGAATTGGCCCACTCGAATGAGATTGGCTTTGATACCCAGTTTGTCTAAGGCGTCTTTGTAGTAATTTCGATTTCTTCCCAAGCCCTCAATTAACACGCCACCCATAGGGTGAGACAAAACTTGATTGGCATGCGCCGCCAAATAATATTGGCGTTGGTCATAAAAGGTAGACCAAGCCACCACTTGCTTGCCAGACGCTTTGAATTTTTCAATGGCGCTGGCCGCTTCACGCAAAGAAACCAAGCCACCGCCCTGAAAATCGTCAAGCTTCAAGAGTACTTTGTCGATGTGTTTGTCTTTGGCAGCCAACTCCAAGGTAATGACCACATCGCGTAAACGAACAGTTTCGGTGGCGTTACCCTGAAGCTCACCGATGAATTGGTCCTTTAAACCGCCAGGCGTTTCTTCAACCAATACGCCCTTTAAATCCATCACCAGAACTGTGTGATCGTCTAGGCTAAGCTTATCGGCATAAAAAACAAACCATCCGATACCCACCGCATAAAGTACGACACCAAAAACAAGCGCTACTCTAAAGCCATTGATCATCCAATCGGACACTTTGAGAATGCCACGATTGATCAGCTTGTAAAGGTTTTTGATTTTCAAGAATAGAGAATTCATGGTGCTTGCATTGTCCTTATAAAAGCAATTTATTTTTTCAAAACTTCTCGTTCTTTTTCATACTGATCGTAATTGGGTAAGGCCGAGGGTTTCTGTGAAGTACCCGTTGTCTTGGCTTTTTCATTGCCACGAATACCCTCGTAGACAGATTGATTGCTAACGAAGCCACATGCCGGCAAAAACCCGAGGGAGAGTAAGGCAAGCGTCAACAGGCATTTTTGATACATCAGCATTCCACAACTTTATAAAATCACTGGCTATATTAATACAGCTTTACATGCGCACAACAGTTATGGCCAATTACAATGGATGCGGCTATTTAAAAGACGTCAAGAATTTCATCTGCATATGAATATCTTGTCTTCAAAACTTTTTGTCCGTTCACTTTTTTGAAATTGGAAATCTTCATATGAGCACAGCGCACGCATTGGGATTTTGGTGGGCCTGGCCTGCCGCCCTTCTGGCATACATCCTGTTTCGCGCTTGGTACGACAACTGGAGCGGTCCACTAAGCTCAGAAGAGATAGAGCAGTTCATGAACATCACTGCCGATTTGCCAGGGCCCCACCATACAGATCGGGCTGTATTAAGAGAGTTTCTAGAGGCTGATGACGGCAAAGAGTTTGTCATGTGCAACCTTATCAAGCTATTTCCCCACCCTGTGGCCCACCCCTTCACAGGGAAGCCGACACCCGCACAAGACTTGCTACAAGAATATGTCAAGCAGTTTGTTGGGGTATTGCTGTCTGGCGGTGGGCACCCAGTGGTAGCGGCACGCAAAGTGGCGGGCTACATTGACGCTTGGAATGCACCACCCGATCCGGGTTGGTCTATTGCAGGCATGATGAGATACCGCAGTCGGCGCGACATGATGAAACTTGCTACAAATGGCAGATTTCTTAAGGCACATCCCTTTAAGCATGCCGCTGTTCAGCAAACATATTCTTTTCCAACCCAAGTGGTGGCTGAAATGGTGCTGCGCCCCAGAAGTGCTGTGGGCTTAGGCCTGGCTTTGGCAGCTTCGCTGGTGCACCTTGGCTCCATCCTATTTAGCTAAGCTGGGAGCCAGTAAAGACCATGAAAATTGTGATTCGCGAAGATGACCTGACTGGTATTGAGTCTCAATCTATTGTGCGTGAACACATGGCGGGCATGCTTGATAACACGCCCATTGAAAGCGTTCACGCATTACCCTTAGACAAGCTCAGACAAGCCCATATTACTTTTTGGACTGCGTGGGTGGGTGCCGAGCTTTGTGGGTGTGGCGCTCTTCAAACGCTTGATCAACATCACGGTGAAGTCAAGTCAATGAGAACGAGAGAAAAGTTCTTACGTCAAGGCGTTGGTCAAGCCGTCTTATCTCACATAGTCACAGAAGCTTACGCCAGGGGTTTGAAACGGTTGAGCCTAGAAACAGGATCTGCAGAATCTTTCGCAGCCGCACGGTCCCTGTATTTGCGAAACGGGTTTGAAATCTGCAGCCCCTTTGCCGACTACAAGGTGGATCCACACAGCGTGTTCATGACCAGGCTCCTTTGAGTAACGCACTCAAGGCGCCTTAAAAAACGGCGCACCATAGGAGGAGTAAGTCGCCCACAAAACACATACAGCTCAATTTTGTTGGACTATTTAATGGACTGGCTATAAGATATTGGTTTTAAAAAAATACAAATTGCACTGTCTAATTTATTAGACAAAAACTACTGAAAAGTGGTTTTATTTTTGAAGGCTGTTGTTAATGACCACTGTAAAAAAAATTATTGATCAAAAATCAAAAACCATCTTCTCTGTTCGGTCAACCGACCCCGTAGTGGATGTCTTGAAAATTATGCGAGATTTTCGCGTCAGAGCCGTATTGGTCATAGATGACGGCGAATTAAAGGGCATCGTCTCACAAGGCGATTGTGCTATCAAAGTATTGTTGCCGCACAACAATGCCTCAGAAGTGGCGGTCTCAACAATCATGACGCCAAATCCTCTGACCGTGAAACTCTCGAACACACTAGACGAGTGTATGGCCATCATGGTTCACAAGCACATTAGACACTTGCCCGTTCTAGAAGCCAACAAAGTAGTTGGCGTTGTATCGGTTGGTGACATGGTTAAAAGTATCATTGAACTGCAAGACAATCAGATCAAGTTTCTTGAAACCTATATCAAAGGTCATGGTGCTTGAACCTTTTAACGCGAATTACTAAACTTGCTCATCGTTATCTTTTGTAAACTTCTTGCCGTATTGAATGATGAGAACAGAAATTGCCAGCAGCAATACGGCACAGCCTTCATAAATCAGATCAACGGTGCTAATGCCTTTACCCTGAAGAATAATCAGTCGGCAAAGCGCAGTGATCGCAATGAAAATGGGCAAGGTAATTGGAATTTTTCTGTATTGGTAGAACGCGGCTACCATGCCCAAAACCTCTGCGTAAATGAACATCAGAAGCAGGTCTGTTAAAGCAATTTTTCCATTTTGAATCACGGTGTACATTTCTGCACCAACGCTAAAAACGGTGAGCAGTGCAATGAAAAATAAAATACATTTTTCTGCAATGATGATCAAGTTATAGACATTCATTAACTGGTCTCCTTAGATGTAATTTGGTAGCGCAAAAATAACTTTTTAACTCAAACTTTGATGACTTTAACTAAAGTACGTTAGAACTCACAGACCTTATCTTATCAAGGCACCGCAAACTTCATTCATAAGTTCTAAAAAATAGCCCGCTAGCCCTCAGTTAATTTATGATTGAGGCATGCGTAGCCATAGTTCATTGACTTCTACCAACAAATTACCCAAGCTTTTACCCTTGGCGCTTTCTGCGTTGATCACATTTGCTCCTCTCATTTACTTTGCCAATCATTCGCTCAAATTAGACAGAAAGAACCCCCTCCAACAAGTCGTTGAAATGAGACTGCTTGAGGATTTGATTAAACCGATTCCGCTGCCCAAACAACTCCAACAACAAGTTGTTCCAAATACTGTCTTATTGCCAAGTTCTGTCATTGAACCACTTCAAAATACCAGAATTGAAAGTTCAATCACCCAACCAATTTTGCTTCCTGAAGTTGCTGAGCCAAAAGCATTGAATTTGAATGCGCCTTTTAAAGCGCGAGATTCAGCAAGTAAATCAAGCCCATCACCCGTGAAGCAGCTGATTGAAGATGAGTCGGCAAAAGCGGCTAAAAAGCAAACCGAGAAGTTTGCGAACGATGTCAAGAATTCAGCAAAGCCTGACTGCTTCAAAAATGATTACGGCTTAGGGTTATTCAATGTGGCGCCATTGATCTACGACATCGCAAAGGATAGATGTCATTAGGTTCAAAAAAAGTGGACACCCTCACATTTCAGTGAATTGAGAGGGTCTTCAACTTTCACCACATTGACTCTTGGGCTGGATGATCATCAATCCAGTTTGATGCCTAATTTTTTCACAATATTACCGTATTTACCGGCTTCAATTTTCACTAAATTTGCAAATTGTTCAGTCGAATTGTGCACAGCATCCGCACCGTTTTTCTCCATTGCTGACTTAAAGTCAGGGGTTGCAACAATTGCAAAAATTTCTTTGTTCAGACGATCAATGATGGGTTTTGGAGTTCCAGCTGGCGCAAAAAGACCCAACCAAAGTGCGGCCTCAAATCCTGGGTAGCCTAGCTCGGCAACTGTAGGCACATTTGGAAGTGCTGGCGAACGTTTGGCAGTTCCAACTGCCAGTGCGCGAACTTTATCTGTTTTGGCGTTCTGCAACAGTGCAGGCATGGATCCAAAAAGAACTTGCACTTGATTAGAAACAACTGCGAAGTCGGCCTCGGCATTACCTTTGTAGGGAATGTGCGTGGTAGTGATGCCTGCAGCATCATTGAGCATTTCCATCGCAAGCTGAGTCGTTGATCCATTTCCAGCAGAGGAATAGTTCAATTTACCAGGCTGATTTTTAGCCAGTGCCACTAATTCTGCCAACGTGTTTGCTCGGAGATCGGGGTTGACCACGAGTAGGTAGGGCGTTACGGCAACCAAAGAAATAGGTGCAAAATTTTTGATCGGATCGTAACCAAGCTTTGAATAAGCAGAGGGCGCAACAGCCATGGTACTTGTTGTACCCAGAGTGAGCGTGTAGCCATCAGGCGCTGCTTTGGAAGCAATGTCACTGCCAATCGTGCCACCAGCCCCGCCTCTGTTTTCAACCACAATCGACTGGCCTAAGCGCTCACTTAATTTTTGAGCAACGATGCGGCCAATGATATCTGTTGAGCCTCCAGCTGGAAAGGCAACGATAAGACGTATTGGCTTGTCGGGATAATTCGCTTGTGAATGAGCTAGCAGTGGAAAACTGATGGAAATGATTGTCAAGAACAGCGATAAAAATTTGCCTGCAGAATTTTTCATTGTGAAGTCTCCTTGTTGATTGTGAATATTTAAAAATCTCATGGCTGCATCAGCGATCAATGCAACATAATATATTTAAATTAGTTTTCTCGCTACAACTTTGAACGCTTTAAAGTAGCTCCTGATTAAGAACTTTTGTTAAGCTCCGACACATCTGAAAACCTTATGAAACACAAATTTGCCATCATCGGTCTCGGCATCATGGGGCGACGCATGCTCGAAAACGTTCTGCGCCACCCCGACTTTGAAGTGTGTGGCCTCTGGGATCCCTCGACTGACTCAGTTGCCAAAACACGCTTGATTTCGCCAAACGCACCCATTGCACAAAGTGCGAAAGCTGCCATGCACGAAGCGCATGTGGTGTACCTCGCGTGTCCCCCTGGACCTCGCAAAACTTACGCACTAGAGGCTGCTGCAAATGGACAAGGCGTCTTCATGGAAAAGCCCTTGGGCACTGACAACGTGCAAAGTCGAGAACTCGTCACGCAATTGGCCAAGGCTCGTTTGCCCAGCGTCGTGAATTTCACGCAAGCCGCCTCACGTGGCTTTGAAGAATTGTCTCGTTCTATTCAAGCTGGGGAAGCAGGTGAGTTACTTGGAATCGACATCGTGGTGAATTACCCAGCATGGCCCCGCGCATGGCAAAGGGATGCAGATTGGCTGCGCTTTCGCCATGAAGGCGGCTACACCCGAGAGGTCATATCGCATTTCTTGTTTTTGGCTGAACGCTTTCTGGGCCCATTGACCCTGCAGCATGCCTTGCCGCGCTACCCACAAGACCCCGCCTTGTGTGAGTTAGACATGCTGGCCCGGCTTACATCAGCAAAAGGGCTTCCTGTTACCGTCATGGGCACCACCGGTGGTATGCAGCCCGATCGACAAGAGGTAACTGTACGCGGCAGCCGCATGAGCTATCAGTTCAGAGAGTTCTACCAACTTTGGCGCTCAGACGGCAGCGCATGGCAAGAAGCGCTTGATTGGTCTCAAGAAGACCCTCGTAGCAGCGCCTTGCAGCGCCAGCTGAGTGAAGTGGACCGCTGGCTAAGAGGCCAACCTCACAAGCTTGCCACTGCCCAAGAAGCATTGACCGTACAAGAACTTGTAGAGGCCATGCTTGTGGGGCACAGTCTCAAGGTTGGTTCGTAAACTCCCAACTGAGTGCTAAATTTTTTTGCACTGATGTTAATTCCAACGTAAACCCTATCAGGGTTTTAACCAAGAAACCCTGATCCTTAGGAGTTGAATTTGACTGGAAAGTTGATTAAAATTTTTTCACTTTTATAAACTAGGCAAAATGATTTTAATTGCAACCACAATCAAACTGATCGCTGAAATCGCATTGATGGCGATGTTGGGTCGGTGGTTGCTTGGATTGCTTGCAGGTGAAAAAAAAGACACCAATTTTTTCTACCAAATCTTGCAGGTCGTGGTTCGACCCTTTATCTCTCTGACGCGATTGCTCACGCCCAACCTGGTTCTCGATCGACATGTGCCCTTGGGCGCATTTTTAATGTTGAGCTTTGTTTGGCTAGGCGCAACCCTCTTCAAAATCCAGTTATGTTTGCAACTTGGTATGGCTCAGTGCAAATAAACAAGCAATTAACCTACTTGTTTCTAAAGCTGAACGCCATCGTTCTTCTGGTATTCAATCAGAAGCAGGCAGCATTGACCAAGTTTGACCAGATGCTCTTACTCAAGCCGATGGCCTCTTATCCGTTGGCCAGTCGTGCCCATGTCTTGGCGCAATTGGGGGACACAAGCGCAGCCATTCTTGGCTTGGAGCAGTTGGCGCAAGCCTATCCCGAAAATGCAGCAGCCTGGTTCAATCTGGGATTTATGCTGGAAGAAAACGGACGTTCCAAAGAAGCTGAGCCTGCGTTTCGACGCGCCATCGAGGTCGAACCAAAAATGGATCGGGCTTGGTACGGCCTGGCCCTGGTCCTGATTCAAGAGCGCCGCTTTGATGAAGCGGTTGTCGCCCTCAAGAAAAACACCGAACTGCAGCCCATGAGTCCGTTTGGCTGGTATCAGCTGGCACGGGTTCATGTTGATAGGCAAGAGCCTGATGAGGCGACGAAGATCATTCGCCGCCTCAAGGGGTTTGAGCCAAAAGTGGCCGCTCAATTGGAGCGAGAGACCGGATTGCGAACTGAGTAGTCCAGGTTAACCAATTGAGTGGAAATAGACGATTGGAGCTAGTTCTCTGGTCTGTAGATATTTGTAGGCGTGATCCGGCATGCAGGCCAAGTTCGCAAGAAAGTGGTGATCCCGAATTGTCCGCAAGGACATGTTTATCTTTGGAGTATTTCATGGAAATTACTGAAAGCCATCGCCATTACTGGCAGAAAAATCTTCAAATTACGGGGATTTTGCTGGCAATTTGGTTCGTCGTCACCTTCGTTGTCGGCTACTACGCTCGCGAGTTGAGCTTTACATTCTTTGGCTGGCCTTTTAGTTTTTGGATGGCCGCCCAAGGTTCGTTGGTCGTTTACGTGGTGATCATTTGGTATTACGCGCGCTACATGGGCAAACTTGACATCGAACACGGTGTTCACGAAGGAGAGGTTTAATCATGGCAGGCATATTTAAAACAGATGGCGGTCCCGTCACCGCTGGATCAACGGCTGCATTCAAAAAAGGCTTGAACAAGGTTTACACCTGGTACACCGGTGGATTCTTAGCCTTCATAATTTTGCTCGCCATTGCAGAGCAAATGGGCTTGTCCCGTCAGTGGATCGGAATGAGTTTCCTGGCTGCCACAGTGCTGCTGTATGCAGGCATTGGGTTCATCACCCGAACCACCGATGCAGATGAATACTATGTAGCGGGCCGCAGGGTTCCTGCGATGTACAACGGCATGGCGACGGGTGCCGACTGGATGTCGGCGGCTTCCTTCATTGGTATGGCCGGAACACTCTACCTCTCGGGCTATGACGGACTGGCTTTCATCATGGGATGGACCGGCGGCTACTGTCTGGTGGCTCTGTTCCTGGCGCCGTACATGCGCAAATTTGGCCAGTTCACCATCCCTGACTTTTTGGGAGAACGCTATGGCGGCCACATTTCGCGATTCATCGGCGTCGTCGCAGCCATTCTTTGTTCGTTTACCTATGTGGTTGCTCAGATCTATGGTGTGGGTTTAATCACCGCGCGCTTGGCTGGCGTTGAGTTTGAGGTTGGCATTTTTCTGGGTCTGAGTGGCATCTTGGTTTGCTCTCTTCTCGGAGGTATGCGGGCTGTCACCTGGACTCAGGTAGCGCAGTACATCATTTTGATTGTGGCCTACATGATCCCCGTGGTTTGGTTGTCGGTTAAGCAGACCAGCATTCCAGTGCCGCAAGCCATCTACGGCTATCAGCTTGAAAAAGTAACAGCCCAAGAGAAGCTCTTGACCAACGATCCAAAAGAGCTCGAAGTTCGTGCAATATTCAAGCAACGATCAGCTGACTTGGCCGAAAAGCTCAAAGATCCAGCAGCCGCACTTGCTGTTGACAAAGCTGCTGCGACCACCAAAGTGGCCGACTTGAAAGCGGCCAATGCACCAGCAGCTGAATTGGCGGCTGCCGAAAAAGCATTGACCAGCTTGCCAATCGATGCTGCTGCGGCCAAAGCCGCCTGGAGCAAAGCCAAAGCGGCAGCTGATGTCAAGGCTTCACCCCTGAATGGCATGTCGCCTCATGCGCAGCAATTTAAAGGCGACCCCAATGGGGATGCAGCTGCTCAAAAAACTTATGACACTTCCCGTCGTAACTTTTTGGCGCTGATCTTTTGCCTGATGGTTGGAACCGCTGCGTTGCCGCACATCCTCATGCGCTACTACACGGTGCCGAGCGTGAAAGAAGCGCGAGACTCAGTCACCTGGTCGCTGTTCTTCATCTTCTTGCTCTACTTCACCGCGCCAGCCTTGGCTGTATTGGCCAAGTTCGAGGTCTACACGGTACTGGTGAATACACCCTTTGACAAATTGCCAGAGTGGATCGCGCGCTGGAGCGCGGTTGACAAATCCCTGCTGTCGGTAGTGGATGTCAACAAAGACGGCATTCTGCAATTGGCGGAGATCGCTATTGGCGGCGACATCATTGTGCTTGCCACGCCTGAAATCGGTGGCCTGCCCTATGTGGTCTCAGGCATGGTTGCCGCTGGCGGCTTGGCGGCTGCGCTGTCAACTGCCGATGGCCTGCTGCTCACGATTGCCAATGCGCTGTCGCACGACCTTTACTACAAGGTGCTCGACCCCAATGCATCCACAGCGCGCCGTGTGACGATTTCCAAGATGCTGCTCTTGGTCGTGGCCTTGGCAGCGGCTTATGTGGCTGCGCAAAAGCCGGCGGATATTTTGTTCCTGGTGTCGGCCGCTTTCTCTTTTGCTGCCGCCTCGTTTTTCCCTGCGCTGACGCTGGGGATCTTCTGGAAGCGCGCCAACAAATGGGGAGCGGTCGTTGGCATGTTGGGTGGATTGGGCATCACCTTCTACTACATGGTGACGACGCAACCTTGGTTGAGAGGCATATTTGGTGTGACCTCACCCATTGAGTTGTGG
>OFRD01000853.1_pt1 | contig 11194 bp, 10 predicted proteins | sample 1543041 | NCBI WGS metagenome assembly OFRD01 (sample SAMN07774234, study PRJEB24372) | wastewater metagenome | isolation source: Exp Tend CN 100WW | collected 2016-02
ATCGACACTTCCAAATCTTGTCCTGTGCTGATGCCGCCCAACACACCGCCTGCGTTGTTCGATTTGAAGCCCTGCGGCGACAAAGAATCGCCATGTGTGGTGCCGCGCTGGGTGATGCTGGCAAAACCTGCGCCAATCTCCACGCCTTTAACGGCGTTGATACCCATCATGGCGTAGGCGATGTCGGCGTCCATCTTGTCAAACAAGGGCTCACCCAAGCCGACAGGCACGTTGCTGGCAGAGACGCGGATGCGTGCGCCGCAGGAGTCGCCTGATTTGCGCAGCTCTTCCATATACGTTTCAAGTTGGCTCACATCGGCTACCGGTGCAAAAAATGGGTTGTTGGGTACGTTTTCCCATGACTCAAAAGGTACGACGACATCGCCCACCTGCGTCATACATCCGCGAAACACCGTGCCGTATTGTTGAGCCAACCACTTTTTAGCCACCGCACCTGCCGCGACCATGGGCGCAGTCAGGCGAGCTGAAGAGCGACCGCCGCCACGCGGGTCGCGCAGGCCGTATTTGTGCAAATACGTGTAATCGGCATGGCCAGGACGGAATGTGTCCAAAATATTGCCATAGTCTTTGCTGCGCTGGTCGGTGTTTTTGATGAGCAGGCAAATTGGCGTACCGGTGGTTTTGCCTTCATAAACGCCGCTCAAAATCTCGACCGCATCGGGCTCATTGCGCTGTGTAACAAACTTCGAAGTGCCTGGTCGGCGTCTGTCCAAATCGGGCTGAATATCAGCCTCTGAGAGCAGCATGCCCGGCGGGCAGCCGTCAATGATGCAGCCAATGGCTGGGCCGTGGGATTCACCAAAATTGGTGACTGCGAATAGGGTTCCGAATGTATTGCCGCTCATGGGCGTGGATTATCCCAGAGCGGACGTCGTTTTAAACCTGGACTTCGTCAGGTGCTTCGCCTTCGGGCCAATCACGGATGTAGGCCTTGAGCATTTTGTTCTCAAAGTTCTGGCTGTCCACCACCGCTTTGGCGACGTCGTAGAAGCTGATCACGCCCATCAGCATTTTTTTGTCCATCACCGGCATGTAGCGCGCATGGCGGTCCAGCATCATGCGGCGCACCTCGTCCATATCGGTTTCGGTGGTGCAGGTCAGCGGGTGGTCATCCATCGCGGTACGCACCACGGTGTTACCAATGCTGCCGCCATTTTTCACGACGGTCTGAATGACCTCGCGAAACGTCAACATGCCGACCAGTTCGCCATGGTCCATCACGACCAGCGAGCCGATGTCACGGTCGGCCATCAGATCCAACGCACGCGCCAAAGGCTCGTCCGGATTTGCCGTGTAAAGGGTGCTGCCTTTGACGCGCAGAATATCGCTGACTTTCATGGTGTTCTCCTCGTAACTCGTTAATAACCAATCAGCTGTTGCTGGCTGGAATTATCGAAATATAGCCCACAATAAGTCAATTCCCACCCCTATCAGACAAAGACGGGACGAAAACCCGTGACGTAAAAATAAAGGAGCCCCATGCCCGGCTATTTAGACCCTGGTTTTGACACCCTGGCCCTGCACGCCGGTGCCGCGCCCGACCCTGCCACGGGCGCACGCGCAGTGCCGATTCACCTCACCACCTCCTTCGTGTTCGAGTCCAGCGACCATGCGGCGGCGCTGTTCAATCTGGAGCGCGCTGGCCATGTCTATTCGCGCATCAGCAACCCGACCAACGCGGTGCTGGAGCAGCGGGTGGCGGCGCTGGAAGGCGGCATTGGCGCCATCAGCACCGCCAGCGGCCAGGCCGCGCTGCACCTGAGCGTTGCCACGCTGATGGGGGCGGGTTCACACATCGTCGCCAGCACCGCCTTGTATGGCGGCTCGCAGAATTTGCTCAATTACACGCTGCGCCGCTTCGGCATCGACACCACCTTTGTGGCGCCCGGCGACCTGGACGGCTGGCGCGCCGCCGTGCGCCCCAACACCAAGCTGTTTTTTGGCGAAACCGTGGGCAACCCGGGGCTGGAGGTGCTCGACATCCCGACCATCTCGGCCATCGCCCACGAAGCGGGCGTGCCGCTGCTGGTGGACTCCACCCTGACCTCGCCCTGGCTCATCAAGCCGCTGGAACATGGCGCCGATCTGGTCTACCACTCGGCCACCAAGTTTTTGAGCGGCCACGGCACGGTGATTGGCGGCGTGGTGGTGGACGGCGGCAGTTTTGACTGGGACAAGTCGGGCAAATTCCCCGAGCTGACCGAGCCCTACGACGGCTTTCACAACATGGTGTTCAGCGAAGAATCCACCGTGGGCGCCTTCCTGCTGCGCGCCCGGCGCGAAGGGCTGCGCGACTTTGGCGCCTGCCTGAGCCCGCACTCGGCCTGGCTGATTCTGCAAGGCATCGAAACCCTGTCGCTGCGCATGGAACGCCACATGCAGAACACGCAAAAAGTGGTCGAATTTTTGAGCCAGCAGGATTTTGTGGCCCGCGTCGGCCACCCGCTGCTGGCCAGCCACCCCAGCCATGCGCTGGCGCAAAAGCTGCTGCCGCGCGGCGCCGGCTCGGTGTTCAGCTTTGACTTGAAAGGCAGCCGCAAACAGGGCAAGGCCTTTGTCGAAGCGCTCAAGGTGTTCAGCCACCTGGCCAACGTGGGCGACTGCCGCAGCCTGGTGATTCACCCCGCCAGCACCACCCACTTCCGCATGAGCGACGAGGCGCTGGCCAGCGGTGGCGTGACCCAGGGCACGATCCGCCTGTCGATCGGGCTGGAAGACGCCGACGACCTGATCAGCGACCTGCAGCGCGCCCTCAAAATCGCGGAGAAAGCAGCATGAACTTCCTCGTCAACGGCCACAGCACCTACTGCTACACCGGCGGCAAAGCGTTTGACGCGGCGCAGCCGACCCTGATCTTCATCCACGGCGTGCTGAACGACCACAGCGTCTGGGCTTTGCAAACCCGCTACCTGGCGCACCACGGCTGGAATGTGCTGGCGGTCGATCTGCCGGGCCACTGCCGCAGCGCCGGGGCACCGCCCGCCACGGTTGAAGCCGCCGCCGACTTTGTCATCGCCCTGATGGATGCCGCCGGTCTGGCGCATGCCACGCTGATCGGCCACAGCTTTGGCTCGCTGGTGGCGCTCGAAGCGGCGGCCCGGGCGCCCGCGCGCATCAGCCAGCTGGTGCTGGTGGGCACCGCCTTCCCGATGAAAGTGTCCCCCGCCCTGCTGGCGTCGTCCTTGCACGAGCCGATGAAGGCGCTGGCGATGGTCAACACCTTCTCACGCGCCACGCTGGCACCGCCACCCTCGGCGCTGGGGCCGGGCACCTGGGTCTATGGCGCCTCGATGGCCCTGGGGCGGCGCGTGCTGGCCAGCAACCCCAACGTCAACCTGTTTCACACCGGCTTTGTGGCCTGTGACAGCTACAGCAACGGCGAGGCGGCGATGGAACAGGTACAGTGCCCGGTGCTGTTTGTGCTGGGCAGCGCCGACCAGATGGCCCCGCCCAAAGCCGCGCAGGGTTTGATTCACAAAGCACGGCACGCCAAAGTGGTCACCCTGCCTGGCGGCCACCAGCAAATGAACGAAACGCCCGAGCCCCTGCTGGCAGCGTTGACCGGATTTTTGAAACATTGAGCAGAAAGAGTTACCCATGACCACCACCACAAATGCCCAGCAGCGCATGGCCGTTTTCGTGGACATTGAAAACGTCGCCGGTTATTGCGGCTACCTGGGCGTGCCGGTCGATATCACGCCGGTGCTGGCGCAGCTGACGCAGCTGGCACGGCCGATTTTCCGGCGCTCGTTTGGCGACATTTCGGCGCTGCCACGGCCGTTCCAGCCCTACGAAGTGCGGCGCATGCTGCAGCAGAACCAGATCATGCACGAGGACATTCCGCACCGGCCGTCGAGCTACAGCAAAAACAGCGCGGACATCCGGCTGGTGGTGGAGGCGGTGGCGCTGGCGCACCAGCGCCCGGATTTGACGCATTTCGCCATCTTCTCGAATGACCGCGACTTCATCCCCCTGTTCAACCACCTGCGCGAGCTGGGCAAAGTGGTGATTGGTTGCGGCCCGTCCCGCAGCATGGTGAACGAGGATTATTTGAACGCCTGCGATTTATTCATGTTTCACGACGACATCGTGGTGGTTCCGGCCGCCGCGCCGGTCGCGCCTGCCGTTGCCGTCGCAGCGCCAGCGGAGCACCCCGACACAGCGGCGCCAGGCAGTACGCCACCCGCCGCGACACGGCCAGCGCCGGAACTGGAGCGGCCCGGCGCAGAAGCCAGCGCCCCCCCAAGTGATGTGGAGCGCCTGTTGGCGGCGGTTCATAGCGTGCAGGCGACGGGGCAGATGAGCGTATCGCCACAAGTGGCGGGGCGCATGAAGAAGATGTTCCCGGACTTCGATGCCAAACTGCTGTTTGGCTCCTTCAAGCGGTTTTGCCTGGCGCAGACAGAAACCGGCAAGATCCGGCTGGAGAACGTGGATCAGCCCACCTTTTTGATCCTGCCGCATGACGGGCAACCCGCCAGCCCGCTCGCCTCAGAGGCCGAGGCGCCGCCACTGCTGGCGCAGTACCGGCAATGGGTGCAGCGCAAGATGCGTATCACCATGCCCACGCCCGCAGTACGGGCGCAGCTGTACAGTGCGCTGCAGACCGAACTGGCAGCCCACCCCGATGCGGCGCCGATCTCCCTCAAAGAACTCGCCGACCGCGCCGGCAGCGGCACGCCGGAGATGAAAAACGTGGCCTTTCGCGTGTTCTACGGCCTGTTTCGCAGCCGGGCCTTGCTCTGCAAGCTGACGGAGGACGCCTTCAACCCCGGGGTACTCGGACTCAAGGTGGAGCCGGCGCAGCTCGACAGCTATTTTGTGACCAACACCCTGAACTCCTTCCACCATGATGCCTCCGGCTTGCCTTTTGAGGAGTCCGCCTGGTCGGCGCTGATGTCTGGCGAGCCAGCGGCAGCAGTCGAAGCGCTGGAAGTCGTCGCGGCCCCGCCGGATGTCGTGGCAGAACCCGCCGCGCCAGACCGGCTGCCCGAGCGTCCCAGCCGCGAAGAGACCTTTTGGCTGCGTTACCCGAAGCCAGCTACCGCACTGCCTGAAACGCCAGCGCCCACCCCGTTCAGCGAGGAGGCGCAGCAGCTATTAAATTTATAGCACCTCACGCAGTGTCATCGAGGGCCAGCGGCTGTTTTGCCATAAATTACGGGTGGCAGCATCCTGCGGCAGCAGCAGCGCATTGAGCAGTGGCGCCAGCAAGGTGGTCGCAGGATCGGCCAGCAGGACGTAGCGGGCGGCGGCCCCCGCCCGCTCTTCATGCAGCAGGCCGATCCAGTCCAGCGCACCCAGGGTTTCCAGCACCGGCTCCAGCTGGCGCGCATCGACCCGCAGCTGCGGCGCGAGTTGCGCCATCGTCCAGCCCTTGTCGGGCGTGGCGCGCACCGCATCCAGCTGCTGCAAGGCCTCCAGCGCCAGCTGAAACTGCTGCCCGTGCGACCGGGCACGACGCGCCTGCCCCGACAGCAGGCTGGGCAGGTAGGCCGTGATCACCGCCCCCAGCAGCACGATCACCCAGGCCACATAAATCCAGATCAGCAGAATCGGCACGGTGGCAAAGGCGCCGTACACCATCGAATAGGTCGGCACGTAGCTCAAATACAGCGTCAGCACTTTCTTGGCCAGCTCAAAACCGGCCGACACAAACAGCCCGCCCACCCACGCGTGGCCCCATTTCACCTGGATATTGGGCACATAGTTGTACATGGCGGCCATGCCCCCGGCGATCAGAAAAAATTGCAGCAGGTCCAGCAGCAGCTGCACCCCGCCCGGCATCACGCCGACCACGCCTTTGGAGGCGGAAATCGCGTAGGAGGTCATGCTCAAACTCACCCCCAGCAGCAGCGGCCCCAGCGTGATGCCCGCCCAGTACACCAGCACCCGCTGGCCCAGGGAGCGGGGTGTGCGCACGCGCCAGATGCTGTTGAGCGTGCGGTCAATGGTCAAGATCAGGGCCAGCGCCGTGCTGAACAACACCGCCAGCCCGGCCACGCCCAGCTTGCTGGCCTGCCCGGCAAACTGGGTCAGGTAGCCCAGCACCTGGCGCGCGATGTTGTCGGGGATCAGGCTCTCGATCAGCCACTTTTGCAGCACGCCCTGAAACTTGGCGAACATCGGAAAAGCCGTGAAAACAGCCAGCGCCACGGTGATGAACGGCACCAGGGCGATGGTGGTGGTAAAGGTCAGGCTGCTGGCGGTGAGACCGAGGCGGTCTTCCCGAAACCGTTCGCGCAGGGTGTGCGCGCTGCTGCGCCAGGGAAAGCGGGACAGGCTGCGCAACAGGGCATCCAGGCGCAGGGACAAACTCGGGGGCGGGGGGACGGGCAGACTCATGGCCGCTATGATGCCACCCCAATGAAGACGCCCATGACACCCGAACAAAAAACCCCCTCCCCCCTGGTCACCGCCACCCGCCTGCTGGCCGTGGGCAGTTTGCTGGGCCTGATCGTGCTGGGTCTGGCCTGGGAGCTGTTTCTGGCGCCGCTGCGTCCGGGCGGCTCCTCGCTGGCGCTCAAAGTGCTGCCGCTGTGCGTGCCGCTGCTGGGCCTGCTGAAAAACCGCATGTACACCTACCGCTGGGTCAGCCTGCTGGTGTGGGTTTACTTCACCGAAGGCGCGGTGCGCGCCTACAGCGACAAGACACCCGGCAACTACCTGGCCATGATCGAAGTCGTGCTGTGCCTGGCCCTGTTTGTGGCCTGCGCCCTGCACGTGCGCCTGCGCCTGAAAAGCGTCGTCAAAGAAAGTTGAGCCATGCACACCCTGCTCGATGAACTGCGCCACATCGTCGGGGCGACCCATGTCTTCACCGACGGCGACCTGAGCGCCTGGGAGCAGGACTGGCGCAAGCGCCAACACGGCAACGCCCTGGCCGTGGTGCGGCCAGCCAATACGCAAGAAGTGGCGCGTGTGGTCAAAGCCTGCGCCGTCTTTCTGGAACAAAACCCCGGCAGCGGCATCAGCCTGGTGCCGCAGGGTGGCAACACCAGCCTGGTGCTGGGCGCCACCCCGGATGCCTCGGGCCAGCAGATTGTGCTGAGCCTGCAGCGCATGAACGCCGTGCGCCAGCTCGATGCCGACAACCTGAGCGTGACGGTGGAGGCCGGCTGCATTCTGCAAACCCTGCAGGAGCAAGCCGAAGCGGCCGGTTTTCTGTTCCCGCTGCGCCTGGCCTCGGAGGGTTCTTGCACCCTCGGCGGCAACCTGGGCAGCAACGCGGGCGGCACCCAGGTGCTGCGCTACGGCAACGCGCGCGAGCTGTGTCTGGGGCTGGAAGTGGTCACGCCCCAGGGCGAGGTCTGGCACGGCCTGAGTGGCCTGCGCAAGGACAACACCGGCTATGACCTGCGCGACCTGTTCATTGGCGCGGAAGGCACGCTCGGCATCATCACCGCCGCCACGCTCAAGCTCTACCCGCTGCCGACTGCGCAACTGACCGCCTGGGCCGCCGTGCCATCGATGGAAGATGCCATCCGCTTGCTGGGACTGGCGCATCACCACCTCGGTGCCGGCCTGACCGGCTTTGAAGTGATGGGCCAGTTTGCCCTGCGCCTGGTCAGCCAGCACTTTCCCCAGCTGCGTACTCCCCTGCCCCTGGATGCCCCTTTTTGCGTGCTGCTGGAAAACGCCAACCACGAATCCGAAGCCCATGCCCGCGCCCAACTGGAGAACCTGCTGGAACGCGCACTGACGCAGGGCTGCATCAGCGATGCGGTGGTGGCGGAGAGCCTGTCGCAAACCAGACAGCTGTGGCACCTGCGCGAAAGCATTCCGCTGGCGCAGGCGCTTGAAGGCCTCAACATCAAACACGACATTGCGGTGCCGGTCTCGCGCATTCCAGCCTTCGTGCGCGCCACCGATGCGCTGCTGGAAGCTGCCCTGCCCGGCGTGCGGCTGGTCAACTTTGGCCACTGGGGCGACGGCAATCTGCACTACAACGTGCAGGCCCCGGCGGGTGTCGACGCCGCGCTGTTTTTGCGCACCCATGAGGCGCAGGTCAACACGCTGGTGTTTGATTCGGTGGCCGCCTTTGGCGGCTCGCTCTCGGCCGAGCATGGCGTGGGCAGCCTGAAAGTGACGACGCTGGAGCACTACAAATCGCCGGTGGCGCTGGCCATGATGCGCAGCATCAAACGCGCGCTGGATCCGCAGAACCTGATGAATCCGGGGCGCGTGATCCGGCTTTAGCACACCACAATCCGGCGCTTAAGATAGGGCCCGTCACCACTTTTCAGCGCAAAGGCCACCATGTCCACCCTGACCGAAGACCAAGCCCGCAGCTACATGCACAAATTGCTGGCCGCCATGAGCCAGGCTGGCGGCTCGGATTTGTTCATTGCCCATGATTTCCCGCCCAGCATGAAGGCCAATGGCAGCATGCAGCCACTGTCCAGCCAGAAGCTCACCGGCGAGGTCACGCGCATTCTGGCCCACTCGCTGATGAACGAGCGCCAGCGGGGCGAGTTCAGCACCGATCTGGAGTGCAACTTTGCCATGACCCTGCCCGGCGTCTCGCGCTTTCGGGTCAACGCCTACGTGCAACAGCAGCATGTCGGCATGGTGATCCGCAGCATTGCGTCGGAAATCCCCAGCTTCGAAAAACTGGAACTGCCACCAATCCTCAAAGAAGTGATCATGAACAAGCGCGGCCTGGTGCTGGTGGTCGGCGGCACCGGCTCGGGCAAGTCCACCACGCTGGCGGCCCTGATTGACCACCGCAACAGCACATCGGCCGGCCACATCATCACGGTGGAAGACCCGGTGGAGTATGTGCATGCCTCCAAAAAATCACTGGTCAGCCACCGCGAGGTCGGTGTGGACACGCACTCGTGGCACCACGCCCTGAAGAACACCCTGCGCCAGGCGCCCGATGTGATCCTGATCGGCGAAATTCGCGACACCGAAACCATGGAGCACGCCATCGCCTTTGCCGAAACCGGCCACCTCTGCCTGGGCACGCTGCACGCCAACAGTGCGAATCAGGCGATTGACCGCATCATCAACTTCTTCCCCGAAGAGCGGCGCAGCCAGCTGCTGATGGATCTGTCGGCCAACCTGCGCGCCATTGTTTCGCAGCGGCTGGTACGCACCGAAGACGGCAAGGGCCGTAAGGCCGCCATCGAGATCCTGCTCAACACGCCCACCATTGCCGACCGCATTTTCAAGGGCGCGTTTGGCGACATCAAGGGGCTGATGGAAAAGTCGCGCGAACTGGGCATGCGCACCTTCGACTGGGCGCTGTTTGACCTCTACAACGACGGCCATATCTCGTGGGAAGAAGCGCTGCGCAATGCCGACTCGGCCAACGAATTGCGCTTGAACATGAAGCTCAAGAGCCAGCGCGGCGAACCCGAGTCGGCCAACACGGGGCCTACCCTCTCGTTCGACAAGGAGCCCAGCGCCGAGGAGCTGGAAGCCCTGCGCAATGCCGAACACATCAAGCAGCAGCGCAAGCGCCGCGAGCTGGAAGAGCAGGAGCTGGAAAAGCTGCGCCAGGCAAGAGCCTTGAATCCGGAGTAAGGTGCCCAAGCGGCTTGCCGATTGCAGCAGGTGAGCTATGCTGCTCCCGTGGCCTACCTCCTCCTTTTCTTGACCCTGACCGGCGCGGTGCTGGCATGGCACGGCATGGCGGTGCGCCATGACCAGCTCCAGGTCAGCGTCAAACACCACCAGCCAAAGGGGCGCCTCTTGTTCGAGATCCAGCTTCAGGGCGTCGTCCACGCCACACCGCAGCAAACGTGGGCGGTGCTGACGGATTACGCCCGGCTGCCGGAGTTCGTGCCCGACCTGCTGTCGTCCAAGCTGCTGTCGCACAGCGCCACCGAAACCATCATCGAACAGCAGGGACGCGCCGGTTTTTTATTCGTGCGCCAGGCCATCCAGGTGGTGGTGCGCGTGGTCGAGCAACCGTTTTCTAGCATCGATGTCACCCTGCTGTCGGGCAACATGAAGCACTACAGCTCGCACTGGACACTGACACCGCAGGCACCGGACGGCGGCACCCGGATTGACTACCGTGGCACGCTGGAGCCCGATTTTTACGTGCCCCTGCTGCTGGGCCGTGCACTGGTGCAGCGCAATGTGCAGACCATGCTGGCGGCCGTGCTGGCCGAAGTCGAACGCCGCGCCAACTTGTAGGAAAATCTCCCCCTATGACGACCCACCCCATTCGCTCCCAATTTGAAGATTTCATGCGCCACGTGGACAGCCACGGCGTGTTCAAGGCCGACCGCACCGGCACCGGCACCACAAGCGTGTTCGGCTACCAGATGCGCTTTGATTTGAATGAAGGCTTTCCGCTGGTGACCACCAAAAAAGTGCATCTTCGCTCCATCATCCAAGAGTTGCTGTGGTTCTTAACGGGTTCTAGTAATAACAATTGGTTAAAAGAACGCGGCGTTAGCATTTGGGATGAGTGGGCTAAAGAGGATGGCGAATTAGGTCCGATCTACGGTTATCAGTGGCGTTCTTGGCCTGCTCCCAATGGTGAACATATTGACCAAATCAGCCAACTGATCGAACAAATTAAAACTAATCCTGACTCTCGTCGACTGATCGTCTCCGCATGGAACGTCGCCGAGATTCCACGCATGGCCTTGCCACCATGTCATGCCTTTTTCCAATTCTATGTAGCTGATGGCAAGCTGTCTTGCCAACTTTATCAGCGCAGTGCGGATATTTTCTTAGGCGTACCTTTTAATATCGCCAGCTATGCATTACTTACTCATATGATTGCCCAGCAGACTGGCTTAACACCTGGTGACTTTGTTTGGACAGGCGGTGATTGCCACCTCTATACCAATCATATGGAGCAAGTAAAGCTTCAGCTCTCACGTGAGCCACTGGACCTTCCTCAATTAGCCATCCACCGTCAACCAGCATCTATTTTTGATTATGAGTACGAGGATTTTGAGTTGGTGGGTTACAAACATCACGACCCTATCAAAGCCCCTGTGGCTATTTAAGTTTTTAAGGAATTATTTTGGAATTAGCCATCATTGTTGCTCGCGCTAAGAATGGCGTTATTGGCGTTAACAACACTTTGCCTTGGCGCTTACCTGAAGATCTCAAGCATTTTAAAAATACGACTCTAGGGCATCCCATCATCATGGGTCGTAACACTTGGGAGTCTCTTGGTAAAGCACTTCCAGGTCGCAGAAAT
>OFRD01000855.1_pt1 | contig 11184 bp, 12 predicted proteins | sample 1543041 | NCBI WGS metagenome assembly OFRD01 (sample SAMN07774234, study PRJEB24372) | wastewater metagenome | isolation source: Exp Tend CN 100WW | collected 2016-02
CGCCAGCGCCTGTTCAAAAGAAATCGTGTTTTTTGTATAGGGCAGATATGCCTCGTTGTAGACCTTATCCAACGTTGGCCCCATGACAAAGAAGGTCAGAAAAAGAGAGAGTCCAACAACTACCTGATTGGGCGGGGCAGACTGGGTTCCCAAGGCCTGGCGTAGCAGTGAGAGCACAATCACAATGCGCGTAAAACCCGTCATCATGAGCAATACCGCTGGCAAGAACGAGAGTGCTGTAAAAAACAACAAGGTTTGAATCGGGACTGAAAAACTAACGCCCGAGCCCCCCGTCCCTACCAGCAGAGGCAACTGCCCGGCACTTTGGGCAAGCACGGCTGATTGCGTCATGAGTATGAGAAAACCCAGCGCCACCATGCGCAGAAGCCGCCCTTGGGATGATTTCTCACAGAGGTACCGATTTGCCACCGTTAGCCCCTGCATCACGATAGAACAGGCGCATTTTCAAGCGCCTGAGGGGGGGGGATTTCCATTTTTGACTCAACGGCAACGCTGTGCAAGCAGGTAATGGTTTGCGCCGTAACGCCCAATGTCAGCCAGGTGCGCCGTCCCTCCGGCCCCACCTCAACGGTAACCACTCGCTGATGAGGGCCCACCGCCACGGCAGAAATGATGCGGGAGGCCGACGCAATGCCTGAAGCACCGCTGGCCGAACGCTGTTGTACCCACTTAAGCCCGATCGGCACCAATGCCAATAGCAAAACAAACAATCCAACAGAGATCAACGTTTGCGTCATCGACCGATTATCCCTTGCTGACACGCCGCAACCGTTCCGATGGCGTCACGACGTCGGTTAAACGAATACCGAATTTGTCATTCACGACAACGACCTCGCCTTGCGCAATCAAATACCCATTGACTAAAACATCCATTGGCTCGCCCGCCAAGGCATCCAACTCCACGACAGAGCCCTGCCCTAATTGGAGAATATGCTTGATGGGCACCTTGGTTCGCCCCAGTTCAACGGAAAGCTGAACCGGAATGTCCAAGACCATATTGATGTCGTTGATTTGGGCATCCCCCGAAGAAGACGATGAGGAAAAAGGACGTGGCGCCCCTCCCGACAGAATGCCGCCAGACTCTGCACCACCCTCGGTATTTTTTTGCTCTAAAAGGGCCTCGGCCCAATCGGCCATGCCGTCATCTTCTGGTTTGTCATCAATTGCCATATCTTTACCCTTTCCAATTGAGGTCATTACCCCTCAAACTTTTCTCAATCCGAATTGCGTATTTCGCGTTATGCGTCCCATACTGGCATTCAAATACCGGTACGCCGTCCACAGTAACCTGGATTCTCGGTTGACGATCCAGTTCAATAAAATCCCCCGTTTTCATAGCGAGCAACTGCTCAATGGTTGCATCAGCACGCGCCAGCTCGGCCACCAGCGTTATTTCTGCTGCCTGAATTTCCTGCGTCAAGACATTGACCCAGCGCCGATCAACCTCAATGGAGTCCCCCTGCGTTGTTGAATACAGTACATCACGAATCGGCTCAAGTGAGGCATACGGCATGCAAAAATGTATCGCTCCTGTAATTTCTCCAATTTCAAGCTGGAAAGAAGTCGAAATAACAATCTCGCTGGGCGTTGCGATATTGGCAAACTGCGGCTGCATTTCAGAGCGCTGATATTCGAGTTCGAGCGGATAGATCCCCTTCCAGGCCTTCTTGTATTCATCGGTAATCACATCAACCAAACGATTGATGACGCGCTGCTCTGTCGCGGAAAAATCACGACCTTCAATGCGGGCCTGAAACTTGCCAATACCGCCATACAACGTATCAATAACGCCAAAAACAAGCGCTGGCTCGCAAACAATCAAGCCACTCCCTCGCAATGGCCGAATCGCCACAATATTGAAATTAGTGGGCACCGCCAATTCACGTAAAAACGCGCTGTAGCGCTGAACGGTTACCGGGCCCACCGAAATCTCAGGACTTCTACGGATGAAGTTGAACAGTCCAACTCTTAAATTTCGTGCGAATCGCTCGTTAACGACCTCCATGGTCGGCATACGACCACGAACAATTCGCTCCTGACTCGATATGTTGTAAGCACGAACCTCGCCATTCTCGTGCACTTCCTCAACAAGCTTTTGACTCTCGCCTGTTACGCCCTCAAGCAGGGCATCAACCTCTTCCTGGGATAGAAAGGACTCACTCATAAACAAGCATTTGCAACATGACTATTGAACGATAAAGCTTGAGAACAAAACCCCAACCACCGGGTACTCGACATGAACCACTTTCTTGGCTGGCTTCTTTTTCTTGGATGGTGCGGCCTCACCCTCATGCTCGTCATCCCCGCCCCCAAAGGGAATCGAGGTTTCACGCAAAATATCTTTGGCAAGTTTCTCCTTGCCCTCGTGCGTCAGCAACTCCTCGGAGGTTCGTTGAGCAATCAACATGAGCACACCACTGCGAATGGTCGGCAAATAAGCCTTCACTGAATCCGAAGCATGAGCATCCAACACTTCCAGCGTGATTCCTACTTGGGCAACTTTCTCCCCCCCCGGATCAGCCAAGTTCACCACCATGTTGTCCAAGGGCAAATAGGCGGGTGGCGTTTTAGGGGCTGAATGTGCCACTTTGGCGGGTGCAGACTCATCACCATTTTCGGCGGCAGCGGCACGCTGCTTGCTGATAACGAAGAAGGCACCGCCGCCCCCCAAAAGGAGAACTGCGCCGATGATGATAAAGAGCATTTTTTTGCTCTTTGCAGGGGCTTTAGCTGCGTCGGCAGCCTCAGGTTTGTTCGCCACTTTACGTCCTTTTCCACATTATTTTGATCGTCATAATTTATGCATTCTCCGTGTATGCACCAATGAGTTAGCCATAAGAAGCAGGGCTTTCAGGCTGGTAATTTTCGATCACACCTTATACATACAGATCCAAAGCTCGTGAACCGGGCTTACGCACGCGCGGCAGGGATTCTGGCCCCCCTGTAGTCGGCGTGGCGACCGTCGCTTGTCGTGCCTCGGGACGATTACGCTGCTCTTGCGACCCTGCACCTCCCTGGCCCGAGCCGCCCACGGAGACCCCTGACAATACCAAACCTTCGCTGGAAAGAAGATCTTTCAAGTGAGCAACGGCCCCTTCTAAAATCTGTCGAACTTCAGGTTGATCAGTTCGAAAGTCAATGCGAGCCTCATCCCCCTTAAGGGAAATGCTCACGGCAACGGGGGTTTCACCGAACCCATCCACCATCAACTCGGCATTTTGAACCCCTTGCGTCACCCAGTAACTCACCGTATCGGCCACCGTTTTCTCAGGTGCAACTAGGGATGCATCAGCAACCGCAGAGGGTGCATCAACATGATGACCAGCCTGAAAAGCGGGCTGCCCCCAAATTCCCTCGATACCTGAACCCATGGTCTGCGCCAAAGGTTTAGCACCTGCTCGATCCACTTGATGCAGAAACTCATCCCCCTGACTGCTGGCCAGCAGCGCACCAGAAACCGCCGATTCACGCGCTGCCGCATCCGCAATGACAGTTTGACGGAACGCACGCGACTCCGTCAAACTGGCAGCCGCCGCTGACTGTAGTGCAACCCCTCGGGCTTTGTGCACCGATCCCAATGCGGGCGCAGACTGATCGACCAAGGAATCAAGGCCTTGTTTGAAATCTTCTGTTTTGTCAGCACCCAAAGACGCCGACGTTCCCTTATCAAGATTCAGCGTATCGCCCGCCGTCGCACTGACCTTCAAGCGAGACCCTCCTGCGCCAACCATCAAACGACCTTCACCCAAGGTTCCCAATTCATTATTCAATAGGCCATCCGCTTGCGCCAACAACATGGAAGCCTCAGTCGGGGCGTCTGGAACGGCTGGCACAGAATCCGTCGCGCTATTTCTGACAACCTGATTGGCCTGCGCTAGCAACATGGATATCTCGGTCGGCACAGGCAACGGCTGCGAAGCGACGCGATCAGACGCTGACGTCTCTGCAGTTTCTGGCTTATCTTCGGAGGCAGCCGACTTGTTGGCAACGTCATTCTGATCCACAGGCGAATCCAGCGAGGTCAAAACCTCAGAAAACCCCCCTTTCCCAGAAGTGCGCTCCTCATCTCCTCCTCTGATTCTTCCTTTGCCACTCTCTGCGCCAGTCATAGCTTTAGGACTACTTGCCATGCTACTTAGTTCAATACTCATGATCGTTCTCCGCTGAAATACTCACCCGTTAACTGACTGCTGCGCATCGCTGCAAACTCATCCATCTGCTTCTGCTCGCGACGGGTTTGAAGAATGGAAAGATCGGCCTGTTTTTTTTTCAACACCTGCTTCAAACTTATCAATCGAAACTCTGCCTCCAGAACCCGTTGCTTCGCAAACTCCACTTTCCGGAACTCATTTTCCAGAGCGCCCTTTTGCAGCCCAATGGCATGGTGCAAGCGTCCCATAAATTGGTAATGATGGCGCAGCAACTCGGTCGAGGTGCTAATTTTTGCAGCGGCCGACCACCTCGACTCCGTTTCACTCGCATAAGTGTCCAGCTGGGCCAGCTGATTCTGTGCGAACAAATAGGTATTTTGAGCATGGCCTAATACTTGATTGGCTTGATCCCGCTGGCGAGTGGCCATATCAATGGCGAGAAGAAAACTTTTTACAGCGCTCACGAGAATACCCCTTCACGGTCAACCGCCGCCGCCATTTGGCGAATGCTATGCGCCAACGTGGACGACGCAAACATATCCTGCTGAAGAAACGCGGCCATCGTCTCGTGCAATCGAATCGCCTCGTCCAGTGCGGGATCGGATCCACCCGCATAAGCACCAATCTGAACAAGGTCACGCCCCTTCTCAAAGCGTGAGTTGATCGCCCGAAAACGCCGCGCCATCTCGAAATGCTCGCGCGATACCACGTTATGCATGACACGGGAGGCTGACTGCTCAATGTCGATGGCCGGAAAATGGCCTGCCTCAGCCAGAGAACGAGACAGCACAATATGTCCATCCAGAATGGCTCTGGCCGCGTCAGCAATCGGATCCTGCTGATCATCACCTTCCGACAACACCGTATAAAAGGCGGTAATCGAGCCCACCCCGTGCAAGCCATTTCCACTTCGCTCCACCAGTTGCGGCATTTTGGCAAAACATGACGGCGGATACCCTTTGGTCGCAGGCGGCTCACCAATGGCAAGAGCAATCTCCCGTTGAGCCATCGCATAGCGCGTGAGCGAATCCATCAGCAGCAAGACATGCTTACCTTTGTCCCTGAAACTTTCAGCGATGGCTGTGGCATAAGAAGCCCCCTGCATGCGAAGCAAAGGAGGCGCATCTGCCGGAGCTGCAACCACCACCGCGCGTGCACGCCCTTCTTCACCCAGGATATCTTCAATGAACTCTTTGACCTCTCGCCCCCGCTCACCAATCAAACCTACAACAATCACGTCCGCTTGGGTATAACGCGCCATCATGCCGAGCAGCACGCTTTTCCCCACGCCAGAGCCAGCAAACAAGCCGATCCGTTGGCCTCGACCGATCGTTAACAACGCGTTGATGGCTCGCACCCCGGTATCCAGCGTTTCACGCACGGGAGCCCGATCCATCGCGTTAATTTGTTTGCGATCCAGCGGCAGGGAGACCACATCAAGAATCGGCCCCATCCGATCCATCGGCGAGCCTTGGGCATCGACCACCCGCCCCAATAAACCATCCCCCAAGGGCAATCGCAACATGCCATAACCAGCAGCGCGATCTGTATGTCGGCGCTCCCCCAAACGCGGCACAGCGACATAGGCCGCAGCAGGCACCACACTAGCACCACTGGACAAGCCGTGAACATCTCCCGCTGGCATCAAAAAAGCGCGGTCATTTGAAAAGCCGACCACCTCAGCCAACACCGGGGTTTGAGATTTCATCGAGACCAGGCATTGCGATCCCACCGGTACACGAATACCGGTGGCTTCAAGCACAAGACCCGTCAGCCGCGTGAGTGTTCCCCGCACTTCCAGCGTGCAGCCGGTGTTGACGCGTTTGCAAGCGTCCCCCATAAAAAGTTGCCACTTGCTGGACGTATCATGATTCGTCATCTGAGTTCTCCCAGGGCACCGTCAGCCCCAAACTGGAGATAGCCCGCATCCACCTTTTCTCGACGGTTCCATCAACCACCGCGCCAGCAGACTCTATAAGACAGCCTCCCCGAGTCACCATCGCATCAGCGAGAGCGGTCAACGACAAGTTGGGAAATTCGACCCGCAGCCCGTCTTCCAGAACATCAAGATCCAAGGGATTTAACCGGATCACCGCGCTTTTGTTATCTGCCGCAAGCAGGCCCAGCGCCTCTCGAATGACCGGCTGCAAAACGCCCGAACGAACCGACAGCTCTTGACGCAAGACCTGACGCGCCAGTTCGCAGGCCAGCTCCAGCACCCCCTGCGCCATGACTTGCTCCGCGTCGGCCAGTTGTGTTTGCGCAGATGTAAAAATTTGGGCCAAGTGCTGCGCCGCTTCCTCGCCCTGTGTGGCGATGAAATCGCTTATCTGGCGTTGCGCCTCGATAGTGGCTTGGGCATGCCCCTGAATAAATCCATCGGCATAGCCATCCTGCCGAATCGCATCCTGCTCGGCCTGAATCGCCTCGTTCGGAACAGGATCGGGCTCGGCCTCGCGTCGCTTGACTTGAGCAGCAAGCAACAACGATGCCGTGTCAACAGCGCCAAAACTCCACTGCTCAACATCGCCAATTTCCTCGCCGGGAATAAAACGGGTGTAGTTACGCATGTTTAAACCATTGCATCGTCAGCGCCACCACCAATCACGATGGTTCCCTCATCTGCCAGACGGCGTACCGTCTTCAAAATCTCTTTCTGCTGCGCTTCTACTTCTGACAAGCGCATCGGCCCACGCGCCTCCAGGTCTTCACGCAAGGTTTCTGCCGCACGTGAAGACATGTTGGCCAGAAACTTCTCCTTGAGCTCGGGCTGGGCGCCCTTGAGCGCCACCACCAGCGCATCGGAGGCGACTTCTTTGAGCACCATTTGAATCGACTTGTCGTCCAGCTTGATGACATCGTCAAAGACAAACATCTTGTCCATGATCTTCTGAGCAAGATCAGGATCATGGTTCCGGATCGATTCAATCACGGTGCCCTCAATGGCCGTTCCCATCAGGTTGATCATTTCTGCCGCCGCCTTGACGCCACCCAAAGATGACTTGCGCACCTTGTCGCCGCCAGCCAGAACATTGAATAAGATTTCGTTCAAATCCTTCAACGCGGACGGCTGAATGCCTTCCATGGTTGCCACCCGCAGCATCACTTCATTACGCTGCCGCTCGACGAAAAATTTCAACACATCGGCCGCTTGATCGAAATCCAAATGAACCAGAATCGCCGCCACGATTTGCGGGTGCTCATTGCGCAAGAGTTCAGCCACTGACGCGGGATCCATCCATTTCAAGCTCTCAATACCTGAAACGTCGCCCCCCTGCAAAATACGGTCAATCAGCAGCGTCGCTTTGTCGTCGCCCAGCGCCCGTCTGAGCACAGAACGGACATAGTCACCCGAGTCCGACACCAACAGGCTATGGGCGGCGGCAATACCGGTAAATCGCTCAACCACTTCGTCCACCCGCTCACGCGTAATGGTCTTGGTTTTTGCAATGGCCTCGCCCAGTTTTTGCACCTCTTTGGGCGACAGATGTTTGAACACCTCCGCAGCCTCGGCTTCTCCGAGAGACATCATCAGAATTGCCGCGTCTTGTAAACCGTCAGTTTGAGCCATCTTGTTCTGTCGATTAATGCCGATCAGGTCGGCGACTCACCATTGATCCAGGATTTGACAATGTTAGCGACTGCCGCAGGGTTGTCTCGCGTTAATTTACGAGCATCCTCAATGGCCAATTCCCCAGCAGTGGGGCCCAGCAAGACCTCATTCTTAGCGGGGCCTGCCAACTGGGGCCGCTCCGGCTCTTCTGACTCAATCGCATCCAGTTGATGGGGCAACACCGCCATGCTCTGCGGCGGCTGCGCCAGCACCTTTAACGCCGGTTTAATGAAGCCCAAGAGTACCAAAGCCCCAAACAACAAGGTGCCCACCGGCCACGCAGAACTGCGCACCAAATCCTGAAACTCAGGCTGCTTCCAGAAAGGCACATCGCTTACGACAACCTTCTCCAGCGCAAAGGGTGCATTCATCAGATTCACGGAGTCGCCACGGTCTTTATTGAAGCCAATTGTCTCACGCACCAATGCCGTCATTTTTTCAATCTGCTGATCCGTCAACGGCGTCAGCGCGGTTTTACCCTTGTTGTCAGTGATGGACTGATGGTTGACCACCACGGCGGCGCTGATGCGCTTCACCATGCCCGTGCCCCCGCGCACCACGCGCACCGTTTTATCCACTTCATAGTTGATGATGGATTCGCGCTTGGAAGGCCCATTGGCCCCAGCCGACGCGCCGCCTGCCGCCGCCAAGGCTTGGGCAGAACCATTGATAGGCGCAGAAGAAGGCCCCGGGGCTTGATTGGTTGTGGCGCCCGGCACGCCGGAAGGCGGCCCCGCAGTGCCACCGCCATTGCTGCTTTCCGACGTCTGCTGGCTGCGAATCACCGAGGTATCTGGCGCCTGATTCGGCTTATGCGACTCGGATGTGGATTCCGTCTGCGAGAAATCCAGCTCCGCCGTGACCTGCGCCTTGACATTGCCCTGCCCCACAACCGGCTCCAGAATATCCAGAATACGGCGACTGTAAAGCTGTTCAAGTTGCTGCACATACTGCAGCTGCTGCGCATCACCCCCGCCCCCCGCGCCATTGGCACCTTCTGGTGCCGCAGACAGGAGCTTGCCGGTGTCATCCAGCACACTCACGGCGGTCGGATTCATTTCTGGAACGCTGGAGGACACCAAGTGAATAATGCCCGCCAACTGGGCGCGATCAAGGGTACGCCCCACATTCAAACCCACCACGACAGAAGCAGTTGGTTTTTGTTGCTCGCGAAAAAAGCCGTTTTGATTTGGCAAGGCCAAATGCACGCGGGCACTCTGCACTGAGGACAGCGCCTGTATGGAGCGGGTCAACTCACCCTCCAGTCCGCGCTGAAAGGCCAGACGCTCCTGAAACTGCGTCATGCCAAACCGATTGGCATCCATCATTTCAAAACCAGCGACGGATCCCTTCGGCAAGCCTTGGGATGCCAATCGCAAACGGGTGTCATACACCTTGTCAGCAGGCACCAAAATAGCCCCACCGCCATCGGCGTGCTTGTAGGGGATGTTCATGGTCGTCAACTGAGCCACGATGGCCCCGCCATCTTTGTCCGCCAAATTGGAATACAACACGCGCCACTCGGCCTGGCGTCCCATCACGAGCCCAATGATGCCAATCGCAATAAACAAAGCCAGTCCCAGCCCGATGCGAAGCCTTTGTGACTGATCCAGTCCGGCAAATCGCTGGGATAGGGGCGGATTGACGGGAATGGCGGGAGCGGCGGGCATCATGGTTTCCAGAACGGGGTGGCGCGATTTTGCACCACCAATGCCTGCGATTATTCGACCCCCCCCCGAAAACATGAGTTGAATAAGGGCGGTCTTTACCCCTTACTTCAAATTAATGTTTTGCAACCCATGTTGCTAGCATCAATCAACCCTCAATGTATCAGGGAAAACTGCCATATGGATCTCAGACTTACACCCACAGCAATGCCCACGACGGTGCGCCCCAGCCTGGCCCCACGCCTCTCGTCGAGCCAGGTAACCGGGGGTGCAGATGGTGGTTTTTCGGGCGCCCTGAAAAGCGCATTGAGCTCGGTGAGCGCTGCGCAAAATGACGCCACCCGTCTCCAGCGCGAAGTTCAGATGGAAAACCCCAAAGTCAGCCTGGAAGAAACCATGGTGGCGATTCAGAAAGCGCAGATCGGCTTTCAAGCGACGCTGCACGTGCGCAACCGCATGGTGCAGGCTTACACTGACATTATGAATATGCAGGTCTAACAGCTGGCAATACCTGCACTCACGAACATCTTGAGAAAAATCAGCTTGTAGCCCTTGAATTTATTGCGCAAGTAGCTATTGAATTCATAGCAAACGAACCCAGAAATTTAATCCTAGCGCTGAGAGAAAGTTAGCCGCCATGAAAATCTACGCCCCTCCTTGGATCAACGACTTCGTGAGCTGCAGTGGGGGCAAAGACTATTTCACGTTGACTTGCAGGTCAGTCCCTTACAACCCCACATCCGGCTATGCGACTGGCACGCCAATTGATCACGCCATTCGTTACAACAAAAAACAGGATTCGCAATGATCATCATCCATATCATGGGCGGACTGGGCAATCAGATTAGCCAGTACGCATTCGGTCTATCCTGTGCGGATCGCCTGGGTGTCGCACTCAAGCTCGACATCACCTCTTACCGAACCTACACGCTGCATGCCTTCGGGCTGAATCGATTTGACCTGCGCGCAGAGCTGGCAACGGATGATGAAATCGCCACGGCAAAGGCCTGTGGCATCGTTGTAGAGAAAAGCGCGCTTTTCGACCCCGGCATTCCACAACAAGTAACAGACGGGGTGTATCTCCATGGCTACTGGGCAGACTATCGGTACAACCAGGAAGGACTCCGCAAACTGCAAGCCGAGTTTCAGCCGCGCTTGCCGCTGGATGCCTCCAACCTTTCACTGCTAAGTGAAATCAAGAACACCGAATCAGTTTCACTGCACATCCGCCGGGGCGACTATGTCACCAACGCCAACTGCGTCGTATTGCCCTTAACTTACTACGAAGATGCCCTGCGGGAGATCACCTACCGCATTCCCAATGCCCATGTATTCGTCTTTTCTGACGATATCGCCTGGGCCGAAGATCATCTTTATTTAGCAGGCCCTCGCACTTTTGTACGCGGGAATGATGCAAGCCGGAACGTGGATGATTTCCAGCTCATGCGCGCGTGTCAACATCACATCATTGCCAACAGCACCTTCTCCTGCTGGGCGGCCATGCTGGATGAAAAGCGCATCGAGCGCGAAACCACCCGTCCGAAGACCGCGGCTTAAGGAGCACGAACATCATGGCCTGGACCCGCGACCAGATGGCCGAGCGCGCCGCCAAGGAACTGCGCGACGGCTTCTATGTGAACCTCGGCATCGGCATTCCGACGCTGGTGGCCAACTACATTCCTGCTGGCGTCCATGTGGTCTTGCAATCCGAAAACGGCATGCTCGGCATGGG
>OFRD01000857.1_pt1 | contig 11179 bp, 7 predicted proteins | sample 1543041 | NCBI WGS metagenome assembly OFRD01 (sample SAMN07774234, study PRJEB24372) | wastewater metagenome | isolation source: Exp Tend CN 100WW | collected 2016-02
ATTATTATTTTCTTTTTTAAGTTTCCAATTCTCTAATCGTGAACCTACCAATAATGCCAAGTCATCATTCAATTTAAACTGAGCAGCTGCAAATATTGATGAGCTTGTATTATCTTCTTTTGTCCAACCTACAGCAGGATTGTAAGGACGGCTAGGCGTATTGCCATCCCATTCATAAATATTTTCAATCGTTCCACTCCATCCATCAATCCACCAATTGGTGAAGTAGGGCTGACTATTACTACTTTTTGTTAAGGTTGAACCCACAACAAGGTCATGAGTTTGCCCCAATAAGTCAAATGAGCCATTTAATGTGATGTTGAATAAATTTTGGATGGGCTTATATGCCCAATGGGTTGAATAAAGTGAAACACCGCTTCCAGTGTCTTTATTTGGTGTTCCACCACTGGCGTAACCCACCAATTCATCTGACTCTGTAATAATATGCGCTAAAGATGTTTTTAATTTCCAATTGTCAGAAAATTGATGATTCACATCTGCAAATATTGAAGTTGTTGCTCTGTCAGAATATGACCAACTTGGTGCAGCCGAATCAGAGCGTGACCAATTTATTCGTGTTCCATCACTATAAAAAGCGGGTAGCCCGCCACGCGCTTGTCCAGTGATATAAATTTGTTGATAACTGAGACCTAAGCTCGCTTGAGTTTTTTCGGTCAGATCTGTCTCAACAACACCATAAGCAATTTTACGTTCTTCATTAAAACGATCTATATAGGAATCTGAATTTTGATAAGCAAAGACTGTACGCCCCCGAACACTGCCTGAGTCATTAAGCGGGGAAGACACATCTAGATCGGTACGGTATGAATTCCAAGAACCGACATCTGCACTTACAGATGCTTTAAAGTCTTGTAATGGTTTCTTTCTAACCATATTAATACTGGCACTCGCCGTTCCAGCACCGGTCATTAAGCCTGTTGAACCACGAACGACTTCAACTCGGTCGAAGAGAGCAGTATCTTGGCTTTGAAAAATAGAAGAATACGTACTGAGTAATTTCACCCCATCGAGTAAATAACTATCAACACTTTTCCCACGTGCATAGATGGGTGAACTATCTGACCCTACATTACCCGATTGATTCACAGTCAAACCAGCGACTTGATTGGCCACGTCAGTAATTTGAGTTAAGTTTTGATCATCCATTTGTTGACGTGTCATGACACTTACAGATTGTGGTGTTTCTTTTAAACTCAGTGCCAAGCCTGTTGATGCAGTGGTTGCTTTTGCCGTATATGAACCAGAACCTTCGGTTGTTAGAGACTTTCCTTGATTTGCCGTTAAAGAAATGGTTGCCAATTGTGCCGAATCTGTTCCTGTAACTGAACTTTCATTTGCTTGATGCTGATTGGGAATTTGAGATTTTTCAGGATTGGTTTTAGCTTGAATGCTATAGCCGCCACTTGCTGTTTTCACGGAATTTAACTGATGTGGTTGCAGTAATAAAGCCAAGGCTTGATCTACAGAATAAGTTCCTTTAAGTGCGGTGCTCTTTATTTTCGACAGGGAGGCGGTGTCATAACTAATGGTTGTTCCTGTTTGAATAGCGAGCTGTTTAAGAGCTTGGTCAAGGGATGTAGAAGCAATAGAAATAGGATGCACATTGGCAGCATAGATAGCGCTGGTGGTAAAGCTGGTTATAACCAAGGGCATACCCCATAATACTGCCCGTATCGCTATTGCCAAGGTACTTTTTGCCTGATAATCCGTCATGCGCTTTCTCGATTAAGAGTGTATTTCTCTATAAGTCGGATGTCGCAGAAAAAAAGGTCAAATCTTTATTTATTTTTAATCTTCAAAAGATAAGGACTATAAAAATTCAGCTCAAGTTGATGTGTATAAGCCAATGTTTCTAAGCTTTGCTGTGTATTTTTGAGTGAGAAAACACCAGATACAGGTAGTGTTTTAAGACTCTCATCCAGAAAATAAGTTCCTTTCCTATAACGGTAGAGTTCAGATAAAACTTTTTCTAAGGGCCATTTTTCAACCACTAAAAGTCGTTGAGTCCAATAAGGACGATCATTTTGAAGTACGATTGATTTCGAAATATTATTGTCATCAAAAACAACGCGATGACCTTGCTGAATAATACGGGTTTCTGTCAGCCGATCAGCATGTATGGCTACGGCATGTTGATAAACACTCACTTTTGTTTTGTGACTATTTTCCTGACGAACCGTAAACTGTGTACCTAGAGCTTCAACTTGACCATCTTGTGTTTTCACAATAAAGGGACGATGCCTTTTTTGATCCTTAGCTGTTTGAATATAAACTTCACCTTCTATTAACTTAACCTGACGTTTTTGTGCTGAAAATTGAATATTGACATAACTGTTACTGGATAAAATCAGTTGTGAGCCATCTTCTAATAGCACTGATTTAATTTCACCCACTTCAGTGTGATAGTCCGCTTGCCATTTTTCCCATGGAAAACAAGATGCCATGAATCCAAGGAAAAATAGTCCAGAAAGGCTAAATACAATATTTCTTTTGAGTGACGAATGAAATTTTTGTTCGGAATTCACCAACAGTTCAGGTTGGAAGTTTGCTGGAAGGTTAGATAGGCCGTGTGTCAGTCTTTCGATTTGCTGAATGGCTAAGGCATTTTGTTTGTTTTCTACTTTCCACTGCTCGAATTGTTGACGTTGCAATTCAGTGACTTCTCCTGAATGTAACAAGACCAGCCAATCTGTAGCTTCATCTATAACATGTTCAGGAATGGGCTGAGAAGCAGACATAAAGACCCGTGGTAAATTGAATTAATGTTCAGAATTATAAAGATTTATACAGGCGAGAAAAGCCTGTTTCATATCACGTTTTACCGTTGCTTCAGAAATATTTAACTTTTCAGCGATGGCGTAATAGGTCAGACCATCCAATTGTGACAATAAAAAAACTTGAGCTGTACGTTGTGGAAGTTTTTCTAGCATTAAATGAACTTGATATAACGTTTCCCGAATACACACTTCATGCTCAGCAGAGGGATAAAATTCTTCGGGCAAATGAGCAAGTGCTTCTAAATATAAACGTTCAATATGTTGACGACGCCAATGGTCAATCATCACATGTTTTGCTATCCCCATTAACCACGCTTGCGGTTCTTTAATATTGGTAAAACAATAATTACTTTTTAAAGCGCGATAAAAAACTTCCTGACTTAAATCTTCTGATTGATGGTGATGCTGAAGTTTATGCTTAAACCAAGACAATAATGTTGTTTGATGTGTTTGATAAACATGGCTCAGCCAGAGCTGTTTTTGTACATTCAGATTCATAGTTTTGCCTATTGGCTTGGCGACAACAATCCTAAAATTTGTACTGAAAATTAGGAGGTAATGATTTACTTGATAATCTTAATAAGAATCATTATTAAACGCAACAAATAAAAGTTACAAATCGCAACATTTGTGCTGAGCTTTTTTTTTATTTCACTCGTCTTAGTAGTAAATGCCAGTAATGGCTGTACAGCAGTTTCTGCATGTTAGTAGTGAATAGATAAATGAAGCCCATGATTTTTAGACTGAATGATCAGCAGCATTACCGCTTTATGGTGCTGCTGCGTATTTTACTTGCCTCTTTGGGCGGTTTTTGTATTGCTAACTTAACCGTGCCAGTCATTGGACTAATGTTTCCAGAGCAATTGGCGCTTGCTGTATATGCTGGACTGCAACTGAGTTTTGTGGTGTGGCTGGTTTTTATTTTGGCCATATTCAGTATTAAAAATGCGTTTCATGCGTTCTGCCTAACTTTAGGCTGCATTGCGGGTCTAGGTTTATTGGCAGTATTACTCAAGCCGTGGGGAACGCTATGAAGGAAGGCTTCCGCCAGTGCATGGCTTGGCTACATACATGGACTGGCTTAGTGGTCGGTTGGGTGCTGTTTTTTGTATTTTTAACTGGAACAGCAGGCTATGTGCAGATTGAACTGACGCGTTGGATGCAGCCAGAAAGGGCTATGCAGGTTGCAGCCGTTCCAGCTGAAGCAGATCAATTGGACAAAGCTTATGCTTATCTGAAACAGCAGCCAGAAGCACAGCAGGCTGAGCGTTGGGGCATCAATTTACTGTCAAATGCGCGGGGCTGGGATGAATTCTCTGTGAACTGGTCGTTGCCTGCGCAGAAAGGTCAGCGCTACGGTGAATACCGCACTCAAGTTTTGGATATAAACACTGGACAGCCGCCAGTACAGCAGCTCAAGCCGCGGCAAACCGCGGGCGGAGATGCGCTATACCGCATGCATTATGCTTTGCATTATCTGCCTTATGACTGGGCCATCCGCATCGTCGGGATCTGCACCATGTTCATGTTCGTGGCGATTATTTCGGGTGTCATCACCCACAAAAAGATTTTCAAGGACTTTTTCACTTTCCGTCCCGCCAAAGGCCAGCGTTCATGGCTGGATGCGCATAATGTCATCAGCGTGATCGCTTTGCCGTTTTATTTGATGATCACTTATAGCGGGCTGATTTTCTTTGCCAATGCCTATATGCCCTTTAGTGTGCCGATGGTCTATGGTTTTGGCGAGAAAAATTCAGAGCGCTACTACGCAGAACTGTATCCTAACTCACGCTTTGGTGCAGAGACTTCTATCGCTTCGCAGTCGATGGGGCAGAATGCACAGCATTTTGTGCCAATCCAACCTGTATTGCAGCAGGCGCAGCGGGAATGGGGAGCGCATAGCATTGGCAGCATAAATTTCTATCCCGCCAAAGGTGAAGTACCTGCCAAAGCAGAGTTCTATCAAATCAGCCATGACAGCATTGCTAGACAACGCACCTCGCTAAATTTTGATTTATCCAATGGGAAAAAAATTGCTGACAATCCATCCAATCAGGACAAAGCACCAATGCAATTTGCTACGACTGTATTGGGATTACATGAAGGCTCTTTTGCCTCACCGCTAATTCGAATTCTGTATGTCATCACAGGACTGTTGGGTACAGCGATGATTGCGACAGGTTTAGTGTTGTGGACAGTAAAGCGTAGGCCAAAACAGCTAAAGGCCGAACGTATGAGCTTTGGTCATGCACTGGTGGAGCGATTGAATATTGCTATGATTGCGGGGCTACCTTTAGCGATTGCCGTATATTTTTGGGCCAATCGTTTAATTCCAGCACATCTGGCTGATCGGGCCGCTTGGGAAATCCACAGTTTATATATCACTTTGGCGCTAAGTTTTCTTTATGCGCTGTGCAGGCCAATTGTACGCGCTTGGCTGGAAATTCTGAGCGCTGCCTCCCTTGCTTATTTGTTACTGCCGCTGCTGAATGCGCTGACGACAGAACGGCATTTGGGGGCTTCGCTGGCACATCAGGACTATGTGCTGGCCAGTATTGACCTTGGCTTTGTGTTTTTAGGCAGTGTTCTGGCTTGGGCTGCCTATAAAGTTTGGCTAAAGCGTGAAGCAATTTTAAAAAAGCCCGTAGCCAAGGCCAAGCGCCTGCCAAAACAAACTCAAGCTGCTGCGGTTCTGGTCAGTGAGGAGCTGCCATGAGCCTTGATGCAGTCAATATTTTAACTGCCTGTGCGCTTTGCTATTTGGGCATGTTCGCATTGAACCTTTCTATGGAGCGCAATGCCAAATTAGTCCTGAACTGTGTGCTTCCTTTCAGACTGGCCAAGCTCAGCTATGGCTTGGGCTGGTGCAGTTTACTACTTGCATTATGTGCTGGCATTTTGGCATGGGGCTGGGCAGTCGGCATTACGGCATCCTTTGGGATTGCTACTGCGGTCGCAGGCTGCATCGTTTTTATTCAGTCTTACCGACCTTGGCTGAATTTACATTTTTCTGTAGTCCTGCTGTGTTTGGCGCTTGGGCTGCAATTTTTTCGAATATATGGGTAAGCGTTGTTCATGAGTGATCTAACTGAAAATTTAAACCACCAAAAAAAGCCTCTTGCCCCTAAATTTAAATATTTAACTGGATTGATTCTTATTCTGGCTTTGGGCGCAGGCTATGGGTATTGGGCAGCCGCATCTTCTAAGCCTACAGAGGAGTTTAGCCAATGGAGTAAGCCTGTTCCCGTGCGGGTCGTTGCGGTTGAGCGCCGTGATTTAAGCGTTGAATTAAAAGCCATTGGCACGGTTATTCCTGCGCATACGGTAAATGTTCAGAGTCAGGTTTCGGGCACGTTGCAACGTATTTATTTTCAGGAAGGCCATTTGGTTAGCAAAGGTCAATTGCTAGCGCAAATTGATCCTGCGCCTTTTCAGGTGGAACTGGCTCAGGCGCAAGGCACGCAGCAGCAAAATTTGGCGCAGCTGCGCAATGCCGAAACTGAGCTGGCGCGCTATCAATTGCTGTTTAAGCAGGACTCGATTGCCAAACAGCAGGTGGAGCAGCAGCAGGCTTTGGTGAATCAGCTGAAAGGGCAAATTCAGGCCAATCAGGCGCAAGTGGATGCCGCGAAACTGCAATTGTCTTATACCAAAATTTATTCTCCCATTGCAGGGCGAGTTGGATTTAAGCAAAAAGATGCCGGTAATTTAATTCAGGCCAATGAAGAAGCAGGCTTAGTCACCGTGACGCAGGTTCATCCAATTTATGTGCAGTTTGCAGTGGCGGAAAACTATTTAGACACCTTGCGCACAGCAGCCGGCAAAGGGCAAAAAGCGCAAGTCAGCGCATGGGACAAAGCCGAACAAAAGCAATTGGCTTTAGGACAGGTACAAGCTTTGGATAACCAGATCGACCTCAATACCGGCACATTAAAATTAAAAGCGGTATTTGATAACCGCGATGATGCGCTGTTTCCGAATCAGTTTGTCAATATTCGCTTGAATGCCCAAACCATTCGGGATGCGGTCAGTATTCCGAATGATGCTATTCAGCATGGTGCAAAAGGCACTTATGTCTATGTGATCAATACTCAAAATAAAGCTGAAATACGCATGCTGAAGTTGGGCGTGACTTCGCAGGGCCAAACCGAAATTTTAGCTGGGCTAAATGGAACAGAACGTGTGGTCTTAGAGGGGATAGATCGGCTATCGGATGGGCAGGAGGTACAAATTGTACAGAACAGTCCGCAAGCGGTTGTTTCAATTCCACCGACTGCTGGATAAAGCATGAATATTTCACGGTTCTTTATTCTGCGCCCCGTCGCCACAGTGCTACTGATGTTGGCATTACTGTTCAGTGGGCTGCTGGTGTGGCGTCTTCTGCCAGTTTCTGCCTTGCCACAGGTGGATTATCCGATTATTCAAATTTATACTTTTCAGCCGGGCGCTAATCCAGATACGGTACAGCGCACGGTGACGGTGCCGTTAGAACGGGAAATGGGAAAAATTGCAGGCTTGAAGCAAATGTCTTCGAGCAGTTCAGTCGGGGCATCGGTCATCACGCTGCAATTTGAATTAAGCGCAGAACTGGGTGTGGTGGAGCAGGAAGTACAGTCAGCACTCAGCACAGCCAGCAGCAAACTGCCTAGTGATTTACCTACACCACCAATTTATCGCAAAGTTAATCCAGCCGATGTTCCGGTTATTACGCTGGCGGTCAGCTCCAAAACTTTAGCGCTCACTACAGTCTATGACATGGTGGATACACGGGTTGCGCAAAAGCTGTCACAGCTTTCAGGGGTTGGTATGGTCAGCCTTGCTGGCGGGCAGCGTCCAGCCATACGGGTGCAGATGAATCCTGCTGCTTTGGCGGCTTATAAAATGAGCGCTGAGGATGTCCGTGCAGCAATTAATGCGGCCAATACCAATCAGCCCAAGGGCAGTTTTGATGGGCCTTACCGCACCACCATGCTAGATGCCAACGACCAAATCCGCTCTATTACGGATTATGAAAATCTGATTTTACGCTGGAACAGTGGCGCGCCGATCCGCCTAAAAGATGTCGCGAAAGTGATTGAAGGCAGTGAAGACCGATACATGGCAGCATGGGCAGACAGCCAGTCTGCCATTCTGGTTAATGTGCAGCGCCAGCCGAATGCCAATGTTATTCAGGTGGCGGATCAAATTAATCAGGTTTTGCCAGAACTACAGCGTAATCTGCCTAAAAATGTGCAAATTAGGGTACTGACAGACCGCACTGAAAGTATCCGCAGCGCCATTCAGGATGTACAGAAAGAGCTGGTATTTGCAGTTTGCCTTGTGGTGATGGTGACGTTCCTGTTTTTAAGAAACCTGTCTGCCACTATTATTCCGAGCATTGCGGTGCCACTGTCAATCATCGGCACCTTTGTGCTGATGCATTTTCTTGGCTTTTCGGTCAATAACTTGACGTTGATGGCTTTAACCATCGCTACAGGCTTTGTGGTGGATGATGCCATTGTGATGTTAGAAAATATTGCACGGCACCGCGAATCGGGGGAAAGCCTGCTACAGGCTGCGCTCAAAGGGTCGAGGGAAATTGGATTTACCTTAATTTCTTTAACTATTTCGCTGATTGCCGTGCTGATTCCTTTGTTGTTTATGGGCGATGTCGTTGGTCGGCTGTTCCATGAATTTGCTGTAACTTTAGCAGCGGCAATTGGCTTATCGCTTATTGTATCTTTAACTTTGACCCCGATGATGTGCGCTTATTTGCTTAAAGATGCAAAACATGCGCCACGCCGTAGCCGCTGGAGTTTGGATCGGATTATTCAGCGCTATGGCAAGGCGCTGCAATGGGTATTTCGGCATCAGGTGCTGATGCTTGCGGTGATGCTTGGCACCGTATTTTTGGCTGGCGCATTGTACTGGATTATTCCTAAAGGCTTTTTCCCCATACAGGACAGTGGAGTCATCCAAGTCGTGACCGAAGCACCAGATGATATTTCCTTTGCGACCATGGGTGAACGGCAGCAGGCACTGGCCAGCCAGATTTTAAAAGACCCTGCGGTTGAGAGCTTATCTTCATTTATCGGCATTGATGCCAATAATCCAAAACTCAGCAATGGGCGCATTCTGATTAACCTGAAAGCGCATGCCGAGCGCGACAGTGCAGATCAGGTCATAGCGCGCCTGAAACAGCAGTTCAGCCATGTGCAGGGAATTAAAGGCTGGATGCAGCCAGTGCAGGAGCTCAGCATTGAGGACAAAATCAGTCGGACTCAATACCAGCTAAGTGTGACCGCAGCCAAAGTGGAAGATTTGCAGCAGTTTAGTCCTGTCTTTGTCGAAGCTCTACGGCAGCAGCCAGAGTTCTCGGACGTTGCTAGTGAAGACGGCGGTCAAGGTCTGCAAGCATTTATTGATGTCAACCGCGATGCGGCTGCGCGTTTAGGCTTGAGTATTGAAGATATCAGCCGAGCCTTGCAAAATTTGTTTGCGCAGCGCCAAATTGCTACTTTATATACGCAGGCGAATCAGTACCGCATTGTGCTGGAACTTGACCCCAGCTTGACGCAAGGCATTGATGCGCTGAATCAAATCTATATTCAAAATGCCAGCGGCGAGCCAGTGCTGCTCAGTTCCGTGGCTGTGGTTGTGCAAAAGCGCACTCCAGTTCTTTTGCAGCAGCAGGCGCAGTTCCCCGCCCATAGTGTGTCTTTCAATTTAGCATCGGGAGTTTCCCTTGGTGAAGGCATTCAAGCCATTCACCGTGTTGAAGATTCTCTGAATCTGCCAGCAGAGGTCAACGTGCAGTTACAGGGCGCAGCAGCGGCCTTTGAAAATTCATTGCAGCATACCTTTTGGCTGGTGCTGGCAGCCATTGTGACCATGTATCTGGTGCTGGGCATGCTGTATGAAAGCTTTATTCACCCGATTACCATTCTTTCGACCTTGCCTTCAGCGGCCATTGGTGCGCTGCTGGCGCTGTTTATAGTTGGCCGTCCACTGGATATGATTGCTTTAATTGGCATCATTCTGCTGATTGGTTTGGTCAAAAAAAATGGCATTATGATGGTGGATTTTGCCTTAGCAGCACAGCGTAATGACGGTCTCTCAGCGCAGCAGGCGATTTATCAAGCTGCCTTAATGCGCTTCAGGCCAATTTTGATGACCACGCTGGCAGCTCTCGTTGGAGCCATTCCTCTGATGCTGGCTTCAGGTTCTGGTGCTGAACTGCGCCAGCCTTTGGGCATTGTGATGGTGGGCGGCTTGATTTTAAGCCAGCTGCTGACGCTATTCACCACACCCGTAGTTTATCTGTTCTTTGACCGCTTGCAGCAAGCCCAGTCGGCAGTGCCAGCCATGAATGAAATGGGAGATGCACCTTGAATCTGCTCTCCGCTTTTATTCACCGTCCAGTGGCCAGTGTTTTACTGGCAATCGCGATTGTACTGCTGGGCATATTGGCCTATTTCCGCTTGCCGGTCGCGGCTTTGCCGCAGGCAGATATTCCAACCATTGTGGTTCGGGCCAGCTTGCCGGGGGCCAGCCCTGAAAGCATGTCGGCTACGGTCGCCACACCGCTGGAACGCGCCATGATGGGTGTTTCCGGGGTAAAAGGCATTAATTCATCCAGCAACCAAAGTGCAGCGCAGGTGGTACTGCATTTTGATTTGGATACCGACATCAATGAAGCGGCGCGGGAAGTGCAGGCCGCCATTAATGCTGCCATGCCGCAGCTGCCTTCGGGCATGCCGAGTCCGCCTGAATATTTCAAGATCAATCCGAGCCAAAGCCCAATTTTTTATCTGGCATTCAGCTCAAAGCATTTATCGGCCGGCAAGCTGTATGAAATTGCCAGTAACCAGTTGCAGCCGGCTCTGGCGCAAATCAGTGGTGTTGGTGATGTCAGTATTGATGGGGCATCCATGCCCGCAGTGCGGATTAGCTTAAATCCGAATGCGCTGATTTCACAAGGCGTATCGCTGGAGCAAGTCCGCGAAGCAGTGGTCAAAAGCAATGTGGTGCAGGCTTTGGGTGTGGTGGAAACTCAGCAGCTGCGCTGGCAGGTGGCGCTCTCGGCCAACTTGAAAAATGCAGCGGATTTTGCCAATTTGGTCATCCATCAGCATGGCCAGACCGCCGTTCGCCTTAAAGATGTAGCCGACGTTCAGGACGCTGTAGAGAACCGTTATGTCAGCGGTTTTCATAACGGCGAACCTGCGGTCATTATTAAAATCAGCCGGCAGCCGAATGCCAATACCGTGGCTGTGATTGAAAAAATTAAACAGAAACTGCCGCAGCTGCGTTCGCAGATTCCCGCCGATGCGCAGCTCAGCATTGTGATGGATGGTTCGGAAATGATCCGCGCTGGACTGAATGAAGCGCGTGATACTTTA
>OFRD01000858.1_pt1 | contig 11175 bp, 9 predicted proteins | sample 1543041 | NCBI WGS metagenome assembly OFRD01 (sample SAMN07774234, study PRJEB24372) | wastewater metagenome | isolation source: Exp Tend CN 100WW | collected 2016-02
AGGTACAGCGCTCAAATCAACACCACGTGTCGGCTATACGCCGAAAGAGTTTTGTACCAATTGCCCTGCACCCTATACCAACAAGCACATCATAGGTATGCAGGTTATTTCTGGATTAAAAACAGAAGATCAAATTAATTACACAAATGGGAAAATCATTGATCCTGTTTCTGGAAAATTTTACCGTCTTAAAGGCAAAATCAGTACCAATGGCAAAAAATTATTTCTTCGCGGATATATGGGAGTATCAGCCGTAGGTCGCAGTCAGACTTGGTTACGTGTGGAATAAAATAAAAATCCTGAGCTGCGAACACAGCACTGTTTTTTCGCAGCTCAGACCATTTATGCAAGGTCAACAAGCCCTTATCATTTCAAATTCAAAAATTATTTCAAATTCAAAGTGGCAGATATCGGTGTCAGCAATATCAGCCCTTCCAAATTTTAAGCCTACCTTTTTTACTAAGGCTAACCCTTCCACTCGAACTCACTAAAAGCTTCATCTTGTTTTAATGTATTTTCAACTGCTTGCGCCAATTGATTCAGCAAGCTCTGCTCTGTAATGCGGTCTAACCAGTCCTGATCTTCATCAGGATACGATGTAATTTCACAGACCAAATGACCATTTTGATCATGACCTTGACAGGTAATGGACAGCGGCAAGGAATGATTATCTACACTAATGGCAACATGGTCACCACTTTGTGACAAGGTCTGAAAACCATATTCGCCTAATTCTTTAGACAAAAGATCTGCAACATACTCTTGAGTCACATGACGATCACTGCTCTGCAATGCAGCATGATTATGTTTTTCACAGTTTGCTGTAAATTGTAATTTTCTCATCGATGTATCCAAAGGCATTCTTATTGTATGGTTTTAGAATAAGCAATAAAAACAAAACAGCCAAGCAAAAGCTTGGCTGTTGTCTAACAAACGTACAAAACTAGACTAATTATTCACTGACTTGAATTGCCAAACCTGCTTGATTTGCAAGCTCAGTGAAAGTAGGAAAACTGGTTGCCACCGTTTCTGTACCGACAATTTTAATTGCACCCGAAGTACGCAAACCCGCCATACTAAAACTCATCGCAATACGGTGATCATGATGCGATTCAATTTCACCACCCGTGAAGATTGTAGACCAATCACCTGACTTACCTTTACCTTCAATAATGATGCCATCATCCGTTGGTGTGCAGTCAATACCCATGGTTTTTAAACCATCTGCCATGACTTGAATACGATCAGATTCTTTGACGCGAAGTTCCGCAGCACCCGTTAAAATCGTTTGACCTTCGGCACATGCTGCGGCAATAAAGAGCGCTGGAAATTCATCAATGGCCAATGGCACTTGATCTTCAGGCATATGAATGCCTTTAAGCGTACGAGAGCCTTTGATACGAATGTCTGCAATCGGTTCACCACCTGCAATACGTTCGTTTTCAACGGTCAAGTCTGCACCCATTTGTTTCAAGATTTCAATCACGCCCGTACGCGTTGGGTTAATTCCAACAGCCTCTAAGGTCACGTCTGAACCTTCAGTAATGGCAGCACCCACCATAAAGAATGCCGCAGATGAAATATCTGATGGCACCTGAATTTCAGTCGCAATAAGCTTACCGCCACCTTGTAATGAAATGCGATTACCTTCAGTTTTTACTTCATAACCAAATGCACGTAACATACGTTCTGTATGGTCACGTGTTGGTTCAGGTTCCGTCACTGACGTTTCACCGCTTGCCCAAAGCCCCGCCAATAGAATGCCAGATTTCACTTGTGCAGATGCCATCGGCAAATCGTAATGAATACCTTGAAGGTTTTGATTGCCTGTAATCGATACTGGTGGTGTACCGCGTTCACCCGTGGTTTGAATTTGCGCACCCATTTCACGTAAAGGTTTAGCAATACGTTCCATTGGACGTTTAGACAGTGACGCATCACCCGTCATTACAGAATCAAACTTTTGCGCAGACAACATGCCTGAAAGTAAACGCATTGATGTACCAGAGTTACCCATATACAAGGCACTTGCAGGTGCTTTTAAGCCATTGATACCGACACCATGAATAGTGACTTCACCATTTTTTGGCCCTTCAATACTCACGCCCATATCACGGAATGCTTGCAACGTTGCCAGCGCATCTTCACCTTCCAAGAAACCTGTAACATTCGTTGTGCCTTCTGCAATCGCACCAAACATGATGGAGCGATGTGACACAGATTTGTCACCAGGCACGGTAAATTTACCTTGGAAATTTTGAGAACCTGGCAAAATGGTAAATTGTTGTGTCACTTTATTTTTCTCCATCAAGGGTTGTTTGGCGAGCATGTGATTGAAGTGTTGTCGTGCAGCCTGTGCATGCCCCAACACCCCCATTAATGCCTGTGAGTTTTCATCTTCAATCAGTTTACGTAATATTGCGAGTTGCTTTTCGAAGCCATCGACTGCATTTAAAATCGCTTTTTTATTGGCAAAAAAGATGTCATGCCACATTTGCGGATCACTGGCAGCTATGCGTGAAAAGTCACGAAAACCACCTGCTGCATAACGAAAGATATCAAAATTATCTTCACGATTGGCAAGCTGTTCAACCAAATTAAATGCCATCAAATGTGGCAGATGACTGGTGTGTGCAAGGACTTCATCATGTTTATCGACATCCATACAAATCACATCAGCTTTAGCCGCTTGCCATAATTGTGTCAGTTTTTCTACTGCCCAATCAGCACTGGTCGGTAGAGGCGTCAAAATTACTTTATGATTGGCAAACAAATCCACCTTACCGGCATGTACGCCTGTGTGTTCAGCCCCAGCAATCGGATGCCCCGGAACAAAACCTTCTGGAAGGTTTTCACCATATACCGCTTTTGCAGCATCTACTACATTGCCTTTGGTACTACCCACATCGGTGATGATGGTGGTCGCAGAAAGATAAGGCTTGATCATTTCCAGCACTTTTTCTGTCGCACGAACAGGTAAGGCTAAAACCACTAAATCCGCACCTTGAACGGCATCAACTGGATTACTATAACCAGCTTGAATCAATCCAAGTGCTTTTGCATCATCCAATGTTTTTTGCGAACGCGTTGATGCAACAATTTGTTTTGCTAAATTTTCAGCGATCATCACACGCGCTAGACTTGAACCAATCAAGCCAAGTCCAATAAATGCAACTTTTTCAAATAGAGGCTTGGACATCACTTAAGCTTTTCCCTCTACAGCATTGGTTGCTAAATCAAGTACCTTCGCAAGTGCGCTAAGGAATTTAGCATTTTCAGTTTCAGTACCAATAGACACACGAAGATGATTTACAATTCCGACAGGACGTACAATCACCCCCTCTTTTAACAAAGCATTGAACGTTTGTGCAGCATCGGCCTGAACATCAACCAAAATAAAGTTCGCACGTGATGCCACATAGTCTAAGCCAAGCGACTGAAAACCTTGCTCTAATTGATTCATACCTGCTTTATTGACAATACGTGATTGCTCAATAAAGTCTTCATCTTTTAGTGCAGCAACAGCAGCCACCATAGCAAGATGATTCACATTAAAGGGCTGACGAATACGATTTAAAAAATCAGTGACTTGTTTCGATGCCAGTGCAAAACCCACACGCAGGGCTGCCAAACCATAACATTTAGACAATGTACGACTAACGATGATGTTTGGATATTGTGCTAAAAATTTTAAGCTATTGAAATTTTCTGGAAAATATTCCACATATGCCTCATCAAGTACCACAATCACACTTGCAGGTACTTTCTGCATGAATGCTTCAAATTCAGCTTCTTCAAACCAAGTCCCCGTTGGGTTATTTGGATTGGCAATAAAAATGAGTTTAGTATTGTCTTGAATTGCAGCAGCCATGGCATCTAAATCATGTGCAAAGCCTTTTGCTGGGACTTCAATTGCTTGTGCATTAATTGCTTGTGTCACCAAAGCATAAACAGCAAATGCATGTTGGCTATACACCACAGAATCTTTTTCTGCAACGAATGCACGAGCAAACATTTCTAATAAGTCGTTTGAACCATTACCCAAAGTAATACAGTCAGCAGTCACACCAAATTGCGCACAAATTTGATCTTTTAAAATAAAACCGCCACCGTCTGGATAGCGACCAATTTCTGCCAATTCAGCAGCCACTGCTTGTTTGACCCGATCAGAACAGCCCAATGGATTTTCATTCGATGCCAATTTGACGATATCAGTAATCCCTAACTCACGCTCAAGCTCACTAATAGGCTTACCCGGTTGATAAGGTTTTAACTTTGAGATGCCTTCATTGGCAGGGACAAACGACATGTTACTCTTCCAATTGTTTCAAGTGATAAAAGTGGTTAACTTCAAATTAAAATTAACCACCAAATAGCGATTTACAATACTGCGATCGGATACGAACCTAATACTCGAACTTCTTTCACCAACGGACGAATTTCTTCAATTGCCGCTTTAACATTGTCCTGCTCCACATGACCTTCTAAATCAATGAAGAATACATAAGCCCATTTTTCAGGTAATGCAGGACGGGTTTCAATACTGGTTAAGCTAATATGATGTTTTGCAAAGGGTGCTAAAATTTCAAGCAATGCACCAGCACGATCATGTGCTGAAATCAGTAATGAGGTTTTATCATTGCCGCTTTGCGGTACTTTTTCACGACCAATCACCAAGAAACGTGTGGTATTTTCTGGGTTATCTTCAATATTGCCATGTAGAATTTCTAATTCATAAATATTGGCAGCCACATCAGATGCAATTGCTGCTGAATGCCATTCATTGCGAATTCGACGTGCCGCTTCAGCATTTGAACTTAAAGCAACGCGCTCTACACCCGGATAATGTGCATCTAACCATTTACGACATTGCGCCAAAGTTTGTTGATGCGCATAAATTTGTTTAATGCTGTCTTTACGAGTATTTGCAGAAACTAAAAATTGGTGATGAATACGTAATTCAACTTCACCAATCACATTTAAATGCGATGATTTAAAACAATCTAAAGTATGGTTGACCACCCCTTCAGAAGAGTTCTCCACTGGCACTAAACCGTAATGAGCACTCCCCGCTTCCACTTCACGAAAGACTTCATCAATGGTTGGAAGTGGACGAACAATCGCGTCCTGACCAAAGTGCTTGAGCACAGCTGAATGTGTATAAGTACCGACTGGACCTAGAAATGCAATACTTTGTGGTGCTTCAAGTGCCAGACAAGCCGACATGATTTCGCGAAATAGACGCGCCATGGTCACATCAGATAATGGCCCCTCATTGCGCTCCATAACATTACGCAAAACTTGCGCTTCACGTTCAGGACGGTAAAACATTGGATTCTCTTCAGAAGCAAACTTTGCTTTTGCTACTGCTTCTGCCAGTTTTGCTCGGCGGTTGATAAGCTGTTGAATCTGCTGATCAACTGAGTCAATATCCTCACGAATCTGAGCAAGGTCAAGAGAAGTCTTTGTGTTTTGATCGTCGTTGATCATTGTTATGTCGCCCTTCAAAAACATTATGCAAACAGTATAACAATAGTTAGCTTTCAAATGTTACGCAATAAGACTTTGATTGATTCAGCCTTAAAAACATACAGTTGATTTAATCAGCAATTTTATTGTCTATGATTTTGCAATAAATTCTTAAAATTAATGACCTTTTGCCAATTTTCCATAAATTACACTACAGTTGTACATTTTCAGCTCTGCATGACCAAGGTGAATTTTATGCTATTTGGTCGAATATATTGATCTTCTTTTGCGAATAACATCATATTTTAAAACGCTTAATATCGATATTTCCCCACCCTGCTTTTTTATTATTTATGTGTGTCATTGGCAGATTAAATCATTGCCAAAAATAAACATTTGCTTGATGTTTGAAGACAAATGTCTGGACTGACATAAAAACCAAAACAAAACTAAAACATCTATCTTAAGGATCATCAATGAGTCATTACGCACAGCGCCCATGGGAAAAAAATTTACCCATTTCATTACATGGTTATCAACTTAAGCCTGATCAAATTAAATCAAACTTAGCAGAATTACTAACCCACACTACGGCTCAATTTTCACAATCGCCCGCATTTAGTGTGGTATTACCTACAGGCTTAAGTAAAAGCTTAAGCTTTCAAGAAATTGATGATCTATCAAGCACATTTGCCAATTACTTACAGCACCATCTCAAACTTAAGAAAGGTGATGTGGTTGGTTTACAAATGCCAAATTCTTTGCACTATCCGATTGCTGTATTTGCCTGTTGGAAAGTTGGATTAATCATCACCAATATTAATCCACTGTATACAGCGCGCGAACTTGAATACCAATTAATTGACAGTGCTGCAAAAGCATTGATTGTTTCAGACCTGTTTTTAGCAACTTTTGAACGTGTAATTCAAAACAACACTCAACTTCAATCCTTGGCACTCGTAACCGCCAGCTTAAGTGAGTTTTTTGATAAACCTTATCAAGGCATGATTGCACAAAAAATGCAGGCAGATGCCGAAGCGCAAGGTCAATCACTCAAACCAAGTATCGACTATGCGACCTTCGCAGATGCTTTAGAAATGGGTAGTACCTTAGAACAATACACACCTATTCAACATGAAATTGCCCTATATCAATATACAGGCGGAACAACAGGTCGCAGCAAAGGTGCAGTGATCAGCCATCAAAATATCGCATCTTTGGTCAAAATAACCGGCGATTATTTACGTGCGCATAAATCTGAATTTAATAACAATGACTGCATTTTAACAGCGATTCCGCTATATCATATTTTTGCCTTTAGCGTAAATTTCCTCATGTTCTTTGAAGCGGGTTCTCATAATCTGTTGATTCCCTCTCCACGACCAATCAGCAATTTAAAACCTGCTTTTGAAAACTTCAAAGTCACTTGGTTAACTGGGGTCGATACGCTATATGCGGGCTTATTGGCTGAAAGTTGGTTTACTGCAAACCCACCGAAACTGACCTGTAGCATTTCTGGCGGTACTGCACTGCGTCCAGCAACAGCAGAACACTGGAAAGCTAAAGTCGGCACGATTATTGAAGGTTTTGGCATGACAGAAACCAGTTGTGCTGCGCTACTCCATCCACCCATTCGTAAAATTCGTCAGGGTTCTGTTGGTTTTCCATTGCCAGGCTCCGACATTAAAATTGTCAATGAACAAGGTCACGAAGTTCCATTAGGTGAAGCGGGTGAACTCTGTGTAAAAGGACCACAAATTGTATTGGGTTATTTAAACCGCCCCACTGAAACGGCTGAAACCTTTATTGATGGTTGGTTGCATACAGGTGATATTGCCAAAGTAGATGAAGATGGCTTTTGTTATATTTTAGATCGTAAAAAAGATATGGTCATTGTTTCAGGTTTTAATGTTTATCCCAATGAAATTGAAGCAATTCTAGCCGAGCATCCAGATGTCATTGAAGCTGCTGTTATTGGTATACCCGATGATCAAACCGGAGAATCGGTTAAAGCATTTATTGCCTCGAGTAATGCCAATCTTTCTGTCAGTGAAATCCTCAAACATTGCAAAGACAACCTAACTGCCTACAAAGTCCCAAAATCAATTGAAATATTGAATGAGTTACCAAAGTCAACCGTCGGAAAAATTTTGCGTGCCGAACTTCGTCAAATGGAAAGTCAAAAATATTCTAATTAATTTCAGCTTATTACAGCATTAAAATCGAGCCCTAAAGCTTTGTCTTTGGGGCTTTCTCTTTTACAAGAGTTATTTACCAAAATCCATCACAAAAATTTAATGATTCCTCTATATTCTTTTAATAAAGCAATTCGGAGAATAATAATGTCAAAAAGAATCGCCGTTTTAGTGACCCATGATTTTGAAGATATTGCATACTCGGAACCCGTACAGGCCTTTCGAGCTGCACGTCATAGCATTTTAAATATTGAAAACAGAGCAGGTAATATTGTTTATGGTCAAAAACGCAAATCTGCGGTCACTATCGATCAAAGTATAGACAGTGTTTCTGTGCATGATTTTGATGCCTTACTTATTCCCGGAGGACATTCTCCCAACAGATTGTGTCTTGATCATCGGTTTGTCGATTTTGTCCGTAATTTTGCTCATGCACAAAAACCCATTATGAGTATTTGTCATGGCCCTCAACTGCTTATTGCTGCAAAGGTGGTTAAAGGTCGGTTAATGACGACCATTCAAACCGTCGCCACAGATCTCATTAATGCCGGTGCTGTGTATTACGATGTGGGTGTGGTGAATGATAATAATCTGTATATTTCTTCTCGTTCCTCTGACGACTTACCCGCCTTTATTAAAGAAAGTTTGCTGGTATTGAGCCAATAAAAAAGAGCCTTTCGGCTCTTTTTTAGACATTAAACAACCCGTCATTAACGCCCTAAAATACTACGCGCTACAATTTCTTTCATAATTTCATTGGTGCCACCGTAAATGCGTTGAATACGTGCATCCACAAAGAAACGTGAAATTGGATATTCAGTCATATAACCATAACCACCAAAAAGCTGTAACAAGTTATCGGCAATTTTCATTTGCATATCGGTACTAAAACTTTTCAATGCTGCGGCAGTTTCAACATCTAATTTACCTTGCATATACAGTTCGACATTTTGATTATAAAAAGCTGCTGTCGCTTGTTCATCTATTTTTGCTTGAGCCAAAACAAATCGTGTATTTTGAAATTGACTAATCGGCTGCCCAAATGCTTGACGTTCTTTTACGTAAGCAATCGTGACATCAATCGAACCACGAATAGCACCAATAGCAGTGGAGGCAATAGCCGTACGTTCACGTGGTAATTCTTGCATTAAATAAGCAAAACCTTGCCCTGCTTGACCCAATAGTTGATCTTTAGGCACTTGAATATTATCGAAGAACAGTTCTGAAGTATCTTGTGAATGTAGACCTATTTTATTCAGGTTGGTGCCCTTTTTAAAACCTTCTAAATGAGTATCCAGCAGCATCAAAGAGACACCTTTTGCTCGTGCTTGCGGATCGGTTTTCACTGCCAACACCACCAAGTCGGCATGCTGACCATTTGAAATAAAGGTTTTTGAACCATTTAAAAGATAATGATCACCCTGCAAAATTGCATTGGTTCGCATGGCTTGTAAGTCTGAACCAGCACCCGGTTCAGTCATGCCAATCGCACCGACAACTTCACCCGCAACCATTTTTGGCAACCAATATTGTTTCTGTTGTTCTGTACCAATATGCAAAATATACGGTGCTGCAATTTCAGAATGACATGAAATACCCGTTGATAATGCACTAAATCCTGCACGGGCTGACTCTTCAACCAGCATTAATGAATAATTAATTGGAACGCCATAGCCACCATATTCTTCAGGTACATCAACACACAAGAAACCATTTGCCCCCAATAAGCTCCAAATCGAACGCGGCATAATGCCTTCATGTTCCCATTGCTCATAATGAGGTGCAATATGCTCATTCATAAAGCGTTTAAAATTATCACGAAACAGTTCTAGATCAGCATCATAAGCCAGCATATATCATCCTTATTTTCAGTTTTAGTTTTTAGCTTCCTGCCATGCTAGTGATTTTATCGTCTGCTGTCATGTCCCATTCCTGTCATTTTTATGACTTTTATAGTCAATAAAAAAGGAAGCCGAAGCTTCCTTTTTTCATTCATGCTTAATTATGCATGGGTTTTATTTTCTTCTGACATTAAGCGATCCACTTCTTCTGGATTGGCTAAAGCATAATCTAGTTGCTCTTTATCCAATTGTCCGACCCATTTTGCCACAACAATCGTTGCCAATGAGTTACCCACAAGATTGGTTAATGCACGTGCTTCTGACATGAAACGGTCAATACCCAAAATCAATGCCAAGCCTGCTACTGGAATATGCCCTACCGCAGATAACGTTGCCGCCATGACAATAAAACCTGAACCTGTTACACCCGCAGCACCTTTAGAGGAAATCAACAACACCACCAATAGGGTAATTTGATGTTCAATATCCAAAGGTGTGTTGGTCGCTTGCGCAATAAAAATAGCAGCCATCGTCAAATAAATAGACGTACCATCTAGGTTAAATGAATAACCTGTAGGAATAACTAAACCAACAACCGATTTTTCACAACCCGCGATTTCAAGTTTCTTCAACATCCGCGGAAGCACTGATTCTGATGATGAAGTTCCCAATACAATAAGGAGTTCTTCACGAATCATCCGAATCATTTTCAAAATATTAAAACCACAAAAACGAGAGATTGAGCCTAATACAATGAAAATAAACAGTAAACACGTAATGTAGAAGCAGATGATCAATTGCGCTAATTGTGCAAGACTGCCAATACCATATTTACCAATGGTAAATGCCATTGCACCAAATGCACCGATTGGAGCCAACTTCATAATCATATTTACGATATTGAAGAAGACATGAGAAATTTGATCGATAAATTTTAGTACAGGTTTACCCGCATCACCCAACTTATGCAACGCAAAACCGAACAGAAGAGCGAACAGTAAGACTTGAAGAATTTCACCTTCAGCAAATGCACCTACAACAGTATTCGGAATGATATTCATAAAGAAATCAATCGTCGATTGTGATTGACCTGATTCTACATATTTAGAAATACCCGATATATCCAAAGATGCAGGATCAATATTCATGCCCACACCCGGTTTTGCAATATTAATTACAAGCAAACCGACAAGTAAGGCAATCGTAGATACGATTTCAAAATAAAGTAAAGCAATACCGCCTGTTTTACCCACAGACTTCATGCTTTCCATGCCAGCGATACCACTGACCACAGTACAGAAAATTACAGGTGCAATAATCATTTTAATTAGGCGAATAAATCCATCACCCAACGGTTTTAATTGCTCGCCTAAACCAGGCACATGTTTTTCAACACCATTGACTAGTTGTGTACCACTTGGGAAAAAGTGACCGATTAACACGCCCGCAATAATGGCAATAATCACTTGAAAATAAAGTGATTTATATAAAGGTTTTTTAGCCATAATCATAACTTCTTCATGTATTTCCGCACGCAGAAATATCAATTTTCTCTTGCCTATTCTTACGAATATACAACCCTAAATCTTTTTACAAGATGCAAAAAGACAATGAGTTCTTGTGAAAAACTCGACTTAAGATGAAAACAAAAAAAGATTCACAAATGAAAT
>OFRD01000860.1_pt1 | contig 11171 bp, 11 predicted proteins | sample 1543041 | NCBI WGS metagenome assembly OFRD01 (sample SAMN07774234, study PRJEB24372) | wastewater metagenome | isolation source: Exp Tend CN 100WW | collected 2016-02
GTCTGGTATTTTAGGCGATGATATTGGGCCGATTTCAAAGGGAACCTTCGAGATGCATACGGAGGTGTTCTTGGATGCGAGTAGACATGGTGAGTTTGACCAGATGCGCGGTGTTTCGGCGAATGTGATGTGCGGTCAGCCTGGATATTATGGAACAAACTCATTTGGATTGGTTTTGGATATGAAAGCGTTGGAAAAGATGAATGATGTAGACATAACTCGTGAAGATATTAATACTCAAATAGATGATATGTTTGGAAAACTTGATACGATGGACGAGAATTGTACGTTGAAGAATATTCGAGTGGACAATAATATACAAAATCTTAGAGCGACAGATATGGGAACATGTGGCGATGATGGATATGAGATATTCTAAGGTACAGTAAACTGATAAGGTTCGGTCGACAAAGTCGCCTTATAAGGTTCGGTCGACAAAGTCGCCTTATCAACTGTCGGCGACGAAGTCTTATTAAATTGTTTTTTACATAAAATTGATACATAATCTATTTCAATAAGTATAATAAAAATTAAAATGGAGACTTTTATTATATTACTTGGTGTGGCTCTACTAATCGTTTGCTTACGAGTAGTCCGTGATATTTATCTGAACCACATCACATTGGCTATATATGCCCGCACGTTTGACGCCCATATCCACGACGACGATAACAATTTTGTTTATAAAAACAATGCTTATAAAATGTACTTATATAATGCGTTGCGGGTTCAATAAAATATAATAAATATCATATGTTTAATTATTTACAAGATGGTATTTAAACGCTTGAAGTCATATTTTTTGATCGAAAGACTTGTCACTTTTTATGACTTTCATATAAGGTGTGTCACTGTTTAATGGTGATGTTAGGTCTGTATGATTGAGAGTTGGCTTTTTGTATTGGCAGTGATTGCGGTTCTGATGATTCCCGGTCCGACCAATGCATTACTTGCAAGCTCGGCACATCAAAAAGGGCTGGCAAAAACCAGCCTTTTTATTCCAGCAGAGCTATTGGGTTATTTTTATGCCATTAATTTGTGGGCATTATTTATCCATTTATGTAGCCCAACGTGGCCACATTTAATCAACTTATTACATTTACTCAGTGCCCTGTATGTTTTTTGGCTAGCTTTTCATTTATGGAAAACATCCCATTTGGAACAGCATAGTCAACGCTATCCATCTATTCGACCTCGCCAACTGTTCTTTTCGACCTTAAAAAATCCAAAAGCTTTATTGTTTGCTGCGGGCGTATTGCCGCCTGAAACTTGGCAGAATCCGAGCAATTTTATTTTAGTTTTTGCTGTGTTTGCTTTGGTACTTTTACCAACAGTGATGTTTTGGATGTCTTTTGGACGTGCGATTTTGGCAGGTCAATCAAAGCAAAAAAAAGCCGATCTTTTATATAAAGGATCGGCCATGTTATTGCTGCTGTGTATGTTGCCCGTGGTGATGCGGTTTTTTTAACGCTTACACCTTTTATCACACGCGTATTTAATGGTTCTTTTTCAGTTTTTGACGAATGAAACCAATAATACCGGGAAGTACACTGAGAATAATAATGCCAAAAATAAGATGGGTAAAATTGTCTTTGACAATCGGCATATTGCCAAATAAATAGCCCAACGTAATAAATGAACCGACCCAGCAGATTGCACCAATCACATTAAAACTAAGAAAGAATTTGTAATTCATATTGCCTGCACCCGCCACGAATGGAGCGAAAGTGCGAGCGAAAGGAACAAAGCGTGCAAAAATAATGGTCTTGCCACCATGTTTCTCAAAGAACTTTTGCGTGTAATGTAAATGCTTTTTATTAATAAAACGTGATTCCATTTCAAATACACGTGGCCCGATAAGTTTACCAATATGATAATTCAGTGTGTCACCGAGTACGGCCGCAATAAACAATAGCACCACCAAAACAAAGGGATCCATCACGCCCGTTGAAGCAGCTAGTGCACCTGCGGCAAACAATAAGCTATCACCTGGTAAAAATGGCATGACCACTAAACCCGTTTCTACAAAAATAATTAAGAAAAGAATGGCATAAATCCAGATGCCATAATTGGTGATAAATTCGAGTAAATGGTCATCAACATGTAATATAAAATCAATCAGTTCCATGGGGTCACAGACAGCGAAAATGTGCTGAAATCCTAGCAGTCTAAGGTATGAAAGTCAGTATAAAAACGTAAATAAATTCCAGTTTAATCATTCTATATTTGCAACGATGTATCTACAAATAGCTGCTTTATTCAGCAAAAAAAACAGCCTAGTATGAATCCATCATCACAAAAATATTGAATAGGTCATCTCATGTTAAATCCGAATGTTGTGCTAAAAAATTTGCTTCAAGGCCCACAGGCCGATGCTTTGATCAGTTTCATTGCGCGTGTTTTGATGGCTTATATTTTTATTATTGCAGGCTGGGGGAAAATCACGGCTTATAGTGCAACCGTTGGTTATATGGAGTCGATGGGTGTACCCGGCGTCATGCTGCCTTTAACCATTTTGGTTGAGTTTGGTGGTGGTTTGGCGTTGTTATTTGGTTTTCAAGCACGCTTTGCCGCATTGGGTTTAGCCGTATTTAGTTTAATCACTGCTTTTATTTTTCATCATGGTGCCGAAGATGCAATTAATTTTATGAAAAATATGGCCATGACCGGTGGGCTATTATTCTTGATGTTACACGGTGCGGGTAAATTTAGCCTAGATCATCATATTGAAAAATAATAGATTGATTTTTAGCGTTATAAAGGCTGATTTTGTCTGGCTTCAATGGCCTTGAAATTACAAAAAGTCAGCGTACAGAGGGTTCAAATTTTGTTTAGATAAAATTTTAGCGCACTTTAGAATTAGGAAAATAAATATGCATAAGATTTTGATGGTTATTCTATTCACCAGTTCTATCTGTACAACGGTAAGCACTTGGGCGGGTAAGGATGATCATATCATCATTCAAGAAGCCGCAAGCAATCAGGTGAAAGTGGCAGAGGTTAAAAATTTAAAAGACGAAACTGCCGTCACTTTAACGGGTATTTTGGTGAAGCATTTAAACCAAGAACATTATGAGTTTAATGATGGCACAGGCTTAATTTTACTTGAAATCGATGATGATCTTTGGAAATCGGCTGGTATTCAGGCGGGTGACAAGGTCACTGCCATTGGTGAGGTGGATAAACATCGTTATAAACCAACCGATATTGAAGTGGTTAAAATAGAAAAAGTTCTGGATTGATTGCTATAGAGCGCCCGAAAATGGGCGCTTTTTTAGCGCTGAAATATAATGCAATCAATTGAATGTGCACCTTGGATGAATGGTGTGCGTCTAGCAGATAAAAATGATAGAATGTCGCGCTTATATTCGTTTGCCTGCATAGTGGTTTATCCATGACTACCAATACCCAAATTACTGAAGATCGTATCCTGATTTTGGATTTCGGTTCTCAATATAGTCAGCTTATTGCACGTCGTGTACGTGAAGCTGGTGTTTATTCTGAAATGTATGCCTATGACATGTCTGAAGAAGACATTCGTGCGTTTAATCCGAACGGTATCATCTTGTCTGGTGGGCCTGAAAGTGTGCATGAAGAAGGTAGTCCACGTGCGCCAGAAGTTGTGTTCAACTTAGGTGTACCTGTATTAGGGATTTGCTATGGTTTACAAACCATGTCAGAGCAACTTGGCGGTAAAGTAGAGCCAGGTATAGTTCATGAGTTTGGTTATGCAGCAGTTGATATTTTAGTTCGTGATCAGCTTCTTGGTGATTTAAACGATGCTGATTTTGAAAGTGGTGACAACAAACTCAATGTTTGGATGAGCCATGGCGATAAAGTTTCTGCGATCCCTGAAGGTTTCTCAGTCACTGCAAGCACGCCAAGCTGTCCATTTGCAGCAGTAAGCGATGAAAAGCGTCGTTTCTATGGTGTGCAGTTCCACCCAGAAGTGACCCATACTGCAAAGGGTGCAGAGTTACTGTCTAACTTTGTGCACAGCATTTGTGGATGTCGTAATCTTTGGAATTCTGAAAACATCATTGACCTCCGTGTTGAACAATTACGTCAACAAATTGGCGATCAAAAAGTTCTTTTAGGTCTTTCAGGTGGTGTTGATTCATCGGTTGTGGCGGCACTTTTACACCGTGCGATTGGCGATCAGCTGACTTGCGTATTTGTAGACAACGGTTTACTTCGTTTGAACGAAGGCGAGCAAGTGATGGACATGTTTGCAAAAAACATGGGTATCCGTGTGATTCGTGCCGATGCTGAAGAGCGTTTCTTGACTGCGCTGAAAGGTGAAGTGGATCCTGAGAAAAAACGTAAAATCATTGGTCGTGAATTCATTGGCGTATTTGCTGAAGAAGCACGTAAGCTTGATGGCGTAAACTTCCTTGCACAAGGGACAATTTACCCTGACGTGATTGAATCTGCGGCAACTAAAAATGGTAAAGCACATGTGATTAAATCACACCATAACGTGGGTGGTTTGCCAGAAGATTTAGCCTTTGAATTGGTTGAGCCAATTCGTGACTTGTTTAAAGATGAAGTACGTCGTTTAGGTACGACTTTAGGTTTACCGTTTGAAATGCTATATCGTCATCCATTCCCAGGTCCAGGTTTGGGCGTGCGTATTTTGGGTGAAGTGAAAAAAGAATATGCTGATATTTTACGTCTTGCAGATGACATCTTTATGCAAGAACTTCGTGCTAGCGGTTGGTATGACAAAACTGCGCAAGCATTTGCTGTGTTCCAACCAGTTAAATCAGTTGGTGTTGTAGGTGATGGTCGTCGTTATGCATGGGTGATTGCGCTTCGTGCAGTTGAAACGGTTGACTTTATGACAGCACGTTTTGCACATCTTCCTTATGATTTGGTTGATAAGATTTCAACTCGTATCATGAACGAAATTAAAGATGTGTCACGTGTCGTTTATGACGTGTCTTCTAAGCCACCTGCTACGATTGAGTGGGAGTAATTTAGGGTTTTCGGACAGCACTGCTGTCCGCCTAAATTACGGCAAGGGCTGTGCCCGCGCCAGAACGGGCTTTCAAAATGCAACGCATTTTGCCGATTTTACGCCAAAGGCTATGCCTGCGGCAGAACGGGCTTTCAAGAAGCAAAGCTTCTTGCCTAAATTACGCCATGAACAAGTTTTAAAGTGAAACTTTAAAACGAAGTGCAAGATGCTCGCGGCAGTAAAGAAAAAATGACTTCTAAAAAGAGCGCTTAGGCGCTCTTTTTTTATGCTTAGACTAGCTGTTTAAACATTCTCGTATTTAAGAAAGAAGCGATTGAATCTGCTAAAAAATCGGGAATTGTGTTCATTGACGGTGAGAAGCTCACATCATTGATGATTGAGTTTGGCTTAGGTGTTCAGATCGAACGTCGCTTCCATATCTACAAAATTGATCAGGATCGTTTTGACGAAGAAAATTTTTAGTTATTTATCCGTATAAATGGCGACTTGATTACGTCCATTTTTCTTGGCTTCATAGAGTGCAAGATCTGCATTTTTAATCAGTAAATTTAAATCGTTTTGCTGTGGTTGCAGTTGAGAGATACCAATGGACACGGTAAAGTTGAAAAAGAATTTATTTTGAATACAAATTTGATGGTTTTCAATTTTCTGGCATAAGCGATTGGCAATAATAATTGCCTCATCCAGTGTGGTATTGGGTAATAAGGCAATAAATTCTTCGCCTCCAAAACGAGCGAGTACATCGGTGTAGCGCATTTCTTGGCGAGAAATCTCAGCAAGTATACGAAGAACCTCATCCCCGACATCATGTCCGTAGGTATCATTAATTTTTTTGAAAAAATCGATATCAAACATCAGTAAGCAGGCTAAATTATATTTTGGCCATTTCTGAATGGTCTTTTCAGCCATCTGCATAAATTGTCTACGATTATTGAGTTGGGTTAGTTCATCGGTATGAGCGAGTTGACATAAAGCGTAATAATTCCAATCATTTAATAAAACCCGTAAAAAATTCCGTTTTGAATTTAAAGTATTATTCCAACTGATATACATGCTGAGTAATAAAACAGGGGTATATGTGAATGAAAATAGAATGGCTTCCTGAAAACTGACTAAGTTAAATACTCCTCCTAAAATAATTGCACTAGTGAGTAAAGAGGTAAATATGGAATATCGAAAGGAGACCTGTATGCATAAATTGCCCAATAAAATAAAAATTACAGAAGCATAGATATAAGTATGAACCAGCGGACTCTGTGATAAATACAACAGTCCTAACCAGACGACCGCGGCTATTGCGACATAAATAGGCAGTAAACTGTCTAAAATATTAATATTTTTACAGTAACGGAAGAAGAAGATATTGATGAATAGTGCACTCAGCACAAGACCGAGCCGTGATATGGCAGAAATCACGACGATTTCAGGTAATAAAAACCAATCTACAAAAAAATAGATTAAAAATGTAAGTTGGCCAATGTAATTAACGTATTTTAAAAATTGTCGTTGGTGTTTATTTTGATAGTTTAAGTAATATTGCTGAAATTGTACTGGAATACGAGTGATTGGAGCATCTAAGGCTTGCTCTATTATTTTTCGATTTTCCGCACTACATAGCTGCTCCGGTAAAATATAAGCAGCTTCATGATTGAATTTTTTTTCTCTAGGTGTTTTAAAATGATGACTATTTTTATCATTTTTGTCACGAGAGCTTTTTTGATCTCTCCTAAACATTTAAATCAGCCCTGTATGGGGTGTACGTAAAGAATCATATGCTGAAGAATAAATCTTGTATATAAGATAAATACTGAACGGTTAGTGCAATTGTGACAATTTTTTTTATATGTATAAAATTCATATGAATAAGAGATGAATATTCAATTGGATCAATCAGCAAAGGATTGCTCATCAAGAAAAGTTTCAAAAATGATATTGTCCTATACATAGTATTCAGCGTATTAAGTGACTTATAGGCTGAGTGTGTAAGAGTCTATATGATGATAAGAATAGATGAAGACATTAAAAGCACGGTTTAGTCCGTAAGACTTAGGATAAGAATATGACCAATAGCAACTATATAGAGCTTTCTAACTCAGACGATTGTGAAAAATACGTGAATCAATTTATTCAGGAATTCCCTTTGCGTAGTGCAGAAATTGGGCAGGGAACCATCATTAAACGTGCATTGCCCAGCCGTCACAAACGCCTAATTGGCGCATGGTGCTTTCTAGATCATGCAGGGCCAGTCACTTTTCCTCAAGGTGATGGTTTAGATGTTGGCCCACATCCGCATATGGGTTTACAAACCTTCACTTGGATGATTGAAGGCACCATGATGCATACCGATAGCTTAGGCACCAAACAATTGATTCGCCCGAAGCAGGTCAATTTGATGACCGCAGGTTATGGTATTTCACATACTGAAGTTGCGCCAGAAACGGAAACCCATATGCATGCTGCTCAGCTTTGGATTGCATTGCCTGATGATAAAATAAATATGGCACCGCGTTTTGACCATTATCCAGAACTTCCTGTGGTCGAAAAAGATCAGGTGGAATTCACCGTTTTGGTCGGTGAATTTTTAAAAACCAAATCGCCTGTCGCGGTGCATACCGAATTACTCGGTGTCGATTTAACCGCAAAAGAATCGACCACCACGCGACTTCAACTCAATCCAACCTTTGAACATGGTTTTATGGCCTTGGATGGGACGGCTGTGGTCAATGGTCATGAATTGACTGAAGACAATATGGTGGTGTTAGAGCCTGGTCTGGCTGAAATTGAAATTCAGTTGCATGCTGGTAGCCGTATTTTATTGTTAGGCGGTGAACCCTTTGAGTCACCGATATTGCTCTGGTGGAATTTTGTTGGACGTACACAGGAAGAATTAAGCCTTGCTCGAGATCAATGGATTAATCAAGATCAACGCTTTGGTGATATTGCGGATTATCCAGGTCCAAGATTAGAAGCACCTGCCTTCCCAGATAAAATGCGTGCATCGCGATAAAAACAAAATAGAGGATTCATGATTATGGCCATTATTGCAAATGCAGAAGTACGAACGCTTGCTGAACCTTGGTCGGGTGAGGTGAGAAGTGGCACACACCAATTTATCACCGATAAACCTGAGTCTTTTGGTGGACAAGATCAAGGGCCTGCACCTTATGATTTGATTTGTTCTGGCCTGATTTCTTGTACCATGATCACGCTACGCATGTACGCCAGCCATAAAGGGCTTGAGTTGGGTGAGTTTTCGGTTGAAGCTGACTTTTATGCCAATAAAGAAGGCAAAGAATGGATTGAACGTCGCTTATCTTTTGCACAGCCGCTACCTGAGGCACTGAAGCAAAAAGTTTTAGAGATGAGCAGTAAAACGCCTGTGACCAAAACCTTGTTGCGTAGTGTAGAGATAAAGACCGTACTTGTTGAATGACCCGATAGTTATGACATTTTGTGTAAAGCAGGGTGTCATTTTTTTAGAGCGATGCGTATAGTCAAAGCATAAAAATAGAGGTCAAAAAATGATTACATTACACCACTTAGATCAGTCACGTTCTTTTCGAATTTTATGGGCTTTAGAGGAATTGGAACTTGATTATCAAGTGCAGTTTTATCAGCGCTTACCGACTTTTGCTGCACCCCCTGAATTAAAATTGGTGCATCCTTTGGCTAAAGCACCGGTATTAACCGATGACGAGCAAACGATTGCGGAATCTGCGGTGATTTTACAGTATTTGCAAGAAAGCTATGATGTACGGCAGCAGTTTAAACCGCAGCATAAAGCAGAACAGCAGCAGTATCGTTATTGGATGCATTATGCGGAAGGTTCGTTAATGCCTTTATTGGTGATGCAGCTGGTGATGAATAATGTACCCAAACATGTGCCGTGGTTGATTAAGCCTATCGCAGAAAAAATAACAGTCGGGGTCAAGACTGGATTTATTCGTCCTCGTTTAAAAGATCATATTGAATATTTGGAAGATTATTTATCCAAGCATGAATATTTTGCTGGTACATTTTCTTTTGCAGATGTTCAAATGTGGTTTCCATTAGAAGCGATTCAATCCAGAACAACGGGTTCTTATCCAAATATCAAGGCATATCTACAACGTATTGCACAACGTCCAGCGTTTCAACGTGCACGCTTGAAAGAGCAAAATTTAGCTTAAATTAGATAATTTGTATAAATCAAAAAATGTTCAATATTTGATTTTTTAAAATCAGCACTGCCTCACTTGATGAATTCAATTTTTATGCCTTTGCGTAGGCAGTATTTCTACTTTTGAAAGGTCAAAATGAGAATCCTCAAAATATATTTTGAGTCCGCAAGAAAAACCTTTTGTTTCCCATACACGACATCCTGAGCCAGTTTTAAGCACTGCTTTAAAATGCAGCGCAAGGATGGGAAACGTGTGGCATCCATGCCACACTCATGAATTCAATACCTGTTAAAATTTGTTTTAAATTTTGGCTTTACGAACTACTCATTTTGATCAAGAAACGACTTGTAAAAGAAGTCTATTATTGATACTAAGTTTAAAAAACAGGCACTATAAAGTGCTGATATCGTTAGCTCATATGGTAGAGACGTTCTTTCGGGAACACCACTTTAAAGGTTGAACCTTGATTTTCTTTCGATTCAATTTCTAAGTGTGCGCCGTGTTGCATGAGCACATGCTTGACAATTGCTAGACCTAAACCTGTTCCCCCAGTTTGACGGCTACGTGCGCTATCGACACGATAGAAACGTTCGGTTAAACGGGGTAAATGTTTGGGGTCAATGCCAATGCCAGTATCTTCAACGGTAAAATACCCTTGTACTCCGTCATCGTGCCAGCCCATGGTAATAGTGCCCCCTTTTGGGGTGTATTTAATAGCATTGGTAATAAGGTTGCTAAACGCACTGGCAAGTTCCATATCCGAACCAATCAGATCACAATGACTGTCAATTTCGAGGTTCAGTGTATGCCCATAATCAACGTTATAGGCTTGCGCATCATCAAATAATTGATTCATCAGACTGGGCATTTCAATAATCTGATTTTTGGCAATTTGTTTGTTGCTTTCTAAACGTGAAAGCAACAGTAAGTCATTGACCAAGGCATTCATTCGTTTGGTTTGTGCCTGCATTTGGTCAAAGGCACGTTTCCAGCGCGGGTTTAAATCTTCTTGATCGGTAAAAGTTTCAATATAACCACTGAGTACAGTCAGTGGCGTGCGTAATTCATGGGAAATATTATCGACAAAGTCTTTACGCATTTGTTCTAGGTTATGCATACGCGTTACGTCATATGCCACCAATAAACGACTTTCTCCACCAAAACGGGTCATTTTAACTTGCACATAATGATCTTCAAAAGCTGAAGATTTCATTTTTAAGCCGTCAGGTGCTTGGTCAATATGATTAAAATATTCAATAAAATTAGGCTGACGTAGAATCGTTAAAATATTACGCCCACGGTCTAGAGGTTGAATCCCCAGCAATTTTTCCGCTGCTGGATTCCACCATTCAATTTGGTGTGATTCGTCAATTAACACCACGGCTTCTGCTAATGCCACCAGTGAGGATTGAGCGCGATCAATTAAGCCGACCATTTCTGCTTGTACAATACGTTCTTGGCGCTGTGCTCGATAAACATTAAACAGTAATGCACCCCAAATGCCGTCTAAATTAGGCGGTACATCATAAGGACGATTAGAAATCCATTCATTGACCAAATACAATGAACGTAATTGCAGGACAAAAAAGATGCTAAAAGCGATAAAAATTAAAATCCAAAAATACCCAATCCCGATGCCAATAAAACTGGCAATCAGCAGGAGAAAGGCGAGTAGACGTAAATCTTGCTTCGCAAAAGTCCATAAGCTGCTGTAGCGAAATTTTTGATGTTCTCGTGTCAATTCTGGGACAGGGTATGGTTCATACATAAAACATGATTTACCTAAAAAACGACTAACCTAAAGCGATATCCGCGCGGGTAGAAAAACGATAACCTGTGCCACGAACAGTTTGTACAAAGCGGTCTACAGCATACGGTTCGAGCACCTTACGTAAACGTCGAATATGGACGTCAATGGTACGGTCTTCAATATATACGTTACCACCCCAAACTTGATCAAGCAATTGAGCACGCGTGTAAGCACGTTCTGGGTGAGTCATAAAGAAGGCCAATAAACGATATTCGGTAGG
>OFRD01000863.1_pt1 | contig 11161 bp, 6 predicted proteins | sample 1543041 | NCBI WGS metagenome assembly OFRD01 (sample SAMN07774234, study PRJEB24372) | wastewater metagenome | isolation source: Exp Tend CN 100WW | collected 2016-02
GTTGCGCGCGGCGCGGGCCCCGCACGTTGCGTGCGCTGCGGGGCGATTTGTTGGCACAAAGGAGCTGAACGGCGTCCGCAGCTATCGCGGCATCCGCTACGGGCGCGCCGAGCGTTTTCGTGCGCCGACACCCTTCGCTTATGGGCCCTCGCCGCATCCGGCCGACACGTTCGGCCCGGTCGCGCCGCAAGCGGGCACCACCTATGGTCCCCAAAGCGAGGATTGCCTGTTCCTCAACATCTGGACGGCGCGACCCGATCGCGCGGCCCGGCTGCCGGTGATGCTCTACATTCATGGCGGCGCCTATTCGGGCGGCAGCGTGACCGATCCGCTGAACGACGGCGCGGCGCTGGCGGCGCGTGGCGATGTCGTGGTGGTGACGGTCAACCACCGGCTCAACGCGCTGGGCTATCTCTATCTCGCGCGGCTCGACTCGCGTTTCCCCGATAGCGGCAATGCCGGGCAGCTCGACCTGATCCTCGCGCTCAAATGGGTGCGTGACAATATCGCGGCGTTCGGCGGTGATCCGGCGCGGGTGATGGTGTTCGGCCAGTCGGGCGGAGGCGCGAAGATCGCGACCATGCTGGGGATGCCCGCCGCGCGCGGGCTGTTCCACCGCGCCGCCACGATGAGCGGGCAGCAAGTGACCGCTTCGGGGCCGCTCAACGCCACTGCGCGGACGCGGGCGTATCTCGCGCGGCTCGGGGTGGACACGCGCGAGCTGTCGCCGCTGCTGGCGATGCCGCAGGACCGCCTCGTCGCCGCACTCGACACGGCCGACCCGATCCTTGGCGGCGGCGTTTATTTCGGGCCGGTGCTCGATATGAAGTGGCTCGCGCGGCATCCGTTCTGGCCCGATGCCAACCCGCAAGGCCTCGATATTCCGCTGATCCTGGGCAATGTCCGAGACGAGACCCGTGGCTTTCTCTCACCCGATTCGGACAAGGTGCGCGGGCTCAACTGGGATAATGTCGCCGCGCGAATCGCACCGGAATTGCGGATCGACATTCTGCCCGAATGGGTGGTCGAACAGTATCGCGCGCACTTCCCGGCATGGTCGCCGACCGAGGTATTTTACGGCGCGACCACCGCTGGGCGGAGTTGGCGCGGACAAGTGATCGAGGCCGAGGCACGCGCAAGCGCCGGGGCTCCGGCCTTTGTCTATCAAGTCGATTTCACGTCGCGCCTCGACCCCCGACGCGGGGCCTTTCACACCATCGACATTCCGCTGGTCTTCGGCACGATCAGCGCGAAGGGCTCGCAAACCGGGACGGGGGCGGATGCGCAGGCGGCGTCGCGGGCGATGCAGGACAGCTTCGTCGCCTTCGCCCAAGCCGGGGACCCCAATCATGCCGGGCTTCCGCAATGGGCCCGCTACGATCTTTCGCGACGCGCGACGATGGTGTTCGATTCAATACCCCATAGCGAGGACGATCCCCGCCGCTGGCAGCGCGAACTGTTCGCCCGCATTCCCTATATTCAGCCGGGTACTTAAGCCAAAAAGCCGATTGACACCGGTTACCAAACGCGACATTTAGGCGTCAGGATGAGTTGCCGAAGAGCGACCATCGGGCAGGAGAGGAGCGATGCGCCGCAATAGTGCACCTTTCCCTTCCTCTGCTCGCCATTCCGCCGCCAATTTGCAGGCGCGGCATGGCTACCGGTGTCAATCGGCGTCGCGGGACAGCGACGCCCAGGGGGGATGAAGAATGCGCAAGATTTCTGCGGAAGCGACGGTGCAGCACGGTGTCTCGGTAGGCGCGCTTGCGCTCGCACTGTTCTTGCCAAGCGTTGCCTTGGCGCAGACCGAGCCGACGCCGTCCGCGCCTCCGGCCAGCGAGGATACGGGGCAGGACATCGTGGTGACCGGCTTCCGCCAGTCGCTCCAGGCGGCGCTCAACGTAAAGAAAAACTCGGTCGCAGCGGTCGATTCGATCGTCGCCGAGGACATCGCCAAATTCCCCGACCAGAACCTTGCCGAATCGCTGCAGCGCATCCCGGGCATTTCGATCCAGCGCGATGGTGGCGAAGGGCGTGCGATCACCGTGCGTGGGCTTGGCGCGCAATTCACCCGCGTCCGCGTGAACGGTATGGAAACCGTCGCGACCTCGACCGACGGTGCCAGCGCCAACCGCGACCGCGCGTTCGACTTCAACGTGTTCGCGTCCGAACTGTTCAGCTCGCTGGTGGTCCATAAGACCGCCGAAGCGTCGCTCGACGAAGGGTCGTTGGGCGCGGTCGTCGATCTCAACACGGGCAACCCGCTTGGCGGCAAAAAGGCGGGTTTCTCGGGCGCGCTGTCGGTGCAGGGGTCGTATAACGACCTCGCCAAGACGCTCGGGCCGCGCGTCGCCGGGCTGCTGTCCTGGCGGAACGAGGCGGGCACCTTCGGCGCGTCGGTTTCCGCCGCATATTCGAAGGTCAACACGCTCGAACTCGGCAACAACACGACACGCTGGGCGCAGGCCCAGTTCGACTCGGTTGACGGTACGCCGTGTTATTACAACACCACCGGTTCGGGAGCGGCGCAGGCCTTTACCACGCCTGCGGCCAATAGCGGCGGCGTCTATCGGCAAAGCGCGGCGTGCGACAAGGCAGCGCAGGCCTTCCATCCGCGAATTCCGCGCTACGGTGTGATCAAGCATGATCGCGAGCGCCTGGGCATCACTGCCAGCGTGCAGTTCGCGCCGACCGACAAGACCAAGATCTCGATCGATGGCCTCTACTCCAAGTTCAAGGAAACCCGCGAGGAGGAATGGCTGGAGGTGCTGGCGCGCAGCAACGAGCGCTCGATCGACCTCGTCAATCCGGTCTACGATGCGAACAATAACATCGTCTCGGCGACGCTGAACGATGCATATAATCGCAACGAGCATTATCTGCGCAAATCGAGCACCGAATTCTATCAGATCGGCGGCACCTGGGATCAGGACGTAACCGACAAGTTCCGCTTCACTTTGTTGGGCGGGCTGTCGAAATCGGATGCGAATATCCCGGTCGAGACGACCATCCTGCTGGACAACAAGGCGGCGCAGGGCTTCAAATACGACTATACCAACATGTCGAGCCCGACGCTGAGCTATGGCAGCAGCGTGACCGACCCGAGCGCCTACCAGCTTTCCGAAATTCGCGATCGTCCGTCGGAGACCGTCAACAAATTCCGTACCGTGCAATTGCGCACCGAATGGGACGTGGCCGATGGCTTCCAGATCGAGGCGGGGGGCGTCTACCGCAAGTTCACCTTCGACACCGTGGGCTTCACCCGCGATACCGTGGTGTGCGGCAATGGCGGCAAGGATCTGGTGCTCGGCACGCTGACCTGTTCGCCATCCTCGCAATTCGGGTCGGGCGCGGTTTACGGTTTCCCGGTGACGGCGGCGCTGACCGATCTGGTCAATCTGGGTTCGGCCGGGCAGCCGTCCGGCGCGACCTCGCAATATGTCGTTGCCAACATCCCGGCGGCGGCGACCCTGACCAACCTGTATAATCGCGCGCTGGTCGTCGATGCCGGCAATACCCGCAGCGTTTCGGAAAAGGTGACGGGCGGGTATCTGGAATTCGATACCAAGGGCGCGCTCTTCGGGCTGAACTATGCGTTCAATGCCGGGGTGCGGTATGTCCATACCGACCAGAGCTCGACCGGTCTTGTCAGCGGCACCGCCGCCACGGTCCAGCGCTCGTACGACGATTGGCTGCCGGCGCTCAACGTGGCCTTCTATCCGACCGACAAGATCATCGTGCGCGGCGCGGTCGCCAAGGTGATGACGCGGCCGACGCTGGGCAACCTTACGCCGGGCGGTACGGTGGACGGGTTCAACTACAAGATCAGCAACGGCAACCCGTTCCTCGATCCGTTCCGCGCGACGGCGTATGATATCGCGCTGGAATGGTATTTCGCACCCCAGTCGATCGCGTCGATCGCCGTGTTCAAGAAATCGATCGACAGCTTCCCGGTGTCGAACACGCTGACCCAGACCTTCGCCTCGACCGGATTGCCGAAATCGGTCTTGCCGCCCAGCTCGCCGGCCTACATCAATTTCGATCCCAACCAGCTCTACACGGTCAGCACGACGGTGAACGGCACCGGTGCGTCGCTGAAGGGCATCGAGCTGTCGGTGCAGGCACCGTTCAAGTTCCTGCCCGGCTTCCTCAAGAATTTCGGCGGCATTGCGAACGCGACGTTCATCGACAGCAGCGCGACCTACGGCGTGGTTGGGCCATCCAGCCTGGTCTGCGCGACGCAGTTCACCTGCAAGCTCGTTGCGCCGACTGCGGTGCAGCGGACCTCGACGCTGTTCGGCCTGTCGAAGAAAGCGTTCAATGGCACGCTCTATTATGAGGACGCCAAGTTCAGTGCGCGCGGTTCGATCAGCTATCGCGGGCCCTATGTCGACCAGAATAGCGGCACCGGCAACGTGTTCGAAGGCTATGCCGCGACCACCAATTTCGACGCCTCGGTGCGCTATCGCCTGACCAAATGGCTTGAGGTTTCGGTCGAGGGCACCAACCTGACCGACACTTATCGCTATCGCTACACCGATGTCGATGCGAACCGGAATTATGAGAACAACCATTTCGGCCGCACCATTCTGTTCGGCGCGCGTGTGAAGATGTAAGCTTGGAAGACCCTTCCTCCCCGTTCGGGCGTTGCCAAAGCTATGGCGACGCCCGTTCGTTTTTCCGGAGAATGCCCGTGATCGACCGTCGCAGCGCCATCCTCGGGACACTGGCGAGCGGGTGGGCGGCGCGCGGGCTTGCGCAGACGCCGCCGCCACGGGTTGGCGGTGCCGCACCGGCGACGGCGCTGCCCGAACCCGACGAAACGTTGGACCTGTGGCCCAAGGGCGCGCCGGGCGCGCCGCCAACACTCCCGCTGGAGACCGTCGACGAGCGCAGCAAGGATCGCACGCTGAACGACCGTGCGGTGCAGGGCATCAGCCGCCCGCGCCTGGTCGTGTTCCGCCCGGCGACCCCCAATGGCGCGGCGCTACTGGTGACGCCGGGCGGGGGCTATCGCCTGGTGGTGATCGACAAGGAAGGCTATGAGATCGCGCGCTGGCTCGCGGCGCGCGGCTTCACCGTGTTCGTGCTGTTCTATCGGCTGCCGGGGGATGGCTGGGCGGCCGGACCGGACGTGGCGCTGGCCGACGCGCAGCGCGCGCTGCGGCTGATCCGCGCGCGGGCGGCGGACTATGGCATCGTGCCCGAGCGCGTCGGCGCGATGGGCTTTTCGGCGGGCGGGCATGTCTGCGGCGATCTGGCGACGCGCTTTGACACGCCGGTCTATGCGCCGGTCGATGCCGCCGACCGCCTGAGCGCGCGTCCGTGCCTCGCCGCGCCGATCTACGCCGTGCAGGCGATGACGGCGGACCTCGCCCATGCTGGCTCCCGCGCGCTGCTGCTGGGGCCATCGCCGAGCGCGGCGCTGGAACGGGCGCACTCGACCGCCGCCAACGTGTCGCCACGCACGCCGCCCTGCTTCCTGCTCCATGCCGAGGATGATGGGGTGGTGAAGGTGGAGAACACGCTGGCGTTTCGCGCGGCGTGCGTGCGCGCGGGCGTGCCGGTGGAGATGCATCTGTTCGCCCAGGGCGGGCACGGCTTTGGCCTGCGCGGCACGGTGGGCAAGCCGGTGGCGGCGTGGCCGGAGTTGTTCTTGAGCTGGGCGCGGACGCAGGGGTTTGGGTGACGCCTCCTCATAGGAATTTCGCGCGAGGGTTGGGTGGCTCGGCTGCCGCTTCTCAAACCCTTCCCGAGAAACAAGACTTGCCCCGGTGCCGATGGACCTGCCCTGCGCTGGCCGAGCGGTGTCGCTCGGCGAGGCGGGGGGATCATGCGAGATAGGTTCGCACGGCGTTTCTTTGAACTATCCCCTTCCGTTCGTTTCGAGCATCGTCGAGAAACCCGGCACAGCGCATGTGGCTGTTTCTCGACTTCGCTCGAAACGAACGGGTTACGGTAGTGTGATCGCGCCCTTGAGCGTCACCCCGCCAAAAGCCCATGCTCGATCTTCGGCAGCACATGCCGTGCGAACAGATCGGCTTCGGCTGCGTGGGGGTAGCCCGAGAGGATGAACGCTTCGATGCCCATGGCGCGGTACGCGTCGAGCTTGGCGAGCACTTGATCGGGATCGCCGACGATCGCAGCGCCACAGCCCGAGCGGGCGCGGCCGATGCCGGTCCATAGGTTGGCTTCGGCATAGCCGTCATCGCCCGCATTTTCGCGCAGGGCGGCTTGCGCGGCGACGCCAGCCGACTGCGAATCGAGCGATTTGGCGCGGATCGCGGCACCTTCGGCTGCGTCGAGCTTGGAGAGCAGGCGGTCGGCGGCGGTGCGCGCTTCGGCTTCGGTCTCGCGCACCACGACATGCGCGCGGTAGCCGAATTTCAGCGTTCGCCCATAAGCGGCGGCGCGCGCGGTCATGTCGGCGATGATCGCGGCGACGGCCTCCTGCCGGTCGGGCCACATCAGGAACACGTCGGCACCCTTGGCGGCGGCGTCGCGCGCATCGGGCGAGAGGCCGCCGAAATAGAGCAAGGGCACCTTGCCCGAGACGGTACGCAAGCGCGGCGGATCGACCTTCAGTTTCCAGAACTCACCATCATGGTCGAGCGGCTGGCCGTTGAGCAATGTGCGCAGGATGTGCATCGCCTCGACCGTGCGGGCGTAGCGCGGCGCGGAGCCGAGCGTCTCGCCGGGCATCTCCGACGAGATGATATTCACGCGCAAGCGACCGCCCAGCATCTGGTCGATCGTCGCGATCTGGCGGGCGAGTTGCGGCGGCCAGCTTTCGCCGACGCGCACCGCCATCAGTAGTGCGATGCGGCGCAGGAGCGGCGCGATGCCGGCGGCAAAGGCGGTGGTGTCGATGCCCAGCGCATAGCCCGAGGGCAGCAGGATATTGTCGAAGCCGCCGGTCTCCGCCTGCAGCACGATGTCGCGGCAATGCGCCCAGCTCGATTGCAAATGCGCATCGGGGACGCCGAGAAACTCGTAATCGTCATCGCACAAAGCGGAAAACCAGCTGATTTCGCAAGGCGGCAGCGCGGTCATGGCAGGCGCTCCCCGCGCGACGCGACCAGCACGTCATACCAGCTCTGGCGGGTGAAGCGGACCTTATAGACCTCGGCGATCTCGGCGATGCGCGCGAGATTCTGCGTGCCGACGATCGGGATCGGGCGCGCGGGGTGCGCCATGATCCAGGCATAGGCCGCCGCGGCGCGGGAAACGCCGGCCTCCTGGGCTGCGACATCGAGCGCGACCGCGACGGCTTTCGACCGGTCGTCCTCGGGCGCGCCGATCCGTCCGCCGCCGAGCGGCGACCAGGCGAGCACGGCGATATCGCGCTCCATCGCCAGATCGAGCAAGCCGTTTTCGATTGGCCCGAGTTCGAGCGGCGACAGTTCGGGCTGGAGGCTGGCGAGCGGGATCGTCAGGAAGGATTCGAGCGCGCGCGTTTGCGCCAGCGTGAAGTTCGAGACGCCGACCGCGCGGACCTTGCCGGCGCGGACCATGTCTTCCAGCGTGCGCGCGACTTCCTGCGGGTGGGCGAGGATGTCGGGGCGGTGGATCTGGTAGAGATCGACCTGATCGACCCCGAGCCGGGTGAGCGAGGCGTCGAGCGCTTGGCCGAGATACGCGGCGCTTTGGTCATAGGGGAATGGCGGGCGGATGCCGCCCTTGGTCGCCAGCACCATCTGCGCGGCGAGGCCGGGGGCTTCGGCAAGCACTTGCCCCAGCAGCAGTTCGGCATCGCCAAAGCCGTCGGCACCATCGAAGCCGTAAATGTCGGCGGTGTCGAACAGCGTCACCCCGGCGGCGAGCGCCGCCTCGATCCGTGCGCGCGCTTCCGCTACCGTCGCATTGGCGAAACGCCACATGCCCCAGGCGATCGGGCTGACCTGCACTCCGCTCTTGCCGAGGGCGCGCAATTCGGGTGTAAGTATGATTTCAGACATCGTTGTCATATAGAGGCGAAGACCTTAATGGAGCAAGTGCGTTACGGTCTGGTCGGCACCGGCATGATGGGGGTCGAGCATATCACCAACCTGGCGATTACGCCGGGGGCGGTGGTGACCGCGATTGCCGATCCGGTGGCGGAATCGATCGGTTGGGCGACGGCGGCGCTGGGCGATCGTGCGGGCGCGGCGGCGGTGTTCGACTCGGTCGAGGCGCTGGCGGCGAGCGGGCTGTGCGACGCGGTGATCGTGGCGAGCCCCAATTATACGCACCGCCGCGTGCTCGAGCCGTTGTTCGATGCCGGGCTCCACATCCTGTGCGAAAAACCGCTGGCGACGACGCTCGACGATTGCCGCTGGGTGGTGGCGCGCGCCGCGCAGAGCGACCGCGTGTTCTGGACGGCGATGGAATATCGCTACATGCCGCCTGCCGCCGCCTTTATCGAGGAGATCAAAGGTGGCGCGATCGGGCGGTTGCAGATGCTGTCGATCCGCGAGCATCGCTTCCCGTTTCTGGTCAAGGTGGCCGACTGGAACCGCTTCAGCCGCAACACTGGCGGCACGATGGTCGAGAAATGCTGCCATTTCTTCGACCTGATGCGGCTGATCACCGGCAGCGAGGCGGTGCGCGTCTATTGTTCGGGCGCGATGGACGTGAACCATGTCGATGAGCGTTATGGCGGCGAGACGCCCGACATTATCGACAACAGCTATACGACTGTGGATTTCGCGAACGGCGTGCGTGCGTTGCTCGACCTGTCGATGTTTGCCGATGGCGCGGAGAATCAGGAAGAGATTACCGCCGTGGGGGACGCAGCCCGGCTCGACGTGCTGATCCCGGAAGGCGCTTTGGTGCATTCCCCGCGCGTCGGCTTCCGCAACGCCAAGCAGGTGACGCGGCGCGTGATCGAGGTCGACCAGGCCGCGCTGGATGCGGGGAGCCATCACGGTTCGACCTTCTACCAGCATCAGCGCTTCAACGCTGCGGTGCGCGGGGCGGGGCCGGTCGAGGTCACTGCGCGCGATGGCATGATGGCGGTCGCGATCGGCACCGCCGCCGAGATCAGCGCACGCGAACATCGCGTGGTGGAGATGGCCGAACTGGGGTTCTGACGCCAAGCCGAGCTTTACGGCGGACAAGTATGACAGCGATGTCCGATCCGCGAAAAGAATAATACCCATCGCCAAGATGGGATTTCGAAGGAGGGATAGGATGAAAGCACTTTACCTGACGGGTGCGGCTGCGCTCGCGCTGGTGGCGGCCTCGCCGGGTTCCGCACAGACTGCGCCCGCGGCTGCGTCAGCGAACCAGCAAGCAGAGGGCGACCCCGGCGACATCATCGTTACCGCGCAGAAGCGCTCCGAGCGTTTGCAGGACGTGCCCCTCGCGGTCACCGTTATCTCGGGTGATGCGATCGCCGCGCAGGGCAAGACCAGCCTGGAGGGCGCGCAATATCTGGTGCCGTCGCTCAATTTCCTGAAATCGGGCACGACGCTCAACCAGTCGCTGTTCCTGCGCGGGGTCGGCACCTCGACCTTCTCGATCGCGGGCGAGCCGTCGATTTCGACGGTGGTCGATGGCGTGGTGTATAGCCGCGCGGGCGAAGCGTTTGGCGACCTGGTCGATGTCGACCAGATCGAAGTGCTGCGCGGGCCGCAAGGCACGCTGTTTGGCAAGAATGCGAGCGTCGGCGTCATCAACATCATCTCGAAAAAGCCGACCGCCAGCTTTGGCGGCTATGCCGAGGCGGGGTTCTTCACCGACAGCGAATATCGTGCGCGCGCCGCGATCAACGTGCCGATCGGGCAAAATGTGCGCTCGCGGCTGACCGGCTTCTACACCAATTATGACGGCAATATCCGCAACGTGACGACCGGCAAGCTGGTCAACGGCTTCGAACATTATGGCGGGCGGCTGCAGGTCGATGCCGATGCCGGGCCCAATGTGAAACTCGCCTTCATCGCCGATTATCACCGCAACAATGATGATTGCTGCGGTGAGGTGATCGCAACCGGGCCGATCAACACCGCGACGGGTGCCGTCACCACCAATGCCTCCAGTGCCGCTTTGCCGACGCCGCGTGGCACCGATACCCGCGAACTCGCGCAGAATCTGACGACGCGGACCAAGGAAACCGGCTACGGCTTCTCGCTCCAGGCCGATATTCAGGCGGGGACGCAGACGGTCACTTCCATCACCGCCTATCGCAATTACAAGAATACCGAGATCCGCGACGGCGACTTCCTGCCGGCCGCCTATATCGGCTTCAACCAGCTTCACGATTTCGGGCCACAGACTGGCGACACGTTCAGCCAGGAAATCCGGCTGACCTCGCCGGGGCACCAGTTCCTCACCTATGTGCTGGGCGCATATTATTCGCGTGCGGCGAGCGAGCGCATCTTCACGCGCAACGATCAGGTCTGCACGTCGGCGGTGACGCCCGCGCCGACCGCGCTGACGCCGTGTTCAAGCGCGTCCGCCAACCCCTCGACCTTTCCGACCGGCACCGCCGATTTCGGCTCGGTGTTCAAGAATGTCGCGCTGTTCGGACAGGGGACGCTCAACATCAGCGAGCGCTTCCGCGTGATCGGTGGCTTGCGCTATACGGTCGACCAGCTCGACGTGTTCCATTCGCGTGCCACCACACTGGCGGGGCCGGGGATCAACGCCAATTTCGATCAGGGCGTGTATAACGAATATATCCGGCTGGTCGCGCTGGGGGTTTCGCCGACGACAGCCGCGTCACAGGCGGTGAGCGCTTCTAACGGCGTGCCGTTCCGCGCCAACATGGTACGGCCGCTGATCGTCACCCTGTTGAGCGGCGGCAGCTCGGTCGCCCTTGCGCCGCCGGTGGCGAGCCTGGTGAAGGCGATCCCCGGGATCGGGATGCTGGCCGGGGCGCTGACCCTGCCGGCGCTGGCGGCGGCGTCGTGCTACGCGACGGGCCGCGTGTTCATCCAGCATTTCGAGAGCGGCGGCACGTTCCTCGACTTCGACCCGGCCAAGGTGCGGGCCCACTACGAACAGCAGTTCAACGCCGCCAAGGCGGTCTGGCGGAAGCGTGACGTCTTCGCAGAGCGAAGGGGTGCCTCGTTCTGCCTTGCTTCGGACGAGATCGGGCGATGAATTGACCGCTCTTGTTCAAACGACATGGAGCGATGCGATGACCGAGCTCGAGACGAAGATCGACGCCGAAGAGTTC